>ERZ773265.336-NODE-336-length-30339-cov-6.178147_pt1 | contig 30339 bp, 24 predicted proteins | sample MGYA00580512_ERZ773265 | MGnify/ENA primary metagenome ERZ773265 (study PRJEB29015, sample SAMEA2738169) | human oral metagenome | biome: human oral; feature: human-associated habitat; material: saliva | place: China | collected 2183 ... | reverse complement strand
GATAGTCTCCTGCTTGCTCGGCTATTTTCCGATAGACGGCATAGCCATCTTCCTCAGCAAAGAGGGCCATGTGAGGCTCTGAGGTCAAAACATTGAGTCCAACTTCGTCTTTATCTGCTTCTGAAATATAGGGCGGGTTGGAGACGATAATGTCAAATTTTCCTTGAATCGAATCCAAGCAATCGGATTGGACAAAAGCAAGGTTAAGTTCGCAGGACTGAGCGTTTTCTGCTGCCAAGGCAAGAGCATCATCCGAGAGATCAGAAGCAGTAATCTGCCAGTTTGGACGGCTTTTTGCCAGTGCCAGAGCAATGGCTCCGCTACCCGTTCCGATATCCAAGACAGACAGAGAACTTTCGGGATTTTCTGACAAAATCAGCTCCACTAGCTCCTCCGTCTCAGGCCTTGGAATCAGAACCCGCTCATCCACCTTGAGAGTCAGGCCGTGAAAGTCACTGCTGCCAATGATATACTGGGCTGGCTTGTGAACAAGCAGCTGCTCTTGAATTGCTTTTAGCTGTTTACGGTCTTCCTGGCTGACTTCTGTCCGAAGTTTGAGAACAAAGTCGGTAAAGGAGAGCTCATTGAGAACCCGATAAACGAAAGACAGGCTTTCTGCTTCTTCTCCCGCTACTAGCAGCTCCTGCTCTAACTCCGCCAAATATTGAGCCAATGTCATTATTTATTCAGCTCTTCTAGTTTTTGCGTTTGGTCATAGAGAACCAGAGCGTCAACGACTTCATCCAGTTTACCAGCTAAAATCGTGTCCAGTTTTTGCAAGGTCAGTCCGATACGGTGGTCTGTCACCCGGTTTTGCGGGAAATTATAGGTGCGAATCCGCTCTGAGCGATCACCTGTACCAATTGTGGACTTGCGCTCTGCATCCTGCTCATCTTGAGCGATTTGAGCAAAGTGGTCTGCTACACGAGCTCGGATGATTTTCATAGCCTTATCCCGGTTCTTCTGCTGGGTCCGCTCTTCCTGCATTTCGACCTTGATATTGGTTGGTAGATGGACGATTCGAACAGCAGTCGCAACCTTATTGACGTTCTGTCCACCGGCACCTGAAGCATGGTAGATATCCACCCTCAGATCTTTTGGATCAATGTCGTATTCTACTTCTTCGATTTCTGGCATAACCAAGACTGTTGCCGTCGAGGTGTGAACGCGACCTTGGCTTTCGGTTACAGGAACCCGCTGTACGCGGTGAGCACCTGATTCATACTTAAGCTTTGAGTAGACCGACTGACCTGAGACCATAGCGACCACTTCCTTGATCCCGCCTACACCATTATAAGATGCCTCCATGACTTCAAAGCGCCAACCTTGGCTTTCCGCGTATTTTTGATACATCTGCAAGAGGTCTCCTGCAAACAACTGCGCTTCGTCTCCTCCTGCAGCTCCGCGGATTTCAAGGATAATATTCTTATCGTCATTTGGATCCTTAGGCAAAAGAAGGATTTTTAGTTTTTCCTCATATTCTTCTTTTTCAGCCTTAGCATCCTTAAGCTCCTGCTTGGCCATTTCTTCCAAGTCGGCATCACCAGAGGCGTCTTTTATCATTTCTTCAGCGTCTGTGATGTTTTGCAGGACTTTTTTATACTCACGGTAAGCTGTCACTGTATCGCGGGTGCTGGCTTCTTCCTTGGAAAGCTCCATAAAACGCTTGGTATCGCTGACTACATCAGGGTCGCTTAGGAGTTCACCAAGTTCTTCATAGCGATCTTCAACTGCTTGTAACTGTTCATAGATGTTCATAGATTTTTCATCATCTCCTTTGTTTCTATCATTGGATTACTTAATATCGGGGTTAAAATAGTGCTTGCGGCAGACTGAGATATAGGTCTCATGACCGCCAATTTTGATCTGCTCACCATCATAAACTGGCTTTCCGTTATCAGTCCGTAAAACCATGGTAGCCTTGCGAGAGCAATATTGGCAAATGGTTTTGATCTCCTCAATCTTGTCAGCCAAGAGCAAGAGGTGCTTAGAACCCTCAAAAAGTTCATTGCGAAAATCATTTTTCAAACCAAAAGCCATAACTGGAACATCCAGCTCATCCACCACTCTAGCCAAATCATAGACATGATGGCGTTTCAAGAACTGAGCCTCATCGATCAAAACGCAATAAGGTTTTTCAGGCAGCTGCTGGATATAGCCAAAAATATCCGTCTGGTCTTCAATAGCTATAGCATTCCGCTTCATGCCGATGCGACTAGAAACAACACCAAAGCCGTCGCGGGTGTCAACAGCTGAGGTCATGATAACTACGCTCTTGCCTTGTTCTTCATAATTGTGGGCCACTTTCAAAATTTCAATGGTCTTGCCCGAATTCATCGTGCCATATTTGTAGTATAACTGAGCCATAATTTAAATCTTTGCTAATTCACTATCTCCATTTTTACTTCACATTATTTTACCATAATTCACTACTCTTTAAAACCTCATTTGTGATAAAATAATAATAACGAAATAAAGGAGGCAGAAAATATGCCATTTGTTAGAATTGATTTATTTGAAGGTCGCACTCTGGAGCAGAAAAAAGCTCTTGCCAAGGAAGTAACTGAAGCCGTTGTCAGAAATACTGGCGCACCTCAGTCTGCTGTCCATGTCATTATCAACGACATGCCAGAAGGAACCTACTTCCCACAAGGTCAAATGCGAGAAAAATAAAAAAGAAAAGTCAGCAGTTTATATCCTTATAAACTGCTGACTTTTTTCTATGAATGAGTCCTACTATTCTCTCTTTTGCTCTCAAATTCTTTAATTAATTTTTGATACCAATAAAAACTATCTTTTCGAATCCGCTCTAGACTACCTCCTTCTTCCTCATCACGGTCTACATAAACAAATCCATAGCGCTTGCCATAGCCGTTGAGCCATGAAAGTAGATCTGTGAAAGACCAAGTACAATAGCCGATGACTTGGCAACCATCTTCGATGGCATTTTGTACAGCTGTAATATGCTTATCAAGATATTCAATCCGATATGGGTCGTGGATCTTTCTATCTTCTGTTAAGGTGTCATACTCTCCTAGCCCATTTTCAGTTATCATAATTGGAATATCATATCTGCTGGTAATCCGTCGCAAAGCTATCCGTAAACCAATTGGATCTATTTCCCATCCCCAGCTGGTACGCTCTAAGTGTTCATTTTGCACATGCTTAAACTGGTCCGGCTCTCCAGCTTCAGCATTCGGAACATTAGCAGCAAAAGTATGGGATTGGTAATAGTTGACGCCTACGAAATCAGGACGGCCAGCTTTTAAAATATCTAAATCTCCTTCTCGGATATCTAATTCTATACCGAATTGATTTTTCAAATAAGCTAGAGCTGTCCTTGGATAACGTCCTAATAAATAAGCATCCATCCAATACCAAACATTGACATCCAAAGATTTCTCCATGGCTAGGACATTTTCTGGCTGATTATCCAGAGCATAGAGGACAGGAAAAGCAAAGCTTGGACCGATTTGACCTTTTATTTTTAAATCATGGAATCGTTTGATAATCGTTGCATTAGCCAAGTTGACAATGTGATTTACCTGATGCATTAACTGAATATTTTTGATTCCTGGTGGAAAACGACCATCCCGATAACCTAGTCCAACAAAGACATTTTGCTCATTGAGTCCAATCCAATATTTCACTCGATCTCCAAAGTTTTCAAAGAGAACCTCTGCATAATACAGGAAATCGTCAATTATTTTTCTGGATTCCCAACCGCCGTACTCATCTTGCAGTACTTGAGGTAAATCCCAGTGATAGATTGTGATAATGGGTTCAATATTATATTTGAGAAGTTCATCAATCAGATTTGAATAAAATTCAATCCCTTTCTGATTGACCTCTCCTCGTCCCTCAGGCAAAATACGGGTCCAAGCAATAGAAAAACGATAAGCTTTCAGACCCATTTCTGCCATCAGTTTAACATCTTCTTTATAGTGATGGTAATGGTCCACTGCCACGTCGCCAGTCGTGTTTTTAAAAGTCCTATTAGGCTGGCGAACAAAGACGTCCCATATAGATAGGCTCTTACCATCTTCATCCCAAGCTCCTTCAACTTGATAGGCAGCTGAAGCCGATCCCCAGAGAAAGTCTCTGGAAAATTTTGTCACATCAATCAAGCTGCTGCACCTCCTTTGGCTTCTATTGCTTCCGCTTCAGCTTCTTGCTTAACCAATTGCTCTTCGTATTTCTTGAAGAATGGATAGTAGATTAACATAGCTGGTAAAATCAAGATATAGTCCCAAACGAAGTTTTGCCAACGAAGGGTTGTCAAGTAGTTGCTGAATCCCATTGGCAACTGTGTACTAACCACTATCCAAGCAGGAATAATAAAGCCTGTTTGGTAAGCAAAATAAGTCAAGATCATCATAATTGGCACATTGAGTACATAAGGGATGCAAAGAATTGGGTTGAACATAATTGGCATACCAAATGTTACCGGCTCATTGATACCAAACCACCCAGGAATGAGCGAAATCTTAGAAACGGCACTAATTTGTTTGGATTTTGAGCGCAAGCCCATCAGGACCAGGGCCCAGGTATTTCCTGTACCACCAACTAAAGCCATGGAAGTGTAGAGTAAGACTGGGAAGAATTGCATTGGCTGACCTGCCGCATGAAGAGCAGCATTTGTTGTTGCTGCTTGAATCCCAAGTGGAGAAATGATTGGAATAATGATGAGGGTACCATGAATACCGAAGCACCAAAGAACCAGCGCTAACATACAAAGCATCACAATCCCTGGTACAGATGATACAGCGCCAAGCGGTGCCCGCAAGAGAGCCATAAAACCAGACGGAACATTATAAGCTCCTGCTGTCAAAGCACCAATACCAACATTCAGCAAGAGAAAGAGAGTAATGGAGAAAAATACTGGCAAAATAGAACCAAAACTATCTTGAAGAAATTGTGGCACTACATCTGGCATCTTAATTTTAATATCTTTTTCATAGCAGAATTTTTCAATCTGTACGACTACAAAGACAATGAAGAAGCTGATGAACATACCTTGTGACCCAAGATAGTCTAATTGTAGTCCGGAGAATTTTTCAGTATCAACAAAAGCTCCTGCTACCAGCATGAAAGTAACTGCTGTATCAACCGCAGCCATAATAGGAGATTTCAATTTCAAATTCTTAGCATAATGATAAGCAAAGAAGATAGCAACCCAGATAGAAATAAAATCCATCGAATAGCGGAAAGGCAAGGTCAATGTATTATACACTGCATCCCCAGTTTTGAACCAACCTAGAGCTGTTTCATTTCCAATTGCAGCTAAGACTTGAAATAAGGAACCCACGGTAATCAATCCCAAGAGAGATCCTAATCCAGCTTGTAAAGACTGTATAAACACATTGTTGGCCAGTTTATAACCAATTTCCTGAAGTTTGGTCATAAATTTACTGTTAAAGAATTTTTCCATTAGAAAAACCTCCTTAAGATATTGCTTTAATTAATTGAAAGATATTCTTACAATCTCCCATTGCATAATCCATGGCTGGAATGGTGGCAACAGGTTTTGATACTGTCTCTTTGACCGAATCAAGTTTATAAGAGACCTGAGGGCCTAATAAAATCACATCATAATCCTGAGCATAATCTTGATAGTCCATCAATCCGACCGCTTTGATATCGAGGTCAATACCTTGGTCATTTGCATATTGCTCCATTTTTTTCATCAGGATGCTCGTGGACATACCAGCTGCACATATTAATAAGATTTTCATTGTCTTTCTCCTTCTCGATTGGAATACAGCTCAATCATCTCAGTGATAAGGTCAATGGCCAAAAGACTGGTCATAAAATGGTCTTGCGCATGAACAAGCAGTATACTCAACTGATGACCGTTTCCTTGTGCTTCTTCCTGCAATAAATCTGTTTGGGAATGATGGGCCTTTAAAATAACACTATTTGCCTCATCCATTAATTCCTTAGCTGCATCAAATTCTGCTAGTTTTGCTTTTTTAAGTGCTTCAAAAGCTAAGGATCGGGCTGCACCAGAATTGGCAATTAAGGACATGGCAATAATCTCCGCTGAACTATTCCATTCTTCCATACAAGCTCCTCCTTTCCAGTTGACTTCTTACCCACAGTTTACTATAGCGTTATTCCACTGTCAAAAGCGTTTATATTTTCTTAATATACAGTTTTCTAGCTTAGTGTATCCATTTTCAAATGCCATTCATACTCAATTTGTTATAAAAAAATTACAGCAATCGTTTCTTGCGTGCTTTACTGCTGGCACTCGCTATTTTTAAATAGTTCCCTTAATATATTTTAGAACCTATCGTAAAATTAGTGTATAAAAAATAATCGTTTTTTATGATAATGTATAACACGAAGCTAAAGAGTATAAAAAAGCACTAAAAACCGTCTCATTTCCCTAAAGGGGTTACTTTCCACAAGGGCTTATTATATACTTAATTTATGAAGATTATTAGAGAACTCCAAGTCACTTCAGATGAATTTTATGACTTTTTGGAAAGCGAGTTTCTGAATCAAATCAATCAAGCTGACAATCAAACAAAAAAGATAGATAGGTTAAAGAAAGGACTTCGTTACTCAAAATTGTCAGACAATGTCTATACTAAGACTGATTATGAGATTCTGGACTATCGTCGCCATGAAACCTACGTCATTCAAATCTCGTCCCATAGTGAAAAAACGATTACTTCCTACAAGACCAAGCCTTGCTCAAAAGGGCTAGAGGTTACACTAGAACAAGAACAAAATAAATTGACAAAAAATTCAAAAAGCAAGCTCATCAAGTGGGTGGGAGAGCTACTCTACTTTGGTCGTCTTTCGGAAAATCTTTATAAGATTCAAGGCGAAATCGAGAAGACTAGAAAAGAGAAAACTCAGTAACAGGCAAATCCGATCTATACTTTCTTTTTTGAGTTCAGATTTTTTATGACTTGCAGATATTCAGATAGTTTAAGGAGCAGATTATGAAACAAGGCATCACACCTCAATATTGGAAACAAGAAAACAATGGTCGCTATCTCACTAAAGAAACTCAAATATTTAGTCCACTTCCTATTTTGACCGACACTTTACTGGCTCATCCAAAAGCAAGAAATGATGGCCAGCTGGCTTTCCCTGCCATTCATTTCATAGAAGGGATTTCCCGAGAAGTCGGACAAGAGGTCATGCAGTCCTTTTCACTTCCCTATCCATCCAACCCTGAAGCGCACATCGTAAAGGTTGCTCAAGACGGCATTTTCGTTTATGCCTTGTCCCAGCGTGGCTTATTTTATGGGGCCATTTCAATTATTCAAATGTTGCAGGATGACTACTTGCCTTATGGCTTGGCCTACGACGAACCTGTTTGTTCCGAGCGTGGGCTCAAGGTCTTTTTACCGTCTCATAAAAATATGGATTTCTTCAAGCAATTTGTGGATATGCTTGCTTTTTTCAAGTACAATACGATTATGATTGAAATCGGCGGTGCTATGGAATATAAAAAACACCCTGAAATTAATCAAGAGTGGATTAAATATTGTGCTGATATGGCTGAATACTCTGGCAAGACCAAAGAAATCCAAGACTATACCTTCCCTTGGTACAAGAATGCCATTCACATGGAGAATGGTGACGGGGAGTTTCTAAGTCAAAATGATGTGAAAGATCTGGTCCTCTACTGCAAGGAACGATTTTTTGAGGTGATTCCTGAAGTGCCATCCCTCGGTCACTGCGATTATTTGATGCTTGGTCACCCAGAAATCGCAGAAATCCCTGAAGATCCTTATCCGGATACTTACTGTCCATCAAATCCTGCCTCTTATGAACTCCTATTTGATGTTCTGGATGAAATCATTGAGGTCTTTGAACCTGAAATCATCAATATCGGACATGATGAATACTATTCAATTGCCATGTGTGAGCGCTGCAAAGGGAAGGCTGGAGCTGATATCTTTGCAGAGGACATTATCAAGATTTATGACTACCTCAAGCAGAAAAATGTCCGAACCATGATTTGGGGAGACAAGCTTCTGAAAAACGCTATCGTTCCTGATGCAGGGCCTTTTGGTGGAGCAGAAATCATCATGTACACTCCCCAGTTCAAAAAAGATACTGGAAAAAAAGTTGGCATCATGCCGGCAACCTGGCAAGCCATTCACCAGATTCCCAAAGATGTCGAAATTCTTCATTGGCTCTGGAGTTTGGATGAAAAACTGGAAGATGAAGTTTTGGAAGAAGGCTTTAGCATCCGTTATGGTAATTTTGAAGGCTATCTCTTTCCGCATTGGGCTGAGCATTTGAAGAAGGGGAGCAAGGGAGCTATCATCTCCAACTGGAGTACCTTAAACGAGGTGATCCTGCAGAGAAATGTCATTTTCTTCGGCTTGGCCTATGCTTACGAGATGTTTTGGAATCATGACTATCGTGATGAAGACTATGCGACTATCCGTGATAAAACCTTATCTTATCTCTTCCATTACCACTATCCTGATCTGCAAAACCACTCGCGCAGTCTTGAAGCACTGGCGCACCCTAGCTGGATTGAAGTTGGCTATGCTACAGACTATTTTGTGGAATACCAATGGTTTGTTGATGGCGTCTTCCCTGAAATGGAAACCTATCAAATCGGAAATATCCTACTAACCTATGCTGATCAAACCGAGTTCACTGTTCCCATTATCTTTGGAGAAAACATTGGCAAAACAAGTGTTAACTGGGATCGGTCTACCGATACCAACCCTCTACCTGGCGAACCCATCTATAAGGTAGATGAGCAATTATTTGAAGTCTCGCTTAGAACCAAACCTTATCAAAAAGAGCAGCAAACTTTCTTCGCATTTCCTATTCAAAATCCTTATCCTGAAAAGGAATTGAAGAATGTAGAAGTTCAAACAGAAGCTAACAAAGATTGTCAAATTCTTGTTGATCAAATTGCCTATTATCACTAAACTTGAGGCTTATTTCAAGCTATCAGGTAGAAAGAGCGAAGTTTATTCGGAATCAGAATCATCCAATTCAAAAAAAGCAGAAACTTTCTAGACATCAGGTTACTGGACATACTGATTGCTTATCCTATTTGAAACGAAAGGAGGTGGGAGAGTGAGTGAAAAGAAAACATTTCTGAAACAATTCTTACGTCTCAGTCTACCGTTTTCTATTCAATTTCTACTGGCCAGCGCTGTCAATCTAGCTGATGTTGTCATGATTGGACAGCTAGGGGAAAAACAAATCGTAGCTGCTGGTGCTGCCAACCAGATTTTCTTTCTCTTGACTATTGTACAGTTTGGTATTGGTAGCGGAGCTTCTGTCTTCATGGCCCAATACTGGGGAGCCCAGCGAATTGCCGATATGAGAAAAACCTTGGGATTAGTCTATATGCTGAGCGGGCTCATCTCCGTTTCCTTTACTTTAGTCGCTTTACTTTTTCCCAAGCAACTGATTGGTTTTTATATTCATGATACCGAAGCTATTCAGTTGGGCGCCCAGTACTTACCTATCGTCTCCTGGACCTACCTGATGACAGCTATTACAACTTCTCTGGCTACTATGTGTCGCTGTAGTAACGAAGTTTTCTTACCAACTCTTGCAAGTCTCCTATCCATGGCGACCAATATCATTGGCAATGCCGTCCTTATTTTTGGACTGATTGGGTTTCCTAAACTTGGACTAGTTGGTGCTGCTATTGCCACCTTTATAGCTCGATTGCTGGAGCTTTGCTGGTTAGTCTTTGGTGTCTATCGAACAAGGATGGCTGGAGCCGCTAGCATAGCTGAACTCTTTGCCTTTCACAAAGACTTCGTTTATCAATTTTTGAAAAAAACCTTGCCAGTCGTCTTCAATGAAGGCGCCTGGTCTCTTGGAACATCAATTGGCTTGGCTATTATCGGACTATTAGGTACTGAAGTGGTGGCCTCCACCCAGATTGCTAGCGCCATTGCCCAAATTGGATTTGTCTTTGTTCGCGGTGCGGGAAATGCCGTAGCTGTTATGCTAGGCAATACCATCGGAGAGAATCAAGTAGAAAAAGCCTTACAAGATGCCAAGCGCTTCTTACTTCTATTACCTCTTATCGGACTTATCGTCAGCGTCCTACTCATCTGGGCTATGCCTTTAGCTCTGAAACTCTACAACTTAAGCAATCAGACAGAGCAGCTAACCGTCTTGATGATTCAGTTAAATGCCCTGTTGTTTATTCCAAAAGCTTTTAGTGTTGTTTTAATCGTTGGGATTTTACGTAGCGGAGGCGATACCAACTATGCCTGCCTGCTAGATATTTTACCTGTCTGGCTCTTCAGCATTCCACTTGGCTATGTCCTGGTTAGCCTGCAGGCTCCCATTTGGCTAATCTTTCTTGTGATAAATGGAGAAGATATTCTCAAGCCAATCTGGGGAATCCCTCGTGTTTTCTCAGGAAAATGGCTGCATAATCTTGTGCAAGATCGCATGTAAAAAAGCATCTAAATCACAACATTACCACAGAAATCGGAAGTGCAAATCCCGACTAAAAAGGTAATGAGAGTTAGGTGCTTTTTTATTGGTTTGCGACTTCAACTTACAATTTTATAATTTGCGCAGCATCTGAATTAAAACACTAATCTCTGCGTCATCTATAAGAATCTTAAAGATTCGCTCCACTGTTCGGATGATTTTCCTAACATGCTTATAGTCATCAGGGAATTTTTCGATAACACCAGCAATTTCTTTACTGCCCTTCTTCAGGCATTCTCCTGAAAGGGTTCGCTCCACCAGACACGCAATATGAACAAACAAACCTATTGTTTGCTCCTCTGTCAGCTGATAATAAAAATCAAATTCATCTAAAATAGCAGGAAGAATCTTTTTAATCTTAGCTAAGGAAGTATAGACAAATTGCTCTTCTAAAAATTGGTAAACTTTCTCATAATCGTAGCTATTGACAGAGGTCGGTACAAACATCAATAATTTATCTAGGTGCTCCTTGGGCTGCTCAAAAACATCTTTAATAGAAATAAAAGGGATGCCCATAATTTGAGGGTCGAAAGTTCCAACAAAAGCATGAACTTGATAGGTCTTTCTTAAGGCCATCACTTCCTCAATCAACATCTCCTTATTGGCAACTGACAAAGCAATGACACGGTAACCCAACTTTGAATACTGATCAAGATAGTGCTTTAGCTGAAGAGAACCACCCTCGCTAGTATAACAGAGTGTAATGATGATTTTTTCCTGGTTCCTATTTTTATACAGCTGATTCATTTCCATATGAAAAGCGTGAAAGACACTGTCAATATCATTTTCTATCAAACAACGCCGTGCAATCCCCATGCCAATCATAGTAATGGGAATTTCAAATTCTCTGATTTTAATCAGAGTTTCTTCTCGAATTTTATCCAGCATTTCTTTAATTGATCCCATATCATAGAGGACGATAACACCTAAACCTTGGTCTAGTCCCTCAATTCGCTCTTTTAATTTGCGATAGCTTTCCTCTAGAGATTCTTCTAATAGAATATCAAAGCCATACACTTGGTTATTTTTAGTCAGCATCTTGGTTGACTCAGCCAAGGACTTGGCAACCCCTTTACCGTGCAGGACGTAGAGCAAGATAGGTCGTAGACTATCTTGTTTCTTTTCGGACTCAATAATAAACATAGTTAGGATGACGATTTCATCTATTGGAACAGCTAGTTGAAATCTTGTTTCTAGTTGCCTGGCAAATTTAGAACATTGTGCATACTCTATTGGATAATCCCGAATCACTTTCACAATAGCATCATTATCCAACTGCCGATTCAACGAGCCTTTCTGCTTAATCATCGCATTGACATGAAGACTGATGCCGTAATATGCCGTCGAATTAAGCTCTAGATTGAGTTCTTTTTGAACAGATAGAACAAATGCTTGTACCAACTGAATCACTTCAGCAGAGACAATCGTCTCAAGCTGATTAAGATTTTCCAACTCATCTTCTTTCTCGACAAAAGGTTTGTATTCAATATAGCTTTGAATATAGTTTCTCACTGCCTCAAAAACATCATCCTGCTCAATGCCTCTTTCCGATAACTGAGTATATTCTGATTTAATTTTGTTATATAAATCATCCGACTCTTGCTCTGGAAAATCCAGCAATCCCAACTCCTTATCATAAATTAGCACCTTACGTTTGCCAATCAATTCATCGATTTTAACTACATTATGACTACCTAAATGCCGAATCCCTTGATAAGGAATGGGCAAATCGTCATTACTAAGTGTTAAATCTTTTAGCTCCGACCTCAGACTTCTTACAAAAGCATTGGCACAAGCAGTTCGAACTGCATATTCTAATTCTTTTATATTGCTAATATTCGCTGATAGGATGAAGGAATGAATGACATCACGCGGCACTTGAATATCATGGGCAGAATTCTTTGATTCGATAGCTAGAAAGTAATTTAGCAACTCTAGCTTTTCACTAATCGGTCGATTCGGATAAGAAGGCAGCTGGATTACAACAGGAAGTTTATTGGATAAATGTTCAGATAGCTTAGCGCTACTTCCGATAATTACCAAACCTTTCTTCTGACGTCTCTTTTGTTCTCCTTCTCTGTGATTCAGCCAGGAAATCAATCTATTTTGATCCGCCGAAGATAGAACTTGTATGTTATCTATAAATAAAATTCCTTCTGCCACTTTCTCAAATACAGACTTCGTTGCCTCTGAGCCAAATAACAACTTCAGCAAATCATCCAGAACATCAATATAGTCTAAGCAGTTAATTTTTTCAAACAACTGAGGTTTACTAATCGCTTGATTTTGAATGGCAAACTCCATCATTTTATTAACGAAGTGAGTTCTACCAGCACCGACCTCGGATAAAATGAGTACTGGAAGGGCATAATTTGGGTATAAAATAGCTGCCTGTGCTAACTGGATGGCTGTTCGCAAACTGCCATTTTCACCTATAATGCTTGGAAAATCCAAAGGATTTTCCACAAATACCTCTTTTAATTGGTATTGAACTGGCCGTGTATTTCCTTTAACGAGTAGCCCTTCTTTTACCAATTGATTCAAGATAGTGCTCACATTTGAGCGTTGCATTCCTAAAGCAGCAGCAATTACTTTCGTTTCAAGACCTTGCTTATTATTCTTTAGTAATTCTTGTTCTAGATATTCTAAGACTAGTGTTTTGGCAACCTTCATATTCTACCTCACTGATATTTTTCTCCCATTATCGTCATTCAATTTAACTTATACTGCAGCTTTATTCAGCTATTTAGAGTCTTAGAACTTACTCCCTATCATCCTGTCATTTCCTTATCAAACCTTTATAAATTTGAAGCAAGAGGATAACAGAATACATAAAGGCCAACTGTTAATGAATGATATAAACAGCTGGCCTTTTTCTTTATCATTCAGGAATGAAATTCACCATTCATTCTTCTATCAGAAAACCAAGTCGTAAGGAGACTCCAATTTGTCCGCTAGACTGGCTAGAAACTCCGCTGCAGGCTGACCATCTACGACTTGATGGTCAAAAGTCAGGCTGAGCGGCAGGAATTTCTGCTCATAGACCTGTCCTTGGCTGTCAAGAGCCAGCGCCGTTTGCAGGGCACCAACTCCTAAAATCGCCACTTCTGGAGTATTTAGGATAGGAGTGAAATACTCAATCCCTGCTCCCCCGAGATTGGTAATACTGAAGGTTGAACCTGAGTAAAGAGCTGGATCCAAAGTTCCTTTACGAGCTTGATTGGCTTCTGTTTTGATAGCTAAGCCCAAGTCAGCCAACGTTAGCTTATCCACGTGACGAATGACCGGAACCACCAAACCATCACTAAGTGCCGTTGCGATACCAATATGAATACCTTCTACTTCCTGATATTGACCATTGAAATACCAAGCATTGAGCTGAGGGTGATCTTTCAACGCCTTGGCAACAGCCTTTGTAAGCAGAGTCGTGATGCTGATTTCGCCATTTTCTAGTGGAGAAGCGACCTTATCCTTCATATCCTGTCTAAAGGCCATCAGCCGACTGATATCCACCTTACGATGCAAGGTCACCTGAGCAGATGTCTGGAGACTATTCATCATCCGCTCTGCAATAGTCTTGCGCATACCTGTCAATCCTGCGCCATAGTCAACTTGACCAGCATGCTGAAGGACTGCTGAGCTACTTTCAGGTGTTTGGTTTGGAAGCGCCTCTGGTTTATAATTTTCCACATCCCGACGGGTAATACGGCCATTGCCTCCCGTTCCTGAAATCAAGGAAATATCATATCCTTTTTCCTTAGCAATCTTGCGTGCAAGAGGAGTGATGAAAATACGTCCATGTTCACTGTTTCCGACAGAGTTGGAACTTGCCGCCACAGTTTTTTCTGCTAGTCCAACCCCTGCATCAGCTGCCTCTTGCTCACTTTCTGACTGGTTCGCAGAGGCTCCTTCTGCTTCCATACCTGGAATAGATTCTCCTGCTTCACCAATCCATGCAATTACTTTCTTGCATGGGACAGTATCGCCCGCCTGACTGATAATTTTTAAAATCACTCCTGCGCTTGGTGCTTCTACATCGCTGGTCAATTTTTCAGAACTGATTTCCAAGACAGGCTGACCAGCAGCTACGGTGTCGCCTTCCTTGACCAGCCAGTTATTTATCAGACCTTCGGTCATTGTTAAGCCTAGCTTAGGCATTACAATTTCTGTAGCCATACTTGCCTCCCTTCTATCTCTTCAGATCGTCAATCAATTCTGCAGCAACAGTCAGAACCTTATCAGCATTAGGGATATAGAGCTGCTCCAGATTCACAGCAAATGGCACTGGCACATTTGGCGCGCAGACGCATTTTACCGGACCATCAAGATAATCAAAGCATTTATCAGTCACTACAGCTGCAATATCCGTCGCTGTGTTATTGTGAGGGTTGGATTCATCAACGATAATCAGTCGTCCAGTTTTCTTGACTGATTCAAAGACAGTCTCCTCATCCCAAGGAGCAACTGTTCTCAAGTCAATTACTTCAACCGAAATACCATCTTTTTCCAAGTGATCCGCCACCTCATAAGCAACGTAAAGCATTTTACCAATAGTAACGATAGTGAGGTCTGTTCCTTCACGGCGGACAGCAGCCTTCCCAATTGGAACTGTATAATATTCTTCTGGTACCTCTCCCTTGATACCATAGAGAGTCTTATCTTCTGAATAAATCACGATATTATCGTCTTCAATGGAAGCCAGCAATAACCCTTTAGCATCATACGGAGTTGCTGGAACAACTACCTTGATACCAGGAATAGATCCAAAGAGACCGTAATATGAACCCGAGTGTTGAGCTGCAGCCGAAGCTCCTGCCCCATGCATGGTCCGCATTGTCATCGGAACCTTAGCCTTACCGCCAAACATATAGCGCATTTTTGAGCCTTGCCCCAGAATGGCATCAAAGCAGAAACCGATAAAGTCATTGAACATCAGCTCCGGTACTGGCCGCAAGCCAGTCAGAGCCATTCCAACAGAAGCTGACACGTATCCGTGCTCAGAAATTGGAGTATCAATCACTCGCTCTCGTCCGTATTTTGGCATGAGTCCCTTGGTTACACCCATTACGCCGCCCCAAGCATCTTCGTTTTCCTCTTCCAAGTGCTTGACTGTTACACCGCCGGCAATATCTTCTCCCAGAAGGATTACGGTGTCATCTTCTGCCATTGCCTGATCCAGCGCTTCATTGATTGCTTTCATAAATAACAGTTGTCTAGCCATTTGATCAACCTCCTTCTATCAATCAGCAAATACATCTTCCAGCAGAGACTCGGAACGAGGAATCGGACTGTCTTGAGCAAATTTGATAGCTTCTTCCACATCCTTTCGAGACTCCTCTAATATGGCATCAAGTTCCTCTTCAGTCAAGAGGCCATGCTCAATAGCGTAGTCGCGGAAGACATCTAGAGCATCCACATCAGCCCAGTCTTTTTCTTCACCTTCCAAAGCCTTATACTTCTGCTCATCCCCTTCAAAGTGACCATGATCGCGATATGTTACAGCTTCAATTAAGGTAGGTCCTTCACCTCTACGAGCCCGCTCTACAGCTTCCTTGGCTACTTGGTAGACAGCGAATAAATCCTTACCATTAACCCGAACGCCGGGCATATTATAAGCAGCCGCTCTCTCAGCAATGGTGCCAGACGCTGAAGAATACCATTGCGGTGTCGATTCTGCAAAGAGGTTGTTTTCATTGACAAAGATAACTGGCAGTTTCCAAATTGATGCCATATTGAGACATTCGTGGAAATTCCCTTCATTGGCTGCGCCGTCACCGAAGAAACAGACAGCCACACTATCGGTTTTCAAGTACTTGTTTCGCATAGCAGCACCGGTAGCTAGACCAAAGCCTCCGCCAACCATACCATTGGCACCGAGAATTCCTTTGTCCAAATCGGCGATGTGCATAGATCCGCCTTTCCCTTTTCCAAGCCCAGTCTCCTTGCCAAAAATTTCTGCCATCATTCCCTTTAAATCTCCGCCCTTAGCAACACAGTGACCGTGTCCCCGGTGAGTACTGGTAATATAGTCCTGGTCTGTCAGATTGGCACAGACGCCAGTAGCAATCGCTTCCTCTCCAGCATAAAGGTGAACAAAACCAGGAATCTGTCCTGCAGCAAAGAAACGCCGAGTATTTTCCTCAAAATTACGGATATCCCACATGGTTTTATACATGGTCTTGGCTTTTTCTTTGGAAACCTGCTCTACTTCAACTTCAGTAGCATCATAGACTTTTAAATCTACTAGCTCTGATACAGCACTTTGGTTTCTTGTTTTGCTCAATTGTTGTGGTAAATCTTTATAATTTGACATATTTTTACCTCCTCATTAATCGTCCTGAACGAGTCTTTTAGCGACCTCTTGTATTAGTTCTGATGTGGTAGGATGGGCAAAAACTGTTTCAAGAACTTGATCCAGCGTTGCTTCAGCCTGTCTCAGCAAAATCAAATTCTGCAGAAGATCTGTACCGTTCGGACCAACGATGACTGCACCTAGTAGAAGATGGTATTTCTTTTCTGAGATTAGCTTGACATAGCCCTCTGTCTCACCTATAGCAATAGCCCGCCCATTATAAGAGAAAGGCAGCTGTTGGACCTGAACATCATATCCCGCCTTCTCAGCCTCATCCTTGCTGAGACCAAAAGAAGCCACTTCAGGACTGGTGTAGAGCGAGCGAGGAACACCGAGCGGATCAACTGCTTCTTCAGCTCTCCGGCAGATAGCTCTCACAGCTTTTATTCCTTCTGCACTAGCTACGTGGGCCAGCATATAAGATTCCAAGAGATCACCGATAGCATACACATGCTCTTTTGATGTCTCGTAGTATTGATCAACCTTGACAAAATTCCGATCTGTCAAAGCTAATCCCATATCCTTTGCTAGCTCTAGATTTGGTTTGCGGCCAGTAGCGACCAAAAGATGGTCAAAAGCAACCTGCTCGTTCTCTAGTAAGACTGAACCAGCAGTTACTTCCTTTATCTGCGCCCCCTGATAAATCATCACCCCCATTTTCTTTAGTTTCTTTTGAATCACATGTCGCGCTTCAGCTTCTTCGGTCAAAAGAATTTCCGGCGCAACCTCAATAACAGTTACAGCAACACCCAGAGGAGCCATAGCGAAAGCTAGCTCAATTGCGATAACGCCACCTCCGATAATGACTAACTTCTCAGGAAGCTCCCTCAAGTCAAAAAACGTATCCGTCGTTAGATAGTCAACCTGTTCCAATCCCTTGATAGGCGGCACAAAAGGATAACTCCCAGTAGCCAAAATCACATCTTTGCCACTGATTTCTTTACCATTGACGGAGAAAGTTCGGTCTTTGACAAACTTGGCCTGACCTTGGATATAATCAACACCCAAAGCTTTAAAGCTAGCATGAATTCCAGATTGCAAACTGGCAATAACCTGATTCTTTCGGTCTACCAATTTCTCAAAATCAATCCTTTCAAGCTTACTCTCAATGCCATAACGTCTGGCTTCCTCCATTGTTAGCAGCCAATGACCGTGTTGGAGATAGGCCTTAGACGGTATACATCCTACATTCAGGCAGGTTCCGCCGATAGACTTCTTTTCTACCACAGCCACTTTCTTACCCAAACGAGCTGCTTCTTCAGCAGCCACATAACCACCCGGTCCAGCACCGATAATCAAAACATCATAAACAGACAAAACAGGCCTCCTTTCATAAAATGCAAAGAGTGCTCCAACAATCAAAATGATTGCTGTCGGCTATAGATACAAAAAGCATCTCATTATTTATTCATATATCTAAGACTCATCTCGAAATCTTAAGATACAGTCTGCTCTGAAAAAGATAAACCTCCTTTCTTCATTTTTCTTTGTCTACGCATAGTAAGCGCTTACTTTTTTGAAAGAGACTTATACCAAATAATTAAAATCCAGTTGTCTATCCTTCAAACTGACTTGAACTGTCAATTCAGTTGTTTCCTTATTTTCGACCAAATAACGAGCCAAAGGTGTTTCAAGATAGCGCATAATGCTTCTTTGAATAGGACGGGCACCAAATTCTGGTTGGTAGCCTTTCTGTGCTAAAAATGCATAAACATTTTCGCTCAGATGAAGCTGAATCTTCTGATGTTTCAACCTTTCCTGAAGTTGCCGAACCATGATTTTTACGATATTGATCATATCTTCTGCTCTTAGAGGGTTGAAAATAACCGTCTCATCAATCCGATTTAAAAACTCTGGTCTAAAGCTATGTTGCAGCAAGGACAAAACTTCTTCCTGCGTTTCAGCAGTCAGTCCCTGTTTACTTTTTAGACTTTCCAAAATCTGCTGGGAGCCAATATTGCTTGTCATAATCAAAATAGTATTTTTAAAGTCAATAGTACGGCCTTTAGAGTCTGTCAAGCGTCCTTCGTCCAAGACTTGCAGCAGAGAGTTGAATACATCCGGATGGGCTTTTTCAATCTCATCCAGCAAGACAATCGAATAAAGTCTCCTACGGACAGCTTCTGTCAGCTGTCCTCCCTCTTCAAATCCGACGTAACCTGGTGGCGGACCAACTAAACGAGCTACAGCATGTTTTTCCATGTACTCAGACATATCCAGCCGGACCATTTCCAGCTCATTACCAAACAGCCGCTCAGCAAGGGCTTTAGCAAGAGCAGTCTTCCCGACTCCAGTTGGCCCCAGAAAGAGAAAGGACCCAATAGGACGCTTTGGATTTTGAATTCCTGCTCTCGAGCGCAAAATCGCCTCCGAAACCTTTTGAACAGCTTGGTCTTGCCCTACAATTCTCTGGCGCAGGAGCTTGTCTAGTTTTAGCAAGTGTTCGCGCTCATTGTCCATGATTCCCTGCACTTTGATTCCCGTTATACGCTCTACGATACTAGCTATATCTTCACGACTGACGTCTGGTCGTTCAGTTTGCGCTTGACCTAGCTGGATTTTCTTAACAGCACACGCCTCATCAATCAAGTCCAGTGCCTTATCAGGCAAATAACGATCTGACAGATAACGAATTGAAAGACTGATTGCTGCCTGCAAAGCTTCGTCCGTCAGCCTAACTCCGTGAAAGTCCTGATAATTCTCTCGCAGTCCTTGCAGAATTGTCAATGCTTTATCTTGATCAGGCTCCTCAATGCGAATGCGCTGGAAACGCCCCTCCAAAGCTTGATCTAGCTCGAAGCTTTCTCGATAAGCAGCAAAAGTTGTGGTTCCGATGATATTAATCTGTCCCTGAGCCAAGAGTGGCTTTAAAAGATTGCCTGCATCAAGAGAGCCCTCCGTCCGCCCTGCTGTCACGATTTGGTGAATATCCTCAATGTAAAGAATAATCTTCCCCTTAGCAGCCAGCACCTCATCCAAAACAGCCTTGAAGCGCTCTTCAAACTCTCCTCTATATTTAGTTCCAGCAATCAATCCGCCTAGATTTAACTTAAAAACTTCCTTGCCCAATAAATGTTCTGGAACATCATCTGCAAGTAATCTTCTAACAAACCCCTCTATCACTTTGGATTTTCCAACACCTGGAAAGCCTAGGAGAATGGCATTGCTTTTCTCTTTCCTACACAGCACACGGATAATATCGTCAATTTCGTCTTTTCGACCAATTACCTGTCTATCGGTCTGGTCAGCCAGCCACTGATTAAAGTTAGTCGCATATTTGTTCAGGGCCTGATAGTGACTTTCCTGGTTTGAAGAGATTGCTCGTTTGCCTTGGCGAGCCTTATTCAACTTTGCTGCAACTAGCTCCTTATCAATTCCTGCCTGTTTCAAAAAGACAGTTATCGGATTTCGTTGCTGATGAAATAGACTGAGAATCAGGTGCTCTACTGTTACCACCTCGTCCCTCAGTTCCGCCCTTTCAGCCTCTGCATCATCCAAAAGATTCTTGAGACGTTGACTATACTGACGTCCATAGCGGTTCGTATCCGTATGTGAAAATACAGGAATCTTGGCTAGTTCCTGATTGATGACGCTGATAAATTCATTAATATCAAGGTCCAGACCGGTATAGAATTCCAAGGCAAAGGCCTGAGGCTGGGTCAGCACTGTCCAAACATGCGGAATGTCCACTTGATAATTGTGTTTTTGAATAGCTAATTCCTTTGCAGCATTTAGTACTTCTTGCAAAAGATGGGTATAGTGTTCGGTCATATAGTTTCCTCGCTTTTCTACTGAAAACCAAAGTCAACTGCAAACAATATTTTAAAAATTAACCTATTTTAACAAAAACTTAACTTGATAATCTTATGTTTATTATATCATTTTCACAATCAATATACTAGAAAAAATGTAAGCGTTTTTCATGTTTTAATCTAATTTTAACAAAAGATTGTGAAAAAAAGAGCACTAATTTATCCTAAAGGGACAAACCAACACTCTTTAATTTGTAATATTTTTAGCCAAACGATTAAGCCGCCACTGAAAGAGAATGCCACTCGTCACCAAGCTGGCAATGAGACCAATCCAATATCCATAAGGGCCTAAACTAGTATAGTAATCTAAGAAGAGTCCCAGAGGCAGCGAAACTCCCCAATAAGCAATCAAGCCCAAGTAAAACGGTACCTGAGTATCCTTGTAGCCCCGAAGAATGCCCTGCAAAGGAGCCGCAAAAGTATCTGCTAATTGGAAAAAGAGGCTGTAGGTCAGAAAAACAGATGTCATACGGATAAACTCGCTATCCGAACCATAGAGAGCAGCCACTCGGTCGCGTAAGATATAGAGAAAGAGAAAGGTAAATCCAGCAATTCCCAAGGCCGTCAGCCGCCCAAGTTTACAGAATTTCTTAACATCGTCAGGACGATTGGCTCCAATTTCATAAGAAACAATGATGGACATTGAGGTTGAAATACTCATAGGAAAGGCATACATTAAATTTGAAAAATTCATGGCCGCCTGATGGCTGGCAATGATTAGTGACGAAAACTTAGCCATGACCAGGCCAACAACCGAGAAAATCACAACTTCAGCAAAAAACGTTCCGCCGATAGGCAGTCCAAGTCGAATGCCATCAATTAAGCCTTTTTTGTCTAGCGGTCGAATCTTCCATAGCTCATAGGCTCGAACTTTTGGATGTTTGGCTGCTACTAACAAGGATATGAGGAGCAAACCCCAATAAGCCAAAGAAGTCCCAAGTCCAGCTCCAGCTCCGCCCATTTCTGGAAAACCAAATGCTCCGTAGATTAGGGCATAATTAAAAGTGCCATTCAAAGGTAAAAGTAAGAGCATGAGATACATGGAAAGCTTGGTCAACCCCAGAGCATCAAACAGAGAACGAATGGTGCTAAAGAGTAAAAGAGGAATAATACCAAGCGCCAGATACCAGAGATAGTTCTTAGCTACTCCTTCTACCAAGGGCTCTAAGCCAAGGTGGGCCAAAACCAGAGGAGCGCCCATAAATACCAAGGCAAATAAAATTAGCGATAACCCCAAAGAAAGATAAATAAATTGATAAAAGTCTGAAGCAATCTTTTCTTTTTTCCCCTGTCCTAAATGATGCCCGATTATGGGTACCAAGGCCGACACGATTCCTATCAGCAGGTCGAAAAATGGAATCCAAAGACTAGTTGCCATGGAAACGCCAGCCAGATGTAAGGTGTTATATTGGCCAGTCATAGTCGTATCGACAAATGAAGCTGAAAAATTGGCCAGTTGGTAGATCAAAATTGGCAAAAAAATAGAAATAAAGAGCCGCATCCGCTGCTGTAAATTATGAGTTTGGTGCATAGAAATCCCTCAAAAACTTTTTCTACCCAAGTAAAATCAATGAGCTTAGATTTTAGAATATCAACTATCTTTACTATACTATAAGCCAGACAGATAGTCAAAAGGAAAAGGAAATCATATATCTGCCTCAGTAAAGACAACCTGCCCCTTCTCAAATCCTGCGATTCGCGCCAAAGAAAGGACACGATAACCAGCAGTTTCCAAAAGTTGACGGCCACCCTGAAACGATTTTTCAATGACAATGCCAACTGCCTCAACCTGGGCTCCTGCTTGCTCAATAATGGTGATCAATCCCTTGGCTGCCTGACCATTCGCCAAAAAATCGTCAATAATCAGCACTTTATCATCAGAGTTGAGAAATTTCCCAGCAATCGAAACGGTCGAAGTCACTTGCTTGGTAAAAGAATAAACTTCAGCCGTCAAAATCCCTTCTGTCATTGTGATGTTTTTGGCCTTCTTAGCGAAAATCATTGGTAGACCCAGTGCCTCTGCTACGTAAACAGCCGGAGCAATACCAGAAGCCTCAATGGTCACTACCTTGGTAATTCCTGCATCCTTTACTGCCTCCGCAAAGACCTGGCCAATCTCTTTCATCAATGAAAAATCAACCTGATGAGTCAGGAAAGAGTCAACTTTCAGGATATTTTCACCTAACACTTGTCCATCTCTGAGAATCCGTTCTTCTAATTTTTTCATTCGTCTTCCTTCCTTTCCAAAATCCATCTTGATTCTAGCAGAAAAAGCACAGATATCCGTGCTTTTCCTTTACTCTTTTTCGTTTTTATTCTCGGTCTTTTCTTCTTCTCCAGCATGATTGACTGCTTTTTTGAATTCTGAAAACATTTTACCGATAGATTGCCCCAGTTCGGGCAGGCGTTTTGGTCCGAAAATGAGCAGGGCTCCCAGAACAATAATGATTACCCCAGGTACTCCGATGTCTTTTAAAAGTCCCATTAATTTCTCCTCGTTGATTTTCTTTGATAAATGATGCGACTAAGCAAGATGCTGACTTCATAGAGCAAAATCAAAGGCACTGTCATAGACAAGTCGCTGATAAAGTCGGCCGGTGTCAGGACAACTGCTAAAACCAGCAAAATGAAGTAAGCGTATCGTCTATATTTTACCAAAAATTTTGGATTGAGCAAACCGATAGAAGTCAGAAAGGACACGAGAACCGGCAACTCAAAAAGGCAAGCAATCGGAATAGTGGTATGAAAGACGAAACTAAGATAATTCTGCGCTGTCAGCCGTGTCTCAAAGAGGCCCTCACCCAACGACAGCAAAACCTGCAAAATAGCTGGAGTCACAAAGTAAAAGCCGAAAGCCAGTCCCAGAACAAAACAGAGAAAGGTAGCTGGGATATAGGCAAAAACAGCCCGAGCTTCATTGGCTAGCAAAGCTGGTCGGACAAACTCCCAGACCTGATAAACCAAAAATGGCAAGGTCAGGGAAAAAGCGACCAGGCTAGCCAGACTGATATAAATCCAAAGGATATCATCCGGCCCCAACACCAGCAGCTTCTGCTCAAAATTACTGGTCAGCCATCGATAAATATCGGCTGAAAAGAGCAAGCCAACCAGAAAAACCAGGAAGAAGCAAGCTAATACCGCTAGAAAACGCCGTCTAAACTCTGTCAAATGCTCAATAATAGTCTGCTCTTTTTTATCCATGCTGCTGCTCGCTTTTCTGATTTTTAAAGCTAACATAAACGACTAGCAGGATAAAGAACACCTGACTAACTACCACTTCTAGGCTTGGATAAATCCCCATCCAGTCTACTGTCACAAAGCCATTGATCAAGTGAGTCGGTAGGATATTGGTTAGCTGAAGGGCATGGATGCTGACACCCAGCATTTTAAAGGCCAGAGCATAGATTAGCCAGGTCAGCCAGAAGAAAATGCTGTGTGGCTTGAGAAGACCAGAAGCCTTGCTCATGATAAAGGCAAACAAAACCAAGACCAGAAGAGCCAAGCCGATTCCCAAAAGGAAATCAGTCATAGTGATGCGTGGCAGAATTCCTACATAAAAGAGAATGGTCTCAGCTCCTTCACGAAAAACTGCCAGAAAGCTAAGAGCAAACATGGAAAGAAAACTGCCTGTGGCTGTTACAGCCTTCATTTGGCTTTCCATAAAGTCATTCCATTTCTCAATAGATGCATTGCTGTGCAGCCAGATACCAACTAATATCATCATGGCGACAGCGAAAATACCCACTGCACCCTCGATAATCTCACGATTGGATCCAGAAGCAACTGCTGGGAAAAGAAACTGCAACAAAGCTGCAATCACAGCACTGGCTAGAACCCCGCTCGCTGCGCCGGCATAAACCCATTTGAGCCCTTTTTTCATCTTGGAGGCTTTCAGAGTCATTATCAAAGCCATGACAATTAAGAGCGCTTCTACACCCTCACGCAGCAAAATCAGCATAGCATCAAAGAAATGATAGGAAGCTGTTGTGTCAATCTGGGACAGCTCACTAATCAAGGATTCCAGCTGCTTTTGATATTTCTCTTCGCTTCCCTTGACCATAATTACTGGTGTTTGGCTCTCAACCTTGGTATAAAGCGAAGGATTATTGACACTGACATCTCCTTCTATCGTTGGCCAAATAGTGATGAACTCTTTCATCTTGGCAGCAGCCTTTTTATGATCTCCGCTTCGAAAGAGACTCAAGGCTTCCTCTAGGAGCTTAATTCCATCTTTCAGCGTCAGATTGCCAGCAGTTTCTTGGACTTTCTCTCCTTTGACAAAATTATCAATGGCGGTTTTCAAATCATCAAAAGAAGTCTGAATCATGTCAAAGTCAGCAGGCTCCGTCTCAATGGCACTGCGCAGGAATGAAATAGCTGTTTCTACCTTGCCATAATGGGCTGTGCTGTTGTCTCGCACCACGCTTTCATTGGTAGTCCAGGTGCTATTCATTTTTTTGTATGCTTCTCTTGTCGCTTCTAAATCCTTAGCACTAATAGCCTTTTGTAGATTTTCAAATTTTGGCTCTAGCTTACTGAGAAGCTTCTTTTTCTCGGCCTCCAAGTCGACTGGATTCTGCTCTTTCTCAAATTTCAAGAGGGCAGAAGAAATCTGTGTCAGCTTGTCCTCGGTCACTTGACCAGATAAGTCTAGCGCCTTGCTCACCTCTTGTCCCGCTGCAGAGTCGTGATTAGCCACCTTTTCAAAGTCAGTCTTGATTTCTCCGACTAGCTGCTTGGCTTTTTGCTGGTCCTTCTGCTTGACCGCAGTGCTGGCATCAGTGATTTTGACGAATAAACTGCTGTAGCTCTCGTCCGCTAAAACCGGCTTAGGCAAAAAGATCAGCAAGAGCCCTAATATCAACAGGCTTTTATTCAAATAATTTTTGACCAAGGTATTCTCCTTTTTTCACTCCGCCAAAGCAAGCAAACAAGCCGCTGCCGACATGTGTCACATATTCGTTCATCTTATCTTGAGCACCTAGATTGGTCTGAACTTTGACAAAGCTGTCTGGATCTTTCTGGAAGGAAAGAAAGAGCAAGCCTGTGTCGAACTGACCAGTAGTTTCATCAATCCCGTCCGAGTAAGAGTAAGATCGACGGTATATGGGCTTATCAACTTCCTTGGCCAGACGGACATGTGAATCCTCTGGCAGCAAGTCCAAGTCAACTTCGTCAAACTCGTCTTTCTTGCCAAAAGGCGCTCCGCTTTCCTTATAGCGGCCAAAAGTATTTTCCTGCTCCTGGAGATTGGTCCGGTCCCAGGTCTCAAGGAACATCTGGATTCGGCGGACAGCCATGTAAGAGCCGCCCTGCATCCAGTCCTTGCTGTCGCACCAAATGACCTTGTCAAAATCTTTTTCCTTGGTCACATTGGCCGTGCCATCCTTAAATCCAAAGAGGTTACGAGGCGTTGACATCCGGTCTCCGATAGCAGCAAAGCCTGACTGACTCCACTTCATAGTGATAGCATTTCTGCCCTTGCGGATTAGATTTCGGACCGCATGAAAGGCTACCTGCTCATCATCTGCGCAGGCCTGAATAACAATATCGCCACCCGAGTATTTTTCTTTGAGCTGCTCCTTTGGAAAAGGAGGTAAATCCCGAAAAGCCTTAGGTCGTTTGTCTGATAAGCCCATTTTTTTCAGAAAAGAGGCTGAGACACCAAAGGTCAAGGTCAGACGATAAGGGTTGAGACCGACAGTTTCTCCAGTGTCTGTTGGCGGCAAAAGAGCATTGGAATTATCTTTTTTGACCAATTCTCCATCTACTAGCTTCTCGCTATAGGCTGTCCAGTCCTTGAAGAGCTGGATAATGGTCTCCCTATCTGTCGTATGCAAATCCAACACAACAAAGTAGATATTCTTCTGCATCGGAGTTGTGATACCTGCCTGATGCTCTCCATAAAAGCTGATTTCTTCCTCACCGTCAGCGAATTTCTTATCATTCTTCGCCTGATTAGCGAAAAAAGCAGATGCACCAGAGACACCCAGTGCAAGACCAGCGCCTCCAATCCCTGCTTTTTTAAGAAATTCACGACGATTCATCTTTTTATTAAACCATTTTTCGTCGTTTGTCATATGATTACTCCCCGTTTAGAATGACTCCCATTTGTGAAAGAGGCTCACCCAGTTTGGTCACTGCTTCTGCCAACTCTTTGGTGTCTTCCTTTGTCAATTCTGTATAGAGCTTGTAGTTTTCCGAGTCAGTCATGTGCTTGTCTAAAAGACCATTGACGTTTTTAAACTCAAGTTCCAGGGTCTTGACAAGTTTCTCGTCCTTATCCTTAATCAATGGCTTAAAGAGCTCAAAAATCTTTTCTGCTCCTTCAATATTCGCACGGAAATCATAGAGATCTGTATGGGAGAATACTTCTTCTTCACCTGTAATCTTGCTGGTCGCTACTTCATTGAGCAAGTCAACAGCACCTGTCAGCATCATATCCGGTGTCACTTCAACCGTTGCGATTTTAGCTTTTAGCTCCTTTATATCGTTGACCAGCTGATCGGCATAGCTTTCAGTTCCCTTGGTTGTGTTTTGCTCCCACATGATTTTTTCGATGCGGTGGAAACCAGACCAACCTTCTTCGGTCTTGTTTTCGTCCACATAGTCGACCAAGCGGAAGTCGATTTTAACGTCTGATTCACCAAAGCTCTCAGCAATCGGCTCCGAGCGCTCGTAGGCCATACGGATAAGCGGATACTGCTTTTTAGCCTCATCAAGCTTGCCTTCTTTAAGGGTATCACGAAACTTCTCCGTATCTGTCAGGAGCTGATCGATTTGTCCTTGAACAAACGTTTTGTAATCCGCTGTCGCCTTGTCCAATTCTTTCTGATTTACAGCCGTTTGGCTGCTGGATGCTTGACTGCTTGAGCCAGTCTTGTTTGAAGAATTGTTGGCTGCACAGCCAGTCAGTAAAATTGCCGTTGAAAATAGGACGATGCCAAGTTTTTTCATGGTGACTCCTTTGCTTTCTCTCCTAGATAGAGATTATTCCTGTAAATTATACCAGTTTTTTTCTCATATTTCAATAAATTGTCTGACAATTTAATCAAAAACTCTATATTAAGACCATTAAAGCAGTGCTTCTTTAACTTTCCCGATTTCCGTCTTTTTCAGCACTAAGTAAATCGTATCCCCCAGATAGAGGCGCGTGCTGCCATTGACCGTTTGAGTCTTTCCCTTGTGGACATTCATGGTAATCAAGACCCCATCAGGCAGGTTTAGCTCATGCACCTGCCGACCAGCAATCTTTTCAGAAACAGGGATTTCAATTAAAGTAGTATCTCCTTGGTCCTCGATACTATCTGGCAACATTTTTTCCAGCATGGCTTCATAGACTGGGGCTCCTTTTAGCAAATCCATGATAATGTAAGCAGTCAGAGTGACCATTCCCAGCGGCATGAGATTACGGATGTCACCCACCATCTCTGTGACCAGAATCATGGCTGTCAGTGGAGCCTTGGAAATGGCGCCAAAATACCCACTCATGCCCAGAATAATGAAAATTGGAAATTGCTCCTGAGAAATCAAACCCAGCTGCAGACAGACTGCACCCATTGCTCCACCAAGCAATGAACCCAAAGCTAGAATAGGCAGGAAAATCCCACCTGGTAAGCCACTGCCATAACTCATCATACTCCAGACAAAACGCAGAGCGAAAAACAAGAGCAAGGTTCCTACAGTGTAATGCTCAGCAGTCAAAGATAAAATCAACTGATTGCCCCCGCCCAACAAGTGAGGCAAGAAATAACCAATCGGAAGAATCAGGGCAAAGGCCAGAATAGGATAGTAAGCTTCTGAAATCCTAAACAACCGACCCAAAAACTGATAAACCAGCTGAATATTCAAAATGACTTTTTCATAAATATAACCTGACAAGCCCAGCAGCAAGCCCATGACTAAGTAGATCCAATACTGCTCCAACCTCATGACCGGGATATTATCCGGCATGTCCAGCACTGGCGTTAGGCCAAACATGGAGAGTGAGACAAAGTTAGCAACTAGACTGGCCGCCAGCGTAGAAACCCAGAAAAAGCGTGAAAAATGACGGTAAACTTCTTCTACCACGAATAGCAAACCTGCGATTGGTGCATTAAAAGCTGCTGCTAAGCCTGCTGCTGCACCGCTGGCAATGAGCGCTCTCTCCTCAGCGGCACTCAAATTCAGAAATTTAGAGACGCCTTTGCCGCTCATGGCGCCCAGCTGAATACTTGGTCCTTCTCGCCCCAACATCAGACCGCTGGCAATGGCTAAAATCCCTAAAACAAACTTTTTCCAGAGAACACTCCACCAAGTAAGCGACATCAGACCTTTCAGCTCTGCTTCGACCTGCGGAATACCTGATCCCTTGATATTTTTCTCCGACTTTACCCAGCGAGCATTGAGCAAGACAATGAAAACATAAATTAACACCAAGGCCAGTAACAAAAGCATAGACTGCTGACTCCTTTGATAGACATCCTGCACTAAATGAAAGATTTTTTCAATCAGAAAGCGAAAAACGCCCACTACCAGTCCAGCAAAAATCCCAACTAAGACACCACGCAAAACCTGGGAAATAATCGAATGAGTTGTGAAATTAAATTCTCTCTTGATATCGTCCTCTTGCGAGATAGACTTTTTTGTCATTCCCAATCTCCTCAAAATAGTTACTTTACCACTATTCTAGCACAAAGCAGGCCTGATAAACAGACGAAAAATAAATTTGTTATTTAAGATGTCTTTTTAAAAACTCTACAAAAAAAGTCCAGGACTTGTCCCAGACTTACTTATTTTCTTATTTAGCGCGCAAAGCTGCTTGAGTAATGTAGTTGTATGGTTTGTTGAAGTGTGGCAGGAAGAAGAGATCCAACAAGGCTAGTTTATCAATTGTAACCTTTTCCTGAATGGCCAATGAGAACATGTGAATGCCCATAGACATATCTTCTCTAGAAACCATCTGAGCTCCAAGAACTACACGCGTGTCCTTATCATAGACAATCTTAATTGTAACATCATGATGCTCAACCTTTTCAAGGAAGGTTGGTTTTTGAGTATCTTTAAACTCAACTACAGCTGGGCTGTAACCAAAGCGTTTTGCTTTTTCTTCAGTTAGACCAGTTGAAACCATCTTCAAACCAAAGATTTCGATACCGTTAGAACCTTGAACACCGTTAGACTCCAATTCATGACCACAAGCATTATGAGCTGCTACGATACCAGAGCGCAGGGCGTTAGATGCCAAGGCGATGTAGTTTGTATCATTGATAGAGTTATCGTAAACAGTCGCACAGTCACCGATTGCATAAACATCTTTGATGCTAGTTTCTTGCTTCTTGTCTACCAAGAAAGCACCATTGCGGAATGTTTCCAACTTGTTAGCACCAAGACCAGTGTTTGGACGGAAGCCAACAGCCAAGACAACCATATCTACATCATAGCTAGCTTTATCCGTTACAATGCGTTCTACCTTGCTTTCGCCTTCAATAGCTTGAACAGTTTGGCCAAAGGCTAATTGAACACCGTTATCTTCAAGATTTTGACGCATCATTTCAGACAAGTCGTGGTCATAGTAACCCGCCAAACAAGTATCCACAACGTCAATCAGAATCACTTCTTTACCAAGGCGTTTGAAGGCTTCTGCCAACTCAACCCCAATGTAACCAGCTCCTACTACTGCCACACGTTCGATATGTTTGCTCTTGTCTTGCAATTTCTCGATAACATCTGCAGCAT
>ERZ773265.332-NODE-332-length-30415-cov-7.785672_pt1 | contig 30415 bp, 35 predicted proteins | sample MGYA00580512_ERZ773265 | MGnify/ENA primary metagenome ERZ773265 (study PRJEB29015, sample SAMEA2738169) | human oral metagenome | biome: human oral; feature: human-associated habitat; material: saliva | place: China | collected 2183 ... | reverse complement strand
TATTTTAACATATCTTCAAAACAATTACAGACCTAAATAAAAAAAAAAAAAAAGCGTGGTTGCCCACGCTTTAAAGTTTAGGTTTTAGTTTTTCTTTTTACTCACTACAAGTCCACCTAATGATGCAAATACAGTTCCAAGAACAGTTGTGATTGTTGTAGCGTCAGTCCCAGTGTTCGGTAACTCGGCTTCTGTTGATTTTTGCTCGAATTCTACAATAGAATCATCTTTTGGTGCTACAAATGTTTGCTCTGTTTCTTTTGCACTTGAATCTTCTGTTGTAACAACTTCTGTTGTTTTCACTTCTGTAGTACTTGTTCCAGTAGTACTTGTTTTAGTAGTACTTGTCTCATTCGTACTTGTTTCAGTTGTACTTGTTTCTGTAGTACTTGTTTCAGTAGTACTTGTTTCAGTAGTACTTGTTTCAGTAGTACTTGTTTCAGTTGTACTTGTTTCTGTCGTGCTTGTCTCAGCTGTAGTTGTCTCAGTCGATTCGCTACCACGTGGTTCTACTGGGTCTACTGGTGTTTCTTTGTCGCCAAGACCGTGACCACTACCACTTACTAAGTAAACCTCAGCGTTGTAGTCCCATTGTAAATTGTCTGATTTCAACGCTACGACCGAATGAACTTTTTTGTCAGTCACTGGCTTCACAATACGTGTTGCATACGAGAATGTAATCATTTCATCTTTCAACAATGGTTGTTTGATTGTGATTTTGTCCTTGTCCCAAGTGTACTCATCTTCTGTCAAGTCACGAACGACCGTAAATGGTTTATAGTCACTTAACAAGCGAACATTTTTCACTCCAATGATTTCTTGGTTTTCTTCTGGTTTCACAGTTACTTCAACATTTGTCAACTCATCTTTACGATAGTTTACACGAGCGTCGTAATTTACTTGGTCTGGATTCTCAGTATCTTGATTTCCATATTGTACCAATACTTCGTTCTTGTCTGGTAAAGCATCGTCTTCAATTGTTACAGTTGAAGCATTACCGTTTGCACCACCGATATTCAATGTATACGTACCACCACCCGGTACTACAGATGTATCCCACTCAACTCGTAATGTTAAGAACATACTTTTATCCAGTTTATGTGTCTCAAAGTAGTCATTGAATGTCACTCGAATTGTTTTTGTTCCCGGATTTGCAACAGCATGTCCAATCACTTGTCCATCTGGTCCAGTAACGTCGAATTCATAAACTGTTTTTAATCCTAACTCAGCTGGTAACGTGTAAGTCACTGTATCTCCAGCTACGATATTTTGTTCATTACTGAAACGTGATGTCATGTCTACGTTTACAGAATACCAACGGTCTTTACCACCCGTCATTACAACTGTTGAGTTTGATACTGGTACCTCAGCTGCGCTCACACCTTGTGCGTTCACTGCGAATCCTAATAGTACCATAGCTCCTGTTGTTAATAATTTCTTTTTCATTTTTGCATTTCTCCTTTTGTTTTTGAATCTTTTCTATCAGTCGAATCATGATAAACTCATCATTTTACAATCACGAATCTAACAGTTTTCTTCCCTCAAGATGAATTTATTATAACACAATCCCCATTTGAGTACAGACCTAAATGCAAGAAATTTTCGTAAAAATGTTTGTGATAGATTTCACAAATGAATGTAAATAAAAACCACGTGGTAGCCTACACCACGTGGAAAAAACTATATAGAGTATTATATGCTGCCTGTTACATACAATCCTTTATTGAAAGGAGGTCTGAATAGTATGAACAACTATCCATTTGATGCAATGCCTTGCACCAATGCACGGTGATGGACTCGAACCACCGAACCCAATTGGGAGCTGATTTACAGTCAGCTATCGTTGCCGCTTGATTAACCGTGCGTGTTAAATAAAAGACTAGTCCGTTTTGCCAGACATCTAGAGCACCCGTCTAGCAAAACGTTCTGCAGCTTGCGGTCACATTCGTAATCATTACTGATTCCGTGATGTGTGGTACTACCGCTACCATTATTATAATTATTCGCTCCGTAGAGCAATGGAGAGTAAGAGATTCGAACTCTTGCGTCGCTTTTCAGCGACCTAACGGTTTAGCAAACCGTCCCCTTCACCAAACTTGGGTAACTCTCCATAAAACTGGAGCATGAGTTGGACTTCACTAAGTCCCCGCATACGAAGTTCACGCTCTAGTTTGACAAGAAATGAGTTTAAATGAGTGTCAATTCTTGTCGTCTCGAACGTGATTATCACTCAATTCTCACGCTCGGTATGTGCATTACGCTGCACCAATGCTAGTTGCTGGAATCGAACCAACGACGACTCGATTACAAGTCGAGCATTCTACCTACTGAATTAAACTAGCAAAACATGTAATTAGTTGACAATTCAATGTCTAGCACATACTTGGAGCTGGTGGCGAACCGTTCAGCTGCACTAATCACATTATCAAGCACTTCGTTGCCACCCACAACTTCGCTTGATTTTGAGACCTATTATGTGTGACTTGACGGAACGTATCCACTTCAAATCTAATCCCGGTATTTGCGGTCTCAGAAAAACAGTAATTAAAATCACCGACATCTAATACCACAATCGGTAGTTGTCTAGTGCTTTTGCACCCACATCAAATTAGACACTTCACTGGTCATCGATTTTCTGTAGTTAACTGTCAATATCAGTAGTCCACTTGTCGTTACACGAGTATAAGCTCATCATTTCGGTTCAAACTAGAGTACAATATTGAGTAAGTTATCATCTAACAAGAAATCTGCCGATTTCATTAGCGTTAGACTAAAGACGATTGCAAATGACCGCCTAGCCTACAATTAAATATAGACATAACAAGCCGACTAGGACTCGAACCTAGACCTTCGGTTTTGGAGACCGACGTGCTACCATTGATACTACCGACTTAAAATATGCGATTTTAACTCGACGAAGTCGAGCGAGTAACCGCAAACTCAGACCCGATAGATGAAAACGTGAATACATCCATCTTAATTCCTCGTACTTATTTTCTGACGCTAAAGAGAAACGTCCTCGATTCACGCTTACTTCCTTAACCCCACCAACCTAAAATCGCATATTTTAAGTTGATAGTGTCAACATTTGCAACTGTGTCGAATTAAATAGTTTCAAGAACCAAATTCTCTACAGTCAACTATCAATACCAGTAGTCAGTTCATCGTTGAACGAGCGTATACTCGTCATTGCGTTTTAAACTAGAGCACGATATTAAGTGAGTTGTTATTCAACAAAGAATCCAACGATTCTATTAACGTCGAACTAAAGACGTTTGCAAATGAACGCCTAGTTTATAAATAAAGCATCTAACATATAAGTCATGTTAAGCTTATTGCGAGAGTGGGACTCGAACCCACGACCTTCGGCTTATGAGACCGACAATCTGACCGCTGATATATCTCGCCATTTACATCTATGATGAATTGAACAATGCTGAAACTTATATCTGATTATTCAATTATCAATAGTCAACTATCAATACCAGTAGTCCGATTGTCGTTACACGAGCTTGCTCGTCATTGCGGTTCAAACTAGAGTACAATATTGAGTGAGTTGTTATCTAACAAGAAACCCATCGGTTTCATTCACGTTAGACTAAAGACGTTTGCAAATGAACGCCTATATTCGTATTTAAAATACGTTGTGATGCGTTACTCCACAACAACCGACGGTCACCACCCGTCTATTCTTCCGATGCGTCCCGTAATTCCTACATCAGAAACGTTCACCCACGACACCATCTACGGTCGACTTGCCACCAGTGAGCTGGTTGGTTGATTGTCCTAGATTACCAACAGTTGAAACCCTCGGATGATGAGTTGACGTTGTGCACACGTCATGTTTCAAATCATTGGTTATGGAAAATGTCAGAATCGAACTGACGACCTTCTGCTTGCAAAGCAGACGCTCTCCCAATTGAGCTAATTCCCCAAAAATACGGAATGTAGGATTTGAACCTACGACCCCTCGCTCCCAAAACGAGTACTCTACCAAACTGAGCTAATTCCGTTTAATAAAATCACTATAGCAAACCGTGATGTTTAAGGTACATCCTACCCCCGTATCCAGCGACTGGACGGTCTATGCTTGGTCTAGTATACTATAGCGACAATACCGACGCTTGGGAGTCTACTCCTTGATTAGTTCGGTGTATCCGTTACTGGAAACTTATAAAAAGTCATAAACTTTTATGTTCCATTCTTGTTTCATCGAGTATGCTTTCGTGTTAGATAACTCTAAATACTACTCACAAGTTCTTGTACTCTCCACAAGCGTAAATTCCCGTTTAACGCACGGTACTAAATTTGTTTGTCACTATTACATATAAAACTTGGTTTTCGTTTTATATTTAGACGATTCAAACTTATAAAAGTCAACACATACTTATAACTTTCTATAAGTTAATGTTAACTGTTATAAGTCTCAATCCATCTAACTCTAGAGTCGCTCCGATTGTTTTGCAAGAACAATCTTTGCATTTCATCAGCGAAACCCGAACGTCTTGCAACCGTTCGTTTCCGATATTTCGATGTGGACTCGAACCACAAACCTCTCCGTTATCAGCGGAGTGCTCCACCATTGAGCTATCGAAATCTTATAACCGGGACCCCCACGGATGATTGTCCGTGACAGTATGTTATGGATGAATATGACCACAATTGTAGTCAAATGACCCGTACGAGAATCGAACTCGTGTTACCGCCGTGAAAGGGCGGTGTCTTAACCGCTTGACCAACGGGCCGAAATATTTATTAAAAGCGGACAACGAGATTCGAACTCGCCACAATGGTTTGGAAGACCAACGTTTTACCAACTAAACTATGTCCGCAATAAACCTCTTTTTCTATTTATTGTATAATACCACATTCGTAGCATGTGTGAAGTAAGTACCTTTTCCATCCTTGAACGTTACCCGAATACTATCAGTCTTTTCTCCACGTGCCCATTCTTTAACTTGACCGTCAATGATTTTTCCGTCCGGAAGTTTTACTTGAGCATACTCGAATGTGTACGTCAAACCTAGAATATCTTTATTACCACATGACGCAAGTAGTGGTACTACCAATAAAGTAGATAATAAGAAGAATCGCTTTGCCTTTTTCATGTAATTTCCTCCTTGTTTTCGGTTCATCGTTAACGATAAAATGAATTTTGCAATTATTTGCAAAAATGTGGACAGAAAGACTTGAACTTTCACGCTCTAACGAGCACTAGATTTTAAGTCTAGTGTATCTGCCGATTCCACCATGCCCACAGTATAAAAGACGATAGTTGGATTTGAACCAACGAATCGTAGGGTTGCAGCCTACTGCCTTAAACCACTTGGCTATATCGCCAGTTTTGGAAAATGGACTTTGAAGGAATCGAACCTTCAACCGCTCGGTTATGAGCCGAGTGCTCTAACCAATTGAGCTAAAAGTCCTCGATTTTATGGACTGAGCTAGAGTCGAACTAGCGACACCGTGAGCTTCAATCACGTGCTCTACCAAACTGAGCTATCAATCCTAGTTAAAACGAAAGGTGATTAGTGGGACTCGAACCCACAATTTTCAAATTCACAGTTTGATATGTCTACCAATTCCATCATAATCACCATGATTTATGGATTGTGATGGTCTCGAACCATCGACCCACGGATTAAAAGTCCGTTGCTCTGCCGACTGAGCTAACAATCCAAAATAAAAGGACAGTATAGGAGTCGAACCTATGATTTAAGTTTCGTAGACTTACGTTTTTTCCGCTAAACTAACCGTCCATTACGAAATTAACAGATTGCGTAGGAATCGAACCCACAACAACGAGTTAGAAGCTCGTTATTTTCTCCACTTAAACTAGCAATCTATTTTTACATTAAAAATGTGATGGGTCGGTCTCGAACCGACTTTCCTAGAAGTAACGTTACCTCTCCTTACTACATCAACCTACAAATGTTTCCATCAACCAAATACACCGTACGGGAATCGAACCCGTATTTCCACCTTGAAAGGGTAGCGACCTAACCGTTAGTCGAACGATGTAAAAATACGGTCCTAACGGGAATTGAACCCGTGTCTCTACTTTGACAGAGTAGTGTGATAACCACTTCACTATAGAACCACGATAATATTTAAAATGCAGATGGAGAGACTCGAACTCTCACGCACGAAGCACTGGTGTCTAAAACCAGCGTGTCTGCCAATTCCACCACATCCACAAAAATTAAAGGTGCTATGGGACTCGAACCCACTTAGACGGTTGTGTTAAGCACTTACACCACGAGCCAATAAGTTGCCCCGACTGGACTCCAACCAGCATCTCTCTCGTCATGTTTTTCCTATCAAACAGCACCTCAACACGTATGCATCCGTGTTTGTTGTACAATACGAATTGTAAGACTCGAACTTACGACATTCGGCTTGTAAAACCGACGCTCTCCCATCTGAGCTAAATTCGTACAAACTGACCCAGCAAGGTTCGAACTTGCGACAGCTCGATTAACAGTCGAGTGCTCTACCAACTGAGCTATGAGTCAATGAATTGAGATGCGTGGACTCGAACCACGACTACGTAGATTCAAAGTCTACTGCCTTACCAATTTGGCTACACCTCATTAATATTAGTGAGACTTACATTTATCTCAACATCGGAGATTTGAGTAAGCTCACTGAACCTATAGGTTTTATATCCTTGAACTACTTTAAATAGCAAGGTTTAAGGATAGAGTGAGATTCGAACTCACGGACGCCCTCTCGGACGCCTCCGGTTTTCAAGACCGGTGCAATAAACCACTCTGCCATCTATCCAAAAGGAGGGCGTCCCACTGGCAAAAGATGGGACGCAGATGTCAAAAACCCGACACATCTAGTCGGAATTGATTCGCAAAAAAGGGTAAAATCGAATCAACATAATTATAATAACACAGATTGCGATTTGTGTCAACCCCTTGGAGACATTTTTTTTAATCTAAAAATTCCTTTACAATTGCTTTAGTATCACCACATTCTGGATAGCGACCGGGAGCAGTTTCTTGAACCAACGGTGTTAAATTAACCAAAGCTTCCACGTATTTCAATACAAATTCCACATCGTCACTCCAATTACTACGACGCAACTGAGCATCTTTTAACACTTCTTTCAATGTACCATTTAGTTCACGGACACCATTTTCGTTCAACATCTCATACACATACGCCATTGCAAATGCTGCATCACTAGTCATACCGTTCGCATTTTCCATGTACCAACCATGGCGTTCTCGTACATAATCTGTCAACTCGTCAATTACTCGGTCTCGAAAATCATTCACTTCCGTGCTTTGTGCTTCTATTTCAGATTTGTAAGATTTCAACTTAGACATTTCTCTGTAAACCGAATACGACATTATAATATTCACAATTAAGAATCCTAACAAATAACCTAAAATTACACGATAGTCAACCCAGTTTGTGAAATGATTCACTAATGTGAAAACCGCACCCACTAACAAGTACGACAGCTTGTAGCTACCAGAACCAGCTAGTCCTTCTTGAATCATTTCATAATAACCACGTCGTTGTCTTTTGAACATGTAGAATCGAGCTTTTTGATACTGTAACTCACAGAGAGCTGCTTGGCGTGACATCTCAACGGATGATTGAATTAAAAATATATTTAATAAAATTAACAATCCATAATTCTGCACAATCTGTACAAATGTATTTGGCATCACAATTGCAAAAAGTAATACTACGACCCAAATCCACATCGGAATATGGAATCGCAATGCTAATCTGAATGATAGTTTAGACTTAGTTGTTCCATACTTTTCTTCAAATAAATCTACTTCTTTTTGTGTTGGTTGTAATTCTGCCATTTTAGACTCTCCTTGTGTTTAATTGTGCTACCTTTATATACCACTGCAAGTGGTCTGTGTGGTAGCTCACATCCTCGTTTTCTAAAATATAATTTAATAGACGTTCTCGATATTCCTCAAGTGTCTCATCTTCTTCTAAAGTCAAAATCAATCCTACTAAGTGTCCGACCAAATCTACACTTGTCATGCCACCACGTACATTTGTATTTTGCAAGCTCTCAAATGCGAACTTGATAGCTCTTGTGCATTCTGGTTTAGTGAAATGATTATCCGTGAATGGATGTACTCGACCATCTTTGAATTGCTCTTTAGCTGCTTGCCAATATCCCAATACTTCTAAAGTATCTTGGTAGACATGACTATTATTAAATTGAACTCCATTGATGTATCCATCGAACGTCCAGTTAGCGTCATTTGTCAGCTTACTCATTCAAATACTTCCTTTCTAGTTACCATTTACCTAACGCATCATCCATGTGTTTCGCTTTGTGTAGTAATTTCATTGTGGTCTTCAACGCTTGTTCATAATCATTCGCATAACCACGAATTGAATACTCCACATCTGGCATAGATTTTACAATCACTCGACCTTTAATATTGATGATGTAATCATACTCATGGTCTTTTGTTTTCGCAATATCAATAACGTGTTTTACTGATTTACGGTCATATGTACCACGCATGACACCATTGTGAATTTCAATCTCTAACAGTTTCTCAATCGCTGTAGTTAAATCCATGTCAAGTACGTGACTGAGTTTGTTACCAATAGTCATCAATTTAACAATGTCCGATTCGTTTAAATAGTTTAACATTTCCTTTTGTTTCATAATAAAACCTCGTTTCAAATCTTAATTACAAATATAGTATATCATATTTCTCATTTGAGTACAGACCTAATTTCAAAATAAAAAGCGTCAAGACTAAAACTTGACACTTTTATCGTATACATCATCACTAAATGCTAAAATCCATTCACCGTACATGCCGAAGATAATCAACAGTACAATACGCCAACGTAATGATTTATGGAATCGTTGACCTAGTCTGTTCATCAATCCACATGCGTAATAAATATTTACGATTGGAACTAATAATAGTAAGAAATACCATCCAGAACCATATAGCTCTTTTGTTAGAATATACTCGGAGTAGAATGGAATAATTCCTTGCCACCCTTTATATCCCATCTTTTCAAACAGTTTCCAGTTTGCAATAAATGATACGACTACTGTCATAAAACCAACAATTGCAAGCATGAAATACACTAGTACCATTAATACTATGACACCTTCTGATACAATGTAGTGATTATTATACATATCCATGTCAATACACCTCGCTATTTAATTTTTGATAATCTTCTAACATGATTTCAAATTGTTTATCTTTGAGAATACGTACAGTAACCTCTAGATTTGCAAATTCATAAACATATCCGAAATCGCTAGATAGTGTTGACACACCAACAAGTTCCACGTGTTCCAACTGATAAACGCATTGTTGTAAGAACTCATCTGGTAAATCGTCAGCGTTACTGATTCGTACAGTAACATTTGCATGTCGAATTGGTTTGCGAGCATGATTCAACACCATTGACACCCGTCCATTATTCAATGAGTCGGTAATACGTAATAATTGATTAAAGTTAATCATTCCACGCAAGAAGAATGTTTCTTCATCATCTTTGTACTCTAAATCATAATTAGACGCATTCGGATAGTACGTTTCCACGTTGTCACGATGATACTCATTCGCTCGGTAAAATCGTTCTCCAATTTTTGTGAATTCCTTGTCATACAAATCAGTTCGAATACGTTTACATTCACCATTCAGCCTAGAATAACGATACAACACAGCTAACCATACAAAAAGTGTTACTAATCCAATACCTCGAAATAGTGTTTGATTCCCCCACTGTCCAAATATATACGCTAAACCAATCATAATTGATGGAATACCAAGTCCTAAAATGAGCAACACCCACTTAATTCCTAACTGCCAATCAGTTAGTGCACTCACGATAACCCACTCGTCAATCTCATCCGATTCGTTAGTACGAATTCGTCCAAGTGTTCTTTGAGCCTGCTCATGAATGTTGCCAATCACGATGTCTCTATCACTTCTAAATACCATATGTCAAACTCCTTTCTAACATTATCGTACATACACATCTAAATGATTACCATATGTTCCACGGTCATAAATCTTACCTTTATAACCAAATGGTGTATCATATACTGTTCCCAATGGAGCACTTCCTGCTAAAACGATATATCCGTCACCATCGGAAACGAATCCGTCAGCATTTACATGTCGACCCGGAATACTTAGTCCGCCACCCGGTAATACACTTTGTGAATAATATGTGAACTTAAATCCACCACTATATACCACACCGTCAAACATGAATTGTGATAATGAAATTTTCACACCACTATTGCTAGCAGATGAACCCGAATATGTTGGTTGTGCTTGAGCTTGTTCCTCAGCTTGTGCTTTAGCTTCTTGAGCAGCTTTCTCTTTAGCAATGCGTTCTTCCTCCGCCTTTTTAGCCTTAGCTTCTTCCTCAGCTTTTTCTTTAGCAATACGTTCTTCCTCTGCCTTCTTGGCTTTTTCTTCTTCATCACGTTTTTGCTGAATGCGGTCTAACTCAATTTGAGCATATTTACGATACGCTTCTTTTACTTCTTTAGTATTAGTAGCTTTACTCAACCCGTCAATACCTTCCGCAATTTCATTTTCTTTTAGACTTGATTGACGTAATTGATGCATGTAATAAGCTTTCAATTGTTCCTTACTTGTTTCAGCTCGGATAAACTCCACTCGTGGAAGTACCTCTACCACCTCAACTTTTTCATTCGACGATAACCCATTAATTCCTAATAGTGCGGCCATCGTCGCTGTGATTGTTACTTGTTTGAACATAACTCACCTTTCCTTTCTATTCACCTATTATAACATAGTATCGATTTTGAGTAAAGACCTATACTCAAGATTTAGGACTGTACTCTATTTACAATTGTGTTATAATAAAATTACAATCAAATAAAAGAGGTGAAAAAATGAGTGTAACAATCATTGGAATGAGATTTCGTCCAAACATTGAATTGGTAGATGAGTTCAATTGGACAATTCTCAAAAATCAAGGTGGTGTTGTGGTTTCTGAAATCCCAGCTCGTCTGGTACCAGAACCAACTAATCCATACGACCCAAATGCAATTGCTTGCTTTATTGGTGAATTCCTACTTGGATACGTACCAAAAACTGCAAAAATGCGATTGTCAGAAGAAGTCGTTGGAAAAGTAACTCGAATCCACTTACCACAAACTCAATCTCCAGCAAATGATAAGTATACTTTTGAGCCAAGATATTAAAACAAAAAGAGAAGTCTAAATCCTAGACTTCTCTTTTATTTTATCTACTTTCATTCGATGTTGTTGTTGTGTTCACATAAACGTCATCTGGAATCAAAGTGTCCGTTGAACGACCACCACCAGTTAACATTTGATTATAGATTTTCTTATCATCATCTGATAATTCTTCTTTCCATTTCACAGCTTCATTATATTCTTTCATCTTCGTATCCACTCGTGTCTTATCATATGATTTCAATTTGAGTTTAGATTCTCCATATAGATTATCGAACGTATGTTCGTTATTTGAGAGAGATAATGATTTTAAACTATAATCTGGTTCTTTATATGTTACAGTTGGATAATATTGAGCTGACAATCCAGAACCACTAGCTACAACATTTTCTGGTACTGACCACTCACTCGTATCTCGACCTTGCGTGAATGTACGCATGATTTGTTTCACTAGAGCATGTCTTGTATCAGCATTATCCCACACATGATTTTCTTCTGGAATATCGTATCCTGACCAAATTGCTGTCGTAATCGATTTCGTAGTTGCTGCAATCCACACATCCGAAGCAGCGTGGTCTGGCATCCATTTTGCATAAGCGACCGTTCCAGTCTTCATCGCCACAGCCATTTCTGGCATTTCAGCTCCACGAGCAGAGTATTTTGGTACACCTTCTAGTATCTTTAATAAGATAAATGCAGTCGATGGTAACATCGCTTGAGTTCGTTCAAACTTAATCTCTTTTCTTGAACCATCGCTAAAGACAAGCGCAGTCACATATTGTGCTTGTTGATACGAGCCGTATCGTGCAAGTGCTGAGTAACCGCTTGCTAAATCCGCAGTCGACATGTCCAATCCCAGAGCGTCAGCGCCACCATATGTGTCTTTCACATCTAAATCTTTCATTCGCGACATGAATTTCTTAGCTAATCGTGAACCAACTCGTTCATCTAACAATCTGTTCGCAGTTGTATTCAACGACATTCTTAGAGCTGTTTGTAAATCCATCATTCCGTAAACTGAACCACCATAGTTGTAAGCAACTGAGTTAGTTCCCGGATACTGATAAGCAGCACCCGAAATTGGAGTCTGAGTTCCATATCCTAGATACTCAATTGCTGGAGCATAGTCAAGCAATGGTTTAATGGATGAACCAGTAGAACGATTCTGTTGAATCGCACGATTCAAGCTCATTGGTTCATTTTGATAACGCCCACCAACTTGAGCAATTACATAACCAGTTTCGTTATCAATAACTGTTGCTGCTACTTGTTGTTCGTCAGTTCGTAAATCCGGTGCATTATCCACAATGGATTGAAGTTTATCCGTAGCTTCTTTATCTAACGTAGTATAAATTTGCAATGGTGTTTTCTCAATGTCATATCCCAATTGTTTTACTTGTTTCAACGCAGCTGTAATATGAGCTGAATATTTCGTCATAGACGCTAATACCACTTCGTCACGCCAGAATCGTTCTTTCAATCCATCCGTAACTGGGATTTTATTAATTCTATCCATTTGTTCTTGTGTAATCTTACCATGTTTTACAGCGGATAATAATACTTCGTACCGACGCTCGTCAACAGCTTCTGGATTGTCATATAAGTTATACGTAGACGGTGCTTGTCCCAATCCTGCGATAATTGCAAGTTTCGATAAGTCCTCATCACTTCCAGTATTTAATTCAGATATTGGTTTTCCAAAGTATGTCAATGAAATAGTATTCGCACCAAATGACCTCTCACCTAGTTCGATACTATTCACATACCATTCAAAAATTTGTTCTTTCGAATAATTCGATTCCAATTGCATTGATAACCATATCTCTTTAATTTTACGTGTGACCGTACGGTCTTTTACGTCTTGCGAGAACACTTGGTTCTTAATTAATTGTTGTGTTAATGTAGAACCACCACGTGAGTTACCACTCTTGAATACTTTTTCTTTAACCACAGACCAGAATGCATTCAGCGTACCTTTAACTGAAAACCCACCATGCTCAAAATAATCATTATCCTCAACCGCTGTTAGCAAGTTGACATAATCTTGTGGAATGTCCTTATACTGAATGTAGTCTCGTCTTCGTTCCGTATCCGACCAAATCAAACTACCATCGCTCGCATACATATTTGAATTTCCTTTAATCTCGAATTTAGTAACGTCGACTGACGGTACAGATTGTAATGTATTATAAATATAACCTAATCCTACCAATCCAGCTAGACCAAAAGCGACTACTAAAAAAACTAGTAATCGCTTGAGCCATTTGCCAATAAATCCAAGAATCTTTTTAAATTTTGGTTGTCCTTTAGACTCTAACATGCTTTCCTCCTAAATCTTTATGGTACAAGCTGTACCCCATCTAAATCAATATAATTTGTCATGAGACCATACTCGATTCGTTCCACGTCTCGACGAATACAACGACGTAAGTCTTCACTCAAATTTGCTTTGAAATATATATCTTCCTTGTTTGTAACATCTAGTGCGATTGTTGTTTCAATCGAATTAGACGCAGTGTCAATCTCAACGCTATGGACTTTAACTTGAATATTCACTCGAATCGATTCATATCCTTTATAATCGTAACGATAGAATCCGTAAACCGAATCCTCATCGGACATTGAGATATTGTCCAAACAAAATCCCAACTCTTGTTTCACGTCTTCCAGTGACACTGCTACTTTTGAACTCAATTTTAACATAATGTTCACTTCGCTTTCTAAACAATTTCCATATTGTAGAATGTAATCTGTTCCACATAATGCTTCGTATCCATGCTCCGCATGTCACTTCTTAATAATGTCAACTTAGACTCATCGAGAATTTCAGACAGATGATTGATGATATCCTCTGCGTCACGAATATCACACCAGACCTTATAATAAATATTAATGTATCCAGTACCACCTTCCATCTCCAATGGAGTGAAAGTTAAGTTAATTGGAATCAGAACATCTTCGTAAATTTTACCATCGTGAACCCAAGTACCACAGATTTCGTCATCGAACATCTGCTCAATGTCAACAAGATAACCACTAAGACAGTTCTCCAATTTTTCCAAATTCACTGGTAATTTCATAATATCAGTATACCCCATGTCAATCCACTCCTACTCGTAATAAACTGACTTGTACATTTTAATTTCGTATCTGAATTTTAAGTTCTCAATATAAGCGAATGTATCTTTTAATCGTTCTAAACCTAATTCATCCAAATACTCATCGTGGTCGTGCTTATTCACGACTTTGAATGTAATAATATAAGTTACGCTTAAATCTGAAACTTCAACGTCAGTTACTGACGCATCCAAAACAATATCTAATTCATCTTCTTGAAGATATTTATCTGCGCAATAACCACAAATGAAATCGTCTTCGATGTGAACGTCTTTCATATAATCTTCTAACTTCTCTTGTAAGTCACTAACATATATTGTTAGTTTTGCTACTCGTTTAACATCACCATACATAGTCTCTACCACCCATGTTAATATTTTTTCCAATAGCAACTCCACGACTGAATGTCACTGGGATTCTAATAGTAGTTGTCTCGATTTCATTTAATAGCCTATCGCATTTAGAATCGTCATCAATCACAGAAGCAAGCTCACTTCTATTTCGAACAAAACAACGTATGTCAGCCATCACATTCATATCACCCGGATTACCAGTCGACAATCGAGTGACTATCAATTCAATCACCATCCTCGTATTGGACAATACTTTCCCATCAACAACTGGGAAACAAATAACATGACTACCAGTATATTCATGAACTTCTCTAACACAATCGGTAAATATTTCTTCCAACTGTAATTCCGTTACCATCACTTTAATTTGTTCAGTCATCTACAACATCTCACTTTCGTTTATCTTATAATCCTACGTCGATAAACTCTGTTAATTGTGCATCACTTGCACTAATGATACGTGTTGAGATTACATTCAATCCTTGCACGTTCATTTCTGATACTAAAACTGAACCATCCGCAAATACTTTTTCAACAAACGCTACGTGACCGTAAGTTGGGTCAGAACCAGCTACACCTTGACGGAATACAGCAACTGTTCCCGTTTTCGGTGTGTGTGATACATTATATCCCATACTTCTAGCACTATCAGACCACATGAACGCATGTCCCATTGATGGAGACGGAATTGGTTTACCTAATTGAGCAACACGGTTGTAAACATAGTAAGTACAGTTACCCCAAGCTCCACCATTAATAGCTGCTGTGAAGTTCGGGTCGATTGGAGCGAAGTCGACAGTCGTAACTTGACGATTACGAGCAGCTTCTTTAGCAGCTGCTTCTTTCTTAGCTTGCTCCTCAGCTTCTTTCTTCGCTTTTTCTTCCGCTTCTTTCTTAGCTTTCTCATCAGCAATTCGTTTTGTCTCACGAGCTTTTGCTACTAACGAATTTAATAGCTTACTGAATTCCTCACGGTCGAAAAGTGTGTTTTCGTCTAAAATGTTTTTAATATCTTCGTCACTGATTGTTTCAAAAACTTTCTCATAGCGAGAGAGTACATTCACATAAACATCTTTCGTATCATCAATTGTAGCATTCGTTAATTCCAATTGTTTCTTCAATGATTCAACATCGTCTGTCTGTACTGTTGTTGTCTCACCAGTTGTTGTTGCTGTATACGTTAATGGCATTGACGTTGCAACGCCACTAAAACTAGCTGCGTTCACATCTTCGACATCAGTTGAAGCGTTTTGTGGCAACTCTTGTTGCCCTTTCGTCGCTTCCATCAATTGACGTTGTACATTATCACGTTTAGAGATAACATCTCTGTAGTATGTAGAAGCTTCCTTCAAGTCTTTCTTTAATTGCTCTACACTAGAAGCTTCTGATGTCTTGTAAATTGACACCACTTGTATAGAACTGTCTTCAATAATCGTTTCGTCTTGCGCATGTACTGCATTCGTTGCTAATAATCCAGTTAGAATCATGCTAGATAGACCGATTTGTTTTAATTTCATATAACCACCTCGTCTATCTAGTATAACATAGCTATTCCACAGAGTAAAGACCTAGCTATGAATTTTAATGTTACGTTCATGTTACAAATAATTATTTATCAATTTTAACGTTGAAAACTGACGAAAACTTATAAAGTCGACGATAGTAATCTTTGATGTTAAATGTATATTCAATCAATGCACTACCCAATGTATCGAGAACTTCTTGTAAATCTTCATAGTTGTGCTCTAACACTACCTCCACGTCGAACATCCCACACTGAAAATAACACGTAATAGAGTCCTTGTTCCCCAACATGAATACGTCTGTGAATGATTTCACTAATTCGTAAGTATTATCGTCATCAAATACATCCATTTTAAGTGTATCTGCATAAGAAATCCCATCGCTATAGCATCCGTTCGATTGTTCTCTCACAAACTGTAAGAAATCACTCACGAAACGTGAATATTGTCTATAGAATTCTTGCTCATCAATCTTATATTTATCAGTCACTTAATCCAACTCCTTACTCAGCTACGACAGTGTAAGTACCATCGCAAATATTATACGCTTCACCGACATTATAGTCAGTCGCATAAATATCCAATCTAACAGCTAACAACGTACCATATGGTTCAACATCGTCTTTGACTCCTGCCAAATAAGCTTTCATACTTCCCCACTCTGTCTTAGTTACTTGTACTCGTAAATCCACTTCGTAATTACCGTCTCGATAGTTTTTCTCATACCACTGAGTTGAATTTGCAATTCCTTCGTGAACCATGTCCACGATAATCTCAAAAACGTTTCCACTATTTACAAAATTTACAATATTGGAATTATTACCAGACGTCCAAACACATGCATTATCTATAAAATTTCCAGTGTTTTTAATGATTTCATTTTCACTAACTTTGTATCCATCACTCATCCAACTATCATTCCTCTCTCAACATGTCGATTCTGTAGTATATGTCATCACAAATGACATAGTCTTCGTCTACCGAGTAATCCTCTGCAAAAATATATAATTTAACCAATCGTGAGAACTCTGGATTCAACACTCCACTTGCGTACAAACTATTTTGTTCAATTTCATAGACAGTTACATCCACGTCAACTCCAAATTCACCATATGAAAGATTGAACGATACTCTACTAGATAAATTATCCAATCCTTCTTCAATAGAATTCATGATTTCATCCAATATGTCATCACTTCTTACATAATCAACTAATTCCACATCATACCCTTCGATGTACTCACTGTGTTTATCTAAAATTTCTATTGTTTTATCACGAGCATTACTCATACCTAAAATAAATTCAGTCATTATTCCAATCCACCTTTAATCATTATTTACAAACATCTAATTTATTAATCACATAGTGATTACTTCCAACAATCACACCACCAAGCACAGTGTCTTCTACTAAATAAAATGTAATGTCGAAAGCTTCCTCACCCCACACGATACGAGCATAAGTTCGATAACCTTCGTGCTCAGCAATTAATAGTGATTTGTCGTCAGAGTCTCCACTCATGACAATTTCTAGAGCGTTTCTTAGTCCATCAATCACTTTCGATTCGCTAGTGTTAAACGTTTCATTATGTGACTCAATACAATCTTTGAATGATTTTACTAGATTTTCAATCTCAGTCATTAATTTAGCTTCATCTAATTGTTTTTGATTATTCATGTGAGTCACCTCTCTCGTATATGTCGGATTTTCGAATCGTGTAGTGCTTATTAATTCCTACACTACACACGTTAGAATCATCGCAAGTTTCGTCATAGCCATTCATTTGAAAATCGAATGTGTCCTCTCCCCAAACCGCAAGAAGTCTAATCGAAACAGAGTCACTAACCGTCACTGAGAACCATCCTTTATCCACACCATTGCCAATCAACGTTTCCACGACATTGAACAATTCGTCGGTAAAACGCCAAATGTTAATATCTACCAATTTTCGATTTTCACTCCAAAACCGTCTATTTGATATTTCGTGCATAACATCCTCAGCAATCTTTTGCAATTCAATTCGCAATTTATCATCATCCAACTGTTTCCGATTATTCATGTCGATTTACCTCTTTTTGAAGTTTATCGAACATGTAATAAAGTTCATCATGCAATCGAGCATAATAAATTAACTTTTCTCGTAAATCCTCAGCTCTCGTGAAATCTCCAAACATTTCATTAACTCCATCTGCGATTTTATGGTCAAGTGAATTTCTAATCGCATTAATTGATTGACCACTTGTTCCTAATTCTCGCATTACTTCGTTTAATTCATATACTAAATGTTCTTTCATAATTGTTCATCCTTTCTGTTTTGAATGTATATACATTGTACATACGTACGATATGAGTGTGAGTAAGTCTCCATTCCATCAGCACTTTGTAGTATTGATTCCAATAAGATAGCACAACTAAACTCATCTCGACCTCTAAACACACCACGATTCTTCCTCTCGCACGTGATAGTCCATTTGTAGTCTCCAAATAAATCATCACTTTCGATAAGACACTCACACGTCACTTTCTCGTCCATATTGATTGCTTCTTTTATTGCGTCAAGAAATATAGATTCTAATTCTCCATAATTATATTTATTGAATAACGCATTAGACGTTGGAATATCTCTTGTAAATTCAGACATGAAATTCTCCAACATTGGACGTGTTTCTTGTAAGTTTACTAAAAATTCACCCATCATTTTACTCCTTTAATTAAAACTTTGAAGTTATATCGAGCGTCACTTGTGAAGTCATGCCACTCATGGTCATGGAATAAATCAAAATCCAATTGGACTCCAATTGTCATTGTTTCATCTTCATTGAACTCAATTGCGTCATAATCATCTCGTGATACTTTTACCACTAGCTCAATGTCACCCTCGTCAAATTTCTCAGTTTCTGAATAATATTCATGACCTTGAATGATATCACGAATTATCGACGCAACATCTGTTTCAATGTTATTGTTAACCAAATAACTCGCTGTATGTTTTCCTAGACGATACTCACCCAATGACTCACCGAATTCAGTCAGCTTCTCAAATACTTCGTCAACTAACTCGTTGAAATCAACCACTCTGTATTTTCTAAACATAGTATTACTCACCCTCTAATTAAATTACTTAACGCCCTTAATCAAAACTTTGAAATTATATCGAGCATCACAATCAACATCTTCGATGTCTTCATCCACAACTTTAAAATCAAGTTGAACTCCGATACTCATCGTACCATCTTCATCTGTTTCAATGGTATCAAAGTCATTTCTGGTCGTCTTCACTATCAATAGCACACTCTCACAGTCGTCAAAATAGTCAATTTGTTCAGTATGCTCATGACCTTGAATCACTGCTCGAATTGCTTCCGTAATCCCACTTTCGATATCTGTTTCAGTTAAATATCGTTCAACATATGCTTCTCCCACGGATGCTGCAAATTCTGATAAGTAACCAAACACTTCATCTTTCAAATCACTAAAATCATAAATCCGATACATTCTGTACATGATATTACCTACTCTCTTTATATAATTATTACTGATTTCTAGTTAATGTTGATTATATTACATATAACCAGATTTCACTTTCTTCAACTTAACATTCATTGTTTTTGACAAACGATATGTTATTTCATGACTCAAATCGTGAAAATCGAACGTCACTTCGACCTTACAATCCGAGAGTTCGTTCTCGCTACGACGGTCGACTAATTCTAAAATTGAAAAATCTACGCTTAATTTCAGAAATGGACCGAACTCAAAATCCACATATCCAGTGTTGTCCTCGTCGTAAACGATTCCATTGAACTCAACTTCTAGTTTATCACAAATGTCGTGTAAGCGTGTATCTTTCAAGCACCATTGTACACTCGGATTTTCAATTTCATCCGACCAATCTGTTAAGATTGTTTTAAATCTACGCCACAATAAATTCTTGTCATTAGTAGCAAATCTGTATCTTATTCTATCCATAATATTACTCCTGTTCTTCTGCAAATATAAATTCCACTGTTTTATGAGCATACTTGCGATTGTCAGCATTAGGTGTTTCCGCCATTGCACGAATTACAAATCGTTGAATCAGAGTACCATTTCCGTAAGACTCATGGTCAGTATCTTCACGGTATACCCATAACTCCACTCGACGTCCAACTTTAGACGCTTTCGCACAGAAGTCTGCTCGTCCGTCTTCTAGTGACTCCACTAATTCTTCCGTGAAACTATTTACCAACAAGTCACTTGTGATGAATTGAGCAAACTCACTCACCAACACCTTTTCCGATAATGCTTCCATTACTTCTCGTACGTCCTTACGTACCACTTCTTTATCTAATAAATGTAATTTACTCATGTTGTAACACTCCTTATTCTTTAATTTTAGCACTAAAATTATATATTCTTTTTATCTTATATCCAATTACATGATTCCGAACAAGAATTCCAATTCTTAAATTCACAGTATCTCCTGTGATAAAGTAATTTCTACCTCTTGGTTCAATGTAAACAATTACGCTTCTCGACGTATCGTTAGCGTCACGAACATTTAAGTTATCCGAATCTCGTCGATACGATAAGAAAACATCATTGCTCGTTAACATGTCACGTACCGACGACTCAACTACGTCACCAATTACAAGTATGAATTTGATGTTGTCTCTGTCACATATCTGAACCTCAAGGTCTTCAATGATTTCATTAGATAATTCTTTCAATTTAGAATCCAAGTCAACTATGTCATATCCCATCCAAATCCCATCCCCTTAACTCCTAGAGTATCCCTTAAAATGTACATAAAAATAAGGTAAACAAGTCTTCATGACTCATTTACCTCATTATATATTTATTCACCAAAATTATCAACTAATAACCTTAATGAATATATTTAGTTTTCAGCTAGATTAAAAGCTAAACTTTTTACGTTTGTTTTCCTCGATGGATTTGCTAACATTGTAGTATGAGCGTTTAGCTGCATACAATGTTTGCAATAGTTCATCGTTTGCTTTAATCACGTCATTTATATTAGATTTCAACTCACCGTAATAACCGTTTAAGCTAAGTCTCGTGTCGTCTTGATGTAACCAATCTTCCTTATAAACTGCGTCGACGTCTTCTAAGTCAACATCGTGAATTAGTTCATTCTGTAGAACGAGTGCTTTACTTTGTGCGGCGTTGATTTCTCTAATATACTTCTCTAATCTAACCTTCACAAATTCGAAATTGTTCATGTGATTCTCACCACCTTCCTATCGAAATGTAACCACCTGTTCAAAAGCTTGGTCGTCACATTTCTTGATAAGATTAAGTATATCATTCTCACTCATATTATGCAATAGTTTTTTCAAATTAAATTTCTTTAATTCGTTTGCTGGTAGTGATTCATACATGTCTTTAAACTCTTGATTTTCTTGTGCTAAGAAATACGCTAATTGCGAACCCATCTCCCAATATGGTTGGATGATTCCTTCCATCATCAATTCATCTAGTAACTCAATAGAGTCATGTACTTCGGTTTCATAAATGGTAACACCACCGTTTGTTTTCCCAATCCAATGAATCATTATTCACCACCGCCTTTCTTTTTCTTATTCAATCCAATTGCTGCACCAATCGCTGAAATCGAAGCCACAGCGCCTAATAACACTACTGTTGTACTGTCCACATTTGTCGCTGGTAATGTTTTCACTTCACCAGTCTTGCGAGCCGGTTCTTCGAATGGTGTCGCAAGTGCATCTTGTTTATCTTTTTCAAGTTCTTCGTTTCTATTTGTGTCAGCGACGTCTTTCACCTTCACAGTTGGTACGTTAGCGTCTTTCTCAACACCACGTAGAACAATCTCATCTTGTGGTTCACTTAGAACTGTTCCATCATATGATGTCAGACCAAGCACACCCTGTTTTGCAACCATTGTCTCACCCGGAGCTAAATCCGTTGTATACTGAACTTCTGTTGAATACGGAGTAGTATGTGGTGCAATCTCGATAATCATATCAGTCTTGTCTTCCACAATCTCACCATTTTGGTTTTTATAACCATCTTTTCCTTCTTCGACAACTTTCTCAGTATCTGGAGTTAAGTCATTATTCGCTCTACGAATCACATCTTTATAAATGCGTTCTGGACCGTAAGCAATTACTTTCTTCTCCAGAGATTCCAATTTAACTCGTTGCTCTCCAACTTCTAAGTTAAAGTCAACTTCATACACAACTTCTTGTTCCACTTTAGTCGCAACGGTTGTAGTTTCCGACGTAGTCGTTGGTTCGACCGTTGTTTCAGTAGTTGTGCTCTCAGTTGTTGTGCTCTCAGTCGTTGTACTTTCCGTTGTCGTACTTTCTGTTGTTGTACTTTCAGTAGTCGTGCTTGTTGTAGTCGTAGTACTTGTAGTTGTAGTACTTTCAGTAGTCGTTGTTGTTTCCGTTGGTTTTACAACAGCTTTCGGTACAGCAACAATCTCCTCAACTGGAGTAACTAACACCTTACCATGCTCGTCTACACGACCAACTTTACCTTTCTGAATCACTTTTTCACTCGTAATTCCATCAATTTCTTTACGTACTACATTATAAGCTACTTCTTTAGCTCCATACTCAACAACACGTGGTTTCATTGGTTCTACAATCTTACCATCATGGTCTTTGTATCCAATTGAACCGTTACTTACAACTTTTTCTTGTCCCAGTTTTAAGTCTAAACTCGCTCTACGCTCAACTGTCACTGCTACTTTTGCTGGACCGTATTTCACAACACGGTTTTGAGCTTTAATCTCAAAGTCATGCTTCTTATTTTCACGACCATTTACTCCAGCTTTAACTTGCTTCTCTACACCCGGTTCAAGTGATTTATCCATAATATACTCAGTCTTAAATGGTACAACAGAAGCTCCAAACCGCACATCTCGTGTCTCACCAGTTGAGATTTTACCGTTTTTCATTGTAGTATCTGGTTTACCAGCTTTAACCACAGTGTCAGTTTCTTTCGTGTTTGTTAAGTCAACGTGCTCACTCAATGCTTGATTTGATTGTGTGTTACGTTGTACAGCAGCTTTCGCTTTTGTATACGTCTCACCTTTCCAAAATACTGGTGCTTCTTGGACATCTAGTCCTTTTGCTTGATATGAGAAAACAGAAGTGGCAGTCGCTTTCCATTTTTGCTTCATACCTTCCCAATATTTATATCCACCACCAGAGTCCACCATCACAATCGTACCATCTGGTAACACATCATCAACAATCGCCATGTGGTCTCCGTCTCTTGTCGTCATCACAATCATGACGAATCGACCTTTTGCGAACTCTGCTCTAATATATTCGTCAGCGTCTTGTTGGTACAATGTTGGATATTTCTCAGCCAGTGATTTCTTCCAAACATGAACGTTATCGTTAATCTTATAACCAAATGCGACACCGTCACCACCAGTACTTAAATAACGTACACCTTTGTCAGCTGGACCGTCAATGTCCATGTAGTCACCTAAATACGCCGGATAATATGTTGTGATTCCAGCTTTTGGTGTATTTGTGACGAATGGTTTCATCAAACCAGTGTGCTTCTCATCTGGTGATATTGCTTTTGAATAGTCACGAGCTGATGTGTTTAACCAATTCGCAACATCCACTGGTGTTACATCACGATAACCAGTCTTCTGCCACAATGCAGCGATTGCAAACGCACCACATCCCGCCATTCCAAATGTAGCACCTTGTTCACGACTTGGCGTGTAGTACTGATTTGAGAATGGCGTATCTAGTTGTCGCCACGTCGCTGGTTGTTTCGGATTATATTCCGCTTTTGATTTGATATTTATATCTATAGTATCCGCACTAACCATCGGTTGTGCGACAGCGATTAACGTCGTCGCAATTCCGATGCTCGGAAATAATTTACGTCTCATTAGAGAACTCCTCTCGCTTCGATGTTGCTAATCGTGTGATTAAACAAGCGAGTCATTTCGTCTGGACCGACTTCGTCGACGGTCTTAATTTCTACTAAATCACAACTATAAATGAAGCGATGCGACCCATAAATGTCATCACACGTAATTAGTGTTAATTCGTTTTTCCCACGGTCGTCAACAACCCAAACATCTTCTGGATTTACTTTCTTAATCTCGCTGATTTGATAGATGTATACTTTGTCTTTATCAGTTAAGTACACTTTCATTCCAACTTGTGAGCGAAGTAGCGGTGTGAATAATAATTTTGGTTCGTACTCATAATTGTGACTTGCAAGTACGTAATTATTCTCGCCCATCCGTTGTTCTGGTTTTAAAGTACCAGCTCCGTAAAACAAGATTTCGTTACTTATACCCTTATAAATTGGAAGTAGCATATCCAAATCTGGGATTGAAATTAATCCTAGATGATATGCTTTAATTCCGCTAAGAGCTTGTTTGGTTACATCTTCGGGTGTCAAGCTTCGAACTTGACTATAGTCGAATGTAACGTCTTCTTGTGTTTCTTCCACGTTTTTACGAATGTCATCCACTGTCAACGTATTGAATTTCTCAATCGCAACAACTTGATTATTTGAAATGATAAATGTTTGGACGTATGGAATTGCTAAACATACGACTGCAAACAGTCCTAGTAGCACACTAAATGTATTACGTCCGTGTTTTTTTATCCAGTTTTTAATTATCATTTTCTTTCATTCCTATCTGTTATACTAGAATCCAAATCCACCACGAGAACGTTTTTTCTTCAACTTGCGTTCCATCGGTGGTTTATCCATGTTACCGTCTTCGGTGTCCCAATCCATGATACCATTGTCTACAAGATAACTCTTATAGTCAGCTGGTTCTGGACGTTCGTACTTATCACGCAATGTTTTAAAAATTGCAGCGATTTCATCGTTGCTAATGTACGGCCCAGTAACACGAGTCATCCCGTCATTTGTTTTAATATAAGCTTGTCCAATCGTCAATTTCTCACATCCATCTTGTTGAATAATGATATTTGAGTTCGCAGCGTTTGTTGTTCTCATACCAACACGTGACGGTACGTTTGCTGTGATGATAGATGAAATAACATCTACCGATGGACGTTGTGTTGCAATCACCAAGTGAATACCTGCAGCACGAGCTTTTTGACCGAGACGTTTGATTGGTAACTCCACGTCTGAACCAACTGTGTCTTTCATATCCGCAAATTCGTCGATTACAAATACAATGTATGGTTCTTTTTCATAACCAAGTGCACTTGCTTTCTCTGGATTAGCTTCAATCCAATCATTGAATTCCGGTAAGTTCTTCACCCCAGTTTTTGCGAAACGACGATAGCGTTCATCCATGAGTTCTGTATAATATAGAAGACATGCGTACGCATCATCCATTTCTGTAATTGGGTCTAATGGACAATATGGTAGTCCAATATAAGCGGTAGCTTCCACTTTCTTCGGGTCAACCGTTTGTTATATTAAAATTGTTCTAATTAATTTGTAAACATAACATTCCTTTATTGAGCCAACGTTTGTTAAATACTACTAGTTGTTTGATATACTCATTCTATTTTCAAGGCGTATATATTATAGTGGTTCGGCTTTACGGCTGACCTACCACTGTATTAATGTATCAAATCACTTCGTAATCAGATGATTCTCGTAAATTTATACTAGCATTTAAGTCTCTATCCATTATTAATCCACAACAGTCACACTTAAATGTTCGGTCTGATAATCTTAAATTTTGGTTTCTAGTACCACAATTACTGCACAACTTACTAGATGGATAGAATCTATTTACCAATCGCACTTCAATACCGTTATCATGTGCTTTTTTCACTAGTGATTCTCTAATTGTATAAAACGCACAATTGGATATATCACGAGATAGATACTTGTTTTTCAACATTCCACTAACATTTAAGTCTTCGATACATATGAACGATGGATTCTTCTTAATCACCGAAGATACCAACTCTCTAATGTTATTCTCTCGCAAATGTCTAATACTACGATGTACTAGCATGATTTCACGCTCTAGTTTAACTATATTACTAGTTTTGGAATTTTTATTAGAGCCACTATGTTTATACTTGTTCGCCAATTTTCGTTGCAGTCTACACAAACGTTTATTGAGAACTTTGTAACGTCTAAGTGTTTTGATGTTATCCACCACAGTACCATCTGACATTGTAGCTAAATGTCGAATTCCCAAATCTATACCGATTCCGAAGTCTTCATGTTTGACTGTCATGTTGTTATCATCTTGCTTCACGTCTTCCACATAAATCAAATACCAATATTTTCCATCGTATCTCAATTTGGACACTTGCTTTTTACACGATAAATCCAAGTGTTGATTCTGTTTTCCAATTTTGACAACACCAAGTGTCGGAATTTGTAAATGTCTAGAGTCTTTTAGATATATTCGACTCATTAATCCTCGACTGTTGTCGAACTTATCACATCTAACTGGAAACGATGGTTTAATTTTAGATTTAGACCTAAAACTCAACACTCCACGATTCAATCGTCTAACTGTGTAAATTTCACGTGCAATACTAGAATAGATGAAAAATTGGTTTGGTTGAAAGTACCATGTCAACTGCCTAATTGTAGCTACATGTTTAGCCAATTTCATGTAGAGTGACTGTGTCAAAGAATAAACTTCACGTCCATGTTTGTTGGATACATACTTGCTCGCACCAAGTTTTTCTAGATAATCGTCAAACTCACCAGTATTATTCAATCTATCTATTTCCACTAGTAGATTCCAGTAATTTCTAGATACATCGGAGAATCGATGACACAGTTGTAATTGTTCATTACTCAAGTGTAGTCTTATTTTGCGACTTCTCATCTTGTGTCATCCTTTCAAGTACAGCTTGATTTACGTAACTTGAAACCGTAACTCCAAGTGACTTAGCAATTTTAATCAATCTATCCTTATCTTCTTGATATATCTTAAATGCTGTATGTACTTTAACACCATTTAAAGATTTCGGTCTTGCCATTAATATCACTACCTCTCTTTATTTATAGTGTTATTATATCATACTTGGAGTTAATGTGCAACAATAATTTTATATACGCATGTTTACTTATTAAATTTTCAAAGAACAATTTCAATTTTCGACCATTTCTGTTAAATCGCAACTTTCAACAGCCTAGTTCATTCTAGGTCACTCCCATTACAGGTCGTGCGTAGACTATGTGTTAAATCTTCAAAACCAAACACCTTAATGATTTTGAAAACCCAAGTATTTTTCCATCACCATTCGCTTGTGATGTACTCCGTCTTCAACGGATAGTCGTTGGAGCTATCTCATAGATTCAATTTAATCCTTAGAGATTTGCTACCGAAACAGACCCTTGTATGTACAATTGTACATTGTTGACTTAGCGTCACCGTTTCTGAAAGTTCACTATTTTAATCAATCAGCACTGAGTGGATTTTATTTCAGCTTTACGGAAATTCATGTTGGTGTACACTACTAATCCGTATCAACATTCTTGACGTTTTTTCTACTTTCGTGACCATCACGCTTGTCGTTTCCGACTACGTTGTGGTGTCAAGACTCTTAAGGTCATATTCTTCGGTTTAACTCTTGTGATGACACGCACCTTTCGATACGTGGGGCTTTTCAGTTTGTCGAAGCTTCTGCTTGTAAATAACTAATTTACCCAAATAATATTCAATTCTTCTGGCGTTGAATGATAAATCATTGAAATCAACATTCCATTGAGCATTACTGATTTACCAGAACCAGACTGTCCACACACTAACCAGTGCGGTCCAGCTGAGATTGGAAAGTTAAATGGTGTTCCGTCTAACTGGACACCGAATAAGCAATCAGTTGGGTCTTTCGCTTTTGTTTTTAATCGATTAATACCCATAATTTAGTCACCTCATTTAATTTATAGTATTCTTATATTATAGTACAAATGAGACTAAATTTTCAATAGCTTTGGATTTAAACTACGAAATTTTGTTTGTAAATCGAACTGAATATCTGGAAAAACTTTCCGAATAATCTGAAACGCAGCATTCACGTCAGCATTGATGCGAATGCCATCATTCGAAATGAAACATCCACGATGTTTACGTCGACTTTTATCGTAATATGTTGGTGTGGGTAACTCATCGTCTAAAAATGATGTTCCACTCGTATGCGACTCCTCGGTGACGTAAAGTTTAATTCCGTATTCTTTCGTCTTGTATTCTAATATCTCTACAATACGATGAACTGGTAATTGTTTGAAAATACGATGGTACGTATCTTCTTTTAATGTTTTATTTCGTCCGATGACAAGTGTGGGAATATCGTTATCCACACAATAATTAATGATTGTTTTCGTTATCTTATGTAACTCTGTATTCATAAATTGCTTACGCTTGTAATACAATTTCTGTGCTCGTACTGACTGTGCACCTCCAGTTTCATGGATACGAGAGAGTTTACGATTAAATTGATGTTGATAACGAATCATTTTGTCACCAGAAATCAGTATTGGAGACGCACTTGTAGAAACCAATGTGACGATATTATGTAAACCCAAATCGATACCAGCGACATGTTTACCGTTCAAGTCATCCACGTCAAGTGTTTTTTCAAACACAACTTGAGCTTCGACCATCCGCTTGCGTGTGTCATGTTCTTGATAAAAGATTGGTTTCAATCGCACTTCTAGTAGTTTACCGTCGACTTGTTTTAACTTTAACGGTTCTAATCCCAAACGTTTGGAGAAATATACGTGACCGTCGACCAACTTAATCAGTTGGTTTGTCAAAATCACATCATATAAGTCTTGTTTGTCCAAATACATTGGAAATTTTGGTAATTTCTGTGAAGCATCCCAATTTTCATAAAATACTTTTGTAGCTTTAAAATATCTCACGACATTCATACGACAGTTGATAATCGTTGCTTGAGCAGATTGTACATATAATTTTCGATAATGATATTCATTAGTCTTTTTCACCAGTTTATCCAACGCAGAAAGACTGAGCGTCCTATCGGTTTCAAAGAAATGTTGTCGTAGTAAATACAACGCTTGATTGTACAATGACTTACTTGCCAAGCACATCTCATACAACTCATCGCTCATGTCGATAAGATATGTTTGTGTTCTATAATCTGTAAATTCCATAACTTTATTATACCACAGTAGTGGTATGGTGTGTAGACTTGAACGTGAAAAAGTGAGATGCTCTATTTTCTCATTTAAGACGTGTTTTAGCGATTTTAAGACTTCAACGTATATTTATTCCATTGACATACAAAACGCTCGTAGACGTCGTTTATGAGCTTCTGAGAGCATTCTAGAAGCGATTTCGCTTCTTATTAGAACAGAAGATGAAATACGACGCTTGTATTTGCGATTTAAGACGGTTTATAGCGATTTTGGTGTTGTAGTATATGATTGCATGTCAATGTATGAGTAAATGCTTGTATGACTCATTGTGAACTTGTGGTAACAACTCTGTTTTGCAATATAATAGAAGAAACAAGTTTAGGGTCTGAAATGTTTAAGAATTTCATAAATTGTTTAAGAAATGTTTAAGAAACGACAATTTTAGAGCTGTGCGTATGTGTACATGTGTGCGTAAGTGCTGAAAAAGATGCGTACAGCTTTTTTGTTGATTTAATGCGATTTCTGATTTAGCTGTACGCATCGATTTTTGATGTGCACAGAGATGCGTACAGCTTTTTTGTTGATTTGGTGGGATTTCTGAGCAGCTGTACGCATCTTTTGCAAAAAAGTACTAAAACTTTTTTTTCGAGTTCTATACTCTCTTATATTTTGTAATATATTATACTTGTATTATCATTCTCAGAAAACTTTTAGTATTTTTTTATAAAAGATACGTACAGTTGTCTAGAAACGTTGGTAAATCAACAAAAAAGCTGTACGCATCTTTTTTGGACATACGTACAGCAAAATTGAAAACGTTGATTTAACAACAAAAAAGCTGTACGCATCTCCTGTACGTATAAACACAGCTTTTTCGAGATACGCACAGATTCATTAAAAAACGCTTAAAAGCATTAGAAAATGATGAGAATTGTTACAATCGTGTTACAGTTGGTTACAACAAAATTACAATCATATTTCACGGAAAATGGATAATATAAACATCAAGTTTACATGTACGTTTCGGAAAAATTACGGCGACGAAATCGTTATTGTTAACCATGTTTGGAGTTTAAGGTTAACAAATGGTATTGACACGGATGTTAGAAGTGTGGTATAATAAAAAATTTATATAAAATTTGAAAAC
>ERZ773265.324-NODE-324-length-30774-cov-4.360656_pt1 | contig 30774 bp, 24 predicted proteins | sample MGYA00580512_ERZ773265 | MGnify/ENA primary metagenome ERZ773265 (study PRJEB29015, sample SAMEA2738169) | human oral metagenome | biome: human oral; feature: human-associated habitat; material: saliva | place: China | collected 2183 ... | reverse complement strand
CAAACAGCATCTCGGACCGCCAAAGATGGTTGAGGCTGTTGTAGGCCTTGCGCACACAAAATGGTTATGTAAATACCACATTGTGTTTACACCAAAGTATAGAAGGAAAGTCATTTATAACAAATACAGAGAAGACCTTCGAGAAATACTCAAGATGCTTTGTGACTGGAAAGGGGTGGAGATTCTAGAGGGACATCTCATGCCAGATCATATACACATGCTTGTGAGTATTCCACCTAAGATAAGCGTCTCAAGTTTTATGGGTTACTTAAAAGGTAAAAGCTCACTGCTCATGTTTGATAGACATGCAAACCTTAAATATAAGTATGGTAATAGAAAGTTTTGGGCTGAAGGCTACTATGTATCAACCGTAGGTCTTAATGAGGCGACAATAAGAAAATATATTCGAGAACAAGAAAACGCCGATATAGCTCAGGATAAATTAAGTTTGAAGGAATATGAAAATCCCTTCGATAAATAACCTCGCTAGATAGCCAGTTTAACTGGCTGCCGGTGTTACATTGCTATTGTGACCTGAACGAAGTGAAGGGCAAAGGACTTGAGTCCTGGGCAAGTATACTTAGGGTTATACCCTAAGAGCAAACCACCCGCTATGCGGGTGGTTGTGATTTATACTACTGAAAGAAAGAAAAGAAATTCCCAAACAGATAGAAGAATCCTTATGAATTATGTCCAAAAAGTTCCTGTTGCTATTTGTGGTGTTGCATTAGGTATTGCAGCACTTGGAAATCTTTTTAAGACCTCTTTTGAAGGTCTTTATCTTGCATGCGGCATACTCTCTATTGCTCTTTTAGCTCTCTATACCCTCAAATTTATTGTGTCGACTAAAGCTGTATTGCGAGAGCTCTCAGATCCGATTGGACTTTCGGTTTCCGCAACATATCCGATGGCAGTTATGCTGATTTCGGTATATTTGAAAGCCGATATTGGCGATGTAGCACAGTTATTTTGGTTTACAGGAATTGCGTTGCACATACTGTGCATAGCTCTCTTTACTTCTCGCTATATTGCAAAATTTGATTGGGAGAATGTACACGCCAGCTGGTTCATTGTGTATGTAGGCATTGTTGTTGCTAGTGTTACGGCACCGGCGTTTACCTTTGAAACAAGTGTTGGTACAGTTGCATTTTGGTTTGGATTTATCTGTCTTGTAGTGCTTTTGATAGTTGTAAGCATAAAGTATGTTAAATATGGACCTGTGCCTGATTCTGCTGAGTCGCTCGCTTGTATTTATGCGGCTCCAACAAGTCTTTGTATTGCGGGATATATTCAATCTATTACGCCAAAGTCTGTACCGTTTCTTTTGGTTATGCTGGCAATCGCTTCACTTATTTATGTGGTTTCTTTTGTGTGGTGCATCAGGTGTCTTACAAAACCGTTCTTTCCTAGTCACGCCGCATTTACGTTTCCCTTTGTAATCTGTGTCGTTGCGCGCACGCAGACGTCGGCATACCTGGCCGAACTCGGCCAGCCCCTCCAATGGCTCGACGGAATAGCCGCTGTTGAAACGGTGCTTGCAGCAGGTCTTTGTGTTGTTGTGCTTGTACGCCTACTTGCGTACGTGCGCGATCAGACTTTGTCTTAAGAGAGATGAAAGAGACGAGTAGCTTGAGATGATGTTTTGTATTTGTTTTGACGAGAGTCATTGCCTAAAGGTGATAATAATTTCAAGTACTTTATCGTCAGGTTTTTATTATTTTTTGCATTTTGTGTTTGCAATATAAATTGTTACTGCCAAATCTATTGTGATAATACTGCTTGCAATGATTGTTGTTGTAATCGTTATATTTGGGTTAAGTACGGCCATGTAAAGCATTGTTAGCGCACATACAGACGTAGAAATACCCATTACAAAACAGAGTTTTTTCTCGTCTATTGTTTTCTTTTCATCTTCAGTCATTGTGTTATATCCAGCAATTAAAGCAGCACCATGACCGGATAGAAGTATAAGAGAGCAAATGCCAAGAATTGCGGTTAGAGACCACAATATGACTGAAGATAACATCATATTCACTCCAATCAGGAACGAACTGCTTGTTAATTGAATTATACGACTTCGAATTTAATTGGGTAATTGAATAATTCAAGCCCCTTCATTGTTATGTTCGTTAGCAACGATATAGGCCTTTTACTGTCCATTACAGTACCCACTTAGATTGTCTGTAGGTCTTATCCTTCTTTTCACATACTTGGAGATGGATTGGGAATGCATTTTTGTAAGGCATTCATTACTAAGTGAGGTAAAAATGGGCGGATGTTATATCAATTATTATTTTCATAACATTGAGTATGATGACGGATTCTACGGCGGAGAATTTTCAGCCCCTGATTATCACGTATATTGCAAATTCTTATACGACAGAGAAACGCGTGAATTTATCGATATCTGGGACAATACTCAACCTATTGATGAAATTCTTCCAATTCCAATTTGGTGGCTCGATAATAAGCTTGAAAAGAATGGGAAGCTTGGAAAGCACGAAAGCAAAGTTAGCATTTAACCTCTTAATAGCTTTGTAAGCGGCTTCTATTGCGCCTCATTACAAAGATTTATTTACTCTCTGAACTGCCTTCCACATAAAAAAGAATTCTGAGGGCTTCCTTGTATTTCTCGACGCGTTTTAAGTCTTTTTCAGTAACCTTTTTCAGGCGGGACAGGTCTGAGTTGTGTTGTAGATCGCAAATTTTTACGTGTCGTGCAATGTTATTTTTACTTAGATGGCGAACATAGTCCATGTACTCGACTTTGGGATTGTGGTTCAAGAGAAGCAGAGCTTCAATAACCTCCTCATTCATGCCGGCTGCACGAATATCATCTACCGTGTAATCTGTGTCTTCCAAAACATCGTGCAGAAGCGCTACACAGGTCTCGGCTTCTTGACCTTCTCCAAAACGCTCAGCGAGACTGATGGGGTGGAAGACGTAGGGGATTCCTGCTTTGTCAACTTGATCCTTGTGCGCTTCAAAGTAAAGCTTCATCGCAGCTTTAGTCATGGGTGTGTAATACATGAAGCCTCCTAGCATCAATGAGCAGCTTCTATGCTGATAGATTTATGCGATTGTTTTTTGGTTTCCTCTATTTTACGAGTTTTGCACTCTAAATCACAAGCTCTCTGAGCATCTGACCATACGCTACTGAATCGCTGGTCATACGCTCGCAGTGGTCATAGCCCTGCCAGATAGTAAGCGTGGCCTCGGGATACACCTTAGGCAGAACCTTCTTTGCGCGTTTCAAGTCAAAGTCCTTCTCGCCATACGTGAAGATGCAGCGACGTTGTACCTCAGGGCTAAGGGCGGGAAGGATAACGTTGCTGCAGTCGTGAATGATCTTCTGGATGCTTTGATCGCTCATTGCAATAAAATGCTCTGACATAGGTTTAGCTGCAATTTTTCCGTAAAGTTGTTCCATTTTTTGCACGGAAAGCTCGGGGTCTGCAATGGCTTTGCGGTGCTTGGCAAGAAACACTTTCTTGAGCACAAACTCAAGCGCGGAGGCAAGAAATCCTCCTGTCCAGAAGCTTGTTCCCTCAAAGAAGAGGTGGTCAAAGACTAAATCGGGGAACTTGAGGAGCTCAGACAGAACCACTCCGCCTAAGGAGGCGCCAAAGCCCAAGGAGAGATGGGTCATGTTGTGCTCCAGCAGCCAGTCATGAATCTGCGCAGCTTCTTGAGAGGCTGAGACATATTCCGTTGCATTTTCTTCCCCGTGGGCAGCAAGATCTGGGACTAGATAGCGCAGGTCATCACCCATATTACTCACAAGAACTGTCTGCATTCCTTCTGCTGACGAGAGCATGGGGTGAATCAGCAATACGGTAGGTGTAGTCTGGGTACAAGCGTTGGGCTCAATGAGGTGCATCTTCACGACAATCCTCCATTCGTTATTCACCTGCGATTATATCCCTGGCTGGAGTGTGAATTTGCCGCTTGTTCACCAAAGCTGACATTTTCCGCGAACGGTAGGGATGGAGCTGTGAGGGTTTACGTCCGTTTGACGATTTGTATCAAATGGGTTCATTTTTTCCTGTTATCGGCATGAAATCAGCGTGTATGTGGGACACTACATATCAGTGAATAATGACCCGGTCAAGAAAGGAAGGCTCATGGCATACGAGTCTCGTGAAGAAATTGACAGCAAATATAAGTGGGATTTGTCCTCGATGTTCCCCAGTGATGAGGCATTTGAGGCTGGACTCGAGGAGCTCAAGGCTTACTGCCCAAAGCTGCTTGCATTCAAGGGTAAAATTTCCAACTCCGCTCAGGCTCTTCTGGAGTTCCTGCAGCTTGAGGATCAGATGACCCTTCTGCTCTACAAGATTATCAACTACGCTGAGCGCAAGAGCGATGAGGATACCCGTGTAGCCAAGTATCAGGCATACGTTGCAAACGCTACCAGCGTATATACGCAGGTTGGCGAGGCAACTTCTTGGTTTGCCGCAGAGCTTCTGGCCATTCCAGCAGAATCTGTCGAGAAGTTCTATGCAGAGGTTCCAGCACTTGAGTTTTATCGTCGTAAGCTCAACAAGATCTTGAACCAGCGTGAGCACACACTTTCTGCTGAGGAAGAGGCATTGCTGGCACGTGCTGAAGAGCTTGCTGTTCAGCCAACCAATATCTTCTCCATGTTTGATGACGCAGATCTTACCTTCGATGACGCAGTTGATTCCGAGGGCAAGTCTCATAAGCTGACCAGCGGTTCATTTGTTCCTCTGCTGATGGATAGCGATCGCGTCCTGCGTGAGTCTGCATTCAAGCAGCTCTACAGCCGTTTTGGCGAGTTCCGTAATACCTCTGCTGCAATTCTGACCAGCCAGGTTAAGAACCTGCAGTTTTTCTCGTCATCTAGAAAATATGCAAGCTCCCTTGAGGCCGCTCTTGCAGAGAACGAGATTCCTGTTGAGGTCTACAACAACCTGATTGACGCTGTTCATCAGAACTTCCCAGCGTTCTACAAGTACGTTGACCTGCGCAAGCGTGTCATGGGCTTGGATGAGCTGCACTTCTGGGACGTCTACACTCCTCTTGTTGACGATGTTGACATGAAGTTCACCTACGAGGAGGCTTGCGACCTTATTGTTAAGGCTCTGGCACCTATGGGCGAGGAGTACGTCGGCCTGGTCAAGAAGGGCCTGGAGAGTCGTTGGGTTGACGTGTACGAGACCCCAGGTAAGCGCTCCGGTGCTTATTCCGCAGGTGGCAAGGGTATGAACCCTGTTATGCTCCTCAATTTCCAGGGCGGTCTTGACGACGTCTACACCCTTATTCACGAGATGGGCCACTCCCTGCACACGTATTTCTCGTCCCACAACCAGGAGATTACCTACTCTGATTACTCCATCTTTGTTGCAGAGGTCGCATCCACCTGTAACGAGGCACTGCTCTCGCATTATCTGCTTGAGCACGAGACTGATCCTGCTCGTCACGCGTACATCCTCAACCACTTCCTTGAGGGCTTCCGTGGCACCATCTATCGCCAGTGCATGTTTGCCGAGTTTGAGCGTGATATCAACCAGATGAATGCTGACGGCGTGGCTCTGAACGCCGAGGTTCTCTCTGAGCGTTACGGTCAGCTCTGCGCAGAGTACTTTGGACCTGGCATTGAGCTGGACGAAGAGATCAAGCTTGAGTGGTCGCGCATTCCTCACTTCTACTACAACTTCTATGTCTACCAGTACTGCATTGGTTTCTCGGCAGCTATTGCCCTGTCTCAGCGCATCCTTTCTGAGGGTGAGCCTGCGGTTAAGGACTACATCGGCTATCTTTCCGGTGGCTGCTCCAAGACTCCAATCGAGCTGCTCCGCGGCGCTGGCGTTGACATGGCAACTCCAGACCCCGTAAACGCTGCACTCAAGTACTTTGGTCAGCTGGTTGACCAGCTTGAGCAGGAGCTCAACTAGCTGCGATCGGTCGCGATTCCGCGCGCAAGCTCTCTACCAGCGCGTAGTTCATATGGCGAGAAACCCCGTCTAGTAGCGGGGTTTCTCGATAACAAAGGAGGATTTATGCAGGCACGTTTTGTTCATCGCTGCACCCATGTTTTGGATAACGAGAAAACCGTCGAGTTCTACAAAAAGGCTCTGGGATTTCGCGTTGACCGTGTTAAGGGACCAGAGGACGGTTCTTGGACCAATACGTTTTTGGTAAACGACTGGTCTCCTTTTGAGCTGGAGCTTACGTGGAACCGCGGTTGGGTGGAGCCTTACGACAACGGCGGAAAAGACACTCACATTGCGTTCCGCGTTGACGATTTTGATGCGTTCCACGCACTTCACGAGGAGATGGGCTGCATTGTTAAAGAGAACCCAAAGATGGGTCTCTACTTTATCGCAGACCCTGATGGCTGCTGGATTGAGATTCTGCCAGAGAAGTAGATATGACTGATTACGGTTTGCTTGCAAAACAGATTGTCTCGCTTGCCGAGATTGATGCCCACTGGCTGCCGGTGTTGTCCAACGCCGCAGCTCTTCTGTGGGACGCGCTTGACGACATCAACTGGGCGGGGTTCTACCTGGTAGATCCCGCGACGGTGACGGGCGAGGGGCCGGGCGCGGGTGCGGCTCCATGCGCTCCCGAGCTGCGCCTAGGACCGTTCCAGGGCAAAGTTGCCTGCGTGCGCATTCCGTTTGGACGGGGAGTGTGCGGTACCGCCGCGGCAACAAAGACAAGTCAGCTGGTAGAGGACGTGCATCAGTTCCCAGGACATATTGCATGCGACTTTGCATCAAACTCTGAGGTGGTCGTTCCTATCTTCAAGGATGGCCAGGTAGTTGGCGTGCTGGACATTGATAGCCCTAACGTGGCGCGATTTACTCAGGCAGACCTTGCTGGTCTTGAACAGGTGGTAAAAGCGCTTGAGAGCTGCACGAATTTCTCGGACTTCTGTTAAGAACGACTTGGACCGCTGTTAAGTGCAACTTGGAATTCTGTTAAATACGTCTGGCCGCTGCTAAATACGACTAGAGAGCTAACATTTGGGTACACGAATCATGTACGGGCGAGTTTGCTCGTGCATGATTTTTATATCCACGCAGCATTCACGGAGAGGTCTGCTCATGAAGAAAATTGTATTTATCATCGGTTCCGGTCGTAAGAACTCGTTTAACAAAACGCTGAGCCAGGTTGCCGCAAAGGCGCTGGAGGGCAAGGCAGAGATTGAAGTTGTTGACGTTTTGGACGTCCCTCTGCTCAATCAGGACGAAGAATTCCCAGCTCCTGAAGGTGTCCAAAAGGTCAGGGACACCGTCATGGCCGCCGACGGCGTGTGGCTCTTTACCCCGGAGTACAACTACAGCATTCCTGGCACCGTCAAGAACATGCTGGACTGGCTGAGCCGTCCGCTTACTTCCGATTACGAGAAGAAGTCCGAGACCGCAATTGCTGGCAAGGTTGTCACTGCAAGTGGCGTTGGCGGCCGAAACAAGACTGCAGGATCGCTCGCCGTGGTAAAGCAGCAGTTCCTGGCTCTGCGCACCAAGCCGGTTGAGCCGTTCAATGGCTTCTCGCTTCCTGTTACCGCTTGGACTGAGGGAACTTGGGAGCCAGAGCCCGAGGTTCACGAGGCAATTGCCCAGCAAGCAGAGGATTTTCTCGCTGCACTGTAAGGCGTGCCCGGTGAGCACGTCCGGCGAGCACGTCCGACCCGCGCGTCCGCATAAGGTTGCTAGTGCGCCTGATTTCTGCAAAGAATCTGTGGATTTTGCCTAAAACCATAAAAGAATCTGTGGATTTTCCTGATTTTGTAAAAGAATCTGTGCCTCAAATACAGATTCTTTGCACTTTTTAGGCGGGCTTTGAAGTATGCCTAAGGTGCCTTTCAATGGAGCCTGATTTTCTCGCCACGTCTGAGTGATTTGCCGGAAAAGCGCACCATGTCTGAGTGGTTTTGCCGGTTTTTCTCGCCATGTCTGAGTAAATTTACTCAGACTTCATGCGCTTTTCAGGCTCGCGTGGCGCACCCGGCGAGAAGCCCGCGCACCCGCGCAGCTCGCGGGCCCAGCGTACGCACAAAAAGAGCCCGGATGCCGCGCAATAGCATCCGGGCTTTGGTGTGTCTAGACGGAGGAGAGGGCCGTTGCTAGACAAGATGTGTATCGTACCTTGTTCGTGTACTGCGATTATTCCCGCTTCGCAGCTTGTTTACACGAGCTTTACGTAAGGAGCCGCTTCTTGCCGGTAAGCGGTTTCCGCACGCTACTTACCAACAAACTCCGAGATGGTCTTGTACAGATCGCTTGCCTGGAAGTCCTTGATAACCTTGGAATCTTTCCTCTGGTCGCAGACCTCAAGTAGAGCCTTCAGGGAAGCCTTATCGGGGTCAGTCTGATAATCTGCCTCGGCCTGAATGAGCTTGTACTTGGCAATGACCATGTCCATGAGCTTGGCGTTGTTACCCTCGGCGTTTGCGTCGTCGAGGCCATCAAATGCTAGCGTAGAAACAACACCGTAGCCGCCGGTCAGGAAGTGGTTGCCCACAAAGTCGTTAGGGTTGACCTTGTTGTCGATGACAGGTGAGTTCTTAGTATTGGTGAGCAGTACCAAGCTGGTGTTGTTGTAGACGTCGATGACGGTAAGCGTGCCGGTCCAGCCGGTGTGTCCAACGGTTTCAGCGTTTGCAATTGGCGAGAAGGCCCACTGATAGCCAATGTGACCCTTACGCCTCCAGCCCAAACCGTAGGTGACGTTGGTGTCCTTTGGCTTGATGAACTGGTCGTGAACGTCCTCGCTGAAGAGCATGGTGTTGCCATAGCCACCACGGTTCATAACAGTCTGGACAAGAACGGCCAGGTCGGAAGCGTTTGCAAACAGACCAGCGTGACCAGAGATTCCACCCATGGCGTAGTAGGCCTTCTCGTCATGGACGGTGCCCTGAATGGTATCGGTACGCATGTTGTCAAAGGTAATCAGGCCGTCACGAGTATTGCCGTTAAGCTCGGTAGCTGCGATTCCGTCAGCCTTAAAGCCGTTGTCCAGTGGGTTAAACGTGACGTTCTTGAGTCCCAGTGGCTCATAAAGAGCTTCTTTAACGTACTGGTCAAGGCGCTTGTTGGTGATCTTCTCGATGATAAAACCAAGCAGCATGTAGTCTACGTCGGAATAGGCAGTCTTGGTGCCTGGGACGTACTGCAGAGGGGTCTCGATAATCTTCTGCAGAATCTCGTCACGATTCTGGGAGTACAGCTTCTGGTTTGCGTTTGGCTGTGGATCGTCGGGTTTCTCTGGGTTGTAGTTGCGGTTGTGGTACTGAGGATCTGGTGGGAATCCAGCCTGGTGCTCAAGAATCTCACGAACGGTAAGGTCGTTCTTGCCTAGGATCTTATCGCCCTCCTGGTCCTTGAAGTCTGGAATGTACTCCTGAACCTTCTTGGAGACGTCCAGCTGACCGTCGGTGACCAGCTTTTCAATTGCCAGGTTAGTGGCATACATCTTTGTGTTAGAGGCCAGGTCGTAGAGGGTATTGTCATCAACAGCCTTGCCATCTTTGATGCGAGAGCCGTCCTTGTTGTAAGAATTGACGTTACCGTAGTTGGTCTTCTTGATAATCTTGCCGTACCTGGTAACTACCAGCTGAGCTGAGGTAAAGCCGTTGGCAATCTCTGCGTTGATAATCTGGTCAATCAGCTTGAAGTTGTCGTTGTCAGCGTAGTCCTTGGTGCCGTCAATAAGGGTTGGGTAGCCAATCTTGACCTCAAAGGTTGCCTGGGTCTCTTTAACAGTGCTGACCTGCAGGCGGTTATCGCCGTTGACGGTTACGTCAGAGATGTCAATCTGGTTCCAGGAAGAACCGTCAAGCTTGTCGGTTGGTACCTGATGGCCGTTTACAAAGAGTGCAAAGCTCTGAGGCTCGGAGCTCTTTACATAAACGGTACCCTGACCAGCAAAGCAAACAAAGCTGTTGAGCTGGTTGGTAACAAGAGAGTCGTCAAATGCTTCGTTGTCGTTAAGAACAGGGAAGACCTTCTCGTACTGGAAGGTTCCGTCTACAGAGTCAACCTTCTTTGCGGTTCCCTTAGCAGCAGTTGCGCCACCCTTTGTCTGGCAGGCGGTAAGACCAAGACCTGCTAGAGCGGCTAGACCAAGAGCACTTCTGCTCAGAAATTGCCTTCTAGTCTGTCCAGCAGGGGAGCCTGCGTTAGATGAGTGCTCAGAGTGAGCGTTTTGATTCTGGTGCAAATCTTCGTTGGTGCGCATATCGTCTCCTTCGGTTTTGCCTTAGGTGAAACACCTGCTATCTCAATTGGCTGAGATAATTTGCGCTTATGATGACGTGCGTTTCATCAAAATTGCAGCTAGTTTGTCCAAGATGAAATAATGGGTACGTTAACGTACTGCGAGTGGTATCAAAAAAGCTGTCAATGGTATCTAAATTTGAATTTTTTAGGCAAAGATGAAATATTTTAATCAGGTTTTACGTGGTCAAATGCCTACTCGGTAGTAAAAGTTTTTATGAAGTGATAGTAACGCACCCAAATCAAGACTCAGTTTTTGTGACAATTGTCCCCGCATTACGCTGGGAAAACATGAGCAGTCGCGCATGCAACACACACGGAGCGCGCTTACACTTGCGCATGCAATACTACCGTTTACGGCACTGCCTACTTTACAGATGAAATTTTTATGGCATCGTGAAACAATATAGTCAAACGTTTTAGTCAACTGGACGGCCGGAGGTGATTGCGTGAGAGGTGTTCGTCTACGTCTGGAAGAGTATCGCAAGAATGCTAGTTCAGCTGAACGCGATATTGTCGACTATATTTTGTCGGATCCAGAGGCGGCAGTTGGTCAATCAATTCATAAACTAGCAGCTCAAACGTATACATCTGCATCAACGGTTGTCAGGCTTTGCAAGAAGCTTGGCTGCGGTGGCTATAAAGAGTTCCAGCAGGCGCTCATTTACGAGCTGGCAGTAAGTAACAAAAGCAACGATATTGCTGTCGGCGGCGTTATCGCAGGTGACACCACTGATGTGATCATCGAAAAAGTTACGGCAAAGAACATTTCTTCGCTGGAGCTTACCAGGCAATTGCTTGACGCTCAGGTGGTTGACTCAGTTGTTTCACTCATGATGCAAGCTCATTCCATCTGCCTCTTTGGCATGGGAGCTTCGCTTCTGGTTGCAAGAGATCTGCAGCTCAAACTCATGCGACTTAACATCAACTGCAATTTGAGCGACGATTACCACTCTCAGATGCTCTACGCCAAAAACATGGGGCGAGAAGATCTTGCAATTGTCATCAGCTACTCAGGCCTTACGCGAGAAGCTATTGAGTGTGCCTGGATTGCAAAGGCAAACGGTGCCAAGGTGGTTGCCATTACCCGCGGTGGCATTGACTCGGAATTGATTCACCGCTCCGACTACGTTTTAGGCGTGGCAGAGACCGAGCACATCATGAGAAGCGGTGCCATGTCTTCAAGAATTGCCCAGCTTAACGTTGTAGACGCGCTCTTTGCAGCCTATGTAAATAGAAATTACGAGAAGAGCGTTAAGCGTTTCTCGACAAACTATATTGGCAAGCTAGATTCGGCTGAGCGTGTTGCCACGCTTTCATCTGACCAAGATTTGCCCGGTATAGCCAACGACGTAATTGCGTAAAAATCACAACACAGAAGGTGAAAACGTGATTGATTTAACAAAGCTTGTCACCGAGACAAGAAACCCCAACACCATGGACCTGGATCAGATGACCCCACTTGAGCTGGTCAGCGTTATGAACCAGGAAGATCTCAACGTGGTAGCTGGCGTAAAAGAGGTTCTTCCCCAGGTAGCACAGGCAATTGAGTGGGCTGTTTCCTCGCTTGAGGCTGGTGGCAGAATCGTCTACTTTGGCGCGGGAACTTCCGGTCGCCTGGGCGTTTTGGACGCAGTTGAGTGCCCACCTACCTTTGGCGTTTCTCCCGACGTGGTTGTTGGTCTTATCGCCGGTGGCGAGAAGGCCTTTGTACGTGCAGTTGAAGGCGCGGAAGATTCTCTTGAGCTTTGCGAAGAAGAGTTCAAGAAGATTGGCTTGAACAAGAACGACATTGCTATTGGAATTGCAGCTAGTGGTCGCACTCCTTACGTTATTGGCGGCCTGCGATATGCTCGTTCGTTGGGCTGCAAGACCGTTGCTATTGCCTGCAATAAGGGTTCTGAAGTAGGCAAAGAAGCAGAGCTTGCTATTGAGCCTTCCTGCGGTCCTGAGGTTCTTACAGGTTCCACGCGCCTTAAGTCTGGTACCGCTCAGAAGATGATTCTGAACATGATTTCAACCGGTTCTATGGTTGGTGTGGGCAAGGCATATCAGAATCTTATGGTTGACGTGCAGCAGACCAATAAGAAACTGGTAGTTCGCGCGCAGAATATCACCATGGCAGCAACTGGTTGCACCCGTGAAGAGGCAGCTCAGGCTCTTGAGCAAGCTGATGGCAATGCAAAGCTTGCGATTGTCATGCTACTGACTCAGATGCCTGTTGAAGAGGCAAAAGCTAAGCTCGAGGCAGCCCATGGCCATGTCAGAGGTGCACTGTAGTAATCGCAGTTGTAACAAATGACACACGCGTGAGCATTTTGTTTCAGCTACATCGGTCAGTGGTATCAGCTTGACGCGCAAGTGGTCGGCAAGTTTTGAAAAACGCTCAGTTTACCTGCACTAACAAGGCGTTCAAATTAGGTCAAAACATGAAACAATGAACCACAGGTATGGATTCTTGTACCGACAAGTTCATTTTTTATGTATTCTTGATAAGTATTTGTTGCAACATCGCAACGAGAGAAAGAAGGAAAGTATGGATTACACCAAGCTTTCAGAACAGATTCTTGCTGCCGTCGGTGGCAAAGAAAATGTTCAGAGCAACATGGTCTGCATGACCAGGCTCCGCGTTAAGACCGCAGATCCTTCAAAGGTTGACTCCGAGGCCATCAAGGCTATCGACGGTGTCATGGGTCTGGTCGAGGATGCAGAGTACCTTGAGGTTGTTCTTGGTCCTGGCGTTGTCAACAAGGTTATTGTTGAGTTCTCCAAGCTTACCGGCGTTGCTGCTGGTGACGCATCTGAGGACGACGTTGTTTCCGCAGCTAAGGACAACAAGGCAGCTCAGAAGGCTAAGTACGAGAACAAGCCTGTTCAACGCTTCCTCAAGAAGATTGCTAACATCTTTGTTCCACTGCTTCCTGGCATCATTTCTGCAGGTCTGATCAACGGTATCATCAACGTTATCAACTTCTCCACTGGTAAGGCTTTTGCTAACGAGTGGTGGTTCGCAGCTATCTGGACCATGGGCTGGGCACTTTTTGCTTACCTGCCAGTTCTTGCTGGCGAGAATGCTGCCAAGGAGTTTGGCGGTTCTCGCGTTCTTGGCGCTATGGCTGGTGCACTCTCCATTGCTAACGCTGGTATGCCTCTTCTTGCTTCCAAGACTGTTGACGGCGTTGCAACTCGTCTGGTTCACCTTCCATTCAGCCTCCCAACTGTTGCTTTCAAGGAGGGCGCATTTATCGTCGCTTCCTCTGACCTGTTCAACGCAGCAGCAGGCGGCATGATTGGTGCAATCATCTGCGCAATCTTCTTCGCATTCCTAGAGAAGAACCTGCACAAGGTTATGCCGAGCGTTCTTGACACCTTCCTGACTCCACTTTGCACCGTCATCATCGGTGTCATTGGCTCTGTCCTGATTCTTCAGCCTGCAGGCGCATGGCTCACTCAGGCAATCTTCTTTGTCCTTCAGTTCTTCTATGACAAGCTTGGCGTCTTTGGTGCTTATCTGCTTGGTTCTACCTTCCTGCCACTGGTTTCCGTTGGTCTTCACCAGGCACTTACCCCAATCCACGTTATGCTTAACAACCCAGAGGGCCCAACTCAGGGCATCAACTACCTGCTTCCTCTGCTGATGATGGCAGGCGGCGGCCAGGTTGGTGCTGGTCTTGCAATCCTCTTCAAGACCAAGAACAAGCGCGTCAAGAAGTACCTCACCGAGTCCATCCCAGTTGGTATGCTCGGCATCGGCGAGCCTCTTATGTACGCAGTTACCCTGCCTCTTGGCAAGCCTTTCATCACCGCATGCCTTGGCTCTGGTGTTGGCTCCGTAATTGCTTACCTCTTCCACCTTGGTACCGTTTCCCAGGGCGTCTCCGGCCTCTTTGGTCTGCTGATTGTCCAGCCTGGTAACCAGGTCTTCTACCTGCTTGCAATGCTTCTTGCTTACGCTGCAGGCTTTGCACTTACTTGGTTCTTCGGCGTTGACGAGGATCGTATTAACGACGTCTTCGGCGAGTAAAAACCACACGTTTTAGAAACGTTTATCCCTCTTCTTAGGTATCCTAGGAAGAGGGATTTTTCTTGCCCGGCACCCGCCCAGCACCCGACCGGCTGCTCGCCGGTCTTCTCGCCTGACGCTTGACTGGCGAGAAACCCGTCTTTTAGAAGCGTTTGCAATTTACTTGGAGGATTTATGCGCACCGGAATTTCACTGTATTTTGCCAGTGGATATGAAGCTAATGCCGAGGTTGTAGCAAAAGCGCAGGCAGCCGGATGCCACTACGCCTTTACGTCTCTCCAGATTCCCGAGGAAGAGGGGATTGATTATCGCACTGAGGCTCGTAGGCTTTTGGAGCTTTGCAGGAAGGCGGAGATTAACCTCATTGCTGATGTTTCTCCTGCTACTCTTTCAAAGCTTGGTGTTCAGAAGTTTGATGAGCTTGCGGAGCTGGGCATTACGTATGTGCGCCTTGACTTTGGGTTTGACGCGGCGGAGACCGTAGAGCTCTCTCGCAAGTTCCACGTGGTCTTTAATGCTTCGACCATTACCAAGGATGACATTTCCGCATGGCGAGCAGCTGGCGCCGACTTCACCCGTTTTGCCACTTGCCATAATTACTATCCCAAGAGCTACACGGGCCTTTCGCTTGAGCACGTCGCTCAGATTAATACGCGCCTTTCGGCGCTTGGATTCCAGATTTTCTCGTTTGTTCCTGGCGAGATTTTTCGCGGTCCTCTCTACGAGGGATTGCCAACTGTCGAGGAACACCGTGGACTTTCGGGCGATGCGCTTATTCAGGCGATGCTTGCTCTCTACGACGCTGACTCTGACGTGGTGCTTATCGGCGACCCAGACGTTACTCAGGCTACGTGGAAGCGCATTGGTCAGCTTGAGCAAAACTGCATTGAGCTAAAGACAGAGCTCAAGCCTGATTTTGAGTATCTGTACGATAGACTTCAGACCGATCGACCTGATTCCAGCTCGTATATTATTCGCTCGCAGGAGTCCAGGCTGTGGAAAGACGCTCCCGTATACGACGCAAAGCCTTTTACCTGGGAAACTGTTGCTACTGGTGCCATCTTGGTAAGTAGCAAGGCATATGGCCGTTATGCGGGCGAACTTTCGATTGCTCGAGGTCTTTTGGAGCTTGATGTTCGCGACAACGTTGCAGGTAGTATCTGCGAAGAGGATCGAGCTTTCTTGCCGTACATTCACTCCGGCCGCGGCTTTAGGTTTATCCGCAGGTAATTAGGCGTTTTCTGCTGGTTGAGCTGCTCGTGCGAGCGCGCCATATGCGTCGTGGTTACGCGGTGGCAAGTATGGCGCGCCAGAGCGCGTTGGTCGCACGGGGTGCACGAGGCGCACAGGGCGCATGAGGCGCACGCGGGCGCTCGAAAACACCTCAGCGTGCATAAAGACTGCCTAATATGCACAAAAACTAGTCAAGAAATTGATATGTCATTCAGGGGGTACTGTTTTGGGTAAAAAACCCGTTTAGTTGGGGAAAATTTTTTAGTTTTGTCATTTTGGCATTTACGTTTAAGCAGTTCAGAAATAATGTGAATGCACATGAAAAATTCGTCCAATTAAAAACGCTGGTAAAACGCTTGCATAGAAGTTTGTCAATCCTGTATACCCCAACTAAACGCATTTTTTACCACTTCGCACTGAAATGGGCCATTTTTGGATCAGAGAAAGTCATTTCGCACCAAAAAAGACCAGTTGGCGAAAAAATGGTGTGCGACCAAGCTATGTGCAACCGTGTTTCGCACGAGCAATAAGCTTCCTAAGTAGCAAAGACTTTCCCACTCAACAAAGAATTGCCTGCTAAACAAACTGCCTCCCATTTTCTCGGTGTCGGGAAATAGGAGGCAGCTTAAAAGTTAATGTAATAACGCTTTACAGCTTGACGATAACATCCTCAGCTGGCTGGCGACGCTTCTGGACAGGATCCATATCACGATAGCCCAGGCTAAGCATGCAGGAAACGCCAAAGTCGTTGTACTGACCGCCGTCGAGAAGACCCTCTTCTTCCAAAATCTTATCGACAGCCTCGCGGTTGAAGCCTTCGATTGGGCAGCTATCAACACCAATCATAGCGGCCATGGTAAGCATGTTTGAAAGCGCAATGTAGGTCTGCTTGCAAGTCCAGTCAAAGGTGGCGCGCTCGTTACCTACCAGGTCAAACATGTTCTCCTGGAAGTTCTTGAAAGCAGCGGCGTATGTTGGCTCAAAGTCTGCAGGAAGCTGCTTGATGTCGTGCATCATGTGTTTGACGTAAGCAGACTCTGCGTTGACGTTCTTGCGAGCAAGCAGAATAACCAGGTAGTGAGCACCGTTAAGGGACGCGCGAGCACCATAGCATGGCTCGTAAAGTTTTTCTTTGAGGCGAAGAGACTGCTCAGAAGCCTGATCCTCTCGTAAATTAACAACTAGGAAGCGCCAAGGCTCCAGACCGTAGGAGCTAGGTGCCAGACGACCAGCCTCAAGGATCACCTCAAGGTCCTCGTCAGAGACGTTTTTGGTTGGATCGAACTTCTTAGTTGCAAGTCTCCACTGGTAGGATGAGAGAACTTTGTTTGCAACGTGCTGTGCGGAACAGGCCATGTGAGGTCCTTTCTTGTTAGTGGTGCGGTGCTGAGCTAAGAGGCGCGCTGGGTGCGGTGAGCCGGGAGTGTCGTCTAGGAATGCGCCACTCGGGAACATGATATTTGTGAGCTGGGTGCGGTGAGCTAGGAGTGTCATCCAGGAATGCGCCACTCGGGAACATGACGTTTGTGAGCTGGGGCGCTACGCGCGGAAGGCTACTCGGAAACGATAAAGCGACCAGGTTGTCCAAGCTCCCACGTACCCTTGAGGTCGGCGGCAAGCTCAAAGTGCAGCTTGGAGATACCCAGGTCATAGTCTTGGATGAGGTGGCGCTGGTTAGGCATAGATGCGCTTACCGCACCATCTGTCAGGTCAAATACAACTGGCAGCTTGTTGATGGCGGTTGGGCATGCCAAAACCGCATTAATGCCGAGGTTAAACCACTCGGGCATCTGCTCCGGCTCAGTTGGAGTACCGTCTGCCGTCATAATCTGCGCAGGCTTTTTGGTACGCAGACGAATTGCGGTACGAATGCCCTCCTGCTTGAGCGGAATCTTCTCCGGAGCGTATCCGATAGAAATAATAATGCCCAGCTTAAGGCCGTTGTACTCGTCGCGAGCCAGGGTCTTCCAGTCCATGGTCTCAGCAATCCAGCATGAACCAATGCCCAGCTGGGTGGCGAGAAGAACGATCTTCTCGCCATAGTAGCCGATGAGTTCACGGGCAATTGCGTCTTCACAATAACCTGCTACGTAGTGGTAAATGGGACCGACAATAGACCTGTTCTTCATGTGAACGGAAGTGCCATCCTCAAGGTGAAGGCCCTCGATGGTAAGGATTGCGGGGTGATCAGGCGCTGCCTCTACCATCTGGGCATTTGCGACGTCAATGGCTTCCTGGAGTTGAGAAAGTTTCTCTTGCTCAATAGGCTTTTGGTCGTACGCGCGCAGAGATATGCGCTGGTCCATAGCTTCTTTTACGTCCATCGTGGTCCTTCCTAGAGCAAGGTTAGAGTAGCGAGCCAAATCGCTTGACGTAGAGGCTCTTAATTATGGTGATAAGAACCATATACCCGCTCATGAGCGCCACTAACCACCCGAAGAATGACAAAGGCAGAGCAACAAGGCTCAAAGGCTGGGCAAACACGGGCAGATACGGAAGAGCGCTGACCACAATAATTCCCGCGGTTGTGAGGGCAAACAGTGAGGTAGAAGGCATGCTCTGAACAAACGGAATCTTGTTGGTTCTGAGTGCGTGGAGAACAAAGGTCTGGGTCCACATGGATTCGATGAACCAGCCTGTCTGGAAAGACAGAATAAAGAGCGTCTGAGCTGCGGTATTTCCGGCTGCAGAAAGTTCTGCCCAGGTTCCTCCGGCAAGCGCAGGAGAGACCACAAAGAACATAAGCGCAAAGGTCAGTACATCAAAGATTGAACTGATAGGTCCAATCCAAAGCATAAAGTTTGTAATTGAATGAGCATCCCAAGAGCGAGGGCTTGAGAGGAACGAATCGTCAACGTTGTCCCACGGAATCGCGATGCAGGTAACGGTATATGCAAGACCCAAGAGGAGCAGCTGAAGCGCGCTCATTGGCAAGAATGGCAGGAAGAAGCTGGCTACCAAAACGGACAGCACGTTACCAAAGTTGGAGCTTGCGGTTGCCTTGATGTACTTGATGGTGTTGCCGTAGGTTCTGCGACCCTCTTCGACACCGTGTTCAAGTACCAGCAGATCTTTTTGCAGCAAGATGATGTCTGCGGACTCTTTTGCCACGTCAACGGCAGTATCGACGGAGATTCCTACGTCGGAAGAGCGCATAGCGGCCGCGTCGTTAATGCCGTCGCCCATGAAGCCGACTACGTGGTTGTTGGACCTGAGTGCAGAGACAACACGAGCCTTTTGCATAGGGGAAAGCTTTGCAAAGAGCTGGGTCTTCTCGACACGCTCTTTGAGCTGCTCGTCGTTGAGATTCTCTACGTCGCTACCAAGCAAAAGCTCGTCGACGTGGATGCCCACCTTTTTGCAGACGGCCGCGGCAACGCCTTCGTTGTCGCCGGTAAGTACCTTGACCTGCACGCCTCTCTGGTTGAGCTTGGCAATTGCCTCGCGAGCGCTCTCTTTTGGTGGATCCAAGAAGGCCAGGTAGCCAATAAGCACCATGTCTCGCTCATCGTCTACGCCAAACTCGCCGACGCCACGAGGGTCGCTCTTCTGAGCAACGCCAACCACGCGCATACCCTCCTGATTGAGCTGGTAGACGCGGTCCATAACGCTCTTGCGCTGGGCGGGAGTCAGCGGCTTAATCTCAGAGTCCAGGTCAACAAAGGAGCATGCGTTCAGGACTTCCTCGACGGCGCCTTTGGTGATCATCTGCGTCTTGTCAGTTTTTGTGTTTCTGACCACAACGCTCATGCGGCGACGCTCAAAATCAAATGGGACCTCGTCGATTTTCTCGTACTCAATGCTCAGCAGGTTAGTGGGCAGCTCATCGTTGGAGGTCTTGATGATTGCGTTGTCAATGAGGTTGCGAAGTCCCGTCTGGAAGTAGCTGTTCAGATATGCGTGACGGAGCACGCGAGGATCCTCTTCACCCAGAATGTTGAGGTGGCGCTCAAGCACAACCTCGTCTGCGGTGATGGTACCGGTCTTGTCGGTGCACAGGATGTCCATGGCACCCAGGTTTTGGATTGCGGCCGGATTCTTAACAATAACGTCTTGCTTGGCCATTTGCGTTCCACCGCGAGAAAGGCAAGTGGTCACAATAACAGGCAGCATCTGAGGGGTAATGCCAACGGCAACAGAAACACTGAAGAGCAGTGCGTCAAACCAGTCACCTTTGAGGAATCCGTTTGCAAAGAACACGATGGGGCACATGATCAGCATGAACGAGACAAGTACCTTGGAGACGGACTTGAGGCCCTCGTCAAAGCTGGTCTCGCCAGCAGGCTGCTGGAGCAGCTCGGACATGGTGCCCACGTAGGATTTGTTGCCGGTTGCAACTACCACTACCGTTGCGCTTCCTGACTGAACGGTGGTACCCGCGAACAGCAGGTTTGTGCACTCAGAGAGCGAGAGGGGATAGCGGGTTCCATCTGCGCGGCGGCGAGCGTGTACTACACCAGCGGTTTTCTCGACAGGTTCTGATTCTCCGGTGAGTGCGGTTTCGTTGACAAAGAGGTCCTTGGCGTCCAGAACGCGGCAGTCCGCGGGGATCATGTCGCCCGAGGCAAGGCGGATGATGTCGCCAATAACTACCTGTTCAAAGGGAATCTCTTCTCCCAGAGCAGAAGCAAGCTTGGGCTCTTCAGGGGTTTCGGCCTCGTCGGCGGGGTCTTCGGCATCGTCTGCGGCTTCATCTGCGGCGTATTCATCCTCGAAGTCCACGGCGGCATTTGCAGCGTCATCCGAGTTCTGGTTAACGTCCTGGTTGACGACCTGATCCGCACTCGTGTCATCAAAGTCGATGGGGCGACGAATGACCCTTGTAGTTGAGGTCACCATCTTGGAGAGCGCGGCCGCTGCCGATGCTCCCTTGGAGCTTTGGACAAAGTCGATAATGCCGGAGATAAGCACCATTGCAGTAATGATGACGACGGTTGAGGGGTCCTTCTCGCCATCTGCGGCAAGGGCCACGTTAGTGACGTAAGAAATGCCTGCGAGCGCAATCAAAATGAAGGTGAAGGGGCTTGCAAAGCTCTTGAGCAGACGGATGATGAAGGGCTCCTCAGCGGCGCTGGTGATAACGTTTGGGCCGTCGAGGTCGTATTTTGCCTGCGCAATGTCAATGGCAAGGCCGTCCGGGGTGGTATGGAACTTACGACAGACGCTCTTTACCGAGTGAGTTGCGGCAAAGGTCAAGGACTGTCCAAGCTCTCCCGAGGTAGTCTGAGTTGTCTTTGTTTGAGCTGTCTTTGTTTGGGTTGTGCGCTTCATGATTGCCATGTGCACCTCCGATAATTAGTGGAAATAAGTGACTAACTGGTTGGTGTATGACGCAAACTGAAAGCGTTCTGTTATGTGTGGGACTTAAAACCTGCCACATAGATTCATATATCTACAGGATTGCTCTATAAACCTGCAAATTTATATCCCTATAGGCTTGCGGGGCAGTAAAAATTAAAACTTTTGAATAAGAGGTTTCTTTATATCCGTCACACATAAATGAACAGGGTCAGCATCTGCTGTCAGACGTAAGCTGCTACTTCGACCAGGCATATAAAGCACCTCCTTATATTGGAGTTCTGCAAGGGACGTCCAGTAAAGCGGGGCATCATGCGATGGACGGACGTCACGTCTATTCAGACATCTCTAAGAGTAGTTGGGTTGACGACTTTGGTCAACCTATTACTATATATCTTATAAATAACGTGTTTAATCTGCGTATTTATTTGCCGCGATATGGCGAGAAACCCTGTCGAGCAGTAACGCAGAGAAGAAACGACAAGCAGAACGACAAAATGCCGTACGCTGCACTCTTGCTAAGAAGGAGCATCTCATGGGCAAAGTAATTGTATTTGGAAGCCTGAACATGGATATCTCCATCGAGGCAGATAAGATGCCTCAGCAGGGCGAGACTATTGGCGGCAAAAATCTTGTCACCAGCCCAGGTGGAAAGGGCGCTAACCAAGCAGTTGCTGCAGCTCGAATGGGTGCAGATGTCCACATGATTGGTGCTGTTGGCGCTGACTCGTTTGGACAGGACCTCAAGCAGTCGCTTATTGGCTACGGCGTCAATGCGGAGCAGGTAGAAGAGCTGTCTGGGGTCTCCACGGGCGTTGCCGTGATTGTGCGCGTGGGCGGCGATAACCGTATCATTCTGGATCACGGTGCTAATTACGTTCGCACAACCGATGACGTAAAAACGGTGCTTGATCGCATTGCGGAGCCAGGTGACGTGTTCTTGACGCAGTTTGAGTGCGAGTTGTCGACCACGTTTGAGCTTATCAGGCACGCGCATGAGCTGGGGCTCTATACGATGGTGAACCCATCGCCAGCGGCAACTATGACCACCGGTCTTCTCGCCAGCGTGGACTTGCTCTGCCTGAACGAGATTGAGTTTGCGGACTTGTTTGGCGAGGGCAAGATCAGCCCGCTGGCAGATCCTGAGGCTGCGGTGCAGAAGGTGCTTGCAAGTGGCGTGGCAACCGCTGTGTTGACGCTGGGTTCCAAGGGTTCCATTGCTGCCGACACGCACGGCGTGTACCAGCAGGAATGTTACCGCGTGGACACTGTGGATACTACCTGTGCGGGCGACACGTTTATGGGTACGCTTGCTGCGTTCCAGGCATCGGGGCAGCTAGAGGGACACGATATCAAGCAGGCGCTTGATGTGGCTGCAAAGGCTGCGGCGCTTGCCACCACTAAGGTTGGTGCCCAGCAATCAATTCCAACGTATCAGCAGGTAGTTGAGTTTTAGGTTAAAATTGCAGTGATAGTTGCTCCATAATTCGCAGCTTACACGCAGAAAAAGGCTCCAACCAAGTTCAAACGCAGTCTACACACAGTTCAAACGTAACGTACACGCAGCTCAAACGCAGTTCAAACGCACAAAGGAGACTTATGACAACGCTTTCAACTAAGACGCGCGTCATCATTGACACGGATCCCGGCATTGACGACGCCATTGCGCTGGGATTTGCCCTGGCCGCAAAGGCGCTGGATATCAAGCTTATTACTACTGTTAGCGGAAATGTTGGCATCGAGAACGTCACCAACAACGCCCTCAAGCTGCTCAAATTCTGGAATCAGCATGTGCCTGTTGCGCGTGGTGCTGCCGAGCCTCTGCTCAGAAAACCGATGGACGCAAGTGACGTTCATGGCGCCTCTGGAATGAGGGGCTACGAATTTGACGGCATTCAGCCGGACTGTCTTCTTGAAGAAACTGCACTTGAAGCACAGCGTCGCGTCATCATGGAAGGCGCTTCTGCTGGCGAGAAAACCACGCTGGTGACGCTTGGTCCTTTGACTAACATCGCACTGCTGCTGAAAGCATATCCACAGGTCAAAGAGCATATCGAGCGTATTGTTATGATGGGCGGCGCTCTGACCCGCGGAAACCTTGGTGTCATGTCCGAGTTTAACGTCGGCGTTGACCCCGAGGCGGCAAAGATTGTCTTTGCATCCGGCGTTCACGTGGCCATGGTTGGCCTTGAGGTGGGCGACGCTGCTCGCGTCATGCCCGAGGACATCGAGAACATCCAGAACTCTGGCAAGAGCGGCGACATGCTGGTCAAGCTGCTGCTCAACTACCGCGTTCACTACCAGGAGGAGGGCTTCAGCATGTACGACCCAACGGCCGTGGCCTACCTGCTGGCACCTCAGATGTTCGAGACCAAAGACGTGTTTGTGGACGTCGAATGCGCTGGAGGCTTAACCGCTGGCTGCACCGTCGTTGACCTGGCCGGATACCTTGGCGAGAAACCCAACGCAACTGTATGTGTGGGCGTCGACCAAAAGGCATTCCGTACTTGGTTTGTTCACCAGATCCAAAAGTGCAACGTCCTCGACGGCTCCGCCTCTGCAGTTGAAGGCGTGCTGCTAGACTAGGGCGCTGCAAAAACCCACAAGAAAAAAGCCTCTTCTCGTCATTGAGAAGAGGCTTTGTTGTGCGTAAAAGTGCTGTTTACAGTGCCAGTTAGCCGATGATAGTCATTACGATAGGGATGACAATCGCAAAAAGTACCGTTGAAGTTGCAACAACGTTAGTTGCAAATTTGACGTCAGCCTTACCCTCGTTTGCCAAAATTGGCAGGACGGTTAGTGCCGGGACTGCGGCTTGGATGATAAAGGTTCTCGTTTCAAGAACGTTCTGTGCACCAAATACGCCGGTAAATGCTGTAATTACGCCGACCATAATAAGTGGGGCAATGACAAATTTACCAATGAGCGTGATTGCCGTGTCGCGGTCAACTCGAATGCTCGAGAGTCCCGTCTCCTGCAAAATAATGCCAATGTAAATCAGCGAAAGTGGCGTTACCAGATTGCCTAAATAGGTAAGACCAGTGTTCAGGACTGCCGGAACAGGGATGTTAAACAAGAGAAAAACGAGGGCAACCAAGAAACCAATCAATGGTGGTGGCAACAATTTGCTGATGTTGAATTTGTGCTCTGCTGCACTGTTTTTCTCGCCGCCATTTTCTGTTGGCATTGGATCACCGTAAATGAAGAAGATTCCAATTGCCCAGGTAGAAATGGTGTTCATGATGTAGTACACCAAAAAGTACGGCACAGCGTGCTCGCCAAAAAGTGCAAGATTCAGTGGCATACCAATAAAAATTGTGTTTGCATTTGCAAAGGTATTGAGCATCAAGCCTCGACGACCTGGTTGGACGCGGAAAACGTTGATAACCAAAAATCCTGCAGCATATGACAAAGCAAAACTAACAGCAGCAATGAGCACTGATGGACCAAGCTGGAGTAGCTGATTGAGGGACAAGTTTTTTAGGACCGCTACAAAAATTGATGCAGGAAGTGCCACATTCATGATGAGTTTTGATGCCTGACCAGCAAATGTTTCATTGATCCAGTTAATCTTCCTAAGAATATAGCCAAGCACAATAATCAAAATGATAGGCAGTACATTTTGTAGCGATGTCAAAAAGACAGACATGTTAGACCTCTAGCTTTTTGTAGACAGGGAACCACTTGAGCGCGTCGACTGCTTCTTTTGCATCGGCGATTGGCTCGCGGTTCAGACCCTGCTTGATTGCTTCCTCTGCAACGCCAACAGCAATACGCTCGGAGAACTCGGTAATCTTGGAGACTGGAGGAAGAATTGCAGCTCCAGGCTTTGTGGTGTCGACGATTCCGCCAAGCGAGTGAGCTGCGAGGGAAATCATCTGGTCCGTAAGCAGGCGAGCCTTTGATGCAAGAGTGCCTAGACCAAGACCAGGATAGATCAGAGCGTTGTTGGCCTGACCAATCTGGTAGGTTACGCCGTTCAGCTCCACGTCATCGGATGGAACGCCGCAGGCCACAAGTGCGCGACCATCAGTCCAGGTAAGCAGGTCCTGGGCGGTTGCCTCTGCAAGCTTAGTTGGGTTGGACAGAGGGAAGACCATTGGACGCTCACAATGAGCTGCCATTTCGCGGATAATCTCCTCGGTGAAAGCACCGTGAACGGTAGAAGTACCAACCATGATTGTTGGGTGGACCGTCTTTACAACTGCTGCCAGGTTAGTGAGCTCATCAGCGTTTGCAAACTCAGAACGCTTGCGAGCAAAAGGCTTTTGCTGTGGAGTGAGGTTGTCCATGTCGTCAAAGAGCAGGCCCTGGCGATCTACCAGGTAGAAGCGCTTGCGAGCCTCTTCACGGTCCATTCCCTGGTCCACAAATTCCTGAAGTACACGCTCAGCGATGCCGCAACCAGCAGTTCCTGCACCAAAGCAAAGGTATACCTGGTCAAGGAGTTTCTCGCCAGAAATGTTGAGGCCACCGAGGATGCCTGCGAGGGTAACGATGCCAGTGCCCTCGACGTCGTCGTTGAAGACGGGGTAGGTGTTCTTGTAGCGGTCCAGGATTTCTGCGGCATGCGAGCGGCCGAAGTCCTCAAAGTGCAGGTAGAGGTTAGGGAAGAGCTTCTCGACGGTGGTCACAAAGTTGTCAATGAAGGCGTTGTAGCGGTCCTCGTCGACACGCTTGTGGCGCTCGCCCAGGTACAGTGGGTCATCAAGCAGCTCCTGACGATTGGTGCCGGCGTCGATGACAACAGGCATGATACGGTTTGGATCAACGCCAGCTGCGGCGGTGTAAACCATGAGCTTACCGACAGAAATCTCAACGCCGTTAGTGCCCCAGTCGCCAATACCCAGAATTGCCTCTGCGTCGGTGACGACAATCAGGTCGATGTCTCTACCTGCGGCTGCGTTCTTCAGCGAGGTTTCAAGGTCTTCAGGACGATCAACTGACAGGAAGCATGCATACTGTGGATCGACATAGCGCTGAGAATACTGCTCAATATCCGGAGCAATAGTTGGGTCGTAGACAATAGGCATGAACTCTTCAACATGCTTGGAGAACAGGTTGTAGAACAGCGTGCGGTTCTCGGAGAAAAGCCTCATGAGATAGTGACGCTTTGTCTCGAGGTCAGGATACTGCTGGAAAAGCACGTATGCCTGTTCAGCCTGCTCCTCGATAGTCTGAATGTTTGGAGGAAGAAGGCCTACTAGGCCATACTTTTGGCGCTCCTCCTGCGTAAAAGCGGTTCCCTTGTTCAAAAATGGATCGTTCAGTAGTTCAAAACCCGTCTTCATGATGCCTCCTTAGTGCATCAGCTGTAATAATTGCCGTATTTGGCGCAGATAGAATATGGTTTCTATCTGAGATAACAATACCCATATTCTGTTATGTATTTACGAGATTTAGAAGAAATTTCCTTCTTTTTTGAAAAACTTTTCTTGTAAAACATATATGTTCAACTGTGCATTTATATTTTGACTTAACCGTCGAGTAAGCTTTCAGGTCGTTGGTGCGTCCAGGTGTTGGTTCTGGGGAAGGTTTAATGCCATGCTCAAGGTGTAATGTCACAAATTTAGTTGCAGAAATTTTGGAGTAAAACCGCCGTATGGCTGCTGTATAACCATGGCAATATTGCTTTAATAGCAAAAATTTAGGACAGAATTATCGCCAACTGCGGCTTTGTTGCGCGTTCGGGGAGCAAGTGGTAAAAAATGCGTTTAGTTGGGGTATACAGTGACGGTTGATTTTTATGCAAACCATCCACCTGCGGTTTTGAGACGGACAAAAATAACAAAATCTGGATACTTTTTGCTACCTGCACAAACGTGAGGTAGAAAATTCCGTGATTGTGATTTGATTCCCAACTAAACGGATTTTTTACCCAAAAGAGGGGTCAAATTTTGGTGAGTCAAATTTTTGATACAAAACTCCGCATAAACAAGGTGGAATATGCAATTTTCTCGGGCGATTGGATGTTGCTCGGTCAATTGGATAGCGGTCAGCCCTCAAAGCGACGTTATTTCACTACAACAGCACCTTCAGGAAGCGTAATGTCCGCGTCGGTTGCAATTAAAAGGTTGTTACCTGGTGTTTTAGGAGTATCGGGCCACTCGGGCACGTAAGCGATATGCGCAAACTCCTGCGCAAAGACGTTTGCCACCTGGGGAAGTAGCGTAGACCCGTGGCCTTCGAGCGGACAGCGAACATCGGCCAGATATACCCCGCTATCTGCAAGTTTTTCTTTAATTACTCGTGCACCGGCTGGAGTTCCCAGAGGCCCAAGTGATTTTCGACCAGCAAACACTTCGTTTACCAGCACGTCAATACTGCTGGCTTCTGCGTCTTGCAACACCTTCCACGCATCATCTTCGATGACTCGCAGCTCACATAAAGCCGCAGCTAGAGCATCGTCCAGAAAGAAATGCCCACGCGCAAGCGAGACGATCTTCGGATCAATCTCAATAGCGTCAATAACGCCGCTGTTCATGTGCGTAGCCAGGTGTTTTGGCAGCGAGAAACCTCCGCCGCCCATGACTACAACGTGACCCCAAGCAGATACCTGCTGGATAATCTTCGCCATCATCCGGTGATAGTGGACGCAGAGCTCAAAGCGCAGTTCAGGCTCAATATAACTCACGGACTGGAAGGTACCATTAACGTTGAGTAGCCTAATGGGCGTACCGTCGGCGTCTTCGGAGTCAAAAATCATCGTGAGGCCAAATTTTGTACGCGTCACAAAAACGCCTCGAGCGCGCAGAATTAACAGAAATAGCTGGTAAATGCCAATAACGGCAAGCCCCGCTACGGTCGACCAGATAAAAAATGTCCAAAAATCATGTAAGACCATGTTAATTCCTTGTTAGTAAGGTTTCCCTCGGTTATACTAGCCGATACGGCGTTTTTTCTGAACGCTTTTACAGGAAAAGATTTTCTGGGGGTTTATATGATTTTAGGACTTGGTATTCCTGAGCTTCTGATTATTGTTGTCATTGTTATGGTTCTCTTTGGACCTAAGAACCTTCCAAAGCTCGGCAAGGCTGTCGGCGAGACCGTCAAGAGCGTTCGTGAGGGCATGGAGTCTGAGACCAAGGAAGAAGCCAAGGAGCCAGAGGCTGAGGTCGTTGAGGACGAAGAGTCCAAAAAGGCTGAGTAGCCCTATCTCACGCGTATAGACCGACTGACCCATCAACAGAAAGAACACGATGGACACTACTAAAGAGATTGTACTTACCCCAGAAGGCCGTCAGAAGCTTGTCGATGAGCTGGCTTATCGTGAGGGCGAGAAACACGACGAGATTGTTGAGCGCATCAAAGAGGCTCGCGGTTTTGGCGACCTTTCTGAGAACTCCGAGTATGACGCTGCAAAAGAAGAGCAGTCTCATAACGAGTCTCGCATCAACGAGATTCGTCAGATTCTCTCTGTCGCAAAGGTTGTCGAGGGCGGCAGCAAGCGCAACGTCACCGTTGCAATCGGCACAACCGTCGAGCTTGCTGATGCAAAAGGCAAGACAACTAAGTATGTAATTGTTGGTACTACTGAGACTAACTCCCTTGAGCACAAGATCTCTAACGAGTCCCCAGCTGGTGAGGCTCTTATTGGTCACAAGAAGGGCGACGAGGTTGAGTTCACCACGCCAAACGGCAAGGTGAAGAAGTACACCATTACCTCTATTACTCGCTAGACTGGCACAAAAGATATTTGGTCGCCCCGTGTCCGTCTGGCGCGGGGCGTTTTTACGTGGAGGATACATGTCCGAAGTAGAGAACAACATCGCTGGTAGCTCGGCCGCCACTGACGCAACTGCTGCTGACGCAACCGCCGCCGCTGACGCAACCGCCGCCGAGAACATCGACGCAACCGAGGCCACCCCAGAGGCTTCCATCAACGACGAGCGCGCCCAGCGCAAAGCTCGCCGTCAGGCACTGCTTGACGCCGGCGTTGACCCATACCCAATCAAGTCCACCGTTACCGCTCACGTCGCTGAGCTGGAGGAGCGCTACGCTGACCTCGAAGACGGCCAGACTGGCGAGGAAGTCTATTCCGTGGCTGGCCGCGTCCGTGCCATCCGCAACCAGGGCAAGATTGCGTTTGTCGTGGTAGAGGACTACACCGGCCAGATTCAGCTCTTCTGTCGCATCAACAACCTTGACGAGAAGAACTGGGAGCTCCTGGGTCTTCTCGACCTTGGCGACATCATAGGCGCAACCGGCGCCATCATGCGTACGCGCCGTGGCCAGCTTTCCCTGGCAGTCACCTCGCTGGAGGTCCTCTCCAAGTCGCTGCGCCCTCTGCCTGAGAAGTTCCATGGCCTTACCGACCGCGAGGTCCGTTATCGCCAGCGCTACGTTGACCTTATCATGAATCCCGAGGTCCGCGACGTATTCCGTAAGCGCTCCCAGATCATCTCCATCATCCGCCAGTTCATGGAGGCAGACGGCTACATGGAGGTTGAGACCCCTGTTCTTCAGGAGATCCTTGGCGGCGCAAACGCAAAGCCGTTCATCACGCACTACAACGCGCTGAACACCGAGAACTACCTGCGCATTGCAACCGAGCTTCCGCTGAAGCGCCTGCTTGTTGGCGGTCTTGAGCGCGTTTACGAGCTTGGTCGTCAGTTTAGAAATGAGGGCACCGACCTCACGCATAACCCAGAGTTCACCTCTATGGAGGCATACGCCGCCTACTCTGACCTGGCCGGCATGCGCGAGCTTTCCCAGAACCTCTTCCAGGAGATTGCCCGCAAAGCTTGCGGCTGCGAGGAGGGCCGCGAGGTCATCACTTATCAGGGCACCGAGGTTGACCTCTCCGGCAACTGGCGCGTTGCGTCCCTGGCAGAGATTGCGTCCGAGGTCACCGGGGAGGAGCTCTCCATTGACACCCCTGTCGAGAAACTCCGTGCAGTCCTGGATCGCTACGAGATTGAGTGGAACCCAGAGTGGCAGGCCGGCAAGCTGCTGTTTGAGATCTACGACGAGCTTGGCGAGAAGAGCATCGTAAACCCAACCTTTGTCTGCGATTATCCTGCAGAGGTTTCTCCGCTCACCAAGCGCAAGGCAGACGATCCTCGTCTGACCGACCGCTTTGAGCTCATTATCTGCGGCGCAGAGTACGCAAATGCATACTCCGAGCTCAACGACCCCGTTGACCAGGAAGAGCGCTTTGCTGCCCAGATGGAGGCTAAGCGTCAGGGTGACGAGGAGGCCATGGAATACGATTACGACTTCATCCGCGCGCTTGAGTACGGCATGCCACCAGCGGGCGGCATTGGCTACGGCATTGACCGCATGATTATGCTCTTCTGCGATCAGCCTTCTATCCGCGACGTCCTTCTCTTCCCACAGCTCAAGCCCGAGAAGCGCTAAGAGTTTAGAGTCTGCGGCGGATTTTTTGCTGCGACACACCCACGTTGAGACTAAAAGCGTGCGGCACACTCGTTCTAAGGCCCCTTGCATTCACACGATAGTCACATCAATTAAAGCCGGTACCTGCACTTTTACGGGTACCGGTTTCTTGTGATTGTGGACGTTACCTTTTGGGTACATACCTATCCAAATCAAGATAGTTTTGAGAGGTTTCAGCACATGTTTGATAAATTCACTGACAGAGCGCGTAAAGTCATGAGCTTGGCTCAGGACGAGGCTCGCGGTCTTGGCCAGATGTATGTTGGTACCGAGCACCTGCTACTTGCTCTCATCAAAGAGGGGGAGGGCATTGCTGCTCAGGCTTTGGCTAAGCTGGAGGTCTCGTATGATGAGGCCCTAGCAACCGTAAAAGAGCTCACCACGGGCGCAGGAGACCCTATTCCTGGCGGCCACATTCCGTTTACTCCGCGTGCAAAACGCGTGCTTGAGGACGCGTACAGAGAAACCATGACCCACGGTCAAAGCTATATTGCAACAGAACACCTGCTCTTGGGCATTGTGTCCGAGGGTAATGGTCGCGCTATGGATGCCCTGCGTACCATGGGTGTCTCC
>ERZ773265.323-NODE-323-length-30847-cov-52.488926_pt1 | contig 30847 bp, 26 predicted proteins | sample MGYA00580512_ERZ773265 | MGnify/ENA primary metagenome ERZ773265 (study PRJEB29015, sample SAMEA2738169) | human oral metagenome | biome: human oral; feature: human-associated habitat; material: saliva | place: China | collected 2183 ... | reverse complement strand
GGATGCGCACACCCCAGGTCTTGAGGGTTGCCAGCTGACGCTGCAGCACCTCGGTAGAGAAACGCATGATAAACGCAACCTCGCTGGGCGAGCGCTTCCAGTTTTCGGTGGAGAAGGCGTAGGCGGTCACGTACGGGATGCCCATTTCGATGGCGCCCGCGACGACGTCCAGCAGGGCGGCCTCGCCGGCGCGGTGGCCTTCGGTGCGGGGCAGGCCGCGTTCGTTGGCCCAGCGTCCGTTGCCGTCCATGACGACGGCGACGTGCTGCGGAATGAACTTCTTCGGAATCGGCGGCGGGGTTGCCCCGGTGGGGTGTGCGGGCGGGGGTACGGGCTGGGTGCGTGCCATGTGTGCCTTTCTTCCCTGGCGGGTTCTCCCCCGGGGTCGTTTGCCTAGATATGCGCCAGATATAAACCTGGCGTGCTGTTAGCTATTTTACCGTGACACAGCGCGCATGGGCGGGTGCTTCGGGTGTTATTTTGCGGGGGTTTCCGCCTCGAGCGCCCCGAGGGTTTTGAGAGGGTATTCCAGCAGATTTTGGATGGTGGCGAGGTAGAGTTTGAGGATTTTATCGGCGGTTCCGCGGGGTGCGGCGTCGATGGTTTCCCAGGCGCTCGGGTTGGGGCTGGCGGCGGCGAGCGCGTAGGCCAGGTCTTCGGCCGTGAGAGCGGTGAGGGGCGCATCGGTGGCGGGGGCGCACTTCGGGCAGAGGACGGTGTACTGGCCGTAGGTGTGGGCGGTGTGGAAGGCGAGGTATCGGCCCGGGGCTTCCGCCGTGCCCTCCTGAGCCGTGGCTTCGGGTGTGAGTGGGGTGCCGCATCGGGTGCATCGTTCGCCGATGAGGGGCCAGCCGGAGCGGTCCATGGCGAGGGCCAGGTAGCGGGTGAGCACGCGTTGGGGGGTGTGCTGCGCGTGGGCTAGGGTTGCGAACGCCCCGTGGGTGAGCGTGTACAGTTCGGTGGTTCCGGCGCTGTTTTGGGTGAGGTCTTCGGCGAGTTCGGCGATGGTGGAGGCGCAGGTGTACGCGGCGTAGTCGGCCATGATGGGGCCGGTGTAGGCGTGCAGGGTTGCGGCCTGGGTGATGGTGTGCAGGTTGGTGCGGCCGCGGCTGAAGGAAAGGTCGGTGTGCATGAACGGTTCGAGTCGTCCGCCGAACTTGGAGGTGGGTTTGCGCACGGCCTTGGCGACGGCGTGGGTGATTCCGCCGTCGCGGGTGAGCATGATGATGATGCGGTCGGTTTCGCCGAGTTTTTGGGTGCGGAGGATCAGGGCGGCGTCGCGCCAGGTGCGGGGTTCGCTCACGGGTGTCTCCGTTCTCGAGAGTTGTTCGCTGGCTGTCGTTCTGCGGGTTCTGACGGGTGCGCGGTGGTTCCCCCGCGGGGTGCGTGCAACATCTGCGGCTGCGGTATCTGCGGTGTCCGTCGCTACCGATGCGGGTGCACCGGGTACGGTTCGACCCCTGCCGCATCACCCCGCGTGGGGGTGGCGATCAGGGGTCGGAACGTATGGTGAGGTGTATTAGTCCTCGTACTCGATATCGTCGTCGTCGATGTCGTCTTCGTCGTCGAGGATTTCCTCGAGATCGTCTTCCTCGTCATCACCGTACACGCTCAGGGGGGTGACCTCTTCGTAGGCCTCGAAGAGGGCGTCTTCGTAGGCCTCGAAGGCGTTGGCAATTTCTACGTAGGCCTCATCGATGGCGGGGTCGTGCTCGCCGTTGCGTTCAATCACGGCGGACAGGTGGGCCTCCAGCGCGTCGAGGAGGCGGGTGAGTTCAGTGCGAGGATCAGTGCTCATGCTCTTTATTCTACTACCTACGGGAGCGTGGCGTGTTTTCGCCCGTCATACGTTACGACCCCATAGACTGAGCCCGCCGCATCCGGTCATGTACTGTGACGGATGCGGCGGGCTCTCATGGGGCGCTGGCCCCGGGTCTAGCTGTTAGAAGCCCAGCGATGCGGCCGAGGCGCGGATTGCCTCAGCGGATGCCTTCAGCTGTGCCATCTCAGCCTCGTTCATGGGAACCGGCAGAACGCGCTGGATACCCTCGCGGTTGACGATGGTGGGCAGGGACAGTGCAACGTCCTTGAAGCCGTAGAGCTCGCCTGCGATGGTGGTGGAGACGGGCAGCACTGCGTTCTGGCCGCCGAGGAATGCCTCGGCGATACGTGCACCGGAGATACCGATGGCGTAGTTGGTGGAGCCCTTACCCTCGATAACCTTGTAGGCTGCGCGCATAGCCTCGGTGGCCAGCTCGGCGCGGACCTCTTCGGTGAAGAGCTGCTTGCCGTCCTGCTCCCACTCGGTCAGGGGGACCATGCCGATATTGGCTGCGGACCAGACGGGGAACTCGGAGTCGCCGTGCTCACCAACGACGTTCGCGTGAACGCTCTTGATGGAGACGCCGGCCTTGTTTGCGATCAGCCAGCGCAGACGGGAGGAGTCGAGCACGGTACCGGAGGAGAGCACGCGGTTGGCGGGCAGGCCGGTAATCTTCTGGGCCACGACGGTCAGCACGTCGCAGGGGTTGGTGACGAGCATGATGATGGCGTTGGGGGCCACGGAAAGCACGTTCGGCAGCAGCTTCTCGAGGATGGCAACGTTTGCGCCGGCCAGTTCGAGGCGGGGCTGGCCCGGCTTCTGGCGGGCACCTGCGGTGATGATAATCATGTCGCAATCGCGCAGCAGCTCGATATCGTCGCCGCCGGTGACGGTTGCTTCGTGAGCGAACATTGCGCCGTGGGCGATGTCGAGTGCCTCTGCGTGAGCGCGCTTGCCGTCGATGTCGTACAGGACGATTTCATCGGCGGAACCGCGAACCATTGCTGCGTATGCGGTTGCGCTACCGACGCCGCCTGCACCGATGACGCCGAGCTTGGTGGGGGTGTTGACACCGTTCATTGCTGTATGCCCTCTTTCGTGAGAGTTATCTGTGCTGTGCGAGGGTTTTCTCGCGGGATGGCGAAGCGGGGTGTGTGCCTCGGGGTTCTGTTGCACCGCGCACAGTGCGGGGTGCACGTGTGGCCGAGGTGAGGTGTTTCCCGGTGCCTCGCTTCGTTATGTTCTATTATGCCGAAGAATTTGCGTTTTGTGTGGGGTTAATTTGTCTTTTCTGATGGGTCATGGTGACTTTATGAGCGTGCAGGGATGTTTTTCGCTCATAAAACCAAATAATGCGGTTCTGACCTTTTGAGCAATCTCACATCTGCCGGTTGGGTCACTTGGGTATCTTGCCCCCGAGCGGTGCGAGCGCGAACCCCGACAAACCCGCGGGGGCCGGAAACCCCAATACGGCCCCGAAGACCACGGCACGCGACTACTACTCGGCGAAGTAGCCCTCCACATCCACGGCGCCGCCAGCCTCCTCAAAATGGGTGCGCACCGCGCGGGCCAGCTCGTCGTCCACCAGGTAATCCACCGCCACAAACGCCAGGCCGAAGGCTGCATCCAGTGCGCCGGCCACAGCCTCGGGGGTATTGGCCGCGACCGCGAACTGTTCGGTGTGCATGCCGGTGCCTTCCGGCGCGATGCCGATGAGCGGATGAATACCGGGCACGCGCAGGCTCACGTTACCGAAATCCGTAGAGGCCGCCAGGGTATCGCTCACGGTCCCGGGCGGGTACGGGTGCCGACCCACGGCACGCTGGGAGGCCACCCACCGCTTCAGTAGCGGCCCGTTGGTACGCACGGGCATGGTCATGGGCGAGCCATCCCAGGTCACCTCAGCGGAAACCCCGGCCATGAGGGCGGCACCGCGAAGTACCTCCTCCACGCGGCGCGAGAGCGCTCGCAGGGTGGGAGCGTGCTTGGAGCGGATATTAATGTGCAGGCTCGCGGTGGCGGGAATCAGGTTCGGTGCTTCTCCCCCGCGGTCAATAATCGCGTGGATGCGGTCGGACCCGGGAATCTGCTGGCGCAGCAGGCCGAGCCCCTGGTAGGCGAGGCTGGCCGCATCCAGCGCGTTGCGTCCCATGAAGGGATGCGAGGAGGCGTGCGCGCTCACGCCGGTGTAGGTGACGCGACATTCGCGGCGGCCCAGCCACGCCTGGTCCGCCACGTCCATGAAGTAGGGGTGCACCATGATTGCGGCATCCACAGAGTCGAAGGCGCCGGCGCGGGCCATGAGCTCCTTGCCGGCTTCGGACTCCTCGGCGGGAGTGCCGTAGTAGAGTACCCGCCCGCTGAAGGCATCCGGGGTGGCCGCGAGCGCATCCACCAGGGCGAGGAACGCTCCGAGGCCGGCGGTGGCGATAACATTGTGGCCGCAGCCGTGCCCGATGCCCGGTAGCGCGTCGTACTCGGAGAGGATCGCGATGGTGCGGTGCTTTTCGGGGTCGTAGTCGGCGCTGGTCAGCTCGACCGCGAAGGCGGTGTCGATTCCGAAGGCGGGGTGGGTGACGGTGAGGTCCGGGTGTGCGCCGCGGACTGCCTCGACGAGCGTGGATGAGGCGAAGCGCTCGCGGTAGGCGGTTTCGGGATGCGCGTGGATCGCCCGAAGAATTTCGGTGAGATCGCTGGCGCGGTTGGCGATGGAGTCCGCGAGGGCACGGCGGGTATCGTCCAGGCCGCAGTCGTGGTCGAGGCGATGACCGAAAGGTTTGCCGTGGCGATTGCTCGGGCGTTTCTTGGGGTGCGGGCCGGGCAGAGAGCCTCCGCCGTCGGGTTCTCCGTGGTGACCGGTGTGGTGTTTGCCTCTGCCGATGCGGCGGTCGGCGGCGTTCTTACGCTGTTGCGTCTCGTAGGCGAGCACCTCGGCGTACTCGCTGCCGCGCTGACGGTCGGCATCCGGTGCGGCGTAGCGGTGCACGGTGGGGGCTGGCTGTTCGGGGCGAGAGGGTTCCGCTCCAAGCGTAGTTTTTGCCTCGGGGGCGACAGGATTTTCGGGAGTGCTTGCGAGGTTCGTGCTCATGGACTCTACGCTACCGTGCGCGCATCACCTACGCTAGCCAACCCGCACACGAAGGGTCGAAGTAACCCTATTCGGTAGGTCAAGATAACTTTATGAAGAAATGTGCGTCACATAAAAGATTTTTTGTATGTCACCTAGTTTTCTGCGCCTCACAGGAGTAGCGTTAAGCAGTGAGAGCGGTAATCCTACCGTCCTCCTACAACCGGCGTCGCGATGAGCATGTCGGCAGGAAAGTTCACTATCTCGGTGAACGCATCCGCAAGGTTGCTTCCCTTTTCAACCTCGCGAGCGCGCACCGTCATTCTACTGCTCACCACGGCAGAACCCGATGGTAACTACCTGGCAGATGCACACCGCCGTGAGACGCCACAACCACGTTTAAAACGTTTAAGGAGCTCCATCCCATGAAGGCAGCACGCTTCTACGACCGTAACGACATCCGCATTGAAGACATCCCCGCACCCGAAGCCGCTGCGGGCGAGGTTCTGGTCAAGGTCGCATGGTGCGGCATTTGCGGTACCGACCTGCACGAATACCTGGACGGCCCCATCTTCTGCCCCAAGCATGGCCACCCCCACCCGATTTCCGGTGAGGACTCCCCCGTGACCCTCGGCCACGAATTCTCCGGTGTCGTTGAGGCCCTGGGCGAGGGCGTTGACGACCTGAAGGTCGGCGACCACGTCGTCGTCGAGCCCTACATCATTGCTGATGACGTCTACACCGGCCCCGAGTCCAAGGACTACCACCTGTCCAAGGACATGAACTTCATCGGTCTGGCAGGTCGCGGTGGCGGCCTGTCCGAGAAGGTTGCCGTCAAGCGCCGCTGGGTTCACAAGATTCCTAACAACATTCCCCTGGACGAGGCTGCCCTGATTGAGCCCCTGAGCGTTGGCTACCACGCTGTCGAGCGTGCCGGCGAGTTCAAGGAAGGCGCATACGCACTGGTCACCGGTGCCGGCCCCATCGGCCTGCTGACCTCCGCCGTGCTGAAGGCTAAGGGCGCTAAGGTCATCATCTCCGAGCTGTCCTCCCTGCGCCGCCAGAAGGCTCTGGACTCCGGCGTTGCCGACTACGCTTTCTCCCCCGCTGAGACCGACGTTCTGGCCGAGATTCACAAGCTGACCGACGGCCGTGGCGCCGACATCGCTTTCGAGTGCACCTCTGTTCAGCCCGCTCTGGACCTGATTCTGGATGCCCTCAAGCCCACCGGTAAGGTCGTCATCGTCTCCATTTGGGGTAAGCCCGCTTCCCTGGATGTTCAGAAGATTGTGCTCAAGGAGCTCGATATCCGCGGCACCATCGCATACGTGAACTCCCACCCCGAGACCATCAAGCTCGTTGAGTCCGGCAAGATTGACCTCAAGCCCTTCATCACCGGCAAGATCGCTGTGGAAGACCTGATTGACAAGGGCTTCGACACCCTGATTCACCACAACGAGACCGCTGTGAAGATTCTGGTCACCACCGACCCGGAGCGTCTGGCCGAGTAATACGGTTCGCTCAGCGAGTTTCTAGCCCTGCACTAGCGGGGTGAACTAGATAGCGGGGCGGGGTTCCTCATGGAGCCTCGCCCCGCTACTTCTTTGCGCCGGGGATGCATCCGGTAGCGCGTTCGGCGGCGTACTCACCCGGTTCTGCGGGTAGACCCTGTAGGCAGTCGAGCCTCGCGGCGGATGTGCGCGCCAGGATTCTCTCTCCCACCAACCCACGCAACCTCGGGACACTCCCCGATGGCCCAAATGTTTGGGGTTCGCATATTTGGGGGTCTTCTTCTTTCGCACACGTGAGCTCCCGACACGTTCCCGGGTATACAAAAATCCCCGGTTCCGAAGAACCGGGGATTATCTGTGCGCGAGGGGGGACTTGAACCCCCACCCTCTAATACGAGGACTAGCACCTCAAGCTAGCGCGTCTGCCTATTCCGCCACCCGCGCAGGTGACTTTCGAACGTTTTCCTTGCGGTGCCGTTCGAAGCAACACGTAATACTATACGGACTTTCGGGGATCTCCGCAAATCAAGAAAGCATGTTATGCATCACACTATTGTGCGGAAGGTTCGCGAGTGATTAGGAGCCGTGCGCATCCGCCAGAATACCCTCACGTCCCCTACTCCGCGGAGGTTATATGACGGGAACGGCCCGCAAACTCCCAGATTTCTTTCAGGAACGATTAGAATAAGGAACTATGAACAACGAGAACCTCTCCCGCGAAGAAGCCGCAGAACGTTCGGCTCTTATCAGCGTTGATAGCTACGACGTACACGTCGACCTGACGAACGCCAAGGACCCCGAATTCGAGTCCTACCCCACCGCAACCACCGTCCGTTTCTCCTGCAACACCCCCGGCGCAGAAACCTTCATCGACTACATTCACCACAGCATTGACTCCGTCAAGCTCAACGGTGTCGAGCTGAAGCTGGACGAAGTCGTCGACGGCGCACGCATCCGTCTGGCCAACCTGAAGGCCGAGAACGTGCTGACCATCCACGGCCGCTCCTACTACTCCCGCTCCGGCGAGGGCCTGCACCGCTACTTCGACCCCTCCGACGGTCGCGTGTACCTGTACACCCAGTACGAGCCCTCCGACTGCCGCCGCGTCTTCCCCAACTTCGAGCAGCCCGATCTGAAGGCCGTCTTCAACTTCCGCATTACCGCACCCAAGGACTGGGTTGTCAGCTCCAACGCCGTGCTCGAGTCGCAGGTGACCGACCCCTCCGACGACTCCATCTCCAAGCGCGTCTTCGCCCCCACCGCCAAGATTTCCACCTACATCACCGCAATCCTGGCCGGCGAGTACTTCACCGCAACCACCACCTACAAGCCCAAGAGCAAGGTCAACAGCGGTGACATTCCCCTGGTCGCCTACTGCCGCCAGTCCCTGAAGCCGCACTTCGACTACGACCACATCTTCAAGGTCACCGAGAACGGCCTGGACTTCTTCCAGGATCTCTTCGACTACCCCTACCCGTACCCCAAGTACGAGCAGGCCTTCGTGCCCGAATACAATATCGGCGCCATGGAGAACCCCGGCCTGGTCACCTTCACCGAGGACTACATCTTCGTTTCCGGCGCGACCGAGGACGACCTGGAGGGTCGCACCAACACCATCTGCCACGAGATGGCGCACATGTGGTTCGGCGACCTGGTCACCATGAAGTGGTGGGACGACCTGTGGCTCAAGGAGTCCTTCGCAGACTTCATGGGTACCCTGGGTGCCAAGGAAGCTAACCACTTCGAGGATGCGTGGGTCACCTTCGCCAACAACCGCAAGGCCTGGGCCTACATGCAGGACCAGCTGCCCACCACCCACCCCATCGTCGCTGATATCCCCCACCTGGAGGCCGCAGCGCAGAACTTCGACGGCATCACCTACGCTAAGGGCGCCTCGGTCCTCAAGCAGCTGGTCGCCTACGTTGGCTTCGACACCTTCATCGAAGCCGCCCGCGTGTACTTCAAGCGCTTTGAGTGGGGCAACACCTCCCTGAACGACTTCCTGCAGGTACTCAACGAGGTGTCCGGCCGCGACATGCAGGCATGGGCTAACGCATGGCTGCAGACCTCCGGCGTGTCCGCACTGGGCACCAAGCGCGTCTACGGCGAAGACGGTCAGCTCACCGACCTGATCCTCACCCAGGAACTGCCCGCACAGCAGCCCGCAGGTCTGGGCCGCCCCCACGTGGCAAAGCTGGAAACCTTCGCGCTGACCGACGGCAAGCTCATCTCCACCGGTATGCTCTCCCTCGAGTACCCGGCAGAGCCCGTCTCCGAGTACCGTGTGGAGCTCACCGACGAGCAGAAGAAGCTCGTTGGCGAAGCAGACCTGCTCATGCTCAACGCAGAGGACCACACCTACGCCAAGGTCGCCCTGACCGACGAAGACGGCCTGCAGGCCGCCATCGAGGGCGTCTCCACCCTCGAGTCCGCGCTCTCCCGCGGCCTCATCTGGGGCTCCCTCTGGGAGAACGTCCGCGACGCCCGCCTGCCCGTTACCACCTACGTGGACGCGGTCGTGCGCAATGTCTCCAAGGAACCCAGCGCATCCCTGCTGGGCACCATGGTCAACAACTCGCAGGTCGCCATCGCCACCTTCTCGGCACCCACCGGCCGCGAACGCCTCTACGACGCCCTGTACGACGCCTTCTCCGCCGCCCTGGCCCAGGCTAAGCCCGGTTCGGACGAGCAGCTGATCCTGCTGCGCGGCCTGATCTCGGTCTCGACCAACGCCACCAAGGGTGAGGAGCTCTGCCGCGACATTGCCCGCGGTGCGTTCGAGGACACCACCGGCGATATCGCAGATGCGACCGGCATCCCCTACGACCAGAACCTGGGTTGGAGCGCCCTGGGTGCGCTCGCAAGCCGCAACCTGGTCACCGTGGAGGAGCTGGAGCGTGCCTCCAAGTACAGCCCCTCCTCGATTTCCTCGAACGGTTACGCGTACGCAATGGCCGCTCTGCCGAACGCCGAGCGCAAGGCTGCCGCGTACAAGACCATCATGGACGACGAGTCGCTGTCGAACGATGCTCTGGCCTCGACCATTAATGGTTACGTGCGCGGCCCGGTGGAGTTGCGCGAGCAGTACTACGGCCCCTACTTTGAGGCCCTGCTGGGCGTGTGGGAGTCCCGCTCGATTGGTATGGCCTCGCGTATTGTGCGCGGCCTGTACCCGAAGGCTCCGTACAACACCGGTTCGACCGAGGGCCTCGGCGTGGACGACAACCCGTCGGTCAAGCTGGCTCAGCAGTGGCTGGAGGCGAACCCCGAGGCTCCCTCGGCTCTGCGTCGTCTGGTTCTGGAGGCTCAGGATCACGGTCACCGTTCGATTGTGGCTCAGAAGTTCAACGCCTCCCTGCAGGCTAAGTAGTAGCCAAGCTAAGCGCTTACGCTTAGGATGCGGGCCATAGCGTCCGCAGCGATGAACCGCCGCTCGGCACGCTCCCGGTAGATTTCCGGGAACGTGCCGAGCGGCGTCTTGCGCGTCCCGGCGCAGCGCGATGCGCGAAAGAAGGTTGCCCGGAAGGGATGCCGCACCGCGTAGGCCGGAAGAGAGCCGGAAGAAAAGACAGATAAACGTCACCCGCATATGTGAGCTGTGCGCCCGTAAACCATGAGAGAATGGACTAGGTATCAGCTCATTTAGACACGGATCAGAAGGAGTTTTCAGTGGTCGACTACGCACTCGGTGATCGCGGTAGCGTCGAAATTGTCACCGACGATTACTATGAAGCGGAAACCCTCCAAGTTTTTGAGGAACTGCACATCGACCGTGAACGCATCTGGTACGGTGAAGCGCGACTCGTCCCCGAGCCTGATAACCCCTACGAGCCGAATAGCATTGCCGTCTATATTGACGAGTTCAAGGTCGGTCGCATGAGCGCTGCCGATTCGGCGGCCTATTGGGAGCCCATCACCCGCGTGGTTGCCTCCGGGTACGAGCCGATTGCGCATCTGCAGCTCTCCGCCGTGGCCGTTCGCACCGAGAACGGTGACATGCGTGTGAAGAGCTCCGGTGTGCTCTCCCTGTCCGCGCCCGGTTCGTTGTTCCCCCTCAACGATGCGCCCACCCGTGCCACCCTGCTCCCCCAGGGACCGTCCATGAAGGTTCTGGACGAGAAGGAGCACTCCGAATACCTGCACAGCATTTTGCCGCCCAGCGGTGAGGGTCGCGTGATTCTGACCCTGGAGGCTAACCAGCTGAAGACCTCCGACGGCCGTGTGGTCGATAGCGTGGAGGTGCGTCACGATCGCAAGCTGGTAGGTCGCCTGAGCACCCAGATGTCTGAACAGCTGGCCCCCGTGATTCGCTATGCCTTTGAGCACGATCGCCTCACAAGCGCCTGGGGTACGATTCGTGGTAACACTCTGGAGCTGTCGCTGACCGTTCAGGCTGCACGCCCGGTCGACATTCCGCAGGAATGGTACGAGACTCTGCCCAATAATGTTCCGGCTCTGCTGCCGGCCGGTGAAGAGTACGAGGTGCCCGCAGCCTACGTGCCGAGCGAGGGTGAGCGACACCGCGCCGAGACTGCGGCTCAGGCGCCGAAGAAGCGCCGTGGGTTTATCAGCTCCCTGACCGGTGGTTCCTCAGCATCCGAGCCGTCTGCTGATGAGCCGGTCGCCGAGAAGCCGGTGATTGAGTACACTCTGGAGGAAGAGGAGTACTACGAGCCCTCGGAACGTGAGCGACTGCTGAACCTGGTCAAGGGTGCTGGCCTGGCGGTTCTGCTGGCCGGCCTAATTTCGATGCTCTGGACCCCGATTCTCGGTATCCTGATTGCAATCATGGGTGGTGCCGTGGCTGCGGTGGCCTTCTACTTCGGTCGCCGGGCCGACGAGTACGACATTTACGAGGACGAAGAGTACATCGAAGAGGAGGCGGACGAGGAGGAGTACGAATCCGCGCAGGACTCCTCCACCACCTCGGTGTAGTCCTCCCCCGTTTAAGAGAGCGTCAGAGAACGGCACGCCGCCGGGCTCTGACGCTCTCTTTGTGTGTTCAACTTTCCAGAAGAATCTTCCACTCCATCCGCGGTGGGTGCACTATCGGGAAACCCACGAAACGGTTCAGCTCGGGTATAGCAGAGGGCGGCCCCTTCACCTTTCGGTGAGGGGCCGCCCTCGTTCCTGCACCCGCACCGGGTGAGGAGGGATACTAGTCCTGGCCGTAGGTAGCCATGAACTGATCCATCGTATCGTGCTGTAGCGCGTTTGCCAGCTGAGCATTTGCCGCCTGGTTAACCAGAACGATGGACTGGCCATCGTACGACCAACCCGGGCCGGCGTTCGGCAGGGTCGTCATGTGCATCGAGGTGTCACCGCTGGTCAGCACCGGAGCCGCAAGCTGAGCAATCTGCATTGCGTTCAGACCGGAGTCCACACGCATGTAACCAGCAAGAGACTCAACAGCAGACTGGAAAGAAGCAACATTGCTCAGCGCGCCCTTGGCCTTCATCGTGCTGTACAGACCGCGCAGGAATGCACGCTGGTTACGAACACGCTGATAGTCACCATCAGCGAAAGAGTAACGTTCACGCACGAAGGTCAGCGCCGCGCTACCGTTCATGTGCATCACACCGGGGGTAAAAGTCCAGACGTTACTGGTGAACGCGAAGGGAACCTGAACGTCCACGCCGCCAACAGCGTTAACCAGGGACTTGAAGCCCTCAAATTCAATCTCAGCCACGTGGTCGATCTTGACACCCACCAGGTTCTCAACGGTTGCCACCTGCAGAGAGATACCGCCGTAGTTCAGCGCCGCGTTAATCTTTGCGGGACCGTAGCCGGGGATGTTCACCCAGGTATCACGCATAATCGAGATGATGTACACACCCTTGCCGTCAGCCGGGATGTGCATCAGCATGATGGTGTCCGCACGAGAACCACTCACCAGAGCAGCCTCAGAACCGGAACGGGTATCACTACCGAGCAGCAGGATGTTCTGGCCCGGTCCCTTCACGACGTCGTAGCTGTAGCCATCATCGAGAATACCGTCGCCGTTCTTATCATGCTCGCTCGCGTTAGCGGCCAGCGCGGCCTCGGCACCCTCTCCAGAGGAAGAGCCATTCTGGTTGGTGACCTTCGGTGCCTGCAGCTCGGAAACGTTCAGTGGCTTTGCCTCGCCAAGCTTCTCTTTAATCTTGGCTTGGTCTTCATCCACCTTGGTGATGGAATCAAATTTCTCGGTCTGGCTATCCCAGGTATGGCCGGCACGCCATAGGAAGAAGCCAACGCCAAGGGCGATAACCAGCAGAAGAATCAGCAGAATCAGCAGGGTACGCTTAATCCATTTCTTCTTCTGCGACGGTTCAGAGTGTTCGTCGCTCATTATTATCCTTTGTTTGAAGTGGTGATAGGCGAGAAGGCAACGCCCATTTCGCCGTAATTCCCCGGTGACGCGACAGCCGGAGCATCATCGGTGCTAGTGAAGGGCGGTGTGTGCACGCCTCGCAAAATACTTTCCCATTGTAGCGCTGTCAGCTGTGTAGCGGGCACCCTATCCCGCCCGTGACAGTACAGCGTTCCTCACGTTCTAGCGAAAAACCCCGCCCCCCTTGAAAGCCAAGGGAAGCGGGGCCTTTAAAACGCTATACGGCGCAATCTTTCGGGAAGAATTAAGCCTTCTTACCGAAGTTTGCAAAGCGTGCGTTGAAGCGCTCGACGCGACCTGCGGAGTCCATGATGCGCTGCTTACCGGTGTAGAACGGGTGCGACTCGGACGAGATTTCAACCTCGATGATCGGGTACTCGTTGCCGTCTTCCCACTTCTCAACCTTGTCGGAGGTGCGGGTGGAACGGGTCAGGAAGACCTTGCCGGATGCGAGGTCGCGGAACAGAACCGGCTTGTATTCCGGGTGGATATCTGCCTTCATTGATTTACCTTCTTCTGCTACTGGATTTTGCCAGTAGCCCTTATATAGATGGAGTAGGTTTTTCGATGTGCGGCTGTCGAGAAAACTTGAGAGCGCATCACCATTGCACCCGCATGGGCGAGCACAACCCGTTAAGGGTACCACCTTTAGGGTTTAAATCCCAGCGCCGCGGCCAATCACGTAGCGATTTCCCGCCGCGTTCGACCGGCCCCTAGCGCGGGCGCGTCTCCCAGAAGGCGACGGCGCTCGCCGCGGCCACGTTCAGCGAATCCACGCCGTGGGACATGGGAATCATCACGGTATCGTTGCAGGCCGCCAGGGTGCGCGGCGAAAGACCGTGCCCCTCGGTGCCCAGGATGAGCGCAAGCTTTTCATCGCCGCGGGCGGCCAGCTCATCCAGGCTCAGGGAGTCCTCCTCCAGGGCCATGGCGGCGCTCCTGAAACCCAGCTCGTGCAGGGTCTGCAGGTCGGTCGGCCAGGACTGCAGCCGGGCCCACGGAACCTGGAATACGGTACCCATCGACACGCGAATCGACCTGCGATACAGCGGGTCGGCACATCGCGGGGTGACCAGCACGGCATCCACATCCAGGGCCGCCGCCGAACGGAAAATCGCGCCCACGTTCGTATGGTCCACGATGTCTTCCAGAATGGCCACGCGACGCGCCCCGTTCAGCAACTCCTGCAGGGGCTGAGGCGCCGGGCGGGCCATTGCCGCGAGTGCGCCGCGGTGCAGGTGAAAGCCAGTCACCTGCTCCAGCTGCTCCTCACTACCCACGTAGGCGGGGGTGCCCGGGTGTTCCCGCAGGACGTCCGCCAGGTCATCAGCCCATTTCTCACTCATGAGGAAGGAGACAGGCTGATGACCGGCCGCGAGCGCCCGACGAATCACTTTGGAGGATTCGGCAATGTAAATCCCCCACTGCGGTTCCAGGGCGCTACGCAGCTTCACATCGGTCAGCTGCGTGTAGTACCGCAGTTGCTGCTCGGGGGCCCGATCCAGGGGCGTGACCGACTCGATTGCGTAGACGCGTTCGGCGCGCTCGGCAATCTGCTCGGCGGTCAGCTGCTTGGAGCCTCGACTCATGCGCGCTTGAAGGCCGAGAAGCGACCCGATGAGGTCACGGTCAGGGCCAGGTCCATGTCGTAGGTTGCGGCGAGGTTGGCCTCGGTGATGGTGGAGAGAATCGGGCCGGCCGCAACCACGCCGCCGTCGCGAATCATCAGGGCGTGGGTGAATCCGGAGGGAATCTCCTCGAGGTGGTGGGTAATGAGCACGGTGGCCGGTGCGTAGGGGTCAGCGGCCAGGGCGGTCAGTCGCTCCACGAGGTCCTCGCGGCCGGAAATGTCCATGCCCGAGCCGGGCTCGTCCAGCAGCAGCAGTTCGGGGTCGGTCATGAGGGCGCGGGCGATGAGGGCGCGCTTGCGCTCGCCATCGGAGAGGGAGCCGAAGGTGCGGTCGGCAAGGGTGTCGACGCCCCACTCGGCCAGTAGCTCGGTGGCGCGCTCGTCGTCCATGACGTCGTATTCCTCGTTCCAGCGGCCGGAAACGGCGTATGCGGCGGTGACGACTACGTCGGAGACCTTCTCGGTGGCGGGAATCTGGGTTGCGGAGGCGCCGGAGGACAGGCCGATGCGCGGACGCAGTTCGAAAACGTCGACCGCGCCGAGGGTCTCGTCAAGAATCTCAACCTCGCCGCTGGTGGGGTGCAGGCGGGCCGCCGCGACGGAGAGCAGGGTGGACTTACCGGCGCCGTTGGGGCCCAGCACGACCCAGCGTTCACCTTCGTTCACGGTCCAGGAAACGTCGTTGAGGATCTTGCGGCCGCCGCGGACGACGGAAACGTTCTGCAGGTTGAGTACGGTGCTCATGGTTCTTCTTCCAGTGAATTGGCGGGTGGGTGATGCCTCGCTCCCCCGCACCATCCGGTGACGGGTGGCGCGGGTGAGGAGGTGCGCGGCGGCACCCTGCGTTGGGTGCCGCCGCGGCGGGAGTCTTTAGTCGATGAAGCCGCGTGCGCCGCCGACCAGCTCAACGTGGCCGGTCTCGACGTCTGCAGTGACCATCTTCGCGATTTCGTGAGCGAACTCGTTGACGGTGTAGAGCTTGCCCGCGGTCTCACGGCGCTGCTCGATGGCGCCCGGGTGCAGGCGGTTGAGCAGGGTTGCGGTGACGGTACCTTCAATCATGTCGGCGGAGACCACGACCAGGGAGATACCCTTCTCGGAGAGGGCGGGAATCTCGGCAATCAGGGCGTCTTCGCCAGCGCGCTTGGACTCTGCGACGGGCTGGTACTCGTCCATGGTCTCGACCTCGCGGATGAAGTGCGCCTGGTGGCTGGTCACGAAGACGATGCGTCCGCCTTCGGGCATCTTCTCTGCGGCCAGGCGTGCCAGGTTCAGCTGGGCGTCGCGGTTCAGGCGCATTGCGTAGTCCTCGCCCATGCCGGTCTCCATGCCGCCCGAGGCGTTCAGAATCAGGTAGTCCAGGGAGCCAAAGGTCTCGACGGCGGTGTTGACGAGGGTCTGCAGATCCTCGGCCTTGGTCACGTCAGCCTGCACGGCAACGGCCTTGCCGCCGGCCTCTTCGATGGCCTTGACGATCTTGTTGGCGCGCGGTGCCTTGGAACGGTAGTTCACGACGATGTTGGCGCCTTCGGCAGCGAGAATCTGTGCGGTGTCTGCGCCGACGCCTCGGGAGGAGCCGGTGATGATGATGGTCTTGCCGGTCAGCTGTGCCATTCGGTGTACGTCCTTTGTGTTGTTCAACGATGGTGTCTAACGTTGCGTGCAACGTCGATGTCTTGTGGCGCGGCCCGCGCACGCAGGCGGCGGTGCGACGGACCGCGCGACGGGCGGACGGTAGTCGTACCGCCACCCCCGCCGGGATGCAGTCTTTGCGGGTTTTAGTGGCCCATGCCCAGGCCGCCGTCCACGGGGATGACGGCGCCGGAGATGTAGTTTGCCTCGTCGGAGGCGAGCCAGCGAACCACGCGTGCAACCTCTTCGGCCTCTGCGAAGCGGCCGGCCGGGATGGAGGCGAGGTAGTTCTTCTTGGTTTCCTCGGGCAGAACATCGGTCATGGCGGTGTTGATGAAGCCCGGTGCCACCACGTTCGCGGTGATGTTGCGGCCGCCCAGCTCGCGGGTGATGGAGCGGGCCATACCGACCAGTGCCGCCTTGGAGGCGGAGTAGTTGACCTGGCCGGGCGAACCGTACAGGCCCACCACGGAGGAGATGAGGATGATGCGGCCGCGCTTGAGCTTGAGCATGCCCTTGATGGCGCGCTGCACCACGCGGAACGAGCCGGTGAGGTTCGTGTCAATCACGTCGGTGAAGTCGGCTTCCTTCATGCGCATCAGGAGCATGTCGCGGGTAATGCCGGCATTGGCAACCAGCACCTCAACGGGGCCGTATTCCGCCTCGATGGCCTTGAAGGCTTCGTTAATGCTGTCGGCGTCGCGCACATCCGCCTTGACGGCGAAAAATTCTTCGGGAGCCTCACCGCTGCGGTAGGTGATGCAGACGTTGTGGCCCGATGCCTGGAATTCCTTGGCGATTTCGTAGCCGATGCCTCGGTTACCGCCGGTGACCAGGACGGTCTTGGGAGTGTTTTCGCTCATGAGCTTCCTTGGTGAGTCGACCCCTCGCGGTCGGCGCCGATGCAGCGGCTCCGCGGCCGGGGTGTGGACGGATGGACAGTCGAAGCCTATTTTACCGCGTTTTACGCTCGAGGTGCCGCAGGCTACACCGCGCTCGCTCCCCCGTCACTACCCTATCGCGCCTCGAGAACGCCCTTTATACACGCTGCGCCCGCGCGTAGACTAACTCATGGTGCCTCCGCGGCGGAGGCGCCCGTACCGTTCGTGAAAGGATTGGGAATCATGGATCTTCTGGGTTCGCTCTCGCAGGATGTGCAGCCCGAGTACGCGAAGTGCTCGCGTAAGGGGTGCCGGCAGGCGGCGGAGTTCCAGCTACTGTGGAACAACCCCAAGGTACACACCCCCGAGCGCCGAAAGATTTGGCTGGCCTGCTCGGAGCACGTGGGTTGGTTGGAGAACTACCTGCGCGAGCGCGAGTTCTGGAAGCAGACGCTACCCTTCGATGGCTCCATGGCAGACTCCTCCGAGTAGCCGGCGGAAAGGGCTCGGCGAAGGGACCACCCCTCAATCGAAACTACTTTCGATATATGCTATATTTGTTCTAATGGCTTTAGATTGAGACGCTCTCCGCGCACCCCCAGCGCCCACCAGCACTCCAGGAGGCAACCCCCATGATGGGATACTCGCACACCGTCAGCGCCGCCGCCGGCTGGTTGGCCCTGGTCGAGACGGGAGTTGTGCAGGTTCCGGATACTCCCACGCTCGTTGTCACGACCCTGGCGTGCGCCGGGGCCGGCATGCTACCGGACATTGACCATCACAACGGCAGTATCGCGAATTCCATCCCGCCCGTTTCGCGGTGGGTGGCACGCATCGTGGGGGCCGTGAGCGGCGGTCACCGCAAGGGCACCCACTCCATTCTGGGCCTGGTGGTCTTCTGGGCCATCGCGTACTTCAGCGCAAGCATTAGCTACAACGGCATCCCGTGGGCCTCGCTCCTCCTGGCCGCTTTCTCGGGAGGCCTGGCCCTGCGGGTCCTGGGAGCCCCGGGCGGGTGGATTGGCGCCGTCGCACTGGGCTATGCCGCCTACACGACGGATTCGCTCACGCTCCTCCCCTGGGCCTTCTCGGTGGGCGCCACGATTCACCTCATCGGCGATCTGCTCACCACCCGCGGCCTGCTCCCCCTCTACCCCATCGTCATTAAACCGCCAGTGGCCTCACCCCTGTGGAAGAAGAGCGGCTACATGGCACTGCCCATCCTGGGGGACGCCGGCAGCATACGCGAAAAGGCCCTGACCCTCGCGTTGAGCATCTACATTGGATGGTACGCCGCCGCCATGATGGGATTCGTGGAGTACCCGCTCCAGACGTTTGGACTGGGCGTCCACGCCGTAAAGTAGCACCGCAGCCTCACGGATGGTTTTTCACGAGCCAACATCCCGAGGACAAAGCGACCCCGCAGCAGCTCGGCGGCAGAATATATAACCACCCCAAAACACGAAGGCACCCCGTCACTTCACTAGGAAGCGGCGGGGTGCCTCGCAATAATCATCCCGAACCTGTCGGGCTAAGAGACTAAGCGTCCTGGATGGGCCAGAAGACGTCAACCTCAACGTTCTCTTCACCGGAGGTGGGGTACTTCTCGAATTCAGTGTTGTGCATTGGTGTTCTCCATTCATGAGCGGGCGGGAGTTTCCTCTCCCCCGCGTCAGCTCGTCGATGGTGACGAGCTTTAGATTCGCTTGTGCGTCCTCGCATCAGCGGGAACAACTCCAGTCTATACCCGAAGGATGTTGTGTTTCTACCAAAAATCCCACAATGTCAGTAGGCACACACGAAAAATTCAAAAACCCCACACGTACGCTCGAATATCTCGGGTGAAAACGTTTCTTTGAAATATAAAAACCCACAAGGCAACATTGTTTTTTCGTCAAATAGCACCTGTGATTCATAAGGTTCCACCCACAAACCCAATGCACTAATGAGCAATATAGGCATATACGACCAGAAAGCAATACAACCCCACGGGTCAGGTCACATTTTTTCGTGATATTCGAGAAGGTAACTCCATAAAAAACACGAAAGAGGCCCCGGCACCATACGGCGCCGGAGCCTCCTTACCTTTATGCTGGCGAATTACGTTTTAGGCCAGCGAGATGAGGTCCTGGTACTCCTTCGACCAGAGGTCCTCCACCGCATCCGGCAGAAGCAGCACGCGCTCGGGGTTGAGCGCCTCCACCGCACCCTCATCGTGCGAAACCATGACGATTGCCCCCTGGTACGCCTTCAGCGCATGCAAAATCTCCTCGCGGGAGGCCGGGTCGAGGTTGTTGGTCGGCTCATCCAGCAGCAGCACGTTCGCGCTCGAGGCCACGAGCGTCGCCAGGGCAAGACGGGTCTTCTCGCCACCGGAGAGCACACCGGCCGGCTTATCCACGTCATCCCCCGAGAAGAGGAAGGAACCCAGAATCGTGCGCACTCGGGTGTCATCCAGGTCGGGCGCCGCGGACTTCATGTTCTCGAATACGGTCCGGTCGCCGTCCAGAATCTCGTGCTCCTGGGCAAAGTATCCCAGCTTCGCGCCGTGACCGTAGATGACCTCGCCGGTATCGGGCTTCGTCGTGCCGGCAAGCATGCGCAGCAGCGTGGTCTTACCCGCACCGTTCAGGCCCAGCACCACCACACGGGAGCCGCGGTCGATGGCCAGGTCAACGCCCGTGAAAATCTCGAGCGAGCCGTAAGACTTCGACAAACCCTCCGCCGAAAGCGGGGTCTTGCCACAGGGGGCCGGATCCGGGAAACGGATTGCCGCCACCTTGTCCACCTGACGCTCCTCCTCCAGGCCGCGCAGAAGCTTCTCGGCACGCTTAATCATCTGCTGGGCGGCAGCGGCCTTCGTGGCCTTGGCTCGCATCTTATTCGCCTGCTCCATGAGGGCGCTCGCCTTCTTCTGGGCGTTGGCGCGCTCGCGCTTGCGGCGGTGTTCGTCCTGCTCGCGCTGGGCCAGGTAGTTCTTCCAGCCCATGTTGTACTGGTCAATCACGCAGCGGTTGGCATCCAGGTAAAAGACACGGTTGACGACGAGCTCCATGAGGTCCACGTCGTGGCTGATGACCAGCAGGCCGCCCGAGAAGTTCTTGAGGAAGTCCCGCAGCCACATGATCGAGTCGGCATCCAGGTGGTTGGTCGGTTCGTCCAGCAGCATGGTGTCCGCGTTCGAGAAGAGGATGCGCGCCAGCTCCACGCGGCGACGCTGACCGCCCGAAAGGGTCGATAGCGGCTGGGAGAGCACGCGCTCGGGTAAGTCCAGGTTGGAGGTGATGACCGCGGCCTCGGACTCGGCGGCGTACCCACCGCCGGCAATAAACTCTGCCTCGAGGCGGTCGTAGCGGCGCAGGCCCTTGGCGCGCACCGCCTCGTCCTCGCTGGCCATGTCTTCCTGGGCCTGACGCATCTTGCGGGCCACGCCGTCCAGGCCGCGAGCCGAGAGGATGCGGTCACGGGCCAACTGGCTCATGTCGTCCACCTTGGGGTCCTGCGGCAGGTAGCCAATCTCGCCGCTGCGGGTGACGGTGCCATCCGCGGGCAGAGTGAGTCCGGCCAGTACCTTGGTCATGGTGGTCTTGCCGGCGCCGTTGCGGCCCACCAGGCCGATCTTGTCGCCCTTGTCGATGCGGAAGGTGACGTCTTCCATCAGCAGGCGCGCGCCGGCGCGCAGTTCAAGGTTCTGTACGGCAATCATGGGTGTCTTTCGGGTGGGACGGTCTGCGTGGTGTTGGTGCTCCGGGCCGATTCCCAAGAGGAGAACCACCGAGCGAGCACCCCATCAATTTTAGTGCAGGGATGCCGTGCGTGCATGTGGGTTTGCTTTTATTTCTGTGGTGACGGGTGTAGGATACCTATCGAACACTGTTCAATGGTAATGTTCTGCTGGGACGTTTCACGCCGCGCAGCGACGCCGTGCGAACCGATCCCTCCGGCTCTCTCCCCCCGAGCCGACCCACCAAATCCGTACCCAAAGGAGTACACGCCGATGTCCGGACCCACACGCGAATCCACGCCGCGCCGCAACGACGCCGCCCGCAGCTCGGTCGCCACCGACCTCTCCCTCATTGCCGTCTTTGCGGCCCTCATCGCCGCCCTGGCCATCATGCCCGCCATGAGCCTCGGCGGCATCGCCGTCCCCTTCACCTTCCAGACCCTCGGTATTTACATCACCGCCCAGGTGCTCGGCGGCAAGCGCGCCACCGCCGCCGTGGCGCTGTACCTGCTGGTTGGCTTCGCCGGCCTGCCCATCTTCGCGAAGGGCAGCGCAGGCCTGGGTTCGCTCGCGTCCCCGACCGCCGGCTACCTGCTGGGCTTCCTGCCCTTCGCCGCCATTGCCGGCACCCTCGCCTACCTGTTCACCCGTAACACCCGCTCGGTCGGTGCCACTTTCCTCATGGCCCTGCTGGCAAACTTCTGCGGTTTTGTGGTTCTGACCGCCTGCGGCATCGCCGGTATGATGGTGAACGCCCATATGAGTTTTATCGCCGCCTTCAACACGGCCATGGTATTCGTTCCCTGGGATCTGGTGAAGTCCGTCATCGCGGTTCTGGTCGGCTTGTCGGTGCGCCGCGCCTTCCCGTCCCTGACTTCCGCCCAGCGTTAGAGACGCCTCCAAACCACCCGAGAGGAAGCTATGTTTTTCCGCCGCTCCCCGCGCCAGAATACACCGCAGACCGTGCAGGGCGAGCAGGCGGATAGCGCCTCCACTAGCATGCCCGCCCTCGAGCTCGAGTCGGTGAGTGTTTTCACCGAACTGCCCGAAGGCGGGCATCGCCGTATCCTCAAGAGCGTGAGCCTGCGCTTCACCGCGAAGCGCACCGCGGTGCTGGGACTCAACGGTAGCGGCAAATCGACCCTGCTGGGACTTTTTAACGGGCTCACCCACCCGGACGAGGGCATTGTGCGCGTCAACGGCGTGGACACCCTGCAGGCACCGAGCCGCGGCTCCAACGGTATCGGCTCGCAGGGCGCTTTCGAGGGCGTGGGGATGCTCTTCGCTCAGCCGGAGGCGCAGCTCATCATGCCCACCGTCGCAGAAGATATTGACCTGAGCCTGCGCCGCGCCGCGGCCGTTGAGAGAACCGCGCTCAACGGCGAGCAGCGCCGCGAGCGGGTTCGTGAGCTCCTGCGCGAGCGCGGCCTCGAGCGGCTGGAGAACCAGAGTGTCTTCACCCTCTCGGGAGGCGAAAAGCAGCTGGTGGCCCTCACCAGCGTTCTTGCGGCTGGCCCGCAGATCCTTCTGCTGGATGAGCCGACTACCCTGCTGGATCTGCGGAACCGGGCGCGGTTGCTGAAGCACCTGGAGTCCCTGGACCAGATGCTGGTGCTCAGCACGCACGATCTGGATTTGGCGGCGTCCTGCGATGAAGCCGTAATCATTCACGACGGGTGCTTGCTCGCCCGGGGGGATGCGGTGCAGATGGTGCAGCGGTACCGGCTGTGGTGTGCCGAGGGGTTCCCGAATGAGGGGGCAGCCGAAGGTACGGATTCAGCGGGAGGCGCGCATGAGCGCTAACACGCCGCGCGCGAACCCCCGTGTGAATCCTCGCCCCGCCTCCCGGGGGTCCGGCTTCAACCCCGGCACCCTGCTGGTGGGTTTCTATCAGCCGCTGAACACGCCGGTGCATCGGGCGCCGCTGTGGTTCAAGGGAACGCTTTTCTTTGGGTTGTTCATTGTGCTGGCGGTGACCGGCTGGCAGGTGGCGCTGGTGGCTTTGGTCGCGGCCACGCTGTGCGCGCTGTGGGCTGGGGTGTCCGCCTCCCAGCTGTGGCTGGTGGTCCGAACGCTGGCGCTATTGCTGCTGATTATGGCCGCCTACTACGTGCTGACGGGCCAATACGCTTCCGGTGCGGATGCCATCGCGACCATGCTGACGGCCTTCTACGCTTCCCGTACTCTGCTGGTGAGTACTCCCCTGCCGGTTCTGATTGACGGTTTTGTGCGGCTGTGCTCGCCCCTGCGTTTCGTGGGGCTTTCACCGGAGCGTCTGGGGTTGCTGATTGCCCTCATGATTCGTTCCATCCCGGCGCTCGTGGACCGCTGGGGTGCCCTGCAGCGGGCGGCGGTGGCGCGTGACCTTCCGCGCCGCATGTATTGGCGCCTACTGATTCCCTGGGTGGTGCAGGCGGTGGATTACGCGACGGCGACCGCTCGGGCTTTGCGGGCGCGTCGTGTGGACGAGCTGAAATAGGCGGATTGGGGCGGTGACGCACGGTAAACCCGCGCAGAGAGTAAGGGCGGGGTGAAGAGTCACCCCGCCCTTACGCTTTTACCCCGGGTTGAGTTCAGCCGCCTTTAGGGCGTCTCGACGACCACTGCCGCCGGGAGCTGCTCCCACCACAGGTACCAGTCGTGCTGGCCGTAGAGCGCCTCCACGAGCTTGTCGAAGCCGCGGTAGACGCGCACCGGCATTGCCGAGGAGACCATCGTGTGCTCGACCGCCAGAATCTCGGCGTCGCGGCGGGTGGTCACGGGAACCGGCGTGTAGAACTCGATGAATTCGGCCGCGATGACCGCCGGGTAGGCGTCGTCGCGTTCCAGCCAGTAGCGGGCGATGGCCAGCATGGTTTCGGGGGCGGGGCTGACGTCCCAGCCGCCGAAGGGGAAGTACGCGAAGACGTCGGAAGCAACCTGAACCGGCATATCCATGATGAGAAGTTCGGAGGCCCGCTCGATATCGGTGGCCTTGACCTTCTCATTGAGGACCCCGGCGGTCAGCTCGAAGGGGTATTCCGCGTCCAGCGGTGCGTTGAGGTCTTCCTCGCTGAGCTCACCGTGTTCCATGAGGTGCCGGTAGACGTTCAGGTAGGTGGTCTCGTTGAGGCTCCGGAAAGCCTCGTGCGCGGCCCGTTCCACGCCAACCCGTCGCAGGTGTTCGTGCTGGGCCACGAGGAGCTCAACCGCGTACTGCTGAATCGTGTCAGCGGTAATCTCCCCGACGGGTGTTGAGGTGCGCATGGATACGTTGTTCTCAATGGTCCCGAGCAGGGTGGAGTCAAGGGCAACCACGATGGGGGTTATTCCCTTATTCTTGCCCTCGTAGAGGTGTTCGAGGTATCGCCGGTTGAGTTCGGCTCGTGGGGCGCCGTGGCGGATTCGCTCGTGGGGGTAGGGATACAGGGCGACGAAGCGCTCGTAGAGCTCTGCCATGGTGTTCTCCGATGTTTGGTTACCCCAAGTTTAGCGCTTATTTCCGGGGAAAAAAGGGGGTTTTTAGTGCCCCGGAGCACCCCTCCGAATCGCGCGTTTTTTTCGTTTGATGAGCTGCTATCGGTGAGGTTCAAACGGGTCTAAACGTTCGTTGTATTGGGCGGTTTCGGCGAACAAATCTTCCGAAAAAAGTTTGGAATTTTTTGGTCGGCTGCTGAGACGAAAGGGCGGGTCGTGTTCCCCCGTCGCGGGGGCCTACCGAGCGGGACTGAGCCGGCGCCCGGTTGGGCCGTCCGACCCCGCGCCCGCGTTCGTTCCCGAGCGCTCGCAATTTCGCGCACAGCGCCTCCCGCTCTCGAGCGCATCTTCCCTGGAATGATACCCAACGTCAGGTGCGGGCGATAAGCTTCCCAATCCTCCCGGCTAGCCCGTCATATTTACGTATTTACGCGCTCTTATGGCGTTTCTCTGGTGGTATTTGACAGGGTGCCGTACAGTAGGGGTACCAGCTATCTATACCTCGGTTTATATAGCCGGTAGCGTCAATTGATCGAGTCGTAACCAACGGAGGTTCTCGTGACGAATAGCTACTATAAAGAGATGATTCGCCTGGCAGACAGCATCGCTGATAAGGCGCATGAGGGACAGACGGACCGCAACGGCTGGCCTTACATCTCTCACCCTCGTCGTGTTGCCCTGGGGGCACGCAAGCTCGTTTCTGAGATGGCATCCTCGACCTCTCCCGACACTTCCCTGGAGGAGCTGAAGGCTGAGGTACAGATTGTCGCCCTGCTGCATGACACGGTGGAAGATACCGGAGTGTCGCTGCCCTACCTGGCTCGCTACTTCTCCCCTCAGATTGTGGACGCCGTCGAGGCGCTAACCCGCCGCCCCGGTGAGTCGCGCGTTTCGTACCTGGGACGCGTGCGCGCCAACGATTTGGCCCGCCTGGTGAAGCGCGCCGACATCATGGACAACCTGGACCCGCACCGTCTGGCAAAGCTGGACGAGCCGACCCGCTCCTGCCTGCACATCAAGTACGAGCACTCGCTGGAGCTTCTGGGTCTGGGCGAGTAACCTTTCTAGCCGCGGCGAATAGCATCTCAGATGCATAACAAAGCCGCCCGGTGTATGGATACTGTATCCACGCACCGGGCGGCTTCTAAATTATCTGTTGAATTAGTTCAGATGGGAGACTGCGTAATCGGCCTCTTCTTCGGTGAATCCTTCAACCGAAGAAGTCAGCTGAGAACGAATTGCCTCGGGAGACATGCTCATCGTCTTCTGGTAGCTCTTAGCCTTCTCCAGGGCATTTGCGTTCCAGTCAGCCTTCACGTTGTCCACAGCGTACTGGGCCGCCTCGGGGCTGAACGGATTAGGTTCACTAATCAACCGGTTATACATGCCCTGTTTAGACATTTTCTTCACCTGGGGGGTGGACCTTTGCTCTCTCCAAAGCATCCTTATATTCAGCTTTTACCCACAGATCTGTAAGAACCAGGTCATCACTGTGAGGTCTCGGATCTGTTTTGTCCCAGTCAACGACAGTAAACACAGGCAACGAAAATGCAGTACCTGTAACAACGCACTCACCCTTACCCAAGGTTGGAATCACGTCAAACGATGCTCTGTCCAGCGTTGGCATTGTTCTTTCAATCATTCGCAGGTCAAGATCATTAACAAGTCTGTGAATAAAATAGTTATGAATCTGAGAAACGATAGTTGGTGATATATCTGCTGGTCGCTGACTAGAAAGTGTCAGATAGAAGCCAAACTTTCTGCCTTCCTTAATAATTTCTTCAAATACATCAAGTCGATAATCCCTCCAATGGTCACCTAATTCACCCGAATTGGCGTTCAAGATATTATGCGCTTCATCAATAATAAGATGAGATGTAGAACCATATCCCTTCATACTCTTTTGCTCACTATACATCATCTTCGCAAATAGCATGGGTATAACCCGCTTAATATTCTGATTTGCATTTAATAAATCCACAATAATGAGATTACTGAATCCCTGTAGACCTTGTTCATTCACAGAAACAACTTTATTTATATCCTTTAAAGCAACACCTATTCTTTTCATGAGCGGATCAAGATGCTCTCGCTGAACTTCTCCCCAAGCAGTATTATGAATATAAGAAAATTTCAAGATATACATTAGTCGATCTATTGGATTAGATTCTTTCATCCGGTTACTCAGTGAATTTAAAAGATACTTATATATGGAGCCCTTTTGCTGATTGCTCACAATAGATCCATGATTAAAATAACAATCATTGCCCGATAATCCAACTAGATATAACGCATAATTTTTATCGGACACAGTTTTAGTCTGCTTAAACAACATTTCAGGACATAGGTATGAATCGTTTTCTAATCCATGGTTACATGCACACTGATCAGAATACTGGACACTTAAATCCGGGTTACAAAAGCCACAATTTGTACAATTTTTCTGATATTGCGTAAATTGTCGATAGGTATCAATCCATTCTTCCAAGGCATCACCCCGGCTACCTTCCCTTGTAACCAAAAGTCTACAAAATGTTCCAATTATAAACTTGGCATACTTTTCCCAATCACCCTTCAATTTATTATAATGAGTTAATGTATTTTTTATAAACGGTACTTGAGTTGCAGGACGGGCATCAAAAAGCATGGCAAGAATCTCTGGATCAAATATATTATCATCATTTATGGGAATCTTATCTGAGTTATTTGATCGCGTAGACAGGCGGTATGCACTCTTATTCTCCGAAGAGACACCAAAGGAATCATCATGTGAATACTCCCCGTTGAAATCAATAACAATAAATTTCGATTTTTCTAGCGCACTATCCCCATACTCTGACCTAAAGAGATTGAGATACAGACGATGCAAGGTATTTGATTTGCCGCTACCAGTATTTCCAAAAACGCCAATATGTGAAGCGAAAATACGATCAATCGGGATATTGACTTCCTGATCCCCCAGAAGGTCTTCACCAATACGAAGCGAGGGAACATTCTCACCCAAGGCATACATTGCAGCATAGTCTTCTTGGTTAATCCAAGATACTTTATTGCCAACCATCGGGACATACCGCGATGTTACCTGAAAATTACCGCCCTTTACAGTACCAATACTCTTAGCCTTAATAACCCTGTTAATAGAATCCTTAGAATACCGGTTATCAAATTCTTTACTGCCGATAGAATTTTGCTGGTCGATAATTTTTTCTGAAATGACCTTTGCAATAATTCTAACATTGCCCTGGAGAATAGATATAAATGACCCAACTTTAGGGCCAGGAAGAACCTGTCCCTCCCACAAAATATTGGCATCATTTACCATGTCATACATGGCTACCTCTGCAATAGCAGAATCGACAGAAATAACAATACCTATATACTTATCCATCTACTCACCTCCAGACTTTAGAATATTCGTAACAGTCTCTAGTGTTAAACCACTCTCCTGTTTTCCCATAGGTCCACCTGGTTGAACATCCTGTGGTCGAATAAACTTTAGATTCTTAATATCCTTATCATCGCATTCCAAGTTTTTACGAATTGTGCCTTCAGTATTATTTGAGTAACAAAATATATACACATTTAATTCTTTATTTCGTAATGCTCGTTGCATCATTTTAGCAATATGCTTATCCTGAAACGAAAAACCAATCACAAATAGAACACTTTGTGGCTTATCCAGTTCTGTTTGAAAAATCCTCAACATATCATGAAAGTAATTTTCCTCAAACGTCTCTCGAGATTCATGACCATCAGGATTAACAACAACAGGAATATCAACAACCTCTGCCTTAATCTCTATCTCTTCATCCGCTGTTTTTTCCCAATTAACCGAGCCATGAGGTTTAATTAGAGAGATACTCGGGATTTCATCAACATAATTATTAGACGGACCTCGGTAAGAAACCGTTCGGTTGAAGTTTGAGCTGTCTAGAACCCTCTTAAAATACCCTCGTGCCCCATCATTAATAACAAATGTCTCAGTTTTAGAAACCTTGTCGAGGGCATTTTCAATAAAGAGATCGTAGTTGGTTGTAAAAATATTAATGTTTCGCGGATTCTGACGAGAGTTCATCCTATTCATTAAATTAATGACTTCTTGGACAAAAGAAATGTATACTTTGGAAACATCTTGTATTTTCTTAAAATTAGCTTCTTCAGTGTTTTCATATTTCTCAAGAATCATTTCGCTTATTCTCTTGACGTCTTCCGTAAGTAGCTTATTCCCCTCATTTCTGCAGTCTGAACAATACTTACCATCGCCACATTCAATTAAGTTATGATTATTCTTTTCACTTGCTTGTTGCCAATACGTATTCATCGTGCCAATCGCACCCGATGAACACCCTGAGCCAATCAGAAAATTCACATTCTTGCTGACCGCGACCTCGTGAATCTCTTCCAGAATATGCATATCCCCTCCTATGGAAATATGGTTAACAATATCCTTCTCAATATATCTTCATCATGGTGCACGGTCAAAGCCCCTAAAGCGCACAAAAATACCCGCCCGGTGCCGAAGGCATACACCTTCCGCACCGGGCGGGTACCTTATCTGCAAGTCAGGAGCTTAGATGTTGAAGCCCAGCGCGCGCATCATGTCGCGGCCGTCCTCGGTGATACGCTCCGGACCCCACGGCGGCATCCAAACCCAGTTCACGCGCCAGGAATCCACCACGTTCTCCAGGTTGGCCTGCACCTGCTCCTCAATCACTTCCTGCAGCGGGCAGGCTGCGGTGGTGAGGGTCAAATCCAGGATGAGGGTACCGTCCTCGTCCCAGCGCAGACCGTAGAGCAGGCCGAGGTCAACAATGTTGACGCCGAGCTCCGGGTCAATGACCTCCTTGAGGGCTTCCTCAATATCTTCCTGAGGAACACGACCCTGCACAGTCTCAGTCATAGTTCAATCTTTCTTGTCGAATCCGGTGACGGAAAGCAGGTTACTTCTTACCCACGTAAGAGACGTAGCCCTCTTCCTCCAGGCGGTCAGCCAGCTCGGGGCCGCCCTGATCAACCATCTTGCCGTCCACGAACACGTGCACGAACTGCGGCTTGATGTAGCGCAGGATGCGGGTGTAGTGGGTAATCAGCATGACGCCCATGTCGTTAGCCTCGTGAGCGCGGTTCACGCCCTCGGACACAATCTTCAGAGCGTCGACGTCCAGGCCGGAGTCGGTCTCGTCGAGAATGGCGAACTTGGGCTTGAGCAGCTCGAGCTGCAGAATCTCGTGGCGCTTCTTCTCACCACCGGAGAAGCCCTCGTTCACGTTACGGGAGATGAAGTCGGGGTCGATCTCCAGGTTCTTCATGGCTTCCTTAACGTCCTTGGTCCAGGTACGCAGGGAGGGAGCCTTGCCGTCCACTGCGGTCTTTGCGGAGCGCAGGAAGTTCGACATGGTCACGCCGGGAATCTCAACCGGGTACTGCATTGCGAGGAAGAGGCCGGCGCGGGCACGCTCGTCAACGCTCATCTCGGTGATGTCCTGGCCGTCCAGCAGAATCTGGCCGGAATCAACCTGGTACTTGGGGTGGCCGGCGATGGTCGAAGCCAGGGTGGACTTACCGGAACCGTTGGGGCCCATGATGGCGTGAATCTCGCCCGAGTTGATGGTCAGGTTAACGCCCTTGAGGATGGGCTTGGTGGTTTCGTCATCGAGGATGACCGAGACGTGAAGGTCCTTGATTTCAAGAGTAGACATTATTTCTCCTGGTAAAGCTTAGTTGTTGCTGAGTGCGAGCTCTGCCTCAAGGGCCTCGGTGAGCTGCTCTTCAAGTTCGGGAACGCGAATCTGCTGAATGACCTCGTTCAGGAAGCCGCGCACCACCAGACGGCGGGCCTCAGCCTCCGGAATACCGCGAGCCTGCAGGTACCACAGGTGCTGCTCATCGAGCTGGCCGGTGGTGGATGCGTGGCCGGCGCCCTCAATCAGGCCGGTCTCAATCTCCAGGTTCGGCACGGAGTCGGCGCGGGGGCCAACTTCCAGCAGCAGGTTACGGTTCAGCTCGTAGGTGTCGGTGCCTTCAGCGTCCTTACCAATCAGAACGTCGCCAACCCACACCGAGTGTGCGCCCTTGCCCTGCAGCGCGCCCTTGTAGGTCACGCGGGACTTGCAGTTGGGCACGGAATGGTCCACGAACAGGCGGGACTCAATGTGCTGGCCGGCATCCACGAAGTACAGGCCGTACATTTCGGTCTCGGCGCCGGGGGCGGTGAACTTGGTCGAGGGGGTCACGCGCACCAGGTCGCCACCGAGGGAAACCACCACGTGCTTGAAGCGGGAGTTGCGGCCCAGCTTAGCGTACTGTGCGGAGGTGTGGATGGCGTCGTCAGCCCACTGCTGGACGGACACGACGTTCAGCTCGGCCTCGTCGCCCACCACGAACTCGATGTTCTGGCCCAGCACGGTGGAGCCGGTGTGGCGGATGACCACGACGGCCTTCGAGAAGGGCTTAGCCTCAATCACGATGTGCTGTGCGGCAGCCTCGTTGCCGGTGCCGTCGATATCAATCTCGACGTGCTCGGACAGCTCGGCCTCGGCGGGGATGGTCACCACGGTTGCCTCGGAGAAGCTGGACCAGGCGTTAGCCGCCACGCGATCCTCGGGAACACCGGCGGAGCCGATGCGCTCGTCCTCGCGGGAGACGGTCTCAACCTTGACCTGCTCGGGTGCGGTCACCTTCGGTGCCGGTGCGGTGCCGGTCAGCTTCTCCAGGTGCAGGCCACCCAGACGCTTCAGCGGGGTGAAGCGCC
>ERZ773265.322-NODE-322-length-30853-cov-28.642055_pt1 | contig 30853 bp, 30 predicted proteins | sample MGYA00580512_ERZ773265 | MGnify/ENA primary metagenome ERZ773265 (study PRJEB29015, sample SAMEA2738169) | human oral metagenome | biome: human oral; feature: human-associated habitat; material: saliva | place: China | collected 2183 ... | reverse complement strand
TTCTTAATCTCTTTTTACGCTTGTGCGTAGCCATCTTGTGTCCCTTTTTCTTCTTACCGTTTGGCATAGCTTTTAATGTTTTAAGTTGTTATTGTATTTATATTTAATTATTTCTTCATATCCTCGATGAATGTCTTTGCAGGCTTAAAGCTTGGAAAGTCATGTGCTGGAATAGTAATAGTCGTATTCTTTGAGATGTTACGAGCAGTCTTTTCTGCACGATGCTTTACGATAAAGCTACCAAATCCGCGCAGGTATACGTTCTCTTTTTTGTCTAATAAGCTGTTTTTGATAGCGTCCATAAAAGATTCAACCACAGCTGAAACGTCCTTCTTGGCGATGCCAGTAGATGTCGCAATCTCATTAATGATATCTGCTTTCGTCATTTCGTTTTGTTCTTTATTGATGTTTATATCTTTATTCTCTCTTCATAACGGAGTGCAAAGATACTCATTTTCAGCTTAATAGAGAAATGTTTTTGTCTTTTTTTGCAAAAACTGTTTGCTTCTATTCTTAACTCTCAACTTTTTCGTACCTTTGCGACCTAATAATATATAAGGTATATGAAGATAGCCATAGGAATAGATGTAGGTATTTCAACGACGAAAATAGTTGGAATAAGGGATGGAAAGGTTGTGAAGCCTATGCGTATCAAGGCTACAGACCCTATAACATCTCTATATGGAGCTTTTGGAAAGTATCTCTATGATAATAGGATTGATCTGTCTGATGTAGAGCAAGTTATGCTTACAGGGGTCGGTGCTCACTATATTGATAAACCCGTTTATGGGCTTCCGACGTCAAAAGCTGATGAGTTTCTTGCAGATGGCTTAGGTGCCCAATATGAATCAAAGCTACAACGAATGATCGTTGTCTCTATGGGTACAGGTACGTCTCTAGTACTTTGTGATGGTAATGAGATACGGCATATTGGTGGTATTGGTATTGGGGGAGGTACGCTTAGTGGCTTGTCCCGCCTCTTGTTGAAGACAGATGATATAAAGGAGATTATAGCTTTAGCTATGAAAGGTGATATCTCGCGTATCAATCTTCAGATTAAGGATATATCAACTAATCCTTTGCCTGGTTTACCAATGGATGCTACTGCTTCTCTTTTTGCAAATGCCCAAGGTAATGCTAGCCGTGAAGATATTGCTTTAGGATTGATAGGTTTAGTGCTACAATCTATTGGTTCTGCAACTATATTAAGTGCATTAAACAGCAATATCAGGGATTTTGTTCTCATTGGTAATCTTACATTATTGCCCCAATGTGAGCTTCTTTTCCCAGTAATGGAGAAGATTTATGATGTAAGGTTTATTATTCCTAAGTATTCCGAGTACTGTACAGCAATAGGTGCTGCACTACAAGCGAGTAGAATAGGGGGATGAGAAATAAAGAAAAAAAGTCTGGCAGGAAACCTGCCAGACTTTTTTATACTGTATACTTTGAGAATTTTATTCCTGATGCGAGTCTTTTAGAAGATGATCTCTCATCTGGAATCAAGTCGATTCAAATGAAAACGAAATCTGTTTCTTAATGATAGTATGGTGACTTAGAACTTCATTTTGTAAAACAAATTCTCTGTTGGATTTTAATAGGTGCTCTTTTGCCTTCTAAAAGGTGCTCTTTTGAATTGTAAAAGGTGCCCTTTTGAAGTGTAAAAGACGCCCTTTTGCGATGTAAAAGAGGCCCTTTTAAGAGCCTGTTTCTAATTGCTTGATAATGTATGTGTTACAAAACTATTTGGAAATCATTTCCTATCCCTTAATTCATCCTTATATTCTTAAATCTGTAAATTTACTTTATCATTTCGTAATATTCAAGTTCTGAGTTGTTCTCTTAGTACCTTGTATTTTATTGTATACTAGGAAAGCCCACAGGAAAATCATCCTTTGTACTTAGCATCATCGCCTGAAATGAATGGGAAGTATAGACATTTTATACTTCGAACTTGAAATATTGCCTTTAAACTTTATATTATATTCTGGTGAGATGCTGATACAAAAGATAATGAAACTGAGGACCACTAAGATGGAAGTAATCCCAATTTCCTGTATTATATTTGGGGTACAGTCTCAAGATTCTTTGCTATTTCTTCATCTGATAGTGTATAATTCCTAAGATCACCATTGATATAGTTGTCGTATGCAGTCATGTCTATGAGCCCATGTCCTGAAAGATTAAAGAGAATAACTTGTTGTTTGCCTTCCTCTTTTGCCTTTTTTGCTTCACGTATAGCTGCTGCGATTGCATGACAACTCTCTGGTGCGGGAATGATTCCTTCAGTGCGTGAGAAGAGAATACCTGCCTCAAATGTCTCTAATTGTGGGATATCCACACCGTGCATATAGCCATCCTTTATCAGTTGACTGACGATTACACCAGCACCATGATAACGTAAGCCTCCTGCATGGATATTGGCAGGCTTGAAGTCATGACCTAAAGTGAACATTGGTAATAAGGGAGTATATCCCGCTTCATCACCAAAGTCATATTCAAACTTACCTCTTGTCAACTTTGGACAACTGTTAGGTTCTGCTGCTATAAACTCTGTTTTCTTATCGTTGAAGAAGTTGTGACGCATAAATGGGAAAGCTATACCTCCAAAATTACTGCCTCCGCCGAAACAGGCAATGACTTTATCTGGGTATTCTCCAGCCATCTCCATTTGTTTCTCTGCCTCCAGACCGATAATAGTCTGATGCAATGTCACATGATTCATGACAGAGCCTAAAGTATATTTACAATTAGGAGTTGTTGTTGCTAGCTCTATAGCCTCAGAGATTGCTGTACCTAATGAACCTGGATGTGTTGGGTCACGTGTAACAATGTCCTTTCCCGCACGCGTTGACATGGAAGGTGACCCTTCAACCATTGCACCGAAGGTACGCATGATGAGTGAACGATAAGGCTTTTGCTGCATGGAAATCTTTACTTGATAGACTGCTGCTTCTAATCCATAGACCTTTGCTGCATACGACAATGCAGCTCCCCATTGTCCTGCTCCAGTCTCTGTCGTTACGTTTGTAACTCCTTCCTTTTTGCAATAGTAACATTGTGGGATTGCAGAGTTTACTTTGTGCGAACCTAAAGGATTTACACTTTCATTCTTAAAATAGATATGTGCAGGAGTGTCTAAAGCTTTTTCTAATGCGTAGGCACGTACAAGAGGTGTAGAACGATAGTATTTATACATGTCCATGACTTCTTCCGGAATGTCAATCCACGCATGTTCTGTATCCAACTCTTGTTTAGAGCATTCTTTACTGAATATTTTTGCAAGATCATCTACTCCCATTGGCTCATGGGTAGCAGGGTTTAGCAGTGCAAGAGGCTTGTTTGGCATGTCGGCCTGAATGTTATACCACTGTGTAGGAATGTCCTTTTCACTAAGGAGGAATCTTTTCTGGTGTGCCATATTGAGATGTTTTTGATGTTTGATATTTCTTCTTGCAATCAAGTTTTATCTTTTACAAAGGTACGAAAAATGATATATTAGGGGGCTTAAATGATAATATTTTTCGTAATTTTGCCACTAATATGATAATAATAGGAACAATTCTTGCATATTTTTGCATCTTATTACTCATCAGTAGAGTAACAGGGGGCAAGGCTGATAATGAAGCTTTCTTCCGTGCAAATGGGAAATCTCCCTGGTATTTAGTAGCGTTTGGCATGATTGGTGCAAGTATTTCAGGGGTTACTTTTGTTAGTGTCCCTGGAATGGTGATGGTAAATAATATGTCTTACATGCAAACATGTCTTGGCTTTATTCTAGGATATTTTGCTGTAGCTTATCTGCTTTTACCTGTCTATTATCGTTTGCGCCTGACAACAATCTATTCTTATTTGCAAACAAGACTGGGCAATCGAAGTTATAAGACAGGTGCTTCTTTCTTCTTACTATCAAAGATGGCTGGTGCTGCAGTTCGTTTTTATGTTGTATGCATGATACTCCAGCGCTTTGTTTTGGATGCTTATGGTGTTCCTTTTGCCATGACTGTTGTTGTGTTAGTATTACTTATTTGGTTGTACACACGACACGGGGGGATACGAACACTCGTTTTAACAGATACTTTCCAAACCGTCTGTATGTTTCTGGCACTTCTTCTTATTATATATAAGGTGATAGATGCACTCGGTCTGGATATACCAGAAGCAGTACAGGTCATTGCTTCCAACAGCCATTCACGTATCTTTGTATTTGATGACTGGTTCTCACAGGAGAACTTTTGGAAGCAATTCCTTAGTGGTATCTTTATTGTTATTGTCATGACTGGACTTGATCAAGATATGATGCAGAAGAATCTTACTTGCAAAAATCTACATGAGGCACAAAAGGATATGTGTAGTTATGGTATTGCTTTTGTCCCAGCTAACCTTCTTTTTCTATCTTTGGGTGTGTTGTTGATGCTGTATTTTCAAAAGACAGGGCAGACTCTACCTACAATGCCGGATGAGTTGATGTTGCAGGCTGCTGCAAGTGGGCAGTTAGGTAGCATAGTGGTAATACTCTTTACGATAGGTATTGTAGCTGCTTGTTTCTCAAGTGCTGATTCTGCTCTTACTGCTTTGACAACTAGTTTCTGCGTAGATATCTGTGGTCGTTCAGCCGATGAGCGTCTGAGAAAGAGGGCACATTTGGGTATATCTGTAGTTTTTATATTGTTTATTCTTGTCTTCCGAGCCGTTAATTCGACGAGCCTGATAGATGCTGTTTATATCATTGTATCATATACATATGGACCACTTTTAGGACTTTTTGCCTTCGGACTACTTACAAAAGGTACTGTAAATGACAAATGGGTCCCTTGTATAGCAGTGTTAAGTCCACTATTGTGTTTTGTTCTCGATACCATAGTGTCTACTACTTCAGGCTATAAGTTCGGTTATGAACTACTGATGTTAAATGGTTTAATAACCTTTTTAGGACTTTTGATGATAAGAAATAAAAGGTTTATGATTTAAAAGACTATAGGAAGATGAATACAAATAAGATCAAATAAAAAAGGTAAGAGAATCTATCTGTTTGTTTACAGATTCTCTTACCTTAATAAATATCTATTGTTTCTTACTTCTTTATTTTCTCTTTTGGCCTTTTCTATAGTAATGCTTCAATCTGCTTTGCTATATTCTCAACCTTCTCTGTAGGTTCAAAACGTGCTACAACCTGTCCTTTCTTATTGATGAGAAATTTCGTGAAGTTCCATTTTATATCAGCACTTTCCTTATAGTTGGGATCGGTTTCAGAAAGCATCTTGTCTAAAACAGGGTAGAGTGGGTGAGATTCGTCCCAACCAGCAAAGCCTTTTTGTTCCTTAAGGAACTTGAAGAGAGGGTCTGCATCTTCTCCATTTACTTTTACTTTCTTAAAGCGAGGGAACTCTGTACCATATGTAAGCTTACAGAATTCGTGAATACTCTCGTCAGTTCCAGGTGCTTGTTGTCCAAATTGGTTACAAGGAAAATCAAGAACTTCAAACCCCTGTGCATGGTATTTCTCATAAAGTTCCTCCAGTTCTTTGTATGTAGGGGTGAAACCGCACTTGGTTGCAGTGTTTACTATTAACAGTACTTCATTGGCATACTCTTTTAAAGATACTTCTTTCCCTTTTCTGTCCTTGACAGAGAATTCATAAACTGTTCTCATTTCCTTTTATTTATCTTTTCTTTTTTTATTAAGATACTTAGTTATTACGAATTGCAAATGTACGAATTTTATTTTTATTCTTTGCTTTATTCCCTCTTTAAAAGTGCAAAAGTTTTATAGATACTGTAGGGAAATCCCTATTATTAATAGTAAATTTACATATTATAAGCTACAATCTTTATATACTTTTGCATCAGTCAGAAAAGAAAAAGATTAGATAATAAAATAGTATACATATGAGACAAATAACAAAACTCTTCCTTGCGCTTGCTATAGTAGCAAGTCCGCTGACATTTACTAGCTGTGATGATGATTCATTATATAGTGGAAATGATTATTATGATGATTTAGTTGCTAATGCTGTACAGAACTATTACAGGGTATTTCCTAATGGTTCAAGTAACACTGCTGCCTATAATTGGTTCATAACTTACTATCCAGATGCCTATACTAGTGAATTGGAGGCATTTATGAATGCTATAGGAGGTGATATCTATTGGGATGATTATAATAATGGCCGTTATGTATGGAATAATAATTATAACCAAAGACAGGAGTCTCAGAATAACAGTTTACTGGAGGAAGCACGCACTTTAACGGGTGAATGGGAAGGTAGTATGGTCTATGAGTACACGGATGATAGTACGAAAAAACGTGTAAGTGATCAGTTTAAAGCAAATATGAAGTTCTTCCAATATAACTCTTCTGCCAATTCTTTGGGTGGAAATGGTGTCGAGGTTGATACAAATGCGAAGGGTGACCAACAGACTTTGGCTTTCTCTTGGTATGTAAACACTGACGGAAATATCTATATTAAATATACTAAGAGTGGTAATGTCTTTGTTCTTGACAGTAAATCAGATAAAAATGGCTTCCACTTAGGGTATGAGAAAGAAAAGGGTTATGACACCTTCTTTGGTACAGCATTCAGCACAAATACTACTGATGTATTGCGTTTCGATCTTGCCCGCCAGCAACCAGCTAGTGCAAAGGCAACAAATAGTTTGACGAGAGCTGCAAATCAAGCGACTTTTGGAGCTGCTAAGAAGAATGATTTCGCAAAGTATAGTACAGATGCTGTAAACCGTCTACACGTAAGATAAATGGCATAAATTGCTTCTCTATAGCCTCAAGTGTTGAGGTGACAATCCCACTGACTCCATGTTGGTGGGATTTTTATTTGTTGTATAATCTTTGTTTTGGTCACTAATGGTGGTTAGACGTATTGGTATAGATGTGGAGTTGATGGTAAACACTATAACTGTGATGAACGTTAACATCTGTGGAGTTACCTATAAACACATATCGTACTTAATGACTGATGGAGATTTCCTTGGTATTATTTGGACATAGGAAACAACCGTTCCGAATCTTTTATATGGGATCTTTTGTTTGTTCTTCTTGCTTTACTTTGCTTAGTTTACATAGTATTTACTTTGCCTTCTTTAACTCCTGATAATTGCTTTTATATCTGCTTCTCAGTAATTTTTCGTAACTTTGCACCCGTTTCTCTTCTTTTTAAGAAGTTTAGAATCCAACTTGAGTACATGAAAGATGGTGAGAATAATTCATTTTATAAAGGATTGGACGTTGCCTGTAGCAATAGCTACGGGTGCAATTATATATCTCTTTTTTGCTTTTATCCCTGCATTAGATAAAGCATCTGTTTTCTTTGCACCAATCTTTGATGAGATGTTACCACTCTTTATGTTCTTAGTCTTATATGTAACTTTCTGTAAAGTAGACTTTAGAGGGCTTGTTCCTGTAGGCTGGCATTTCTGGATAGGTTTCTCCCAAGTACTCTTTGTGGCAGTCATTATTGGTATAATCTCTTTCTTTCATGTTACAGGAAAAGGACTTGTCCTACTTGAAGCGATTCTTACATGTATCATCTGTCCCTGTGCAACGGCTGCTGCAGTAGTGACACAGAAGCTGGGCGGAGATCTGGAAGAGATGACATCATATACTTTTCTGTCGAATATTATCTGTGCCATTCTTATCCCTCTTTGTCTTCCATTGATAGAAAAGAGTGTCAACATGACTTTTATGAGTGCTTTTTTCCTTATTCTTTATAAAGTATGCCTTGTGTTAGTTGTACCTATGTTCTTGGCTTACCTTACGAAGCACATGCGTATTCTAAAAAGATTTTATCGTTGGGTTATAAGTGTGAAGGATCTTAGTTATTATCTTTGGGGGTGCTCATTACTTATAGTCTCTGGGACAACAATGAAAAATATTCTGCATGCTGATGCATCTGTAGGATTTCTTTTGTTAATAGCTATATTGGTTCTTGTTGTCTGTTTAGTGCAATTTGCAGTGGGTAGACATATTGGACATTATTTTAATAGTACGATTAATGCAGGACAAGCTTTGGGGCAAAAGAATACAGCTTTTGCAATTTGGATTGCTTACACATACATGAACCCACTTTCAACAGTTGGTCCAGGATGTTATATCCTGTGGCAGAATATCATTAACAGTATTGAGATATGGTATTATGACCATACTATGAAACGAAAGAATTAAGAATCATGAAGAAGTATTATATAATAACTTTATTAATATTGCTGTCATGCAATGTTTTGGCGCAAGGAGATTATAGTTTTTCTGTACAGAAGAATCGTCCTGTTGAAACAGTGGATCCTGATGTGTTGTCAACACAGCCCTATAATGAACAGTCTTCTGAAGAGGCAGAAGATATTTTGGTTTCACCGCCTTCTACATCCTCAACGCATGCAACACAAGTTGCTGAAAGTCGTAATCAAGTTGTGTTACTTATAGGGGATTCTATGGCTGATGGCATGGGTGCTCGCTTCAATGATTACGCTGTCAAGAACGGTTTTGAATTCCATTCTATAGTCTGGTACGGTAGTACAACACGTGATTGGGCAATAGCTTCTGACCTACAATATCAGATAGAACGGGTACGTCCTACGTATATTATCATAAGCTTGGGTACTAATGATTTAGGATATAAAGATTATAATCGGCGTACAGCTGCGATACAAACTATTTTGAGTCGTGTTGGTAATATTCCTTATGTTTGGGTAGGACCGCTCCCATGGCGAAAGGTAAAGGACCGTAGGATTGTTAATGTTATTCGTGATTGTACGGGTGAAGGGAAGTTTTTTGATAGCAGTTCTGTTATTGCTTCACGTGCTGATGGTGTTCATCCAACACGCCAAGGAGCAGCTCATTGGGTTGATAAAATAGTAGAATGGATGGGAGAACCTGAACTGAATGATAATCCGATAGAAATGGATCAACCTGATTTTACAACACGTTATCGCCATGACGAAAAGCATGGGATGGGGTATCACGGTAGAAGATAGTAAGAAATCGTATTCGCATAGTTATTTATCTAACGATTTAGTGTATAATATAGAAAGTCCATAGGGTTCTGAAAAGATCCTATGGACTTTCTATATTATTAGTAGGAATCAAAGCTATTAGCAAAGTTTAATTGCTGTCTTCATGGACTTCTCAGTCTCTTAGAACTTAACTTTGGTATGTAGGCTTAATGATATTATTCTTCTATTTCATCCTTTCGAGGCTTTGTCGCAAGGATAAAATAGATAATTAATGCACAATATGCAACGAGAGAGAGGAGCTCGGACAAATGATTTCCCCACCAGGAAGAATAATCAAAGTCGATACCTCCAAACTTGAGTAGGGCAGAGACGACCCCCATGAGTGCACCACCAGCAATGAATCCTGATGCCAAAAGTGTACCTTTGTCACCACGAGCTTTATTGATTGCCTCACTCTTTGAACGTGTTGTTACGTACCAATTAATAGCTCCTCCAACAAGTAGTGGGATATTCAGTTCTAAAGGTATGAACATTCCAAGAGCAAAAGCCAGAGCTGGAACTTTACAACGGTCAAGTACAAGTGCTATTACAGCGCCAATCGCATAAAGAATCCATGGCGCCCCCTGTCCACTCATTAAAGGTTTGATGACAGCAGCCATTGCATTAGCTTGTGGGGCAGCAAGCTTGCCAGAGTTAAAACCATAGGTTTTGTCAAGAACAATCATCACACCAGCCACTGTCGCTGCTGATATTATGGTCCCCAGGAACTTCCAAGTTTCCTGTTTTCTTGGTGTTGTTCCAAGCCAATAGCCAATTTTCAAATCAGTAATAAATGACCCTGCCATTGATAGTGCAGTACAAACAACACCTCCCATGAGCAATGCAGCCAACATACCTGCATTGCCTTTCAAGCCAACAGCTACCATAACAACAGAGGCAAGGATCAAAGTCATCAATGTCATTCCTGATACAGGATTACTACCAACAATAGCAATGGCATTGGCAGCAACGGTAGTAAAGAGGAAAGCAATAACTGCAACCAAAATGATTCCTACTACGGCATGGAGTAAATTGAAGTCCATTACACCAAGATAGAAAAAGAGAAAAGTAACTACTAATGTAGCAATACTTCCAAAAGCTATAATCTTAAAGGAGATGTCACGCTGGGTTCGGATTATCATCCCTTGGTCTCCTCCTTTTCCTTTCATCTCACGTGCAGCTAAGCCTATAGCACTTTTAATAATCCCCCATGACTTTATGATACCTATAATTCCCGACATGGCGATACCCCCAATGCCAATAGAGCGAGCATAAGCCTTGAAAATTGCCTCTGGGGCCATCTGTCCAACAGCCGTGGTTATAGTTGGATCCCATTGGTTGAGTACACTATCTGGGAAAATAAGTGCCATACCTGGGACAATTAACCACCATACAGTCACGGAACCTAAACAAATTATAAAGGCATATTTCAAACCAATGATATAGCCGAGTCCAAAGACTGCTGCACCGGTGTTTACTTTAAACACGAGTTTTGCTTTGTCTGCAATAGTTTCTCCAAAGCCTATCATTCGGCTTGTTACATTTTCATTCCACCATCCAAAGGTTGCAACAATGAAGTCATATAATCCGCCAATAAGACCTGCTATCAATAATGGTTTTGCTTGACTTCCTCCTTTTTCTCCACTAACAAGTACTTGTGTTGTGGCAGTAGCCTCGGGGAAAGGGTATTTTCCATGCTGATCCTTTACAAAGTATTTACGAAAAGGAATCAAAAACAAAATGCCAAGGACACCTCCTAAAGCAGCTGCAATGAAAATCTTAAAGAAGTCAGCCTGAAGATCAAGCATATATATGGCTGGCATGACAAAGATACCACCTGCAACAACTGCTCCTGAACAAGCACCTATACTTTGGATGATAACATTCTCGCCAAGTGCATTTTTCCGCTTTGTAGCAGATGATAGGCCTATGGCAATAATAGCGATAGGGATAGCAGCTTCGAACACTTGACCAACTTTTAAACCTAAATAGGCTGCCGCAGCAGAGAAGAGAACAGCCATGAAGATGCCCCAAGTAATTGACCATGGACTTACTTCACGATATGTTTTGCTGGGTGACATGATAGGCTCATACTCCTCACCATCTTTTAGTTCTCTAAAAGCATTCTCTGGGAGATCAATGTTTTGCTTCACTTTATTTTCCATATTATTATAACTTTTATTCTGCTTGCAAAGATAAATAAAAATCATTTATCTTGCATCAATTCAATACAAAATATTACCTTTGTCTCTATGAAAGAGATTACACCGATAGCTTATTTCCACTCTCCACTGACTTCAAAGTTTGGTATACCTCGACAAAGTGGTTTATCTGAGAATCTTATTGGTCATATTGTTTTTGAAAAAAGATATCGTAAAAAAGAAGCCTTAAGGGGATTGGATGAGTTTGATTATTTATGGCTTATCTGGGGCTTTTCTGCTAATAAATCCTTGAATGAGTGCAAACTAACAGTACGCCCTCCGCGATTGGGTGGTAATGAGAGACTAGGAGTTTTTGCTACACGCTCTCCTTTCCGTCCTAATGGATTAGGGTTATCGTGTGTTCGTATCAAACAGATCAGTGAAGAAAATATTGAAGTTGTCGGGGCTGATCTTATGGACGGAACACCAATATATGATATAAAACCTTATATTCCTTATGTAGATTGTCATCCAGAGGCAAAAGGTGGTTTCACTGATATGAGGAATTGGAAACGTTTGTCTGTACATATTCCTAATAAGTTCTCCAAAGAATTTGGTGAGAATGAATTAGCAGCATTAAAGGACCTGCTTGCGGAAGATCCACGTCCACAATATCAACATGACGCAACACGCATCTATGGTATGCCTTTTGGAGGTAAGGATGTAAAATTTAGAGTTCATAAAGATTTGTTGGAGGTTATTGGAATCGACTAGGAAAGACTGGATTTTATAAAGTAATATGATTCCTTGCGAAAATACTATTTCATGAGTTTATATAAATGAAGAGCATTTTTATAATCTTTTGAAGAATTAGTAGTATGTGAAAGAATAAAAAGTTTTCGTGATTATAAAATGGTAAAAACACAATTAAATAGTAAAAGAAGCCTTTCTACAAAGTAAAATAGCATCTTTTGAATTGTGAATTGTAGATCTTTAATTATCTGTGTATTATGAATCTCAAGATGCTTGTTTTATGTTCATTCTTTGTATCTCTTACAATATATTATTTGTATAGATAGTTTCTTTTGTATCTTTAGGAGAGATTATGTAGATTTGAACAAGTATATGCTTATTCGTAGAACCATGTTGGAGTTCGCCTTACATATAATGTAGCCAAGCAAAAGCTTTGCGTTCTGAAAGATAGTTCAAGTTGTTCATGTTCCGATAAGCTTCACGTTCAAATGACAGATTCAAGTAAGCACGACCATGAAAGGGGAGGCGAATCAACCATTCTGTAATATACCAAATATAAAATGGTAAGATTAACATCTCAAGCATTTGACGCGTGTGTATACGCTCATGATTGATAAGTTCTTTTGTTAGATCAGTGTTAGGATGTACGAAAAGAATACCAAGAATATTGATCGCATCATAATTCTGGGGAGGTAAATATGGTGTTCGGATAATCTTCATTATTCTGTTTCTATTGATTCTATGCGGGGTTTAGAGACCGTAGGAGTTGTTGAAGTCTCATTCGACGAACTAGATGTCGTTTCAGAAGGGTCATTATCTTTATCTGGATCTTCCGAAGTTTGTTCAGATTTCTTATGTCTTATTTGGTGTCGCCCACGAATACTATTAAATACTTTCTCTGCTTGTTCCTCCTCTTGATTATCGAGAGAGTCTTTAGATGTCGTATCCTTAGTGATGGTATCAAATTTTGCCTTATTTGATTCGGCTAGATTGGAGTCGGGTTCAATTGCAGTTTGAGTATATTCTGGATCATTTTTGTGTTGGCCGTAATAGAAAAATCCAAAGCCAACAAGGGAAAAAGTACCAATAATGATAAATGTCACGATTCCACGTCCTAATGTAGGTTCATCTTCTTTGCGAGGTATTGGCGTACCACAATGTGGACAGTGATTTGCATTTTCATTTATTTCTGTATTACAGTTTGGACATCTCATTTTATATAAGCTTTGTTTCTGTTGGCAAAGGTAACGGAAAACGTAGAGATAGCAAAAGGATTTAGCTTTTTATTCATTTCTACTTTCTTTTTTGTATCTTTGCAAATGTTTCTCTGAAGATGAAAAAGAAATAATAAATGAAGAAGTTCCTACTGATTATAATTGCTTCTTTCCTGATAGCTGCTGGTAAAGCGCAACGAGGTATAGACGGTATTACTTTCATGGAAAACAGGCAAGAAGCAATGAAAGAGCTTATAAATAGGTTTGGACAGCCAGTGTCTGAAGTTGGTAATAAAGTTGTATTTAAAAATGTTTTGTTTAATGGGGATAAATATTCTGAAGCCGATGTCTTTTTCAATGGTGATAGTTGTCTGTATATTATTCGTCTAAGAACTATTTGTGAAAGTCGACCAAAGGCAATTGAACATATGAAAACTTTGTGGAAAAAATATGCAGAGGTTTATAGTACTACGGAAGGAATGAATGCGGAAGATGGAAGATTTGTTGTAGGTTATGATAAAGATGGAACTCGTTTTTTTACTATTGCTACCTTCCGTAATAGCTGTGAACTATCGTTTGGTCCCTTCTAAATTTTAACGTTATGAAGAAAATATTTGTAATTATATATTGTCTTGCTTGCAGTCTTTGTATTTCTGCACAGAGTCTTCGTGAAATATGGATAGAAATGCCAGATAGTATTATCCCTTATCTCACTAAAAGCCAGCGTACTGAGCTCGTAGATTACATTAAAATGAATGTTACTCCTGTTGTGAAGAACACTTTTGGTGATTCTACTTTTATAAAAAGAATGACAAAGGATTACCTTAAAGTTTTGCTAAATAAGAATACACAACTTGAGATAAAGATATTGGACCCATCTTCATTTGCCTTAGTTGAAACTTGGAATGGGCCTGTTGCTGAAAGTAAATTGCGTGTTTATGATTATCAGTGGAATGTTCGTAAGATAACTCTTCCAGAAACTTTTTCTGTACAACAGCCTGATACGATGAGTAATTCAACGTATGCAGATTTGTGCTCAATAATGACTCCGAGACTACAGGAACTTCATTTCTCAGACATGGATAATTTCTTGTTAGTAGATTATAACTTCCCATTATTGTCTAACGAGGATGTTAAAAGGGTGAGGATGTTATTAAAACCTTCGCGATTAATATGGACAGGAAAGGTTTTTCGTTATGAAAAGTGATAGTTCTTTTGGCAATCTCTAATAAAATAATTACTTTTGCGGTGCGTTTTAAATAGCTGAAACATGAATTTGAAGATACGTTTAGCGTTGATGAACTTCTTGGAGTTCGCTGTGTGGGGGGCTTATTTAACTTCCATGGGACGCTATCTTGGTAATGTTGGTATTGGGTCTGAGATAGGTTTATTTTATTCCATGCAGGGTGTTGTCTCGATCTTTATGCCAGCCCTAATGGGTATTGTTGCTGACCGCTGGATTCCTGCTCAGCGTTTATTGGGCTTTTGTCATTTACTTGCAGGTTTATTTATGTTTGCAACAGCAGGTTATGGCATTAGTGTTGGGAAGCAGGCTGATTTTCCCGTAATATTTACTCTTTATTCTTTATCCGTTGCTTTCTATATGCCTACGTTGGCTCTTTCAAACTCTGTAGCCTATAGTGCGTTGACAAAAGCTGGGATGGATACAGTTAAAGATTTCCCTCCAATTCGTGTGTTTGGAACCATAGGGTTTATTTTAACTATGTGGATAGTAGATCTATTAGGTTTTCAGAGTAATCAGAATCAGTTTATAACCTCTGGCGTTGTAAGTATTATTCTTTTCTTATACACATTTACATTACCAAATTGTGATGTCTGCAAAGGTAATAATAAGAAAAGTTTTGTAGATGCTTTTGGTTTACGAGCCTTTGCGCTATTTAAGGAGAAGAAGATGGCAATATTCTTTATATTCTCAATGCTTCTTGGTGTTAGTCTTCAGATAACGAACAGTTTTGCTAATCCTTTCCTATTCAGTTTTGGTGCGCAGCCAGAGTTTGCTGAAACGTTTGGAGTACAACATGCGAATATTCTAATTAGTTTGTCACAAGTTAGTGAAACATGTTGCATTCTTCTTATACCATTCTTTATGCGTCATTATGGCATAAAGAATGTTATGCTGATAGCTATGTTTGCTTGGGTATTGCGCTTTGGATTATTTGGAGTAGGGAATCCAGGCTTCCCTGGAGTGTTGTTGTTTGTGTTGTCAATGATAGTGTATGGTGTAGCTTTTGACTTCTTCAATATCTCTGGTTCTCTGTTTGTTGATAATAGTACAGAGCCTGCGTTACGATCGTCAGCACAAGGGTTGTTTATGCTTATGACAAATGGTGTTGGGGCTACAATCGGTACTTTAGTTGCTCAAGCTATTATTAATGCTTATACACATCCCCAAAAAGTTGGTATGGATATCTTAACTGTTGGCGACTGGCCTGCTTGTTGGTTTATCTTTGCTGGTTATGCTTTTGTTGTAGGAGTTTGTTTTGCTGTGATATTCCATCCGAAGAAGGCATAATATATGTAAGTCAAAATGTATATTAGATATACTATTAGAGTGTAGAAACCTCACTATGAGTAAAGTTCAACTTCTTTTTGTTGGCATATCCGAAATTGTTGGAGGTCCGGAACTGGGGCTTCTTTTACTCACGGACTTAAGTCGTACAAGGCAGGTAGCTATTGTCTGTGATAGTAATATAGAATATGAAATCGGATTACGCACGAGTAAAGATGTGGATACGAGTAGATTTTTGCCTGAAGTATTATGTCAAGTAAGCCCTCTTATGACGAATGATCATTATGAAATCCTATTCAATTCAATTATTGACGGACAGTATAAAGCTTTGTTAGTTAATAAGGATGATTTAACTCTTACACCTATGCGCGCTTCTGATGCAATTCTCTTAGCCTTAGTGGCAAAACTTGAGATCTTTATGGAGGAGCATCTTTTTAATCGTCAGAGTGTCCATAATATGGGAGGGCAGAATAAGATGGCATTACCACTTAATGCACTTAGCCCAGATATGTTACGTCGTGCTTTAAAGCAAGCCATAGAAGATGAGAACTATGAATTGGCATCAATGCTCCGAGATGAGATGAAACAACGTGAGAAGAGGAACTTAGATGAATAGATTTTCTTATAATTTTGATAAATGAAAGAAGCTAGATACTTTTATGTTCCTAATGCTGTAACAGAAACAGAATTACCTGCAGACGAAGCAACACATGCATTGCGTGTTCTCCGATTGAAGGAAGGGGATGAGCTCTTTCTTATTGATGGGGAAGGATGTTTCTTTCGAGCAGAAGTCGCATTAACTACATCAAAGAAGTGTGTTTATACTATTAAACAAACACTTAAACAAGAGCCTACATGGCGTGGTGGAATTCATCTTGCTATTGCCCCTACAAAAGATATGGGACGCATGGAATGGTTAGTAGAGAAGGCTACGGAGATTGGCTTTAATAAGATTAGTTTTCTTGATTGTAAATTTTCTGAGCGTAAATCTTTACGTGTAGATCGAATAGAGAAAATCATAATTTCTGCCGTAAAGCAGAGTAGGAAGGGATGGAAGCCTGTTGTAGAACCTATGATACCGTTCCATCAGTTCATTGATAATTGTACATCAGCAGGACAAAAATATATCTGCCATTGCTATTCTGAAATTTCGAAACTGGATTTCTTTACAGAGGCGAATCAATCACTTGAAGAAGACATTCTTGTTTTAGTTGGGCCAGAAGGTGATTTCTCTTTTGATGAGGTACGTTATGCAATGGAACATGGCTTTAAGAGTGTAACTTTAGGGGAGAGTCGTTTGCGCACGGAAACTGCAGGGCTCTTTGCCGTTATGATATCACAGCTTGCACGTAGAGTGTAAGCTGTTTTTGTATATTAAAATTAATAATTAAGAATAGAATATTAGAAGGAATATGAGTAAAATGGGTATAATTTTTTATAATCTCTCTAATGTGACATGAGTATTTGAAAAGAAGGGCTTTACAAGAATAGTCCATTACAAACTTTTGTCTTTTATCTCGTGTAAGTATCGAAAGTTTTATTTATATTTGCAACATACATTTAAATAACGTTATTATTTCATTTAATCTCTTAGCTTAAACTATGCAAAAAAGATTACTTTTCTTGTTCATGTTGTTAATGACAATGACAACTACTGTCATGGCTCAGATAACAACATCAGGAATCAGTGGTAGAGTGACATCTCAAGGTGAAGATGTCATTGGTGCTACTATTACGGCAACTCATGAACCATCAGGAACCGTCTATAGGGCTGTGACGAATATAGATGGTCGGTATACTATTCAAGGTATGCGTGTAGGTGGGCCGTACAAGGTACAAGTGGCTTATGTTGGCCAAAAAACAAAGACCTTTGAGAATGTGATGCTCCAACTTGGTGAGACGGAAGATCTCTCTTGTACACTACAAGACGATTCTAAAGAACTTCAAGAAGTTGTTGTAACAGGGAGTGCGGGTGTAAATGCCACAAAGACGGGTGCAGCACAAAGTATCAGCTCAAAGCAGATTGCTGATATGCCTAGTATTACTCACGGTATTGCTGATGTTGCCCGATTGAATCCACAGTTGACAACTTCAAATAATGGGGCTATGTCATTTGCTGGTGCAAGTAACCGTTATAATTCATTTATGATAGATGGAGCTATGAATAACGACGTGTTCGGTCTTACTGCAGATGGTTCAAATGGTGGTCAAGCAGGAACGCAACCTGTTTCAATGGAGACTATTGAGCAAATTCAGGTTAACGTTGCTCCTTTTGATGTACGACAGAGTGGTTTTACGGGTGGTTCTATTAATGCTATTACTAAGTCTGGTACTAATAAATTCCACGGTAGTTTGTATGGTTTTGGAAATAACCAAAGCTTGATAGGGCATCACTATCCGTATTCTGATGGTACTGGCTATGCACCAAAATATCAAAAACAGCAAGAGTACCAATGGGGTATGACACTTGGAGGTCCGATTATTAAGAATAAGTTGTTCTTCTTCGTTAACTATGAAAATACGAATAAGACTTATCCAAACCTTAATGGTTATCGTCAGTCAGGTTCACGTGTTAATCCTGATGAAGCTGATGATGTCATGCAAAAAATTAAGGATATGGCTCAACGCCAAGGCTTGTCATATGATGGAACTTTTGCTAATCCTGACATTTATACGAAAAGTAATAAGTTTGGAGCTAAGATAGATTGGAATATCAACGATTTCAATAAATTCTCCTTCCGATGGAGTTATGTTGATGCAAAGCAATTGAATGTTGTTAGTTCAGCTTCTTCTTTGAATGATGATCACTATTATTTCCCATTTACGAGTAAGACGAATTCTTTTACAGCAGAGTTGCAAAGTAGGTTATCTCCTGTTGTAAGTAATGAAGCACGTGTAAGTTATGTACGTGTTCGTGATAAGCGTAATGTATCCTCAGCTTTCCCTATGATCTCCCTACAAGTGACTGGTGGGTCTGTTAATATTGGTAATGAGCGCTCTTCAATGGCAAACTCTTTGGACCAGGATATATATACAATAGAAGATAACTTGACCTGGTATAAAGGTAATCATACCTATACTTTTGGTACACATAACGAATTCTATAAGTTCGCTAACCTCTTTATCCAAGATGCCAATGGCTCTTATGATTTTACTGACAAGGCCCATTTTGATAAATACTATGCTGATTTCATAGCAGGGACAATAGATCCTACCTATAATTATTTCCGTCAGTATCGATTTGGAGTAGCAAATGTTGATGTAACAGGAGACCCACGTTGGAAAGCTCCTTTCTCTGCAGGACAACTTGGTTTCTATGCCCAGGATAAGTGGAATGTGACACCATCTTTCCAATTTACATATGGTTTGCGAATGGAAATTCCACTTTTCTTCAAAACACCTACTGCAAATGAACCATTTAATCAGTATGCTGCAGTCCATAACTGGGGTGTTCGAACGAATCATAAACTCTCAAGTACTCCACTTTGGAGTCCTCGTGTAGGTTTCCGTTGGGATATTAATAAAGATCGTAAGTATATCCTCCGTGGTGGACTTGGTGTCTTCACAGGTCGTATTCCTTATGTATGGATCAGTAATAACTTCGTGAAGACAGGTCTCCAAATGCAGACTTATTCTGTGAATAGTCCTAAAGGACTGGATCTGATACTTGATCCAAATGGACAGGAGACTAATGCGGCACGCTTAAGAGCTGCTGGTAGTCAAGAAGTCAATGTGTTTGAGGATAACTTTAAGTTTGCTCAAACATTGAAAGCAAACCTCGGTTTTGATTTTAATCTTTTGGGTATTGATTGGACAGCAGAAGCAATTTACTCTAAGACTTTAAATGATATTTATTATAAGAATCTTTCTGTTGATAAGACAGGGCAGACCTTTGGTCAGGTAACAGGGTATGACTGGGATAATCGTCCAATGTATGAACGGACAACTACTGGTACTCCTTATTCATATGTTTATGCTCTTTATAATACCAGCAAAGGATATACACTAAACTTGTCACTTAAGGCAGAGAAGCACTTCAACTTTGGTCTTGATCTTATGGCAAGTTACACATGGACTCGCTCTATGAGTGTCAATAGTGGTACTTCTTCTGTTGCTGGTAGTAACTGGATGTTCAATGCGACCTATCGTGATGCAAATGATCCAGAACTTAGCCTTAGTGCATACAATGTTCCTCATCGTATCCAAGCTAGTGCATACTATCATACAAATTATGGTGCAAGAAAACAGTGGGAGACAACTGTTGGATTGATATATCAAGGACGCAGTGGATCACCATATGTCATTGAAGTTTATGGAGATATGAATGGAGATGGTGCTAATGGTAATGACCTTATGTGGATTCCTACAGATGCACAAATTGATAAGATGAAGTTCGCTAGTAATGTCAGAGTGAATAACAGTAAAGATATTTATCCACTGATTACCAAAGTTCTTGGCCCAGGCTTTAATGGAACATTAACGGAAGATCAGCAGCGTTCATTGATGAAGCAGTGGGTTGGTGATGATTCTTACATGCGTGATCATCGTGGGGAATATTTCAAACGCTATGCCGATAACCTTGCTTTTGAGCATCATTTCGATGTACACCTTGCACAAAAGTATAGTTTTAAGGTTGGTGGTCAGCTGAATTCACTTGAGTTAAGTTTTGATATTATTAATCTTGGCAACCTGTTAAATAAAGATTGGGGACATACTTATGGTGATGGTTTTGGCCGTTACTTTAGTCCTTTCAACTACGAAGGAAATGGTGTGTTTAAGTTTGATGGTACTCACGTAGCTCGTAATTACGATACTTATTATAGCCGTTGGCGTGGTCAACTCGGTTTGCGTTATACCTTCTAATTGGATGAATTAAGCATATAAAAAAGCAGGGACTCGGTATGGGTCTCTGCTTTTTTTCTTAACTTTGTAATCAAAATATTTATAGTATGATAATAGATTTTGATAAGATTAAAGAGGAGCACATAGATGGCTTCAAAGGTGGTGAAGGGAAACTTGATATGCGTGCTTATGTTGATGATAAAGCACGTATTATGTATTCAACATTACGACCAGGTGCTTTTAGTGGGAAACACCAGCATGTCGGAACCTTCGAAGTTATGTATGTCATTAGTGGGGAGTTAACAGTACATTATGATGATAAGACTGAAGTTGCTAGGGTAGGTCAGTTACATTATTGTCCGGAAGGGCATTTTCACTGGTTTGAGAATTGTACAGACCATGATGTAGTATATTTAGCTATTGTACCAACATTAGGATAATAGATTAATTATTATATGAGTTCACATGGACCGTATAATGATCACCTTTCAATTGCATTCTTTTTTTAATAACAAAATAGATGCTTATTTAACGTGAGTTCGTAGAACTCACGTTAAATAAATGTTGCTATCACTTTTAACACTTCAAATAACATGCTAATAACAAGGAGGTTAAGTAGCAATACGACATGACAGAAATGACAGCAACTTTGGAAAACAGGTCTTATCAACGTCTATTATGCAACTTTGTGTATGTCGTATTTTTCGTTTTCCAACTCATAATTAATGCCAAATCTTCTTAGAGGTATATAGAGTAAGTACAGTAATATCATCCTTGTTGTAACCTATCCTGTCAACAATAAAACAGAGTTGAGTACCATCATAGCCCTCTATCTGCATTTTTGCTACAACTCCCGTTTTTGCCATAACCCAATAGATCTTGCAGCCGAACTGATCCATCTGGTCTATGTTACTTTGGAAGTTTTGGCTACGTTCAATGACATTCTCGTTAGGAGAAATTTCAAAATCTTTTAATGAAATTAATTTTGTATCCATATAGACATAAATAATGTGTAAATAGTAAACGACGCTACAAATATACCACAAATACTCATAAAATACATTTTTTTTAAAATAATACTGACTTTTCTTGTTATAAACAATATAGATATATATATTTGCAAAATATAATTAGAATAAAAAAAGAATTGATTAAATGGTTCTATTGTATAGAAAAAATAAAAGCTTGTTGTTTCGGTTAACAAACTCGGCGAATCAATGAGAATGTATAATATTCGAGTCTATCTAAAATTTAATAGTATGAAAGTATTCAAAAAACAATCCAAAAACTTATTTTTGCAACCCGAAGATTTGCGTGCAATTCGTGGTGGAAGTGCAGAAAATGTAACAAGTAATAATCTTGCAAGTGAAGCAAGTTTTCCATACATGGTAAGAGAGAAAGGATGGTTCAACACGCACAAAACAAGTTTCTTCCGTTCAAGAATGCTTAGAGTTTGCAGGAATGTGTTAATGACAAGTAACGAAAACTAGTCAGTACTGAATTATTGACCAATTTTCGTGTTTTTTTCAATTTATACATTTTATGAAAAAAATATTTATAGTCCTTTTGTTATTTTTTTTCTCACTTGAATTTGTCAAAGGTCAGATCTCTAAGCTTGGATATGAGGTCTCGGACTCTGCAGGGATCCTTGAACTTGTAAAATGGGAAAGAAAAGATAGTATAGTGGATTTAACTAAAGAAGATAATTTAAAACAGGTTAAGGCTATAGGAAATTGCTGTTTTGTTTTTAACGATTACATTAAAACGGTCATACTTCCCGAAGGGGTGGAAATAATCAAAGGAAGAGCTTTTGATACTTGTAAAAATCTACATCATATATATCTGCCAAATTCTCTGAGAATTATTGGACAAAATTCTTTTAATATGTGCGAAAATTTACGTTTAGACTCACTGCCCCCAAATCTTAAAAGGATAGAATATGGGGCATTTTGGGATTGTTGCAGGATTACAATTTCAAAAATACCAAATACTGTTACTTATATAGGGGGTAAGGCATTCACATTGTGTGAAAGCATACAGGAATTGGTATTGCCCGATTCTATCATAGAAATAAAAGAACGCACTTTTGCAGGTTGTAAAGGATTAAAAAAAATAAAACTTCCCAATTCTCTGCAAACTATAGAGAAATATGCTTTTCGTACTTGTATTTATAACCATAGAACAACCAAAACTAATCAGAAATATCCGAGTGTAAATCTTTAATTACCAGCATATTCTAAAATTTAACACTTTTCGGTTGCCATTTGTCGCTTCCCAAATTTCCACATATTTTTGAGACGTATTTCTGACGTGGAGAATTTGCGGGGCTTGTTTTTTGTCACACCGTGCAGACAGTTGACAAGGGTTTACAACCGTTTACGACAAGCGACAATAACCGCCCCGATATGCGGAAACAGTCACACTGTGTAGAAAAGCGACAATGGTTGACTTCCGTTCACATCCGTTTACCATTTCAGAGATATAGGATTGAAGAAATGAACCATTAAACGATAAAACGGTATGAAAGCAACCAGAAAATGCAGTTTTTGCGGCAAGTCCTTTGTAACCCGAAGCGGTATGCAAAGATATTGCAGTGAGGCTTGTCAGGCAGAAGCCAAACGAGCCAGAGTGATGCAGAAGAACAACCTCTTCAAAGTCGCCCAACCCTTGATGGAGATACAGCATCAGGAGTATCTCACCTTTTCCAAAGCAGCCATCCTCATGGGCTGTTCCCGACAGTACATTTACAAACTTGTAGCCATCGGCAAGCTGAAAGCCTCACGCATCAGCAACCGCATGGCATTCATCCGCAGAGCCGACATCGAGCAGATGTTGGAGGGCAATCCCTATCACCGCATCCTGCCCGGCAACACCTCCACACCAAGGAAATCATCTTCATCTTCCTTACCTGCCAAAAGAGAAAAAAGGGAAAAGGAAAGCGAAGAAGTGTTGGACTTCTATTCGGGCGAGGAGGTGATGTCCCTTTTTAAGGTAAAGCAGTCATGGCTTTACACTTCCGCCAAGCGTAACCATATCCCCATCTGCCGTATCGCAGGAAAGAACTATTACAGCAAGAAGCATATTGACGAGTTTTTCGGTGTGGCAGTTGATATTAGCGAAATTACCGACTGGCTACTGACCGAGGAGGTGGAGGAACTGTTCGGCATGAAGCCGACCGCACTCCGTGCCTACACCTATCGCCATAAGATACCCACTAAAAGAGAGTACGGGCGTACCTATTACTCCAAATCACATTTGAACGAACTCCGCAGAACTGACCTTGTGAACGATGAACGCTACTATACCGTTGAGCAGGTGCAGCAAATCTATGGTCTTTCGTCAGCCAACATCTGCCATATCGTCAAGGTGAAGCACATCGAAAAGATAAAGGTGGGTGTGAAAAACCTGCTTTTGCGCTCAGATGTGGAGCGTGTCATGGCTGAAAGGAACAAATAACCGTGAAAAATCGGGATTATCGAAAATTATTTCAAAATGATGTATCGTGGAGGTATTCACGGATATTTCACGTTGTTCCTTTGCCATCGGAAACATGGATACAACTCCAAAATGTATACAACCAATTAAAACATAATTATTATGAGTAAATGCAAAACAGTTACCTTGCGTAAGCGCAAGATTAAGAACGGGACACAGTATTCACTATGCCTTGACTACTATCCCGGCTACCGTGACAATGTCACCATGAGAGTGATTACACGTGAAGCCTTAGGAATTTACATCTTCGCCAAACCTGCAAACCAGCAGGAACGGGACTTCAACGCACGCATGATGAAGAAAGCGGTCATCCTGCGCAACCAGCGCTACGAAGCCATTTTCAATGAAAACAACGGCTTTTTTGACAAGACCAAGATGAAGGGCGATTTCCTTGCCTATTTCAAAGGACTGGCTGACCGCAAGAATATCAAGTGGCAGCACGTATACAAGCATTTCCAGCGGTTCGTGAACGGCAAATGCACCTTTGAGGAGGTGGATGTGGATTTGTGCCGCAAGTTCATGGAATACCTGCTTGATGCACCCCAATCCATCCACACCAACCAAAAGCTGCACATCAACTCCGCAGCAGGCTATTGGTCAACTTTCCGTGCCGTGCTGCACACCGCCTACCGTGACAGGAAGATAAAGGAGAACCCAAACGGCTTCTTAGACCGCATCGAGTGCATTCCCACCATCAGGGAGCATTTGAGCCAAGAGGAACTGATACGGCTTGCCGAAACACCCTGTGAGGAGGAGGTCTTGAAAAAAGCTTTTCTTTTCGCCTGTCTTACGGGACTGAGAAAGAGCGACATCAGACAGCTCACGTGGCAGCAGATACAACCATACACCAACGGCAGGATGTTCGTTACCACCCGTATGCAGAAAACCAAAGAAATAGTGCATAACCCCATCAGTGATGAAGCCTATGGACTGCTGGGAGAACGGGGCGAGGGACTTATCTTTGAGGATTTCAAGGACAAGATGCTGCAAGGACCACTCCAACGGTGGCTCACGGCAGCAGGGATAACCAAGAAAATCACCTTTCACTGTACCCGCCACAGCTTCGGAAGCCTGCACGTGGAAATGGGAACGGACATGGCTGTCATCCAAGCCTATCTCGGACATAAGAACATTACCACCACACAAATCTATTCCAAGATAGCAGCGCAGCAGATGTGTCAGGTGGTGGACAAGATAACCTTGAAGCGCAAGGAGGCATAAATGTCTCACATTGACAGGTATTCAGAGGGGCGGTTATGGCTACAAGGCTATAATCGCCCCTCTATGTTTTTGGCTTGATGCCACCATTTATAAGCCCCTCAGAGTATGAAACAGAGTATGATATGATGACATTTCGTGAAATACATTGAAAAAGACCGTTCTAACCGCAAATAACGGGCAGTAATTGGGAAAAATAGCATTAACTTTGCACAAAATAATACAGGAACATTCAATCTCTCAACGAAATATGGAATCATCAATCAAGGACAAATACATCATCTTGGGCTTTGTCGGCTTCGCCATCGTCCTAATATCTTCCATTGCCACGCTGGTAATAGCGGACAGCTTCAACCAAGACAACTTTGTCAGGTGGATAGTATTCGTATGCTGTAACCTGTTGGGATGGTTGCTCTATCTCTCCTTTCAGACACTTATCTTTGATACATACGAAATCTACAAAATCAAGTTCGGCAAGAAAGAAACGATTGCCGAAGCCATAGAGGTGCAGGAAGAACTGTCACAAAATACACTTGAAGAAGCCACATCTGTGCCTGGACCTACATCAGTCCCTGAGCCTGTACCCGAATCATCCCCGACAAAAGAAGAGACACTTATCCAAACACAACCGATAGAGCTTACTATCGCCCCGGATCTTCACGAAAAGAACCGTGCCAATTACGCAAGCAGAGAGCAACGGGAAAAGGAAGAGCGCATCCGCATGGTCATGGAGTATTGCCATTATTACCTGCCTCGCATTGCCGACCAAGAAACCGTGAACCACATCTGTACTGAGGTGGACAAATGGATGAATCTTAACACTTATACCCCGAAGCCCATACAAAGACCGTTTACCAAAGACATCAACAACATTCCACTCCGTCACTTCGTATGGAATATCTCTGAGCGTTTCCTGTACAAGAGATACTACAATGGGGATAACCGTGCCAAGTTCATCAAAGCCCTTTTCCCGAAATCGTTTGCTGATACAGACTTATCAACCATCAAGAATTTCAAGGTAGAGCCGTTAAAGACGGAAATTCCCATTGATGAACCCGAAAACGGCAAACTTGATTTCCACTATCCCGAGGATTATGTGCGGAATTAGGATAATCACGACACCAACGACAACCATCCGGTAACTCATAACCGCCTGTTTTACATCGTTTCCCGAGTAATTTTACCCGTCATTTATGGCTGGGCTTAATTATTCGGGAATTATTTTGCAATGACGTGTCGTGGAGATATTCACGGATATATCATTTCAGTCCTTTGCGCCAAGTCTTACAAAAGAGACGAGTACGCGAATGGAAAAATCAATTCTTACCTTCAACGACCTCCCCGAGGTTGTCGCTCAGCTTCGAGACGAAGTGATGAGCCTGAAAAGCCTGCTCGCCGAGCAGCGCAGTGTGAACAATGCCAAAACGGTGGACACCCACGTGCCCATGTCTGTGGACGAGGCAGCAGAGTATTTAGGTATCCCTAAGGGTACGCTCTACATGAAACTGTCAGAAGGGACAATCCCTGCCACCAAGCCCGGCAAACGCTATTGCCTTTACCGTGACGAACTGGACAAGTGGCTGGAAACCGCCCGAAAGAATCCCATACCGTTGTCAGACGAGGAACTGAACAAGTCCTTATCCTCTTCCCACCGTCGCAAGCCCAACCCACGTAACTGGTGAATGATATGGAAGAGGATAAGAACTATATCAACCTGATACGTGGCGACCTCACAAAAGCATCCCAAGCGCATAACGGTATGCCCGACAGTGTAGGCATGATGAATATCAAGACGGCAAACCAAACCATTCTTGAAGCATCGTTATTGCCTACGCCCCGTGCGCTGTGGGACAGCTTTTGGTACGAGGGGGAACTCTCCTGCTTGTTTGCCGATTCCAACGTGGGCAAGTCCATCCTTGCCGTGCAGATAGCCGACCGCATCGCCCGAACCGACAATGTGCTGTATCTGGACTTTGAACTGTCCGAAAAGCAGTTCCAGCTCCGCTATACCAACGAGCATGGAGAGCTCTACACCTTTCCCGACAAAATCTATCGGGTGTCTATTGACTGCAACCAGCTTTTGGATGCCAACTTTGAGGAAGCTATCATAGGCGGCATTGAACAGATGGCTGTGCAGACCGACTGCAAGATTTTCATCATTGACAATCTTACCTACCTGTGTTGCGCCATGGAGAAAGGCGATGCCGCAGGACGGCTGATGATTCAGCTGAACAATCTCAAAAAGAGATATGCGCTCTCTATCCTTGTCCTGGCACATACGCCCAAACGCTCTTTGGATTGTCCCATCACATCCAACGACCTTGCCGGAAGCAAACGGCTCTACAATTTCTTTGACAGCGTGTTCACCATTGGAAAAAGTGCCCAAGACGGAGGGCTTCGCTATGTGAAGCAGCTTAAAGTGCGCTATGGCACGTTCTCTCATGATGCGGATAATGTAATCGTTTACGAGATTGACAAGGTGGATGCTTTCTTGCAGTTCGTGTTCAGGGGCTATTCCACGGAAAAGGAACACTTGAAAAAATTGGGCGACAATGAATCAAGCCAAAGGGATTGCCAAATTCTGCAACTCTCCCAATCGGGCAAGTCCGTCAGGGAGATAGCCTCACAGGTGAATTGTGGCAAGTCCACCGTAAACCGTATCATCCAGCGCAGCAAAGAGAGTAAAAACGCAGGTGTCCCAAGTGTCCCACTGTCCCAACCCTTAGAGTGTGGGACAATGGGACAGGATGGGACAGCCGACAATCAACCATCAAAAACGGACTAAGCTATGGGCAATTATTCATTACAGAAGTATAAAGGAACGGCAACACGGCATACCTGCCCCAAATGCGGAGACAGGCATTCTTTCGTCTATTACGTGGACGAAAATAATGTGCCGTTGCATCCATCGGTCGGCAGATGTAACCACGAAAGCGGTTGTGGGTATCACTACACTCCGAAAGAGTATTTTCAAGAGCATCCTGAACACAGAACTACCAATGATTTCTCTTTTGACAGGCAAAGAGCAGAGCAGAAGAAAGTGAAGCAGCAAAGTAAGCCGACAGCCATCGGCTATATTCCCCCTCACTATGTGGAGAAGTCGCAAAGCGAGCGTAGCAATTTCTTCCGTTTCCTCTTCACACTCCTTACTTCCTACTATGGCGACAAGGCGAAAGAGGTGTTGAAGCGGTTGTTGGAGGAATACCGTTTGGGGGCTACCCGTGACGGCTCTGTTATCTTTTGGCAGATAGACAGGACGGGCAAGGTACGCACGGGAAAGGTGATGCAGTACAATCCCGAAGACGGACACCGTATCAAGGGAGGACAGACATCGGCAGTGAACTGGATACACAGCATATTGAAAAAGCAGCGTGTGTTGGCAGAGGATTGGCAACTATCCCAATGCCTTTTCGGGGAACACTTGTTGAAAACGCATCCCGACAAGGTGGTGGTCTTGGTGGAATCCGAGAAGAGTGCCGTTATCGGTTCTGCTATCTTCCCCGATTATGTATGGCTGGCTACGGGTGGTAAGAGTCAGATGAGAGAAGAGAAACTCCGTGTACTGTCAGGGCGAACCGTGCTTCTCTTTCCCGATGCCGATGCTTATGCCGAGTGGAAACAGCGAGCCGAGAGCATGTACTTTTGTAAGGTGGTGGTTTCGGACATCATCGAAAGGAATGCCACCCCGAAACAAAAAGAAGCCCATATCGACATAGCCGATTGGATTATCTTTCAGATACGGGAGGGCAAGGTGATGAGTACAGCCAACCACTTGGTCGAGGCTGAGAGAATCCTCCAGCGGATGATAGAGAAGAATCCCGTCCTGCAAAAACTGATAGACGATTTAGACCTTGTGCTGGTCGGTGCATCTCCAATCGGCAACGATGATGAAAAACCTCCCTGACGGAGGAGAGCGGAAGCCGTAGGCTGGAGTTTGCAGACAATGGCTTGCCATTGATATAGCCCACTATAACTACACGCTCCGCTTACGTAGTTGTGGGCTCTCCCGAGGGGATTAGGGTTTTACCCTAATGACCCACTCAGGGCGTTTCTCCCCTGAGAACCCAGAGCAAAGAGTGACCCTCTCTTTGCAATCTCCGCTTATGGGTTGCACCCCTAAGAACCCCATGCGTTTACGGACAGCGGAAAAGCAAACAATAAAGTACAAACCCAAAAAACAAGTATCTATGGCAACAAAATCAAGCATACATATCAAGCCCTGCAATATCGCATCGAGTGAGGCTCACAACAGGAGGACTGCCGAATACATGCGCCACATCGGAGAGTCCAGAACCTATGTGGTTCCAGAACTCTCCACCGATAATGAGCAGTGGATAAATCCCGACTTCGGCAGTCCGGATTTGCGGATGCATTATGACAATATCAGACAGATGGTAAAGGAAAAGACCGGACGTGCCATGCAGGAAAAGGAGCGTGAACGCAAAGGCAAGAACGGTAAAATAGTCAAGATTGCGGGATGCTCCCCCATACGTGAAGGAGTGCTGCTTGTCAGGTCGGACACCACACTGGCAGACGTGCGTAAATTCGGTGAGGAGTGTCAAAGACGCTGGGGAATCACACCGCTGCAAATCTTCCTGCACAAGGATGAAGGGCATTGGCTGAACGGTCAGCCGGAAGCGGAAGACAGGGAAAGCTTCAAAGTCGGGGACAGATGGTTCAAGCCGAACTATCATGCCCATATCGTTTTCGACTGGATGAACCACGAAACAGGAAAGAGCCGAAAGCTCAATGACGATGACATGATGCAGATGCAGACCCTTGCATCCGACATCCTGCTGATGGAACGCGGGCAGTCAAAGGCTGTCACTGGTAAGGAGCATCTGGAACGGAACGACTTTATCATTGAGAAGCAGAAAGCTGAACTGCAACGCATGGATGCAGCCAAACGGCACAAAGAAGAACAGATAAATCTTGCCGAGCAGGAACTGAAACAGGTGAAATCAGAAATACGCACTGACAAGTTAAAGAAGACAGCCACCACGGCAGCGACAGCCATAACTAGTGGAGTTGCTTCTCTTTTCGGGAGTGGAAAACTGAAAGAACTGGAACGTGCCAACGAAAAACTGCAAGACGAGGTTTCAAAACGGAACACCAATATTGAAAAATTGCAGAGCCAAGTACAGCAGATGCAGAAACAGCATGATACGCAAATCCACAATCTCAGAGAAATGCACAGGCAGGAACTTGACATGAAAGAAAAAGAACTGTCACGGCTCGCCAGAATCATAGACAAGGCTTTCAGGTGGTTTCCGATGTTCAGGGAAATGCTGCGCATGGAAAAGTTTTGTGCCATGCTGGGATTCTCTAAAGAAATGACTGAAAGTCTTATAGTCAAAAAAGAAGCCCTGAAATGTAGCGGTAAAATCTATTCCGAGCAACACAGGCGGAACTTTGATATAAAGGATGATATTTTAAGGGTGGAAAATGACCCTGACGATGAAAGCAGGCTGAACCTGACAATAAACAGGAAGCCGATTGCCGACTGGTTCAGGGAGCAATGGCACAGGCTTAGATATGGAGCAAGAGTGCCGCAACAGGAAGAAAGAAAAAGTAGAGGATTCAAATTATAATAGAAGCAATTTGATTAGTAATCTAAAAGCACTCCGATAACGATTAGAGTGCTTTTAGATTGTTTA
>ERZ773265.318-NODE-318-length-31069-cov-4.212646_pt1 | contig 31069 bp, 30 predicted proteins | sample MGYA00580512_ERZ773265 | MGnify/ENA primary metagenome ERZ773265 (study PRJEB29015, sample SAMEA2738169) | human oral metagenome | biome: human oral; feature: human-associated habitat; material: saliva | place: China | collected 2183 ... | reverse complement strand
ACAAAGGTACACTTTTGGCATCAGGATTCATTGCTGGTGGTGCACTCATGGGGGTGCCGGCCTTCTCATTACCTGGTGTGCTTGGCATTTGTTTTTGCATGAGCCAGCTTTGAAGAATCGACACAGCAACCACCAGAATCACAATGAGGGTTGAACGTTGCCCTAACTGGATACCTAAGAAGGTAGAGTTTTGAATAGCTGTCGAAGTCCGAATCGCGGCATAAACGGCCGAGATGACTGGCATTTGTAAGAGCAGTGGCAAGCAGCCAGATAAACCACCTAGCATGTTGATGTTGTATTTTTTGTAGACACCCATCAACTCTTGTTGCAAGCGAGCTCGCTCTGCTGGGTCCTTACTTGCATTGATTTCTTCTTGAATCTCGTTGATTTCTGGTTGGGCCACCTTCATACGAGCCTGGCTAATCATGGTATCACGCGTCATCTTCAGGGAGGATGGCAACATGAAGACCCGAGTCAGCAAGGTCACAATGATAATAGCTAAACCATAGCTATTGAATAAGAAGCCCGCTAAGAAGTCTAGGAAGGCAGCAGCTGGTTTACCCAGGTATTCATAGACCGCCCCATAAGGTTGACCATTGGCATCGTAGGACACACAGCCTGATGCAATCAATACAACGACGACCAAGAGGGCCATCAATTGCCAGTTACGTTGTTTTTTCAAAATTACTTCACTCATTTCCGAAAGTTTTCACCTTCTAACTATATAAAAATACGGACCCTTTTTCAAGTATTTTCGTCTCGTCCAAGCTAAAATCATCCTCTAGCCCTAGGACTAATCAGCTTAAATTCAGGTATGAGAAAAGGATGGGAAACCTCCCATCCTCTCTGGGCTTATAAATTTTTGGTCAAAACCTTCTTCTTGTTCTTCTCAATTTCTGCCTTGTCCAGCAAGATTGGGAATTCTACATAGAAGATCGAACCATGGTGGAGCACACTCTCCACATAAATCCGGCCCTTATAACTATCCACCAATTGCTTGGCGATGCTAAGTCCTAAGCCATTCCCACCTTTCTGGCGAGAACGTGCTTTATCCACACGGTAGAAGCGTCCGAAGACCTTTTGCTTGTCTTCCTGGCTCATACCCTCACCGAAATCTTGAATAGCGATTTCGACCGTCGTGAAGGAAGCACTAACCGCAATATGGATTTCTTGGCGATCGGTACTATACTTGACCGCGTTATCCAGGAGAATAATCAAAATCTGCTCAAAGTGATTGCGATAGATTTTAACATAAAGCTCCTTGTCCTCCCCTTCCGAGTCCAGATAAAAACGGAAGTTAGGATAAAGCATAACGAAGTTGTTGAAGACCTGGCGCGTAGTGGCATAAATTTCGGTCATTTCATCCTTATAGTCGACCTCAGCATGTTCTGCCCGCGATAAGTCTAACATCATTTGGACCAGGTCTTTCATACGGGTGATTTCTTGCAAGGAGGCATCAATCGACTCTGCCAGAATCTCAGGATCATCCTTACCCCAACGGTTGAGCATCTGCAAGTGGCCTTCAACAATAGCGACTGGCGTCCGCAACTCATGAGATACATCTTCCACAAATTGCTTTTGATTTTGAACATAGCCATCAATTTTGTCCAGGAGGCGATTGATATGAATGTTCAAATCACTCCACTCGTCATTACTGCGCGGTTTGCGAATCCGGATGGTCGACAAACTCTCTTCTTCCACCAAGTCTAGCGTATTATTAAGATACTCCAAAGGAAGTAAAAGATAACGCGCTAAACCATAGGCAAACACAAGAGAAAATAATAATATGGCGACCAAGACCCAACTACTTAGCTGCTGTTGCTTAGCTAACCAGTCCTGATATTGAAGAGGACGGTAGATATATTGTAGGGTTCCCCCATTCGCCCCATCCTTTCCTGGCAGACTAACCGTTCCTATGACCAAAAGTTGTTTCTTATACGGATAGATATCCACTTGCGGCGATGCTGCCACAGTCGGCACATCCAGACGACGTGTCTCGTAAACTAATTGATTGGCACTATTATAGAGACGCAAACTAGTTTCAGGATTTTCCAAAGCCGCTAAAAGAGACAAGTCATCTGCTCTTGCATTTTCTGCATTGGTCCCCAGTCGATCAACATCTAATTTGGCTGCCTTAAGAACAGATTGCGTTTGATCCAAGCGCATCTGGCCATTAGCCTTGATGGCGGCGAGGGCTTGTTCTTGACTCAAATGCCGGTAGCCCATCAAACTGGCAACCCCAATAAGATTAAAGACTAAAAATAATAAGATAGTCCACTTCCATTTAAGCGAAAGTGGCTGTTTAAGCTGGAAACTCGGTAATCTCATGACTAGGTTCTCATGACATAGCCTGTCCCGCGAACGGTCTGGATATAAGAATCCTTGCCAGGAACATCAATTTTGTTGCGGAGATAGCGAATATAGACATCCACCACATTGGTTTCGACTTCCGTTTTGTAACCCCAGACCTTGTCTAGCAGGACTTCACGAGACATAACCGTATTGAGATTTTCCATCAAGTAGAGTAAGAGTTCGTACTCACGCTTGGTCAAATCAATGACTTGATCATCACGTTTAACAATGCGGCCTTTCTTCTCGATGACCAAATTACGGTATTTAACAGAAGACTGCTGGGATTGATTCTTCTCTTCCTTATTATGGTCAATGCGACGGAAAAGTGCACGTAAGCGTGCCAATAATTCCTCAATCGCAAATGGCTTAACAATGTAGTCATCTGCCCCTTGGTCTAGACCAGATACGCGGTCAATAACGGAATCACGCGCCGTCATGATAATAATAGGGGTGTCCTTAATAGGACGAATGCGACGGCAGACTTCCAGACCGTTCAATTCAGGTAACATTAAATCTAATAGGATGACATCCCACTCCTGATTGAGGGCAGTCTCCAAGCCCTTACGCCCATCATGACAGATAGCTGTCTCATAACCTTCGTGTTGAAGTTCTAAGTCAACGAAGCGGGCTAGGTTTTTCTCATCCTCAATAATCAATACGCGGTGTTTCTTTGTATCTTCCATTTAATCGCCTCCTAATGCAATTTAGATACTCTCTTCCCTATTTTACACAATTATGAGAAAAAATTCTAGTCCAGACGCTGATTATTCTCATGATTTTGCCACTTTTTTAAATTTATCTGCTTATTCCCTATTATTTGCACAAAAAAAGAGGTGGGTATTCAACCCCACCTCTTTATTACTATGGTTGCCAGTAGTAGGCCCCGTTAGTTAAAATTTCTGCAATTGTATTAACGTTCATACCTGAATTCAACTCATAGGTCCCTGCAATCAGAAGGGTTGATAAATCCCATTGATCTACCACTTCTAAGAAGACATCTGGTGAGCTGATAATACCCGCATCATACAAGTTTTGAGCAACATCTTCAGATGTGTCCCCTGGGTTAACAGTGAAGTTACCACCTTCAGTAGTCCATTGCCCATCGCTAGGTGCTGTAGTCCCAGCAGTACCCGCATTATTGGTTTCTTCTTGGCTTGCTTCCGCTGTGTCTGCTTGGCTTGCTTCATTAGAACTTGAGCTTGAACCTTCGCTTGAAGTGCTTGATGATTCATTGCTTGCACTTGAAGATGAAGTTGAATGACTCTTCAAGGCTTCTAATTCACTGCTTTGACGTGAAGCTTGTTCCTTAAGCGAAGCTAGGGACGCGTTCAAGGTGTTTTGGGTTGATTCCAAAGCTGACTTTTCGCTTGATAAGGCATCAAGACGAGCTTGTTGATCAGCGTTGGCTGTCGTTGTCCCGCCATTCAATACGTTAGTCCCATTGACACCTTGGACAGGCAAATGACCCTGAGATAGGGCAAAAGCAGCCGTAACCACTGCTGAGGCTAAGACGCCGACAGCCAGTGAGCGTAAGGTGTTACGCGATAATTTCATACTATTCCTCCTTGTCGTCTGTTAACGGTTCTCAATGTAATCGTCAACGATAGATTGGATAATTTCTTGAGATAAGGCCACATGGTGAGAAATCTCATGCATGGTGTAACCTTGTGAGTAGAGACGGATTACTTCTTCGCGAGTTAAATCTGACACGTCGTCAAGATTAACTTCCAAAGCTGGTTCTGCTTCAGCTTCCACATAGTGGTTACCTGTTTGTTCAGGCACTTCAACTTTGACAGCTTCTTGCTCACGAGCTGCTTTCTCAAGCTCAGCTAAACGCGTCTTCATGGCATAGAATTCTTGTGATTGTTGAGCCGTAAACTCGTCCAATTGATCCTGAACGTTGTCATCTTTGACATAAATGGATAAGGCAAATAAGACGATGGCTACAACCAGTAAAATACATACTAAAATCCAGAGTTGCATACGACACCTTCCTTTCGATAGTTACTTCATTCCTATTGTATCAAAGTCACGAAAACTTACAAGGGTTGGCGGATAACAAATATGTTACAGGCATATTGTAGACAACCATAATTAAAAATCGGACATGTTAGCCTAACTAATTTTGTATAAAACCAACCTTTCCTTCCACCTTTTCCCTCTTCATTCCCCTCGTTAGACTCAAAACCAGTCCCAAAAATCAAACTAAAAAGCCTAAATCAAAGATTCAGGCTTTTAATTTTTACTTTCGGCTTTATTTGAGTCCATCAGAGAAGACATAGCGGGCATGATAAAAATATTCCAAACCCGAGTAAATGGTGAAGAAGAGGCAGACATAAAGCAAGAGATTAGCCAGGGAGAAGCCCCAGACAGACCGTCCCATATCTTGCAATAAGAAGCAGATAATGGCTAGCATTTGAGTTGTCGTTTTGATTTTTCCTGGCATGGCTGCTGCCATGACCTTACCATTGGATTGGGCAATCAGCACTCTTAAACCAGTCACCATCAATTCTCTGGCTAGAATTATAAAGACTATCCAGCCCGGAACAGAACCGACTTGAACTAACAAAATCAGTGCCGCCATGACTAACAACTTATCAGCCATAGGATCGAAGAAGGCCCCAAAAGAGGTTACCAAATGATATTTACGAGCTAGGTAGCCATCCAAAAAGTCCGTAAAGCTTGCTAGAGCAAAAACCAATGCAGCCCAGACTTGATTGATAGGAATGGCGGTTCCTAACCACACAACTTGATCAGCCGAAGGATTTAAGACCAAAAGGATAAAGACCGGAATCATCAGCATGCGCAAGAGCGTTAACTTATTGGCGATATTCATGACTATCCTCCCTCTTGATTAGGCCTTACTGCCCATTATTATCGTTGTTCTGTTGGCGGTTTGGATCCAGAACGGCTGGACCTTGATAAGAGTCTTGACCTTGGGCTTGATTTTGGGTTTGACCTTGGCCTTGTTGATTTTCAGCGCCTTGATTAGCTTCATTAGTACTTGAGCCAGTTGGCTGGTCGGCATGTAGGCGGAAGACAATGGAATCCGTGATATAGTCGTTGGCGATTTTCACAGTCTTACCATTCACCTGAATCTCAGCCCCTTCAGGGTATCCCAAGCGTATGCGGACACTACGGGTTTGACCTTTGACCTTAATATCTAAGGTTTCACCTTCAGTTACCGTCGTATCCATGGTGATTTCCTCATCTTCGTAAACCCCAACCCAGACATAGTTTTTACCTTTGACTGTAAACTTGTAACTAGACATTGGGGCATAAAGTTCGTAAGTGGTCTCTTCTCCTTCACCAGAAACGCGCTTAGCTTGAACATCACCAAAGAATTCAGCGCCGTCAATCTTAGCTTGAGAGGAAGTCTCGCTACTGCTGCTAGCTGCATGTTGAGCTGCCGAACTTGGTTCCACTGATGATACCAAGCTAGTCGCGCTAGAACTATTGGCTTGTTGTTGGCGCTCACGTTGGGATACGGAGTAGATGGTCCAAGTAATAAAGGCCATGACGAGAATGAAGACACCGGCCAACATTAATACCGGTAGGTGCTTAGCATAACGGTCTAAAAGGGATTGCTCGGATTGGGCTTGATTACGATTCAAACGACTTGGCATAGCTTCTGTCTCTTGCTCTTCATATTGAGACAAGCCATGCTCCACCGCTTCAAGCTCACTTTGATAATCTAAGAGTAGACTATCCCCATCTAGGCCTACCATATCAGCATATTGTTTTACAAAAGCTCTAGTATAGAAGTTACCAGGAATTTCTTCGAAGCGTCCTTCTTCAATGGCCACAAGGTATTTTTTTTGGATTTTTGTCATTTGTTGTAAAGTATTTAAGGTATAGCCTTTTTCAATGCGGGCATCGCGTAATTTTGTTCCTAATTCACTCATCGCCGTTCATCCTTTTCTTTCTACATTCAAGAAGTATTATATCATATTCTGACTAGGGGAGTTAATCTTTTTCTCCAAAACTTATAAAACTTCTGCTAGAAAATCAAAAGGCCAAGTCCCATTAAGGACTTGGCCCTCGGCTTATTCAGTTATGGGATTAACTAGGACCTCAACTGCCTCTGAGGCTCCTGAGAGCACTTGATGACCAAATTCCTGGAGGTCTGATAGTTTGATTTCTTGAAGACATGTTAGAACGTCGGCCAATTCATAGCCATCCATCACGGCTTCGATCAGTTCATAAGCAATGAACTCCAAGGAATTGAGGTGCTGTAAGAAATCACCAATGCGCCCTGTCACCACTTGTTTCAACTGCTCCTCAGTCAAATCCGGGTTATGTTGCCAGTTAGCCAAGAGCTCCTTGATTGCAGCAATCAAGTCTGATGTATGATGACTCTGGGCATGAATAGCCAAATGGTGCATCTTGTGGTCTAAATGATAAGACTGGTAGAAATTGGTATCTACCCATTGTTGCTGGTACCAGCTAGCATAGGCTGACGACATAGGTCCCATTAGTAATTCGAAGAAGACTTCCCCAATAATACGTTGGCGAATCAATTCTATGCCCGATAATTTTTGTGGTGAAAAGCGCCAAGCCAACTCGATAATTGGCTGACTGATTTCCCGCTCAAGCTGGGTTTTAGGCAGAACGGGAGCTGTCACCTCTTCTACTACCCTTTGATAGCGAGGTGGCTCAAATGTTTTGCGGGCTTGATTAGCCTCAATGACAGCGAGTAAAGCTTGTGGGTCAAAGTTCCCTACCACAATCAAATTCATATTGCTTGGATGGTAGAAGGTATCATAAGCCAAGCGTAAGTCTTCATAAGTGGTGGCCTTAATGCTTTCTTCCGTTCCCAGGATATCTACGCCTAAAGGATGGTCGGGATAAAGGGCTTGATTGAGAGCTTGATAGGAGACCCCGAGAGGATCATCCTGATACATATAGAGCTCTTGCGTGATAATGCCCTTTTCCTTCTCAATGCCTTCTGGTGTGAAATAAGGTGTCTGCACAAAATCAAGCAAGGTTTCGACATTGCGTTCAATATAATAGGAAGCAGAGAATAGATAGGAAGTCTGAAAGTAGTGGGTGAAAGCATTGGCCATAGCCCCCTGCTTCATAAAGAGCGCAAAGGCATCTAGCCCTCCTTGGCCTTCAAACATCTTGTGTTCTAAGAAATGGGCAGCTCCCGCAGGAATGGTCTTTTCTTCTCCCGTTTGCTTGTGCCGCACCACTTGATCCACCGAACCATAGTGTGTCGTCAGAATTCCGTAACTGCGGTGGTAACCTGGTTTAGGTACCAAGCGAACGGTTAAACCATTAGCTAGCACCTTTTCAAAGAAGGTTTCATCCAAAACATTATGATAGTGTTCTTTCATCTTTACCTCCTACTAGGGCATAGGCCCCCACCAAACGCCATTTGCCTAAGCAAGCAATGACCTCTTCCGCCTTGAGGGCTCTCACCACTGATTCAAAGTAGTCTGTCGACAAATCGAAGTCAGGATACAAATCCTGGGCAATCATCTTATCAGTCTCCAAATGTTGATAGTCTCGCGACTGTACATCGGCACTCAAGAGGGTCAGTTTCACTTCCTCTAAGTACTCCCCTTCTTCCAGGCTGGCCATTAAATCAGCCAACTGGGCTTGGACTTCTTCATAGACATGTCCCACCTTATCGGGACTAATGCCTGCTCGGACCAAGGCAAAAGAGCGATGAAAATCTAAGCCAGAATGAATGGCATAGGCCAAACTCTGCTTCTCCCGAATTTCTGTAAAAAGACGCGAAACCGGTAGGTAACCAAAAATCCCATTGGCCACTTGTAGTATAATACGTTCCTTAAGACTCTTGGCCGGCGGAAAGGCAAAGGCCATAGCCAAATTAGCTTGCTGGCCCTGAACCTTTTCCTCAATCAATTGCCCTAGATTATCAGTTGACAAAGGCTTATCTAAGGCCAGATAGTTATCACCATAATCCCAGTCAGCCTGGCGACCCTTTAGTGACCAGCTCTCTAGCCACTTAATCAAGTCACTATCGGTCAAATCACCATTGCTGACGAGATAGAATTGGGCTTCCTGGCAAATTTCCCTATGAGCCTTAGCCAGGTCAGCTAGAGTCAGGGCTTGGACTCTGGCCACATCCCCTAGATTGGCCAAGGCATTGTCAGGAGTCTCACGGTAAAGCTCCAGGTAAAGTTTTTGAACCACCAAACGACGTTTATCATCGCTCATCCGCTTAATGCGTTGTAGCTGAAAGGCCTGCTCCCGTTCAAAACGAGCCTGAGCTTGCGGCAAGGCTAGGGCTAGAGACTCCTGTTCAAACAATAACTGACCCATTAGGTCTAGCCAAGCCGGCATTAAGTCAGGCATTTGGACTAAGCTTGGCCGAACACTTTGGCTTGCCATAACAAATTCTAGAAAATGCCCCTTACGTTGGACCCCTACTGATAGAGAGGCACCATAGAGTTGGGCCAAAATGCCTTCCAAGGCTGCCTTACTTGGAATACGGTCACTCCCATCTTCCATCATACGAGCCAGCAAGGACCAGGCCGCCGCCCGCTCAGCTTGATAAGGTAAGATAGCCTTTATAATGACTTGGTTGGTTTTATATTTAGTGGAGGCAACCGCCTGATAGTGGATGCCAGCTTGCCATTCTTGCATGGCTTTCTCTCCTTCATTAGGAAAAAAGCCCCATGCCAGCCCCTGAATGGAGCCAACACGGGTCTTTCTCCTCTTATTTTGATTTGATGTAGGTTGTCCCAACGGCTTCTGGCGCCTTGGAGCGGCCAACGAAACCAATCAATACAATAATTGTAATCACATAAGGTGCAATTTGCAAGTAAACTGACGGGATATCCCTAATAACTGGAATGGAAGCCCCGATAACGGCCAAGGACTGAGCTAAACCGAAGAAGATAGCTGCTAACATGGCCCCAATTGGGTTCCATTTACCGAAAATCATAGCGGCCATGGCCATAAAACCTTGACCGGCAATGGTTGATACCGCAAAGTTTTCTGAAATAGTATGGGTGTAGGCAGCCCCACCAATCCCACCTAGTAAGCCAGAAAGCAAGACGCCAGCATAGCGCATGAGGTAGACATTAATCCCCAAAGTATCGGCAGCTTGTGGGTTCTCCCCGACTGACCGCAAGCGCAAACCAAAACGCGTCTTGAAGACTAGATACCAGACCACAAAAGCTAGCACGATCCCTACATAAGCCAAGATAGAAGTTTTGGCGAAGAAGATTGGCCCGACAACTGGAATGTCTGATAAGACTGGGAAGTCAAATTTACCAAACTTGGTTTTGATTGAGTCTGTTTGACCCTTACCTTGGAAAAGGACCTTGGTTAAGAAGATAGCCAAAGATGGTGCAATTAAGTTGAGCACGGTCCCTGAAATAATGTGGTCAGCCCGCAAATTAACGGTCGCTACCGCATGAATCAAGGCAAAGAGCAAGCCACAAAGCCCCCCGACTAGGAGCGCTAGCCATGGAGTTAAGTCACCAAACTGACCGGCAAAGGTCAAGTTGAAAACAACCGATGAGAAGGCCCCAATGACCATGATTCCTTCCAAACCTACGTTAACAATCCCACTTCTCTCAGAGAAGACGCCACCAAGGGCAGTAAAAATCAGCGGTGTTGCGTACAAGAGCGCATTGGATACAACTAAAGCGAGTATATTTTGCATTATGCTCCCTCCTTGCTGCTGACTTTATTGCTGCGAACCTTCTCCATAATGAAGCGGAAAATATAACTACATCCGACGAAGAAAATAATACAGCCAATGACGACGTTGACGATTTCACTCGGAATCTTAGCAGCCAAAGGCATCAAGTTCCCACCAGTCTTGAGACCACCAAAGAGAATACTTGAGAAGAAAATTCCGATTGGATTGTTCATCCCTAAAAGGGCAACGGCCATACCATCAAAGCCAATATCTGGTGCTTTACCATTCATCAAGAAGATGTTACGGAACTCACCTAGCCCGTTCATGACACCACCCAGCCCTGCAAGAGCACCAGATAGCACCATAGATAGGATAATATTGCGTTTGGCGTTCATGCCCGCATAGGCTGAGGCAAACTTGTTCATCCCTACAGCTTTGAGTTCAAACCCAAGGGTCGTACGTGTCATTAAAATATGAACGACTAGAATCATTAAGACTGCAATGAAAATACCAGCATGTAAGGTAGACCCATTGGTCAAGTCTGACAACCACTGCATTTTTAAGGTAGCATTGTCTTTCAAGATAGGCGTTGCATCCAAACGGTTGGTAATGACATTACGCAAGAGATAGTCTGATAGATAAATCGCTGTATAGTTGAGCATGATGGTCACAATGACTTCACTGGTATCGAAGTAAGCCTTAAGAAAACCAGCGATAGCTGCCCAGAGGGCACCTGCCACCATCCCAGCTACAATGGCAATTGGTAAGACGATAAAGGATGGTAAATCACCTAAAGTCAGCCCCACCCAAACGGAGACTAACCAACCACAGAGGGCTTGACCAGCCAAACCAATGTTGAAGAAGCCAGCCGTATAGGCTACTGCGAAGCCTAAACCTGTTAACATAAGTGGGGTGGCAGCCCGTAGAGTCTGACCAATATTGAATGGTTTACCAAATGCTCCATTGAAGAGGGCCTCATAACCTTTAACCGCATCATAACGGAAGAGCCACATAATCAAGGCTCCCACGATAATCCCAATCACAACAGATGCAATCGGAACAAAAACGGCACGTAGTTTATCCTTCATGATTAGCGTCACCTCCTGTTTGACGATGGCTTAATACTTCTTCATAAGAGGTCCCCGCCATCATCAAGCCGATTTCTTGTTCATTGGTTTCAGATGCCGGAATGTCTGCCATGATATGGCCGTCGTGCATGACAATAATGCGATCAGATACATTGAGAATTTCGTCTAATTCGAAACTCATCAAGAGGACAGCCTTCTGATCATCACGTTCAGCAATCAAGGCCTTATGGATAAATTCAATGGCCCCTACGTCTAAGCCCCGAGTTGGGTTAGCTGCAATGAGGAAATCAGGGTTCAAGCTTAACTCACGGGCAATAATGGCCTTTTGTTGGTTCCCGCCCGAGAGTGACTTAACTGGCACTTTTTCAGAGACGGTCCGCACATCATACTGCTCAATCAAGGCCTTGGCCTTCTTCTCAATAGCTTGAAAACGTAAGAAGCCTTTTTCAGAGTATGGTGTATGATAGTAGGATTTGAGCACTAAGTTTTCCTCAACCTTCATAGGCAAAACTAACCCATATTTGTGGCGGTCTTCAGGAATATGACCAAAACCTAACTCCGTAATTTGACGTGGAGATTTACCTACAATATTCTGCCCGTCCAATTCAATCTTACCTGATTCAATTGGAATGAGGCCCGCAAGTGCTAGAATTAGCTCGGACTGACCGTTCCCGTCAATCCCGGCAATCCCCACTACTTCGCCACGTCTTACTTGGAAACTCAAGTTCTTAGTAGCAACAATGCCCCGTTCATCCTTAACCACTAGGTCTTCCACATTCAAGAAGACCTCGCCAGGACTAGCAGCCTTCTTCTCGGTCTTAAAGGAGACGGAACGCCCTACCATCATATCGGCTAATTCCTTAGCAGAAGTAGTGGCTACATCAACCGTATCAATGGACTCCCCGCGCCGGATAATAGTACAACGGTCGGCTACCTGCTTAATTTCTGCTAACTTATGGGTAATGATAATAATGGACTTACCCTCACTCGCTAAGGACTTGAGCGTAACCATGAGTTCATCGATTTCTTGTGGTGTTAAAACTGCCGTTGGTTCGTCGAAAATCAGAATATCGGCGCCACGATAGAGGGTCTTGAGGATTTCCACCCGCTGTTGCATCCCCACCGTGATGTTGGCAACCTTAGCGTCTGGATCAATGGCTAAACCATATTGCTTAGATAAGTTCATAATATGAGCCTTGGCCTTCTTATAGTCCAAACGTAAGCCTTGAACCATTTCATTCCCTAACATGATATTCTCAACGACCGTAAAGTCATTTACCAACATAAAGTGCTGGTGAACCATCCCGATATGTAGGTTATTAGCGACCGTTGGATTGGCAATGTTAACCGCTTGGCCATTCATATAAATCTGCCCATCAGTCGGTTGTAGGAGACCGGACAAAATGTTCATCAGAGTGGATTTACCCGCCCCGTTCTCACCAAGCAAGGCATGAATTTCGCCCTTCTTGAGCTCGAGGTTAATATTTTTATTGGCAAAAAATGTCCCAAACTGTTTGGAAATGCCACGCATTTCAATCACTGGATGCGTCACTGTTTCCATAGAATCCCTCCTTCTTAATTAATATTTACCTTATTTTATAAGTGCATTTTACTTTCAAAAAAGGAGCCAGGTTGCCCCAGCTCCTAGTACCTAAGCCTTTATTAACGATTTGGTTTTTCAGGTACAGTGATTTCACCTTTGACGATTTTAGCTTTGTATTCTTCAACAGCTTTTTTAGCTTCAGGTGATAATTGGGCAGTCGTTAAGTCAACCCCGCCGTCTTTCAAGCCGTAAATAGTGTTACCAGATTTGAATTGACCTTCTTTGGTCTCTTGTGCGAACTTCTTAACCGCAGAGCCTACCCCTTTGAGTGTTGAAGCTAAGGTTAAGTGACGTTCTTTGCCATCTACAGTGACTAGACCTTCTGCATCTTGGTCTAAGTCAACCCCGATAACATATACTTCACGTTTAGGATCGTTAGTTACGATATCCTTAGCTTCAGAGAAGACACCGTTCCCGGTACCACCAGAAGCGTGGAAGATAACATCTGCACCACCTGAGTACATAGCAGCAGCTAATTGTTTCCCTTTAGCTGCATCAGCAAATGAACCTGCGTATTGAACTTCAACTTTGATAGAAGGATCAACTGCTTTTACGCCTTCAACGAAACCAGCTTCAAAACGGTCAATAACGAAACCTTCGACCCCACCGATAAAACCAACTTGTTTGGTCTTAGTGGTCTTAGCAGCGGCTACCCCTGCTAAGAAGGCTGCTTCATTATCCTTGAAGGTTAAGGAAGCAACGTTTGGTAAGTCAACTACAGAGTCCACAATAGCAAAGTGCTTATCTGGGTATTGAGTGGCTGCTTCTTTGACTGCAGCTTCTAATTTATAACCAATCCCGAAGATTAAGGAGAAGTTTGCTTGGACTGCTGAGTTAAGGTTAGTCACATAGTCAGAGTCGCTGTTGGATTGTAAGTAGTCATAGCCACCTACCCCTTTTTCTAACTTGTTTTCTTTACCGAATTGCTCAAGACCTTCCCAGGCGCTTTGGTTGAAGGACTTGTCGTCTACCCCACCTACGTCTGTGACAATCACTGCAGAAAAATCAGCCGCATTTACGGCAACAGGTGCTACCAAACTTGCTACTGTCAAGGCTGTAGCTGCTAATCCAAAAGCTTTCTTCATTAAAACATCTCCTTTGAATATTTCTTACTCGTGAACTCACTCTGAATTCCCTTACATTATATCATTATTAGATCAATCTAGCAAGAAATTCGATGATGTTTTCCTAAAACCATTCTCAATCGTTCGTGTATTTTCATGAAAATGTCGCCCTAGTGCGCTAGATAGCCGAAAAGTCAACTAAATCTTGCTTAAAGCAAGGCAGTCCAAGCCCTAAAAGCATAAAAAAAGCGAACCTTCTAAGTTCGCTTCTTATAGGCTTAATGTTGTCCCTGACGCTTAGCCAGTTGTAAGGTCACTTGATAGAAAATTGGGGTTAGAATAGCTGCGACAAAAGCTTCCAAGATCCCGTTGGTCGCAATGATGCCCCCTAATAATTGCCAAAGACCGGTCTGGTCTACCCCTTTAATGGTCATATAAACTTCTTGCTTGAATAAAACAATAGCTCCTAAAACCAAGAAAGTATTGAGAAAACTACCACTAAAGCCAGCCAAGGCTCCCACTAGACGTGGATTTTTACTCCAAGACTTGAAGACCACAATCAAACCGGCCAAAATCAATGGCATGAGCATACGTGGCAAGACGCTGACCATGACATCACTTAAGACTTGGGCATTAATGGGTGACACAGGTGCAGTTAGGGCACGAATCCAAGAATTTAATCCCCAAGCCGTCCCAACCAAGACGCCCTCTTTCCAACCTAGCCAGAGAGTTGCTAAAATGACGGTAACATGTATGTAAGTAATGGATAAGACAGGTGTCGGAATGTTGCCTAACATAGGCACCCATGATTGGATAATAATCAAGGCCACAAAGACACTTAATTTAACTAGTTGGTTGGTTTTATTTTGCGAACCATAGCGTTGATTTGGAGACATGTCTTAAGCCTCCTTCACTAGGGGATTGACAGCCACCCCATCTTTGACAAAAATATAGGCTGGCTCACCATGACCCTCATCAAACTCAACCGACAAATCATGTCCATCGAAGAACCATTCGTCACGACTCTCAATATAGAAGAGCACGCCGTCTGCTTCATAAGTGACACCTGGTTCACTCGGGTAGTTGGTTTCCATAGCGAGGGAGAAGCCACTGTTAATAGGGCTACAACCATAAACCTTGACTAAAAATCGTACACCCGCCCCTTGAGGCAATCCTACTTCTTCCTTAAACCAAGCAACTGATGCTGGATCTACTTTTAATTCCATCCCTTACACTCCTTCTCTTGACTTGCTAATTTTATTATAGCATGGTCCTTAAGACAGGACCTAACTGGGTGCTCACTGGCCATCCAAATGATGATGGACCGCGTAAATAGCCGCCTGGGTCCGATCCTCCACTTCCAACTTGGTGAAGATATTGGAGACATGGGTCTTAACCGTCTTAAGGGTAATGACCAGTTCCTCGGCAATGGCTTGATTGGAGTAGCCTTGACCTATTAGACGTAAGACATCCAACTCCCGATTAGTCAACTCATCATGAGGCTTAGGCCGTGCTTGATCTAATCGATGCTCGATAATCTTCTCTGTCACAGCCGGTTCAATCACCTTATGCCCCTGATGGGTAGAGCGAATGGCCTGGGCAATTTCGGCAGCAGACGAGGTCTTAAGTAAGTAGGAACTAGCCCCTGCCTCCATAGCCGGATAGACCTTCTCATCATCTAAGAAGGAGGTTACGATAATAATCTTGGCTTGAGGCCAATCTGCCATAATTTTCTGAGTGGCTTCAATTCCATCCATGACATCCATGACTAAGTCCATGAGGATAATGTCTGGTCGTAATTCAAGAGCCTTATGATAGCCTTCCAGGCCGTTGCTAGCTTCCCCTACTACTTCCATGTCAGACTGAATCATTAAATATGATGAGACTCCTAGTCGGACCATTTCATGGTCGTCCACTAGTAATACCTTAATCATCTACTTACCTCCTTAAAATCTGATAGGCAGGGTGATATCCAGAACAGTCCCCTTACCTGTCATACTGAGAATTTTACATTCGCCCCCAAGATTGGTCACCCGTTCTCGAATATTACGCAAACCATAAGACCCCACCTTGTCGGCCTTGTCCATGTCAAAGCCTAGGCCGTCATCCACAATCTTGAGTTGAGCCGAGCTCTCATCCACCTGGAGGTAGACCTCCAGACGGTTAGCTCTAGCGTGTCTTAAGGTATTGGAAATGGCCTCTTGCACAATGCGGAAGAGATGGTCCTCAATACCGGACTCCAAGCGCACATCGGCCAAGTCCCAGACAATCGTCGTCGGAATCTTGGTTTTGAGCTCAACTAGTAATTGTTCAATCCCCTGCTTAAGGGATCGATCTTCTAATCCAATCGGTCTCAAATGTAACAAGAGGGCTCGCATCTCAATTTGAGCCGTCGCAATAACCTTATCGACCCGAATAATTTGTTGGCGGATAGGTTCTGCAATCTCAACCTGCTCTTGGTCTTTGATGGCTGAAAGCATCATGGTGGCTGCAAAGAGCTGCTGACTAACCGAATCATGAAGCTCCCGCGCAATCCGATGGCGTTCAGTCTCGATAATTTCTTCCTTGGTTTCTTCCCCTACGAAGGTTGGGGAAGCAGCAAAATCCTGCAGGTCTCTAGACAGCTGGACGAGCTTGTCACGGATACGGTTGAGATCTGATGAAACCACATCACTATAATCGTACCAGGCGTGCAGTCCCTTGCCAGAATCCTTAAAAATAGGATGTTGATATTTTCCTAGCAAAAGCCAATTAATCTTAGCCCGAAGCTCCTCATAAGGGCCACTGAGGAAGAAGGTCAGGAAACCCGATACTACTAAGGCAATACTGAAGTTAGCCCCTACTAAGACCAGATAAAATGGAATTTGGAACCAGGTCAACTCCCAGAGACTAGCCAAACTCAAGGTCTGGAAGACGTAGACTTGAAGAACCACCATAATGGTTGTAATGGCCAAATTAACCAAGAGTTGATAGAGGAAGAGACGGCGCCATAAATGTAGGTTCATAGCACAATCACCTCCACTTCACCAAAGCCAACAGAAATCATGATATTGAGACGACGTGGCGTTGCGGCATATCCTGCAGTCTCCCAACGAAAGTTTTCCCCTACTAAGGAATAGCTTTGGTTCTCGAAGACCACCGCACCTGATACAGCTGAGATATTGAGCCGGAAACCTACATCACGCGGAATAATCAGCCGCGTACGGCCAAATAATTTACGAATGACAATGGTCGATTGTTCCGGTGGTAGGAGGGTATTGCCCAAGTCGACAATGGAGCTCCCCCCTAAGAAGACAATATTGATATCATCCCATTCATAATAGTTGGTTTTAGATTCCATAGAGGCAATCAGGGATTCACGCTTGATTAGGGTCCGCTGGCCGCTCTGAGGTTGAATTAACTTAACCCCATGATAGGCTTCCTTGGCACCACCGAAGGGATGGAGTAGTGACTCTCCCCAAACTAGGAACTCATTGCCGTTAGGTCCCCGGAAGAGCCAATAAAAGAGCACCAAGACCAAGAGCACTAGCCAGATAGACTGAGTCATAAAAATGGCTACGAAGAAACTCGTCAAGGCCAAAACCAGGATCATGCCCCTGAAAATTCCGATTGGGATGTAGACACTGGCGACTAGCAAGACTAGGCTGCCTAAAAACAAGAGAAAGGTGACGCCCCGCCCCATGAGTTCAAAGACCAAGGCTGCCCCAGCCAATGCCAAAATCTGAAAAATATGGCGCTTTAAAAAAGCAAACATCTGTCCGTCCTCCTTTCTTAGCTTACGCTTCTTATTATAAACAATTTTAAGCCATAGGAAAACCCTTAACCCCCATCCCCTAGGAAAAGCTGCTCCATAATTCGGCAAAAGAAAAGAGGCTAGCATCTCATACTAGCCTCTAGCAAGTTAATTTTTCTCAATTTTGGTAATCTTCAAATCGAAGGATCCGCCTGGAGTTTCCACTGTTACGACATCCCCTAATTTCTTACCAATGATTGCCTTAGCAATTGGTGAATCATTAGAGATTTTGGCTTCTAATGGATCTGCTTCAGCAGAACCCACAATGGTATACGACTCTTCGTCACTACCTGGCAATTCAATGAAGCTTACCGTACGACCCAAGGTCACCACATCATCTGCCACATCGCGATCATCAATGATTTGCGCAAAACGAATCATTTTCTCAATGACAGAGATACGTCCTTCAACGAAGGCTTGTTCGTCCTTGGCTGCATCGTACTCAGAGTTTTCAGATAAGTCACCGTATGAACGGGCAATCTTAATACGCTCGATAATCTCCTTACGTTTATTAACTTTTAAATCTTCCAATTCAGCCTCTAATTTGGCTTTCCCTTCCAGGGTCATTGGGTATACTTTTTCTTCCATATACGTCTTAACTCCTTATTTTTAATGGATAGTTGCTTCTCGTCCCCTAGGAGAAACAAAAGAACACGAGCGAATTGGCCTTACGCCAACTCACTCGGTCTTGCCTCTGTCAGAACAGAAATAATATAACACTATCTTGGTCATTTAGCAATCATAATTTGACAGTTAGGCATAAAAATTTATAGAGCATCTTTTGCTTAGGCTTCTTGTTTGGCTTCGAGAGCCTTGCCTTGTAGGATAGAATGAATCTTGGTGGCTAAGAGGTCAATCGCCACTTGGTTATAGCCCCCTTCTGGGACAATAATATCGGCGTAACGCTTGGTTGGCTCAATAAATTGGTGGTGCATTGGCTTAACCACGTCCACATATTGGTTAATAACCGATTCTACTGAACGGCCTCGCTCTTTAATATCGCGGAGAATTCGACGAGCAAGACGAATATCATCATCGGTATCAACATAGACCTTAATATCCATCAAGTCGCGCAAGCGCGGATCTTCCAAAATGAGGATTCCTTCCACGATAATGACATCCTTAGATTCTTGATGAATGACTTCACTGCTACGCGTGTGGTTGGCAAAGTCATAAACCGGCTTATCAATGGCTTCCCCTGCTAAGAGGCGATTGAGATCGGCCACGAATAAATCCGTGTCAAAAGCCAATGGATGGTCATAGTTGGTTTTAAGTCTTTCTTCAAAAGGTAGGTGCGATTGGTCCTTATAGTAGAAGTCATGTTGGAGCATCATGACAGATAAATCGGCGAAAATCTCCATGAGTTTCATACTAACGCTGGATTTTCCACTCCCGGACCCCCCGGTTACGCCAATTACAATCGGACGATTTGACATACTATTTTCCCCTCATTCTATTCTTATTCTGCTTGACTAGATGATACGCTAGATTCTTGACTGCTGTTCTTGTTGACATACTTAGCTACCAAAGCTTCATGCTCTTCCAAGGTGGTCGCATAGTAGACATTTCCTGTCTCGATATCTGCAACAAAGTAGAAGTAATCAGATGCTGTTGGGTAAATGGCAGCTTGGATGGCGCTGAGACTTGGGCTATTGTAGGGGCCTGGTCCTAAGCCAACATGTTTATATAGGTTGTAAGGTGAATCCACTTCCGTGTCCTTAATGCTTACCAGCTCCTTATGCTCACCTAAGGCATAGAGGACGGTAATATCGGATTGCAGTGGCATATCGTTGTTCATACGGTTATAGAAGACACCCGAAATGAGCTTGCGGTCTTCATCCGTGACCCCTTCCTTCTCTATAATAGAAGCTAAGGTCAAAATTTGATGGAAGGTCAGGTTGGTATTACCCATATCTTCCTTAAGCTTTTGGTATTCAAGGTTCATCTTGCCGACCATTTGTTTAATCAAGTCCTTGACATTGGTGCCGGCGATATAGTCATAGGTTGCTGGATAGAGGTAACCTTCTAACTTATATTTGAGCCCTTCTACCCCATCCAAACCTGAAATTAAGCTCGGATATTGAGATTTTAACTCTTCGATGAAGCTAGCATCATTAGCAGTTGCTAAGAAATCAGCTGCCTTAATTGGGGTGTTTTCTTCCACCATTTGGGCAATTTGTTCCAGTTGCATACCTTCCACAACGGTTAACTTAGTATCCACATCGACTTCGATCGGTTTACCACCCTTTTGAAGGGTTGCAATAATGGTATCGGCATCCATGGAAGGACTTAAGTCATAGTGACCAGCTTGGAGACCATTGACACTTTTGGCCTTCATATAGAAGCTAAAGATATCGGCATTCTTAATCAAGCCCTGAGACTTAAGTAAGCGCGCAATGTCCTTACTGCTAGAGCCAATCGGAATCGTTACTTGCACGGTCTCTGTCTTTTGATTGTTAACTGCCTTTAGGGAATCGTTATAGTACCAGAAGCAACCTAAACCTACAACTAAGGCCAAGGCAACTAATCCTAAGATAATGTATTTGACGATGCGTTGGGTCATCAATTCTTCTTTTACTTGATGATCTTCCTTAAGTTCTGCATCTTGTTTGACTTTGTCCCAATCTACTTTCACTGAGGAACCTCCTTCGCTATGTGATAGATTCAATATATCCTATGCATTATATCAATTTTTCTGTTAAATAGCCATTATTATCCCTTTACAAGTCGGTTAAGCCACTTCCTTTTATTTGTAAACCAAGGATAGACAAGGAAGAGGTCAATAAAATAGTTTGAATATCAAAATATTTCATAGTTCAATAAAGTAATACCTCGTATTCGAGATTTTTGATGTATAATAAAGTTAGCAACTTTCGTATATTTCGTTTTTAAACAAACTCTTCCCTATTGATAATATAGGGTTTTTGTTTTTATTAACCAATTTCTAATTCTAAATTTAAAATTTTCATCAAACTATATTTGCCTTTGAATTTTATTTTTGCTATAATCGTCTACAGTGTTGGAAATCCGTATTGAAACTGAAACATTGGACACAAAAATGTTAGGGGCGTTCAAGGGCTTTGTTTTCTCGGCAGGACGACCAACATCTAAAATAAACTCTATATTGAGAGGGGAAACTACCTATGAAGAAAAAACTTCTTTTTGGGTTAGCGGCTGCAGCCTTGTTAACAGCCACTGCTACTAACTCAGATGTTTCTGCGGCTCGTTCGCGGAATAACTACAATAGCTACAACAGCTCTCGTAGCTATAACACCCGCAATAATTACTGGAACTACGGCTACAACAACTACAGTAATTCTCGCAACAACTATTGGAACTACGGTTACAATAACTACAACAATGGTTATAACAACTATTACTATGGCTATAACTACGGTAATGGCTACAATAACTACTACTATGGTTACAACTATGACTACGGTTATAACTACGGCTATAACTACAACTACAACTACAACAACACGACTCGTCGTATTACCTATTCTAATGGTCGTTACTGGTATACCGACCGTAACAACGTAACATACTACTACAGCAATGGCCAATGGGTACGTTACGTTGAAGAGTCTACCTCTAATGACTACTTCTACTACAACGGTCGCTACTACAAATTGACTGGCGACAACAAGTACCTGGTATGGGAAAACAACCAATGGGTACCTTTAGAAGAGGAAGATAACTCTTCATCAGAATCTTCTTCTGAATCTTCTTCTGTTTCATCTGAAGCATCTTCTGAGTCTTCTTCTGAATCTTCTTCTGTTGTATCTGAAGTATCTTCTGAGTCTTCTTCTGAATCTTCTTCTGTAGCATCTGAAGTATCTTCTGAATCTTCTTCTGTTTCATCTGAAGCATCTTCTTCATCATCAGCGGAAAACATCTTCCCAGGTCTTGAAGAATCTTCTTCTGTTGAATCACACAGCGACTTTGACTTTGATCACTTGAACAGCTCAAGCAGCTCAGAAAGCTCTTCAAGCAGCCAATTATCTTACCCAGATCCAACTTCAACTAGCGAATCTACAGATATTTCTTCTGTATGGAGCGGTAGCGAATACCCTATCCCTCGCGAAGGTTATGCTCGTGTAAGAACTGCTGAATACCCTCCAGGCTCACCTACTAACCCTAAAGTCTACAAAGACCCACGTTACAGCTATGTCAATGGTAAACACTACTTTGTTGAAAGAGACAAAGATGGTAAGGACATTTACTGGTGGACATGGGATAAGGGTAGATGGTTCCTTCACGGTGAAGGCTACTGGCCAGGTGACCCAGGTTTTGAATCAGGCGTTCACGAAAATCCAAACAACAGTGACGAGTACGGCTACACTTACGATGAAACTGTCTCTCCTAAACTCTACTCTGATATCATTGTAGGTAAAGGTAAAGCAGGCGATCCTCTTCCATTCAGCAACACTGAAGAATTCAAGAAGTATGTTTTATCTAAAGTTAACCACGTCTTCAAAGACAACTATGGTTACGACTTAAAAGTAACCTACTCTGTTGAAGATGAAGACAAACTCAAAGGTAACGCTGCAGGCGCTTGGGGTGGTCGTTACATCTTAGAAGCTAAGATTACTAGCACCGGCAAAGAAGAATACGAATGGGGCTATGTCAACTACGTCTACGAAGTAGAAGGTATTGCACAAGACGAAAATTCTGAGTACGGTTACGAAGACATGGCCAAGGCTAAAGAAGCCTTTGCCTTAATCAACCAAGCTCGTACTTCTAAAGGCTTACCTGCCTTGACTTGGGACGATGCAAGCTACTCAGCTGGTCAAGAAGCCCTCAAAGGTCTCTTGAAGAACTGGGATTCTAGCGGTATGGTAGCTCGTGCAACTGCGTCTCCTTCTGACGTTGTAAATAAATTCTTGGGTAATGCACACGCTCAAACCTTATTAAGCTCACGTGCAGTTTCTGGTTCTGTTTCCTTATTACAAAAAGCAGACAGCACCTACTACTGGAAGATTACCATCAACGAATCAGCTGATGGTGGTGCAGCAAACGATGGTTTCCAACCATTACCAGCACAAGACGACGAGTCTGCTACAACAGCTTCATATGAATCTTTGATTGAAGAATTAAACTCTCGTCCAATTGAATGGAGTAACTAATATTACCATTCACTAGAGGGCTAGGATTACTCCTAGCCCTCTTCTTTTTTCTCTTCTTGCTTTGATAGCTAACAAAAAAGAGAGTCATAATGACTCCCTTTTTTTGTTAGCTTAGAAATTGCCTTCTTCGTCTAAGAAGGTATTGAGGACTTCCTCAACCATATCCCATTCTTTCTCATCTTCGATTGGCAATAATTCACCAGACTGTCCGTCCTCGCCTTCCGTAAATGAGTAAGCTTGAAGTTCTACGTCCTCATCATCAATAGCACCCGCTGGGTAGAGAATGACGTAGTTCTTACCATAATCTTCTGATTCGAAGGTAAAGAGAATTTCGTATAAAGCCTCATTGCCGTTCTCATCCACAATGGTAATATGTTCGTGGTGGTCGTGGTCATGATGATGATCATGATCGTGATGGTGGTCGTGTTCGTGTGGCATAGCTATGCCCCCTTCCTTAATTAATTCGGTCTAAATAATTCTGTAGGATAATGACCGCTGCCAGCTTATCAATGACTTGCTTGCGTTTCTTGCGGCTGACATTGCCCTCCGTCACAAGCATACGTTCTGCTTGCGAAGTGGTGAGGCGTTCATCCTGATAGTGGATAGCCAGGTCAGGTCTTAACTTACTAATTCCCTCTCCATAGGCCATTGAGGCTTCTGCTCTTGGTCCCAGACTATTGTTCATGTTCTTAGGTAAACCAATGACAAGTTCCTTAACCTGGTGCTGATCAACCAGTTCCAGCAGGCGGTCATAACCTAAGTCCCCCGCCGCCTCGTCAATACGAATGGTCTCAAGACCTTGAGCAGTCCAGCCCATTAAGTCGCTCACTGCCACTCCTACTGTCTTGGATCCTACGTCCAAGCCCATAATGCGTTTATACATGGTTTAGCGGTTTCCTTTAACGTAGTAGCGGACTAAGGCTTCCACAATTTCATCGCGCTCATAACGACGAATTAAGTTTCTGGCGTCACGATGACGTGGAATATAAGCTGGGTCCCCTGACAAGAGATAACCCACAATCTGGTTGGTTGCATCATACCCTTTTTCTTCTAGGGCGCTAAATACAATCTCTAGTACTTCGCGAATGGTCTGCTTATTGAGATCATCTAAGCTAAATAAGATGGTTTCATCTAATGATTGCATACTATCACCAATCCTCTCGTTTAATCTTATTGTACATGACTCTGTACAAGATTGGAACCTTTTTGCAACAATTCCGGCAAAAAAGCCTACAATTGTTCGCTAATGATGGTGCTGACTTGCGCCAATAATTCTGGAATGGCTTCTGGTTTCTTACCACCGGCTTGAGCCATTTGTGGCTTACCGCCACCGCCACCGCCGACAATTGCCGCTAATGGCTTGATGAGGTTACCTGCTTTAAGACCAGATGCTAAGCCTTGCTCGTCCACTTGGACCATAAGACTTACTTTTTCCTCTTGGCTAGCAACTAAGACTAAGATATTAGATGGTGCTTCTTTCTTCCAGATGTCAGCCATTTGACGCATACCGTCAACAGATTGATTGCCTAAGTTAATGGCTACATAAGTCACATCCCCAACATTTTGTACATCTTGGAAGACTTTGCCCGCTTCAGCTTGCAGTAATTTTGCGTTGAGCGATTCTACTTGAGCATGGGCTTGACGGAGTTCTTCTTGTAATTGCTCTAGGCGTGGTAAGAGTTGGCTTGCCTGAGCTACTTTGAGATGATTTTGCACTTCTTGGAGGAGGTCAGCTTGAGCCTGATAATCCGCAACAGCAGCTTGACCAGTCAAGGCTTCAATCCGACGAATCCCGGCCCCAATCCCAGACTCAGCTAGGAGTTTGAAGGTACCAATCTCATTGGTGTTGTTCACATGGGTTCCACCACACAACTCGATAGATTCGCCTGCAATATTCACAACCCGTACAACATCACCATATTTTTCCCCAAAGAGAGCCATAGCACCTGTTGCTTTAGCATCTTCAATGGACATTTCAGCAATATCAACATTAGCAGAATTGGCGATCCATTGGTTGACAAAGGCTTCAATTTGCTTGAGTTCCTCAGGTGTCACTTTACCAAAGTGTGAGAAGTCAAAGCGTAAACGATCTGGCCCAACGTAAGACCCCGCTTGGTTGGCATGGCTACCCAAAACAACCTTCAAGGCACGGTGTAAGAGGTGGGTTGCGGTATGATTTTGGTTGGTCTTCAGGCGTGCTGCGCGATCCACTTCCAAGGTATAGGATTGACCGACAGTCAATGGCATGTCCCCCGTTTTGATGCGGTGCATAAACTGACCTTGAGGTGCTTTCTTAACATCTAGGACTTGGCCTACTTCTTGATCACCGTCTAGGATAATCCCAGAGTCCGCTACTTGCCCCCCCATTTCTGCATAGAAAGGACTACGGTTGAAGAAGATCCAACCCTCTTGATGAGCTGGTAACTTATCTACCTTGGCTTCATCTAGCACAATGGCCTTGATAGTCGCGTTGGTAACAAGCGTTTCGTAACCCACGAAATCAAAGGCATCAGTAATGTTTTGTAAGAGGTCACTTTGGACTTGCATGCTCTCTTCCTTAGAACGAGCTGCACGAGCCCGTTGACGTTGGGCTTCCATTTCTGTCTCAAAACCTTCTTGATCAACTGAGAAGCCTTGGCTATCAGCCAATTCAACCGTTAACTCTAATGGGAAACCAAAGGTATCATAGAGTTGGAAGGCTTGGGCGCCCGGAACCACGGTTTTGCCCTCAGCCTTGAGGTTAGCCATCAAGTCATTCAAGTGAGCTTCCCCACCTTCAATGGTCTCGTGGAATCGCTCTTCTTCATTTAAGATGACCTTTTGAACGAAGGCTAATTGTTCCGTCAATTCTTGATAATAAGCCCCCATAATGTCTGCAATAACAGGGACTAATTCACTTAAGAAACTACGACTAATCCCTAATTTACGACCATGCATGACACTACGGCGAATGAGACGACGTAGGATATAGCCACGCCCTTCATTGGAAGGCAATGCTCCATCACTAATCGCGAAGGAAACCGCGCGAATGTGGTCGGCAATAACCTTGAAGCTAACTTGTTTGTCACCAGCTGAAGCAAAGTCTACACCAGAGACTTTTTCGATGGCTTGAATAATTGGCACAAAGAGGTCTGTCTCATAGTTGGTTTTAGCATTTTGAATGACAGAGACTACCCGTTCCAAGCCCATCCCCGTATCGACGTTCTTGTTAGGAAGTGGTTGATAGGTGTCATCTGGCAAATGGTTGAACTCAGAGAATACTAAGTTCCAGATTTCCAACCAACGCTCATTCTCACCACCTGGGTAGTTTTCTGGGTCGCCTGCTTCTAAGTTGTTAAAGTCTTGGCCACGATCATAGAAAATCTCGGTATCTGGACCACATGGGCCAGCCCCGATATCCCAGAAGTTATCCGCTACTGCTACCAAATGGTCAGCAATAAAACCTGGTTGTTGTTTCCAGATTTCGGGTGTTTCCTTGTCATCTGGATAGTAGGTAGCATAGAGTTTGTCTGCTTCAAAGCCTAACCAACGCTCGCTCGTTAAGAATTCCCAAGCCCAAGCAATAACCTCTTTCTTGAAGTAATCGCCGATAGACCAGTTCCCTAGCATTTCGAAGAGGGTATGGTGGCGGGCAGTGTAGCCTACGTTCTCAATATCATTGGTCCGGATACATTTTTGTACGTTAGCCAAACGACGGTTGTCTGGCACTTCCGTCCCGTCAAAGTATTTTTTAAGCGGCGCCACACCGGCGTTAATCCACAAGAGAGTTGGGTCATTGACCGGAATCAAAGAGGCACTTGGAATAATTTGGTGTTGTTTCTCTGCGAAGAAATCAAGATACATTTGGCGAATTTGCGCACTCGTCAATTGCTTCATATACGATGAACTCCTTTTTCTAAAAATAAAAAACACACTCATTACATGCAAGGGCGATAAGTCGCGGTACCACCTTGCTTATAACGAATCTGCTTCATTACATCTTTAATGATTGTTAACGCCAATCCTACGCTAATGTTGCCACTAGAAAGACCTAAGGGAGCATTGATACCCGTGACTTCTTCCACCAAATGAAGTCTCTCTGAGGTTGGGTTCAACATAGCCTTATACCTCTACCATTATACGGCTAAAAGCCCCTAAAAGTCAAGGTTCTGCTAGAATAAATGGATAAGTCAACCAATCAACCGTCAGCTGACGTGGCGCCGCTTCCTGGACCTCTCCATCCACTTGACCTAGAATGGCTTGCTTAATGGATAAATCAAGCTTTTGCCCGGTCCAACGACTGACTTGAGGCGATTGGTCCTGCTGATGACTGACTAAGACCTGCCAAATCAAGCCTGGTAAATGCCTTGCCTTGATGCTGTGAAAGGCCATAACACTAATCTCCGGATTGCTAGCCTGGCCTAGATTATCTAATTTTATGCCCCCACCCATATAAGGATTCTTGAGGACACTGAAGAGATAGCAGTCAGACACTAGTTGAGGCGACTGATTATCTAGGCTGAGGCTGACCTCAAAAGCCTCTAATTTAGGTAAGCTAGCAAAAACAGCCACTAAATAGGACAACTTGCCCAAATGCCACTTTGCTAATAGACGCCCTAGTCTCAAAGCCTTGGATTGCTGATTAACCATGGCATCAAAACCTAGCCCTAGGCTATTGATCCCATAGCTAATTTGTCCACTGACCTGATCTTGCAAACGCAGAATGGGTACCTGACACCGGCTACCTGCCAGCAATTGATCCAAGGCTTCTGTTAGGCTTCGTTTAGCCTGCCAGGCCCTAGCAAAGTCATTACCACGTCCAGCCGGCAAATAGAGAATGGCAGGAGGCTGTGGTTGTCCAGCTAGACTGGCCACAACTTCGTGCAGCGTCCCGTCACCACCAATGACTGCAATGACCGGCTCCTGGGACAATTGCTGAGCCAAAAGCTCACTATGGCCAGCATAAGTACTAATATGGACTTTAGGCACTATTTGGCGCTTGTCCAGGGCTGCCAAGGTCTCCTCAAGCACTTTACATCCTTGCCCACCTCCAGCCCCTTGGTGGGCGATAATCGCTAATTCTTGCATCTAATTTTCTGCCTCCTCAACGCCTTAAACATGGTCTGTCTTGCACTTGCCTTAACTTTTTAATTGTAACGCAGATAGTTGTCATTTACTAGGCTTTTCGATACAATAAATCTAGCAAATCGATTAAGGAGTTCACTTATGACAGATTATCAAATGCTGGTCTTAGACATTGATGATACGTTGATGACCAGTGAGAACACTATCTCTGATGCCACCTACCAGGCCTTGATGAAGGCACAGGAACAGGGCAAGAAAGTCGTGCTAGCTAGCGGCCGACCAACCCCTTCTATGATTGAAACGGCTAAGCAGCTCAAATTAGACCATTTCGATTCTTACATCATTTCCTTTAATGGCGCTGCCATCACCAGCATGGCGAATGGCCAGGAACTCTTCAGCCAACGCCTAGAAGCAGAGGCTCAAGACGACATTGTCCGATATATTCAAGCTAAAGGTCTGACCGTCCTAACCTATATGGACGACTACGTGGTCATGGATAAGGTCAATGATTATAGCCATATTGAAAGTCAATTAACAGGTATTCCCGACCGTTATGATCCTGAGGCCATCGCGAACCTGTCTCAACTAGCTAAAGCCCGGATGAAATTCATTGGGGTGGGTGACCCAGATTTAGTTGCAGCTGCAGATGCTGAGTTGAAGGGACGCTTCGGCGATTTAACCTATGCTACCACCTCTAAGCCTTACTTCTTAGAATTCGTTCACCATCAAGTCTCCAAAGGCCAGGCCATTAAAGTCCTCTGCCAACACCTTGGTTTGATACTTGACCAGGTCATTGCCTGCGGCGATGGGAATAACGACTTGACCATGATTGAGACAGCCGGTTTGGGCGTTGCCATGGCTAATGCCACCCCACTGCTTAAGGAAGCAGCCGACCATATTACCCTCTCCAACGACCAAGATGGGCTGGTCCCCATCATTCGTGACTTTATGGGAGTTAGCCTCTAGTCCACTAAAAACTTAAACGCTTTTAGGCCTTTGTCATTCCCTTTTTCAGCAAAATGTAGTATAATACATTTTGTGCTAAGCGGAGATGGCGGAACGGCAGACGCGCATGCTTCAGGCGCATGTGTCCAATAGGACGTGAGGGTTCAAATCCCTTTCTCCGCATCATAAAAAGAGCCCTGTCAGGGCTCTTTTTTTGTCTATGATGAAGAAAAAATCCAGGGATTGAGTCAGTCTCAATCCCTGGATTTTTCTTATTTTTCTTTTGAATCGATTAGGATGGTCACTGGTCCATCATTTTCAATTAGGACCTGCATGTCGTCTCCAAAGCGCCCGGTTTCCACTCTGAAACCAGCTTCCCTAAGAGTCTGATTAAGTGACTCATAGAGTGGTTCCGCCACTTCTGGCCGAGCCGACTGGGTAAAGCTTGGGCGGTTGCCCTTGCGGACATCGCCATATAAAGTAAATTGGCTAATGGATAGAATGGCTCCGTCTGGCAGACTATCCAAACTGGCATTCATCCGTCCCTGCTCATCTTCAAAGACACGCAGTTTGCTGATTTTGCGGGCGCAATAGGCCACATCTTCTGGTCCGTCTTCGTGAGTGACACCGACCAAGAGAACAAAACCTCTATCAATCGCTCCTACCACTCGACCATCAATTGAAACCTGACCCCGACGGCAACGTTGAATAAGTACTCGCATTCAGAGTCCTCCTACTTATTATTGACCCGGGTTACTTCATAAACGTCTGGAATGTTACGTAGTTTAACCATGAGATCTTCTAATTGAGCCGTATTAGAAATGGCAACCTTGATGGTGACTGTCGCCGTTGAAGTCTTGTCGTCAACTTTCCCGTTAACGTTGCGCAAGGTCTTAACCGAGTGGTTGACCACATGTAGGACTTCATTAATGAGACCATTGCGGTCAAAGCCTACTACCCGAATCTCGGTGACATAGTCAGCACCGAGCTGGCCAGTGCTTTCCCATTCAACTGGAATGGTCCTTTGTTGCAAATCGGGTTCATTGAGTAAGTTAGGACAGTCCTTACGGTGAACTGAAATCCCCCGCCCTCGTGTCACGTAACCCACAATTTGGTCACCTGGAACCGGGCTACAACAACGGCTGAGGCGAATCATAAGGTTATTAACCCCACGCACCATGACTCCATTTTCATGTTGGATCTTCATGGCCTCGGTCTCAGGTTTGTTGAGGGTTTGCTCATTAGTGAGAGGCTCTGCCGGTGGGACATCCTTCTGTTCCTTGCTATGCAAGAAGTTATAGACACTAATAGCAGATACTTCACCCAAGGCTACGGCTGCAAAAAGGTCAGCAAGACTTGGTACATTGTAGCGTTCAAAGAGTTCCTTCTCATAGGCTTTCTTAGCCAATTGCTTGAGGCTATAGCCATTTTTCTTGAGCTCTTCTTCGACCATAGCTTGACCACGTTCACTATTACGATCGCGATCAAGTAGCTTGAAGTAACGCTTGATTTTGTTACGCGCCTTGGAGGTGGCGGTATATTTCAACCAGTCACGACTTGGCCCATTGGAATTGGGGTTGGTTAAGATATCCACAATATCCCCGTTTTTAAGTTTGTAGTTAAGTGGGACAATCTTGCCGTTGACCTTGGCCCCAATGGTTTTCTGCCCCACATCCGTATGGACATGGTAGGCAAAGTCCAAGGGCCCCGCCCCATTAGGCAGTTCGAAGACATCCCCCTTTGGTGAGAAGACATAGACTTGGTCTTTGAAGATGTCTTCTTTCACGAAGTCCATGAACTCGCCAGCATCTTTGGCTTCATCTTCCAATTCCACAATATCGCGGAACCAAGTCAGTTGCTTCTTGATAGCTTCATCTTCACGGACTTGCTGGGTCTTACCTTCCTTGTAGGCCCAGTGAGCTGCAACCCCGTACTCCGCCACCTCGTTCATTTGGAAGGTCCGAATCTGAATTTCGACTGGCTTGCCATGCGGACCGATAACCGTCGTATGAATGGACTGATAGAGATTAGCCTTAGGCATGGCGATATAGTCTTTAAAGCGGCCAGGCATTGGTTTCCACTTGGTATGGACCGCTCCTAGGACAGCATAACAGTCCTTAATGGTTGGCACCAAGGCCCGAATGGCTAAGAGATCATAGATTTCATCAAAATCCTTATTCTGCTTGACCATCTTACGATAAATAGAATAAATGTGCTTTGGACGGCCATAGACATCGGCCTTGATATGTAGCTCTTCGATAGCCTCGTTAATATCCTTGATGGCCTCTTGAATATAGGTCTCGCGCTCTTCCCGCTTAGACTTCATCAAGTTGACAATCTGATAGTAGGCGTCTGGATTGATATAACGCAGAGCAATATCTTCTAGCTCCCACTTAATCAGGTTCAT
>ERZ773265.317-NODE-317-length-31121-cov-33.754812_pt1 | contig 31121 bp, 26 predicted proteins | sample MGYA00580512_ERZ773265 | MGnify/ENA primary metagenome ERZ773265 (study PRJEB29015, sample SAMEA2738169) | human oral metagenome | biome: human oral; feature: human-associated habitat; material: saliva | place: China | collected 2183 ... | reverse complement strand
AGTCGACGACCAGGCCGGTCTCGTCGCGGATCGGGTAGACCTTCGCGTACTTGATCGCGGCCAGGGAGTCGGCGACGATGGACAGACCGGCGATACCGCAGCCCATGGTGCGCACGATCTCAGCGTCGTGCAGTGCCATCTCGATGGCCTCGTAGGCGTAGCGGTCGTGGCAGTAGTGGATGATGTTGAGGGCCTCGACATAGGTGCCGACGACCCAGTCCAGCATTTCCTCGTAGCGCTTCCACACGTCGTCGAAGTCGAGCGGGCCGTCACCCTGGACGGGCTCGTAGCCTTCCATGACCTGCTTGCCGGTCATCTCGTCGCGGCCACCGTTGATGGCGTAGAGGAGAGCCTTGGCGGCGTTGACGCGAGCGCCGAAGAACTGCATCTGCTTGCCGACGCGCATGGGGGAGACACAGCATGCGATGGCGGCGTCGTCGCCCCAGTGGGCGCGGATCTGCGGATCGGACTCGTACTGGATCGACGAGGTCTCGATCGAAATGCGAGCGCAGAACTCCTTGTAACCGCGGGGCAGGTTCTCGTCCCAGAAGATGGTGATGTTCGGCTCGGGCGCGGGACCCAGGTTCACCAGGGTCTGGAGCAGACGGAAGGAGGTCTTGGTGACCAGCGTACGACCGTCGTCGCCGAAGCCAGCGTCCGACCAGGTGGCCCAGTAGGGGTCACCGGAGAAGATCTGGTCGTAGGCGATGGTGCGCAGGAAGCGGGTGATACGCAGCTTGATGACGAGGGCGTCGATGATCTCCTGCGCGCCGGACTCATCCAGCGTACCGTTCTTCAGATCACGCTCGAAGTAGCAGTCGAAGAAGCCGGAAAGACGACCGATCGACATAGCGGCACCGTCCTGGGACTTCACGGAAGCCAGGTAGCCGAAGTAGGTCCACTGCACGGCCTCGTGCGCGTTGGTGGCGGGGCCGGAGATGTCGTAGCCGTAGGAGGCGGCCAGGTTCTTCAGCTTCTTGAGGGCCTTGATCTGCTCGGAGTGCTCCTCGCGGTAGCGTGCCCAGTGCTCGGAGAAGGGCTGGTCGGCGTAGCGATCCTTATCCTTCTGCTTCTCGGCGATCAGGTGGTCCACGCCGTACAGGGCCACGCGGCGGTAGTCGCCGATGATGCGACCGCGGCCGTAGGCATCCGGCAGGCCGGTGATGATGTGGGAGGAGCGAGCAGCGCGAATACGCGGGGTGTAGATATCGAAGACTGCGTCGTTGTGGGTCTTGCGGTACTGGGTGAAGATCTTCTTCACCTCGGGGTTGTATTCCTTGCCGGCCTCGTGGATGGCGGTCTCGACCATACGCCAGCCGCCGTTCGGCATCATTGCGCGCTTGAGCGGGGCGTCGGTCTGCAGGCCGACGATCACGTTGTCGTCCTCGCAAATGTAACCGGGCTTGAAGGCGTCGATGTCAGCCGGGGTATCGGTGTCAACGTCGAGGATGCGCACCTTGCGCTCTTCGGAAAGGTACTTTTCCTCAAGGGTGTTCCAGACCCGCATGGTCTTTTCGGTGGGACCTGCCAGGAACGAGGCATCGCCCTCGTACGGCGTGTAGTTCAGCTGGATGAAGTCGCGCACGTCGATTTCATCGCACCAGTTACCCTTGACAAAACCTTCCCAGGCTTTCTGGTCTGCTGTCGTCATTCTTCCTCTTCTCGGATCTTTCCGTATCCCTGTGGGGACGGTTGTAGGGAGCAAAGCTCCGTCAGTGCGCCGGATTCCGGCGCTTGGGTCTATTGTCCTACGACCGATGGGGCGGGACAACCGCTTTCGTCTATCGACCTATGTTCTGTGTCTCAGGGGTATGGGTCTTAAGTCTCCCACGCTTCAATTGTAGGACGAAGGTCCCCGTAAAGAAAGTGGGGGCTTTGACCACATACACTGGTGTCAGTGCCCGTTTCACGAAGGAGAAAATTCCTATGTCTGCACCCCGTCCGGTCCTCGGAGTTGGCGTTCTTGGAGCTGGAACCGTTGGTAGCCAGGTCATTCGCATCCTGCAGTCGAGCCGTGAGGATTTCGCGGCACGTTCCGGTGCTGAGATGGAGGTCCGCCGCGTTCTCGTCCGCAATGTGGATGCTCCGCGTGACTCGCCGATTGATCGCGAGCTGCTGACGACGGACCCTGCTGAGGCGATTGACGGGATGGACCTCGTGGTCGAGTTGATCGGCGGCATCGAGCCTGCGCGCACGTTCGTGCTGCGCGCCCTCACACAGGGTATTTCGGTCGTGACGGGTAACAAGGCGCTGCTGGCCGCCCACGGCCCCGAACTGTACGAGGCTGCCGCCTCCAACGACGCAGACCTTTATTACGAGGCCGCCGTGGCCGGCGCGGTCCCCGTCGTATACGGTCTGCGCGAGTCGCTGGCCGGTGACCGCGTCACCACCGTGATGGGCATTGTCAACGGCACGACGAACTTCATCCTGGACGCCATGAGTTCCAAGGGCCTGAGCTACGAGGATGCCCTCAAGCAGGCGCAGGACCTGGGCTTCGCCGAGGCCGACCCGACCGCAGACGTCGAGGGCCTGGATGCCGCAGCGAAGTGCTCCATCCTGGCCTCGCTGGCCTTCCACACGCGCGTCGGCATCGACGACGTCGCGGTCGAAGGTATCTCCAATATCACCAAGGAGGACATGGAAGAGGCCGCTCGTGTCGGCCACACCATCAAGCTCCTGGCCATTGCCGAGCGCCGCATCGGTGAGGATGGCCGCGAGGGCGTCGCCATGCGGGTCCACCCCGCCCAGGTGCCATCCGACCACCCGCTGGCTTCCGTTGACGGTGCCTTCAACGCGATTCTGGTCGAGGGTGAGAACGCCGGACGCCTCATGTTCTACGGCCAGGGCGCCGGCGGAGCTCCCACGGCCTCGGCCGTCCTGTCCGACCTCGTGGCCGCGGCGCATCACCGCGCCTTCGGAGGGCACGCCCCTCGCGAATCCGTCTATGCCCACCTGCCGATCCTCGATCCCGGATCGACCCACACGCGCTACCAGATCCGCCTGCAGGTCGAGGACCGTCTCGGCGTGCTCTCCGACGTCGCCGGTATTTTCGCCCGCCACGGCGTCTCGATCCAGTCGGTGCACCAGCGCAACGACGAGGTTCCCGGTGCGTGCGTCATCGTCGTGACCAGCCATCAGGCCCGCGAGGCAGACCTGCGCGCCGTCGCTCGTGCGCTCGCCGTGTCCGACGCCGTGCGCGAGGTGACCTCCACGATCCGCGTTGAGGGTGAGTGAGGTGCGCGTGCATGATGATTTTGTCGCGGTGAAGGTTCCCGCGACGAGCGCCAACCTGGGTCCCGGCTTCGACTGCATGGGCCTCGCGCTCGACCTGTGGGACGAAGTGTCAATCCACGCGACGACGGGGTCGACCTCGGTCGTCGTCGAAGGCGAGGGGGCTGGCAACGTCGACCTCGGCGAGGATAACTTGGTCGTTCGCGCTCTGCGTCTGGCCCTGGACCACGCGGGCGCTCCCCAGGTGGGGGTGCGCATGCGCTGCATGAACCGCATTCCTCATTCGCGAGGCCTGGGTTCCTCCGCGAGCGCAATCGTTGCCGGCCTGACGCTGGCCCGTGCGCTCATCGGCGATCCGGACGTGCTGGGGCGCCAGGAGATCCTCGAGATCGGCTCGGAGCTGGAGGGACACCCCGACAATGTTGCACCCGCCGTCTATGGAGGGGCCACCGTTGCCTGGATGAACGAGGACACGAAGGAGGTGGGTGCGCTTCGGCTGAACCCGCCGGCGTGCGTGTCTCCCGTCGTTTTCATTCCCGACTTCGAACTGCGTACTGCTACCGCCCGCGCTGCGCTGCCCGAGAACGTGTCTCACGTGGATGCGCGCTTCAACGTCGCCCGCGCGAGCGCGCTCGCTGCGATCCTGTCCGGTCATGCGCAGGCCAGCGGGGGAGCGGATCTGCACGCGGTGCTCATGGAAGCGACGCGCGACCGCCTCCACCAGGAGCAGCGCCGCGGTGCCATGGAGCCCTCGCTGGCCCTCGTCGACTGGCTGCGCGGTGCGGGATACGCCGCCGTGGTCTCGGGTGCCGGACCTACTGTCATCTCGCTGGAACCCGTTGGCGCGCAGATTCGCCGCGAAGCCGCGGACTCGGGGTGGCGTGTCCTTCCCCTCACGGTGGCCGCTTCCGGCGTGCAGATCACTCGTGGATCTTTAGCGAAGGTGGAGTTCTAACTAGCCTCTCATCTGTGAGTTTCTGCGCAAGCACCGTCAGTTTCGCTGTCTAATCGACAGCTGGCTGGCGGTCTTGCTATATTTTTTTCAGGTCCGAGTCGAATGCTCGACTCCGATCATTGCGGTGCGCCCTCATTGCGCATCTTCCTCCATCAAGCTTTCTCGTGTGCTTGAGCAATTCACCTCGCCCGACTTGGGCGCATTCCAGTAAGGACCACTTCGTGAGCAACGAAACCCCCGCCGAGATGACGACCGTGTCGCTGTCGGCGATGAAGCTGCCTGAGCTGAAGGCCCTGGCCGCGTCCCGCGGTCTCAAGGGCATTTCCCAGCTTCGCAAACCCCAGCTGATCGAGCTCCTGAGCAACGACGCCAGCGCTCCGACCACGCAGGAAGCCGCTCCGGGCGAGGAGACCCCTGCCTCGTCGTCTGAAATCCCGGACGTTCCTGCGCAGCCCGAGGTTCCCGTGGCCGACATGCCTGCCGTTGAGATGCCCGCAGCCGAGGCCCCGCGTCGTTCACGCCGCCGCCGCGCGGTGAGTCAGGGAGCCGTGGAACCCGCGCATGTCACTCTCGACCTGCCGCTGCCCGCTTCCGAGCGCAGTGAGTCTACGCCGGAACCCGACACGACCGTCGTTGAGACCGTCCTGAACATCGAGCTGCCCGACGGCGACGACACCGAGGGACGGCGTGGACGCCGCGAACGCGGACGTCGCTCCCGTCGCGAGCGCGAGAACCGCGACAACCGTGAGAATCGTGAGGGCCGTGAGAATCGCGAAGCGCGCCCTGCGCGCGGCGGCGAGGACAACCTCGCCCCGATTGCCGGCATCCTCGACATCCAGGAGAACCACGCCTTCGTGCGTACCTCCGGCTACCTGCCTGGCCCGAACGACGTCTACGTGACGCTCGGCAACGTGCGCCGCTGGGGCCTGCGCGCCGGTGACGCGGTCGCCGGTGCCGTGCGCCTGCCCCGCGAGGGCGAGCGTCAGCGCCAGAAGTACAACGCCCTCGTGCGCGTCGACTCCGTGAACGGCATGACGATTGAGCAGGCGCAGGCGCGTCGCGAATTCGGCAAGCTGACGCCGGTCTACCCCTCCGAGCAGCTGCGCATGGAGACCTCGCCGAAGGCCTACACGCCGCGCGTCATCGACCTTGTCGCGCCCGTCGGCAAGGGGCAGCGCGGCCTCATCGTCTCGCCGCCCAAGGCCGGTAAGACCATGGTCATCCAGCAGATGGCCAAGGCTATTGAGCTGAACAACCCTGAGGTGCACCTCATGGTCGTCCTGGTGGACGAGCGCCCCGAAGAGGTCACCGACATGCGCTCGATCGTTAAGGGCGAGGTCATCGCCTCCACCTTCGACCGTCCCGCATCGGACCACACGACCGTTGCCGAACTCGCGATTGAGCGCGCCAAGCGCCTCGTGGAGCTGGGTCAGGATGTCGTCGTTCTCCTCGACTCGCTGACGCGACTGTCGCGCGCCTACAACCTGGCTGCGCCCGCCTCGGGTCGTATCCTCTCCGGTGGTGTCGACGCGTCCGCGCTCTACCCGCCCAAGAAGTTCTTCGGCGCGGCCCGCAACCTCTCCGAGGGCGGCTCGCTGACCATCATCGCCTCCGCGCTGGTGGAGACCGGGTCGAAGATGGACGAGGTTATCTTCGAGGAGTTCAAGGGCACCGGCAACATGGAACTGCGCCTCTCGCGTCAGCTCGCCGAGCGCCGCATCTTCCCGGCGATCGATCTCAACGCGTCGGGTACCCGCCGCGAGGAGCTGCTGTTTGCGCCCGAGGAGCTGCGCATCATGTGGAAGCTGCGCCGCGTCCTGGGCACCCTCGACCAGCAGCAGGGCCTCGAGCTGGTCCTCGACAAGCTCAAGGAAACCCAGTCGAACGCTGAGTTCCTCATGCTCATCCAGAAGACGACGCCCTCCGAGTGATCGGTGGGTTGACGCGGGGCGAGTGGCGAGAGCCGCTCGCCCCGTTTTCTTGTCGGGCGCGCGCGTCAATACCGGGCAACTGACTGTGGTGTGTGCCAGAGTTGGGGTATGGCGGACACGACACCGAACGAGAGCGATGAACAGGCTACGCGGGAAACCTCGCGCCGGTTGTGGAGTGGCATGCGTGGTTGTTTGCGTCTCGTGCTGGGGCTTTTTCTTGTCCTCGTGGCTCCTCTTCAGCTGGGAATCGCCATGTATGCCCAGGCCCATCACGGGATGGGGGACGCGGTGGAATGGCCGAATTGGACCGGCTGGGTCATGGTGTTGTGCGGAATAGGCGTGCTGTGGCACGGCTGGGATCTTCGGCGCTTGGGACGTCAGAAAATGACGTTGATCGCGGAAAAATGGGCGGCCCTGGAGGGACAGCGCGGGCAGGTCGAGCGCGTGTTCTCCTCGCTCGTCAGTGCCGGGCACTACGAGGCCGGTCTGTCAGCGCGCTACGAGCGCGCCCAAGCCGAACACGCCAGGGTCGGCGCTCGAATCGCCGATTACCAGCCACCGGGTTTCTTCGCTTCGCTTAGCGAGACGTCAAGAAGCGACGGTGATGAGATTCTTGCGGGCATTGCTCGCTTGGCGGATGCGGATGCTGCAATCATGGCTGCGCGCGACTTCTTCGCGTGTGCGCCCGGCTGGCGCGACGTGTGGAGCAACGAAGTCGGCCCGGTCTTCGAAGACTTGGACGTTCTCGACGACGTCGCGGATACCCTCGAAGGAATGGGCACGGATCCGCGCATCATGGCGGATGTAGAGGCTTTCAGAGAGCGTGTGGGTGATCATAAAGACACTGTGCACGACCTCAGGAAGCGCCTCGAGGGCGGGCAGATCGCTCCCGCCCAGGCGCTGGAAGAACTCGACCGGATCGCCAACGACGCGCGCACGCGCGTTGCCGAGCTCATCGAGGCGACGCTCGCAACCGATGCCTCGTCTCAGGGACGCGAACGTTACGCGAGGTGGAAGGGCGCGGGCATCAGCCTCACCGCGGCTAACGCCGAGTACGACGAAGAGTACTGGAGCGAGGAAGCGGACGCTGACATCGAATACAACCCGGCAGCCACGATCCGACTGATCGCAAACTCCGCAGGCGTCGACCTGAACGGGCTGCCAGCCCCGGCGACCGGTGTCCTGACGGCTGGTCGCTCGTTCGTCTATCTGCTGCCGATGTATCTTGACCGATACCTGACTGAGGATGTGGACGGCAGCGGCGACGCTTCCTCGTCGGCCTGAGCGGACTGAGGCGACATGTCATCCTTGTTGGTGCAAGCATGAGCGTACCGAGCGATTGCGTGGCGACCATGGCACAGTGAACACATGACTTCTGCGACGACTGATTCGGCACCCGAGGAACGCGGGCACATGTCACTGCGAGGCTTCCGGCGCTCGACGCGTGGGATAGGCCGGATTCTGCTGGGTGTCCTTATGGTGATCTTTGTTCCCGCGTGGCTGGTATTCGCCATCGTTGACTACAGTCAGCACACGGTGCCGACAAACGAGCTGGTTGCTCCATCCGTCGACGTGCATGATGAGACGGGAAGCTTCGAGCTGATCGACGGTCGTACGCTGACAGACACTCTCGGTGGCGTCAGGTTCGCGCGTCCCATTCACCTCGTCATCTTGTCGACGGACGACCTGGTGGGCGGCAACCTCGACGAGGCGACCCTCACGTACGCGCGGGCGGGGCATCAGGAGTGGATGTCGCCCAGTGGGTATAAGTGGGCCGACGGCTACCTGATCCTGTCGGTGTCGCCGACCCACCGTAAGGTGGGGACTTACTTCGGCGAGGACATTGCCCCAGTGTTGTCCGTCCAAAGGGAGATTCAGGACGCTGCGAAGGCTGATTTCCGGGCGGGTCGCTGGAGTCAAGGAATAGTCGCGGCGGCGACGACGGCAGCTGAGTACATTCCGAGCGAAGCAGGCCGGAGTATTGAGAACAGAGTCGTCTGGCCTCATTGGACGTGGTGGCTCATCTCGCTTGCGGGTATCGGTGTTCTCATGCGTGGGTGGAGCCTGCATCAGAAGGTGCAAGATAGCTCAAAACGCATTGCCGAGGCGTGGAGCGATATGGAGAAGCGCCGCTCAGAGGTGGATCGTACCTTCCACTCGATCATCGATGCGGGCTCTTACAACAAGGGGCTGACCGTTCGCTACGGGTGCGCCAACCAAGAGCGCAAAAGAGTGCGCGAGCGCGTTGCTGTTCTGAAGTCCCCGGGGTTCTTCGGTTCCTTCAGCGCCGAGTCAGCACGCGAGAGAGAGGAGCTGGCCGCAGACATCGAACGTCTATCGAGCGCTTACGACGCGATCATCGCCGCGCGTGACTTTTTCGCGCTTGCTCCGGGATGGCATACTCTGTGGGACAACGAGGTGGGTCCGGTCTTCGAAGATCTGTTGGCGGCGGACGTCGTCTCGATCAAGGTGCGAAAACGAGTGAAAAAGCGAGAGGTCGCACGTAAGGTGGAGGAGCTAAACCGTTGGACGAATGACCAGCGCGACATCATCGTTGGACTCAGGACCAGCCTGGAGCGCGCTGAGGTGAGTCCGGGCGAGGCGCTCTATGAGCTGGATCGAATCGCGAACGAGGCCCGGGCGCGCCTGACACGGCTCATTGAACAGGCGCTTGATGCTGACACCTCCTCGGTTGGGCGCGAGCGCTACGAGCGGTGGAAACGCAACAAAGGTGGCACTGTGAGCGCCCATGATGTGCTCTACAAGGGCAGGTATCTCAGTGTCGGGCGCAGCCACGAGTACGATCCCGCCTCGACGATCCGTCTGACCGCAAATTCTGCGGGCGTGCGCCTCACAGGAAAGGCTGCGGAAAGGTCTGGTCGTTTCCAGGCGAACAACGTGTCCGTCTGGGCGTATCCGACGTATCTCGACCGCTACGTCGACGACGAACCATCCAGCTCCGCGACCAGCTTCGCGGACTATGGTTCCTCTTCGGGTGGCTTCTCAGGCTCGGGCTCGTCCTCGTCATTTTGAGAGTCATAGCGGTCGTGTACGGCGCCCGTCAGACTGCTTGACAGAAGGAACGCGAGATACCGAGCAACCGACTGTCATTCATGCCAAAGTAGAGCCATGACATCTATGACACTCGATGGGGCTGACAGGGAAGCGGAGCGTCCGCCCGCATCCTTGCGCGTCCTGCGCTTCGTGGCCGGTCTCCTCCTGTTCCTCGTCGCGCCCGTGTGGTTGGGCGCTGCCTACTACGTCAATGTTCATGCGGTACCGAAGCCCAGTGACCCGGTTACGCCCGTCGTGGAGGTCCACGACGAGACGGGGAGTTTTCGTGACATCGGCGGTCGGCCCCTGAATGCCGTCCTCGAGGACGTTAGTTTCACGCGCGCCGTTCACCTCGTGGTCCTGTCGACCGATAGTCTCAGCGGCGACGACATGGATCAGGCGGTGGTCACCTACGCGCGCGCCAATCATCCGGAGTGGCTGAGCGCGGGTGGATCGACCTGGGCGAATGGGTATGTAATCCTGGTCGTGTCGCCCGCTGATCATATGGTGGGCACCTACGTGGGCGATGATGTCGTTCTTCCCCTAGCTGCTCAGAAGGACGTCCAGGATGCGGCGAAGGATGACTTCCGCAATGGGCGTTGGAGCGAAGGCATCGTTGCCGCGGTGAACAAGGCAGCGGCGCTGATCCCGGGAGAGAACACTCAGCGTCAGGGGAATATCGTTCCGTGGCCTCCCCTTTACGCGTGGACGACGACGGCCGCCGGAATCGTCGTCTGGTTGATCGGTGGGAAAGCCCGCCGTCGGCCAAACGAGGTCGCGAGGCCGCTCTCCGAACAGTGGAACGCTATGGAAAAGCGTCACATCGGGGTCGAGAGTTCCTTTGCTGCGCTCCTCGCCGAAGGGGGTTATGAGCGTGGTCTGACCGCGCGCTACCAGGCTGCGCGGGCGGAGCGCGAGAAGGTGCGCGCCCGCATCGCCTCGGCTCGTGGGAAACAGGCGACGATGCGGTCGCTCACCCAAGCCTTTCAGGACCTGTCAGACGCGGACACAGCGATGGAGGCGGCGTGTGAGTTCTTCGCGCTTTCCCCGAACTGGCGCAGCGTGTGGGCCAATGAGGTGGGCCTGGTCTTCGAGGATCTGGACGTGGTGGACCTGGTCGCGCGCACGGCTGCGGACCGAACGAACTATCAGCACGTCATCACCTTGTATGCCGCCCTCAGCGCCTGGACGAACGAGCAGCGCGTGGCCGTGAAGAACCTGCAAGGCAGCATTGAGCGTGCAGAGGTGACACCTGCCACGGCCTTGGAGGGCCTTGACTGGATTGCGAACGAGGCCAGGGGCCGCCTCGCGGTGTTCGTCGAGAACGCGCTGGCGGCCGACACGTCGTGGATGGGACGCAGGCGCTACTCGCGCTGGCAGGCGGGCAAGGGAGAAAGACTCAAGGACTACGATCTGCGTTACATCGGCACGTACTCTGTCGACGGCTGGTCGCACTCCTACAATCCCGCTGTCACGATTCGCCTGACAGCGCACTGTGCGGGCATCGACCTGAGTGGAAGCGCAGCCATCCCATCGGGGCTTTTCATGGCCTACAACGCGCCGGTCTACGTGCCGCCCGCGTACTTCAACCGCTACATCGTCTATGACGGAACCACGAGATATAGCTTCTCATATGAGACCTACCTGACGTCGCCGGCAAACCTTGGTACAGCGAATGATTATCGCAACCGTAGTCGTGTGAGCCTCTCGTCCTCCCATTCGCACAGCACGTCGAGTTCGGGTGGCTTCCACGGCTCAGGCTCATCCTCGTCGTTCTGAGCAGAGGAGAGGCCGACCCCCATAGCCGATCTCACGCTCACCTGATGGCGTCCATCTTTGAAGGCGTTGGGCTGCTGTGCCATAATGACATGTCGGCTTACCGGTTCACCGGCATGCCCCAGGCGCTTGCGCGCGCTGGAGGGCGAATCCCCGTCAGATGCGAGGAACGCTGCATGTCCGGACCCGGGGCACCAAACGATCCAGGAGAATCCCATGCGTAAGGGCATCCACCCCGAATACGTGGACACCGTCGTGACCTGCACGTGCGGCAACTCGTTCCACACCCGTTCCACGCTCACCTCCGGCGAGATGCGCGTGGACGTGTGCTCGGCCTGCCACCCGTTCTACACGGGCAAGCAGAAGATCCTCGACACCGGCGGCCGCGTCGCCAAGTTCGAGGCTCGCTACGGCAAGCGCGTGCGCCCCTCGAAGTGATGAGGGTGAGCGGATAGCTCGACGGCGGTGTCGTCGGCCTGAAGGCTGGCGGCGCCGCCGCTTTTTCAAACGTTTGACTCGTAAGGATGTGGTGAATCGTGGCCGCGACGGATGAGCTGGGCGCACTGGGCCCGTTGTTGGAGGAGTATGCGCAGGTGGAGGCCCAGATGGCTGATCCACAGACGCTGACGAACCCCCAGCTGATGCGCCGCGTCGGCCGCCGGTACGCTGAGCTTGGCCGCGTCAAGGCCGCCGCTGATCGGCTGAGCACGGCGGCGGGGGACCTTGAGGCTGCCCGCGAACTGGCTGCGGAAGACCGATCCTTCGCGGACGAGATTCCAGCTCTCGAAGAAGAGGAAGCAGCGGCCCACGAGGCCCTCGTCAAAATCCTGGCTCCCCGCGATCCCGAGGATGCGATGGACGTCATCCTCGAAATCAAAGCCGGTGAAGGCGGCGAAGAATCTGCGCTGTTTGCCTCCGACCTGGCGCGCATGTACGGCCGCTACGCCGAGGCGCACGGCTGGAGCGTTACCGAGTTGAGCGCGACCCATACGGAGCTCGGCGGTTTCAAGGACATCACGCTTGCGATCCGCGCGAAGGGCACGCCCGCCCCCGACGAGGGTGTGTGGGCCCACCTCAAATACGAGGGCGGCGTCCACCGCGTGCAGCGCGTGCCCGTCACCGAATCCCAGGGACGTATCCACACGAGCGCCGTCGGTGTCTTCGTCATGCCGGAGATCGAGGACGACGACGAGATCGTCATCGACCCTAACGACCTGCGCATCGATGTCTACCGTTCGAGCGGCCCCGGCGGCCAGTCCGTCAACACGACCGACTCTGCCGTGCGTATCACCCACCTTCCCTCGGGCATCGTCGTGTCGATGCAGAATGAGAAGTCTCAGCTGCAAAACAAGGAAGCGGCCCTGCGCGTCCTCGCCTCTCGCCTCGCTGCGGAGGCCCGCGCGAAGAAGGAGGCCGAGGCCTCGGCCCAGCGCCTGTCCCAGGTGCGCACCGTGGATCGCTCCGAGCGCATCCGCACCTACAACTTCCCGGAGAATCGCATCGCGGATCACCGTACGGGCTTCAAGGCCCACAACCTCGACGCCGTCCTGTCGGGCGCGCTCGATGCCGTCATTTCCTCCCTGCAGGAGGCCGATGAGGCCGAACGCCTGGCCGCCGCCGCGAACGCATGAGCGCGCAGGTGGAGGGGCAGTGGGGACTGCACGAGGCGCGGGCGTGGGCGCGCGCACGCCTGGACGAGGCCGGGGTTGACTCGGTCGACGCCGACGTGCGCGAGCTCCTCGAGTGGGCGTGCGACGTCACCACGCAGTGGGATCTACCCACCGTCCTCGATCCCGAACAGGCGGAGAAGCTGCGCGGTGGCGTAGCAGAGAGAGCCTTGCGTATTCCCCTCCAGCACGTCACGGGACGCATGTTTTTCCGCTCGCTGGTCCTGACCGCAATGCCCGGCGTGTTCATCGTACGCCCGGAGACAGAGGTCCTGGCGGGCCTGGCCATTGACGAGGCGCGCTCCGTCGTGGGGAGCCGCGGCGAGGCGCGCGTCGTCGACCTGTGCACCGGCTCTGGGGCGATCGCGCTGGCTGTCGCCACCGAAGCCGCGCGCACCGAAGTGTGGGCCGTCGAAAAGGAACCTGATCCTTTCGCCTTGGCCTGCCATAACCGCGACCGTATCGGCGCGCGCGGCGTGCACCTGGAACGCGGCGACGCAACGAACCCAGCGACCCTCCACTTCCTGAACGGTCTGGTCGACGTGGTCGTCACCAACCCGCCCTACGTTCCAGCCGACGAGATGCCCACCCAGCCCGAGGCCAGCGCCGATCCGCACTCGGCCCTCTACGGGGGAAGCGAGGACGGACTGGATATTCCCGCGCGGATCATCCGCCGTGCCCTCACGCTTCTACGTCCGGGCGGCCTGCTCCTGATGGAGCACTCGCCCAGCCAGGACGAGGCGCTGCGCGCTTACGCGACCGCTGTCGGAATGGTTGACGCCGCGACCGAGGCGGACTTGGCCGGTCGTATGCGCTTCCTGCGCGCCCGCACGCCCCGCTGATACCCCGCCCGCGATCCGTGACACAATAGCACCGATGAGTACTGAGACGATCCTGAGCGCAACACCGAACCTTGAGGCCGACGCGCTAGCGCACGCAATCCGCGAACTGAACGACGGCCGCGTCCTCGTCGTTCCCACGGACACCGTCTACGGAATCGGATGCGACGCCTCCAACCCCGATGCCGTGAGCGCGGTGCTGGCCGCCAAGGGGCGCGGTCGTCAGATGCCGCCGCCTGTCCTCGTCGCGTCGGTCGACGCCATCGATTCCCTGTGCGTCGACGTTCCCGACTATGCGCGAACCCTCGCGCGCGCCTTCTGGCCCGGCGGACTCACGCTCATCCTGCGTGCCCGCCCCGACCTCGGGTGGGACCTGGGGGAAACCGGCGGCACCATCGGCGTGCGCATGCCGAACCAGGACGCGCTCCTGACCCTTCTGCGTGACTTCGGCCCCATGGCGGTGACCTCCGCGAACCTGACCGGCCACCCGTCGGCCACGTCAGTCCAGCAGGCCATCGGTTACTTCGGCACCTCCGTCGCGGCCTACCTTGACGGCGGACCCACCCGGGGGACCACGGCCTCGTCCATCGTCGACTGTGCCCACGGCGATCCTCGCGTTATCCGCCTGGGGACCATCAGCCTCGCCGACCTGAGCGCGGTCGCCGACATGCCCATTCGGGAAACGGAGGGACGCCACCCGTGAAGGTTTACCTGCTGCTCGCCGCCATGGCAATGGCCTTGACGATCCTGCTGACTCCAGCCGTGCGCTGGGCCTGCCTGCGTTTTCATATCCTGCCGCCCGTGCGCGGGCGCGACATCCAAAAGACCCCGATCCCGCGCCTCGGCGGCGTCGCCATGACCATCGCGCTCATCGTCACAATGCTCGTCGCCTCGCGCATCCCCTACATGGCACCGCTGTTCACGACCACTGTCCCGTGGGCCGTCATGGCTGGTGCCGGTGCCATGTGCGTCCTCGGCGTCATCGACGACATCATCGAGCTCGACTGGATGGCTAAGCTCGGCGGGCAAGTCCTCATCGCGGGCGGCATGGCTTTCGGCGGCGTCCAGCTCGCGTCCTTCCCGATTTTCGGTATCACGCTGGGTTCCTCAAGGCTCTGGCTTTTCATCTCCGTCCTGTTCATCGTCGGCATCATGAACGCCGTCAACTTCATCGATGGACTCGACGGCCTGGCCTCCGGCATGATCGCAATCGGTGCCGGATCCTTCTTTATCTACTCCTACGTCATCACGCGCCTCATGGGAGCCGCCTCCTACGCGACAACCGCGAGCCTCATCGTTATTGCTCTCGTCGGAGTATGCGCGGGCTTTCTCTGGTTCAACTTCCACCCGTCCTCGATCATGATGGGTGGGGGAGCGGAGACCATGGGCCTCGTTCTGGCCGCCGCCGGCATCATCGTCACCGGCAAAATCGACCCGTCCCTGCTCGGGCGCCAACAAGTAATCGTCTCAGCCCTGCCGCTCATCCTGCCGATGGCCGTCATCTTTATGCCCGTCGCCGACCTCGTCGTCACCTCCGTGCGACGGATGAGCCGTGGAAAGAGTCCATTCATCGCTGACCGCTCACATTTCCATGACCGCCTCCTCGTTGCCGGGCACTCCCACCGCGGCGTCGTGGCAATCCTGTGGATGTGGACCGCCATCGTGTGTCTCCCCTCCGCCGGGCTACTTGGCTTCGCGTGGTGGAAGGTCGCTTTAGGGGCGTTCATTGCGGCCGCCGTGGGCGTCACAGTCACGACTCGCGAATTTCCGAAGGACGAGATCGGGACGGACGCAGCATGACCTATCTCCTGGCCCTCGTCATGGTCGCCGTCATTTGTGGTGCCCAGTGGTTCTTCACCTCACGTGCTCTGGCTTCACCCGCCCGCTTCCTCGCGTGGGTGAGCGGCGGATATGTCGCGAAAATCGCACTGCTTGCCCTGGGCCTGTATGTTCCGCGCATGCTCGGTATGGACGTGCGCATCGCCGCGATTGCAACGATTATCGCCATCATTGTGTCCTCGAGCGTTGAGATGATCGTCATGGCCCGTAGGCGTACGATGAACGTGGATCTACACCCTCACAACGACTAACTATTGCGCGCGCCGCGGGCGCGCTGATCTGTATAGAATGGAACGAGTTGCTAGTGAGGCAACACAACCAATGGAGTTCCGATGAAGGAGGCACGTTCCGTGTCCAATAACGCGCCCGCTCGCCGCGCTTCCGCGTCCAAGCCGCGCTGGTACTGGGTGAGCCTCGCGATCCTGCTCCTCATCATTGGCGCGACCGCCTACCCGGCGTTCACCCAGCATCCTCACCAGCCCGCCCTGGAGGACTTCTTCCCCTCGGTGATCTTCGGTGAGGGAACCTTTTACGAGTTCAACCGCCTGACTTTGGCCCGTGTCATCATGGGCGTGCTCGTGTGCCTCGTGCTGGTGGCCGTTGCGCGTAAGCCGAAGCTCGTTCCCACCCGCGGACAGATGGCCGTCGAGGCCATCGCCGGCTACATCCGCGACAACGTCGCCCTCGACATGCTGGGTCCGAAGACGGGCCGCAAGTTCTCCGGCTTCATCGCTTTCCTCTTCTTCGGTGTCCTGTCCATGAACATCGCGGGCATCATCCCGGGCATCAACATCGCCGCCTCGTCGGTGGTCGCCGTTCCGATGTTCTTCGCTCTCATCACGTACGTCACCTTCATCGGTGCGGGCATCGGCAAGCAGGGAGTGGGCGGCTTCTTCGCATCCCAGCTCTTCCCGCCTGGGCTGCCCGTTCCGATGTACCTCCTGATCACGCCGATCGAGTTCCTGTCGAACTTCATTGTTCGCCCCGTCACGCTGACGCTGCGACTCCTGTGCAACATGATCTCCGGACATCTGCTGCTCGGCATGACCTACTTCGGGACGGCAATTCTGCTCCACGAACTCTCCGTCCTGTCTGCCGCCTCCGCGCTGACCGGTGCCGCCATGTTCGTGATGACCGGCTTCGAGGTCTTCGTGGCCTTCCTGCAGGCATACATCTTCACGATCCTGTCGACCGTGTACATCAAGCTTTCCGTCGAACATCACTGACCCCCAACGCCACCCGGCGTTACTAACAGAAGGAAACCACTATGGGAACCGCAGCATTCGCCTACATCGGCTACGGCCTCGCCACCCTGGGCCCCGGCCTCGGTATCGGCCTCATGGTCGGCAAGAACCAGGAAGCGACCGCCCGTCAGCCCGAGGTTGCTGGCCGTCTCTTCACCAACATGATTATCGGCGCCGGCATGGTTGAGGCCCTCGGCCTCATCGGCTTCGTTATGCCGCTCATCGTTAAGTGATCGCTATGCACCAGATTGTCGCCGCTGCGGACCAGGAGGTCGGCGGCCTCGCCGTCATCCTGCCGCCGCTGTACGAGATTTTCTGGTCGGCTCTCGTTCTGCTTATCGTCCTGCTCCTCGTCGGACGCTACGCGCTGCCTCGCATCTACAAGACGATGGACGAGCGAGCTGCCGCAATCGAGGAAGGTCTCGGTGCTGCCGAGCAAGCGAAGGCCGACCAGGCTGCCGCTGCGCGCGAGCGTGAAGAGATCATCCGCCAGGCACACGCCGAGGCGCACACGATTCGTGAGCGCGCCAACGATGAGGCCAAGGCCATCGTGGCCGCAGCCCGTAACGAGGCAACCAACGAAGCGGGCCGTATCCTCGAGGGTGCGCAGCGCCAGATCCTCGCTGAAAAGCAGGCCGCGGAAATCTCCCTGCGCTCCGAGGTGGGTCTGCTCGCCTCCGAGCTGGCCGAAAAGATCATCGGTGAGCAGCTCACCGACACGGCCCTGACCTCTCGCGTCGTTGATCGTTTCCTTGACGAACTCGAGGCCGACAACGCGCTGGTCGAGGAGAAGCGATGACACAGATGCGCACGATCGAGTCAGTCCCGTTCGCGACCGACCTGGCGGCGGCCCTCGCCACCCCGGGCACCGACGCGATGCGGGTCGCCGAGGACTTCTTCGGCTTGGCCGACCTGTTTAAGGAGAATACTCGTCTCGCGCGTGCGCTGACCGATCCGGCCCGGTCATTGGCGGACAAGCAGTCCCTCGCGAAGGAAGCATTCGCCTCCCACGTGACAACTGCGACGATGACCGTCGTCAACCTTGTCGTCGCCGACCACTGGCGTCGCCCCACTGACGTCGATGACGCACTCGAAGTACTGGGCATCCTCAGCGTCTTGAATGCCGCAGGTGCGAAGGGGGCACTCGACCAGGTCCGTGAGGAACTGTTCCAGGTCCGTTACTTCCTGGACCATAACCGAGAGGTGCGCGTGCGCCTCTCCGACATCTCCACAGGCGACTCGCACGAGCGAGGAGACCTGGCCACGAGCCTGTTTGGCTCGCGAGTCAGCGTGTGGACGATGCGCCTGGTGCGTCGCGCCGTTGGCCGCTCCAACCACGGACGACTCCTGCACAACATCCGCAGGTACGCCCAGTGGGCAGCCACCATGCAGGATCGCCTCTTCGTCACGGTCGCCACGGCCTCGCCGATGACCGAGGCTCAGGTTGACCGTCTGCGAGCCATTCTCGAAAAGCGCTACGGCGTCACCGTTGACCTGGCAATCTCGGTGGATCCCACACTTATCGGAGGCTTCCGCCTGCGCGCCGGTCTGACCGCCATTGACGCGTCGCTGGCCACCAGGATCAGCGCCGCTCGGGACGCCATCGCTAGCTAGCGCCCCTCGTCCATCATTTACTTCACTTTTTCTTAGTTAGGAATCCTCATGGCTGACCTCAGCATCTCCCCGGAGGAAATCCGCGGAGCACTGGACTCCTTTATGGAGTCCTACCGTCCGGCGGACGTGGCCACCGAAGAGGTGGGTCACGTCATCGAAACGGCCGATGGTATCGCGCACGTCGAGGGCCTGCCCGGCACCATGGCGAACGAGCTGCTGCGTTTCGAGGACGGGACGCTGGGCCTGGCCATGAACCTCGACCGGCGTGAGATTGGTGCCGTCGTCCTCGGTGACTTCGGTGGCATTGAAGAAGGACAGCTCGTCCATCGCACGGGCGAGGTCCTCTCCGTTCCCGTTGGTGACGGCTACCTCGGTCGCACGGTTGATCCCCTCGGCCGCCCGATCGACGGTCTCGGTGATATCACGGACCTGGATGGGCGCCGCGCGCTTGAGCTGCAGGCCCCCGGCGTCATGATGCGTAAGAGCGTCCACGAACCCCTCGCCACCGGCCTGAAGGCCATCGACTCGATGATCCCGGTTGGCCGCGGCCAGCGTCAGCTCATCATCGGCGACCGTAAGACCGGTAAGACCGCGATCGCGCTCGACACGATCCTCAACCAGCGTGATAACTGGAAGAGCGGCGACCCGAACAAGCAGGTGCGCTGCATCTACGTAGCGATCGGCCAGAAGGGTTCGACCATCGCCTCCGTGCGTTCCACGCTCGAGGACGCGGGAGCCATGGAGTACACGACCATCGTCGCCTCCCCGGCCTCGGACCCCGCCGGCTACAAGTACATGGCTCCCTACACCGGCTCCGCCATCGGCCAGCACTGGATGTACCAGGGCAAGCACGTCCTCATCGTCTTCGACGATCTGTCCAAGCAGGCCGAGGCCTACCGTGCGGTGTCGCTGCTTCTGCGCCGCCCGCCGGGCCGCGAAGCATACCCCGGCGACGTCTTCTACCTACACTCCCGCCTGCTGGAGCGCTGCGCGAAGCTGTCGGACGCCCTCGGCGGCGGTTCGATGACCGGCCTGCCGATCATCGAGACCAAGGCAAACGACGTGTCGGCGTACATTCCGACGAACGTCATTTCGATCACCGACGGCCAGATCTTCCTGCAGTCCGACCTGTTCAACGCGAATCAGCGTCCCGCCGTCGACGTGGGTATTTCCGTGTCCCGTGTCGGTGGTGCCGCCCAGCCCAAGGCGATGAAGAAGGTCGCCGGTACGCTCAAGCTCACGCTCGCGCAGTACCGCTCGATGGCCGCCTTCGCGATGTTCGCCTCCGACCTGGATGCGGCGACCCGTCGTCAGCTGACCCGCGGCGAGCGCCTCATGGAGCTGCTCAAGCAGCCCCAGTCCACGCCCTACGCCATGGAAGACCAGGTCGCCTCGATTTGGATGGGCACGAACGGCTACCTCGATGACATCGAGGTCGAGGACGTGCTGCGCTTCGAGCGCGGTCTCCTCGACCACCTTCACGCGAACTCCACCGTCCTTGACACGATTGCCGAGACCGGCGACCTGTCTAAGGAGACCGAGGAAGCCCTGAAGAAAGCCGTCGAAGAGTTCCACCGCCAGTGGATCAGCGCCGGGCGCGGTGCTGCCTCCGCGGAGGACGGCGAGGTCGTGGCTGAGCGCACCCGCGAGGAAATCTCGCGCGGTCGCACGAGCGAGAAGGCCTAAGCGATGGGTGGACAGCAGAGGATCTACAAGCAGCGTATCGCCTCGACGACGACGCTCGCGAAGGTCTTCCGCGCCATGGAGATGATCGCTGCGTCTCGCATTGGCGCGGCGAGGCGCGCTGCCACCGAGGCCGGACCCTACGAAAAGGCTCTGACTCAGGCGGTTGCGGCGGTTGCGGTTCACACGGACCTCGACCATCCGCTGACCCTGGAACGCGAGGACACCAAGCGTGTTGCGATCCTGGTTGTGGCGTCGGATCGTGGCATGGCCGGAGCCTATTCGGCGACCATTCTGCGCGAGTCGGAGAAACTCATCTCCGACCTGACGGCTGACGGCTTCGAGCCGTTGCTCTACACCTTTGGACGCAGGGCGGCTGCCTACTTCCGTTTCCGCGGCGTTACTATCGAACGCGAGTGGGAGGGCGAGTCCGATTCGCCCTCGCCCGAGACTGCGCGTGACATCGCATCCGTGCTGCTCGAGCGCTTCTTGGACCCGGACCCGACGACCGGCGTCGGTTCCCTGCACCTCGTGTACACCCGCTTTAGGACGGTTATGAGCCAGGTGCCTGAGGTGCGTCAGATGCTGCCCCTCACGGTCGTGGACACCCCTGAATCAGACGAGGAACGCGAGGCCGAGCGCGGTTACGCGGATGATCCTGCTTCGGCGCTGCCCGAGTATGAGTTCATCCCGTCGCCTGAAGCGGTCCTGGATACGCTGCTACCCCTCTATGTTGAGGCGCGCATCCACAACGTCCTTCTCCAGTCGGCGGCGTCCGAACTCGCATCGCGTCAGCGTGCGATGCACACGGCAACGGACAACGCTGAGGAACTCATTACGAAGTACACGCGTCTGGCCAACTCGGCCCGCCAGGCGGAAATTACCCAGGAAATCACCGAAATCGTGGGCGGGGCCGACGCTCTGAGCGCGAGCTGACCCCTTCGAGACACGGAGTAAAACAATGACTGATACACCTGCAATCGCCGAGGGGCGCGTCGCCCGCGTCGTCGGCCCTGTCGTCGATGTGGAGTTTCCCCCGGATCGCATCCCGCCGCTCTACAACGCACTCACCGTCGAAGTGAATCTCGCCGGTCAGGGCGAGGGCGAGTCGACCTTCACGATGACCCTCGAGGTTGCCCAGCACCTCGGCGACAACCTCGTGCGTACCATCGCGTTGAAGCCCACCGACGGCCTCGTGCGTGGTACCCCCGTCACTGACACCGGTGCCCCGATCTCCGTGCCCGTTGGTGACGTCACCAAGGGCCACGTCTTTAACGTGACCGGCGACGTCCTCAACCTCGAAGAGGGCGAGACCCTCGACGTCAAGGAGCGCTGGCCGATCCACCGCCAGCCCCCGGCCTTCGACCAGCTCGAGGCGCGCACCAAGATGTTCGAGACCGGCATCAAGGTCATCGACCTGCTGACCCCTTACGTGCAGGGCGGCAAGATCGGCCTTTTCGGCGGCGCGGGCGTCGGTAAGACAGTCCTCATTCAGGAGATGATCCAGCGCGTTGCCCAGGACCACGGCGGTGTCTCCGTGTTCGCCGGCGTCGGCGAGCGCACCCGTGAGGGCAACGACCTCATCGGTGAAATGGAAGAGGCGGGCGTCTTCGACAAGACCGCCCTCGTCTTCGGTCAGATGGACGAGCCGCCGGGCACGCGTCTGCGCATCGCGCTGACCGGACTGACCATGGCGGAGTACTTCCGCGATGTCCAGCACCAGGACGTTCTCCTGTTCATCGACAACATCTTCCGCTTCACCCAGGCGGGTTCCGAGGTTTCCACGCTGCTGGGCCGCATGCCCTCGGCCGTTGGCTACCAGCCCAACCTGGCTGACGAAATGGGTCTGCTCCAGGAGCGCATCACTTCGGCCGGTGGCCACTCGATCACGTCGCTGCAAGCGATCTACGTTCCCGCCGACGACTACACTGACCCGGCTCCTGCGACGACCTTTGCTCACCTGGATGCAACGACCGAGCTCTCCCGTGAGATCGCGGCCAAGGGTATTTACCCGGCTGTGGACCCGCTGGCCTCGACCTCGCGTATCCTCGACCCGGCCCTCGTGGGCCGCGAGCACTACGACGTCGCCACGCACGTCAAGGCCATTCTGCAGAAGAACAAGGAGCTGCAGGACATTATCGCGATCCTCGGCGTCGACGAGCTGAGCGAGGACGACAAGGTCACCGTCGCACGCGCACGCCGCATCGAGCAGTTCCTGTCCCAGAACATGTACATGGCGGAGAAGTTCACGGGCGTGCCCGGTTCGACCGTCCCGCTGTCGGAGACCATCGAGGCCTTCAAGCGTATTGCCGAGGGCCACTACGACGATGTTCCGGAGCAGGCGTTCTACAACTGCGGCGGCATCGACGACCTGGAGCGTAACGCTCACGAGCTGGCCAAGGAAGCCTGATGGCATCGGGCAAGTCCTTGCAGGTCGAGGTTGTCTCTCATGAGGGACGCCTGTGGCATGGCGCTGCGAGCGCCGTCCAGATCCCAACGGTTGATGGCAGCCTGGGCATTCTGCCCGGCCGTCAGCCGCTGCTCGCCCAGCTGGGCGATGGAATTGTCACGGTGACGTGTGCCAATGAGATCGTGTCCCTCGAGGTCAGTGGGGGATTCGCCTCAGTTGACTCCGATTTCATCACGGTCGTGGCTGACCGCGCTACAGTGGCATCACAGTAGGTTGACGCAACGCGAGGAGAACCTGATGAGCCTGATACATGTTTTGATCGCGGTAGTGGTTCTCCTCGCGTGCGCGGCGGTGATCCTGTGGGCGTACATGAATGTGCGCGCCCGCAGGATCGCTGCGCGTCTGGGCGCGTTTCGCTGTTGGTCGCGCCCGGACCATCATGCGGGGTGGACGGCCGGGATCGGCGTCTATGGCGTCGAAGAACTGCAGTGGTATCGCCTGGTGGCTATGTCCCTGAAGCCGGTGTATTCGATTCCTCGTCGCGGCATGGAAGTGTCCGCTCCGATCTCTCACTCGGACGATGGTGCCATGGTCGAGGTGCGCCTGGCCTATGGTGAGCATCGTTACGAGGTCGCCGTGGAACGCTTGACGTATAACGGATTGGTCTCCTGGGTTGAGTCCGGTCCTCCGCGCCGCCCGTGACCGGGATTGGTAAGCTCACGGGGTGCGTATTGTTATTGCTACCTGCACCGTTGATTATTCCGGTCGACTGAGCGCCCACCTGGACCCTGCTAAGCGCGTCATCATGCTCAAGGGTGACGGCTCTGTGCTCATTCATTCCGAGGGAGGTTCGTACAAGCCTCTCAACTGGATGACGGCTCCGTGCACAGTTTCCTTCGGTGAGCCGGGGGAGGGTGAGGAAGGCGTGGAGCAGGTGTGGACGGTTCAGGCCGACAAGACGGATGACAAGCTGGTCATCCGCATCCACGACGTCATTGCCGACGTCACGGAGGATCTGGGAGTGGACCCCGGCCTCGTGAAGGACGGCGTGGAGGCTCACCTGCAGGAGCTCCTCGCCGAGCAGGTTCCTCAGATTCTCGGTGAGGGGTGGGAGCTGGTGCGCCGGGAGTACCCCACGCCGGTGGGTCCTGTTGACCTGATGGTGCGTGACGCGGATGGAGCGTACGTGGCGATTGAAGTGAAGCGCCGCGGTGGCATCGATGGCGTCGAGCAGTTGACCCGTTACCTGTCTCTTCTCGGCCGAGATGCTCTCCTCGGCGACGTCACGGGGATTTTTGCGGCACAGGAGATTACGAAGCAGGCTCGCACGCTCGCCGAGGACCGCGGTATTCGCTGCGTGGTCCTGGACTACGATGCGATGCGCGGCTTTGACGACCCCGAGTCGCGTCTGTTCTGATGCCCGCTGACCTGCATACGAGCTTGTCACGCATCGTTTCCCAGGGGTTGGTGAGCGCGACCTGTGCGCACAGCCCGGTGGAGGCGGTCGAGTCTTTGCTCGCGCTTCAAGGCCAATTGGTGAGTGCCATTCCCTGGGCGATTGGGGTTCGCTGCCCGGGTTCGACTCGCGCCCAGGTTGAGGAGGCGTTTGCGCGCGGCGAGTTGGTTCGTTCCTGGCCGATGCGCGGCACGGTGCACGTCACGAGTGCTCGAGACCACCACTGGCTGCGACGTGTGCTGCGCCATCGTCGTGCGTCGTGGGAGCGTAGGGCGATCGAGCTGGGCCTCGTCGACGCGGTCGTTGAACGGGCGGCGGCCGCCTCGTATGCCGTGCTGGAGACCGCGCCGCAGGGCGTGAGTCGCGCGGAGCTGATCGAGGCGTGGCAGAGCGCTGGGATCGAGGTAATCTCTTCAGCCTCCTCCGAGGCTGGCCTGCGACGCCGTCATCTCATGATGCGCCTGCACCTCGATGGTTTTCTCACCTCGGGTCCAGTGCGGGCGGGGGAGCATCTGTTGATCGACGCGCGCTCGCTCCCGCAGGCCCCAGGTGTTGCGAAGGGGGAGGCTGGGCACGAGGAGGCGCTGGCTCTGCTTGCGGCGCGTTACGCGTGGGGGCACGGCCCCATCGATGCGGCCGACCTGGCCAGGTGGACTGGGCTGACACTCACCGAGGCACGGCGTGCGTTAGGGGGTGCCCTCGAGGTAGCAGAAACGGCTGGGATGAGGCTGTCGAGGCGCGGCGATGCAGTTGCTCGCGCTGACCTGGAGGACTTGGTGATGTCAGTCAGGGACGAGGCCGGGGGAACTTTCGCGCTGCCAGCCTTCGATGAGTTGCATGTGGGGTACAGGGATCGAACCTGTCTGACGGACGAGGCCGGGGAGAGGCTCATTTGTCCGACGAAGAACGGTATGTTTCGGCCTATCGTGGTGTCGGGTGGGCGCGTTGTTGCGGTGCGTGCGCCGGGTGGAGTTCTTTCGTTCGCAGACGGGGGAGAGGCGCATGCGCAGGAGGCTCGTGCGCTCATGAAGGACTGGGAGAATTGGATGTCGAAGTGACAGCGCTTGAGTGTCAGGTGTGCCACAATGAAGGTCATGACTGATTCTGTGCTGCGTGGCCGCCTGGTTCTCGAAAACTCGATTGTTGATGACGGAATTATCGAGATTGACGGCTCGACTATTACCCGTGTCTGCCCCGTATCCGACTATGACGGTGAGCTTCCCGAGGCCACCGATTCGACATTCCTGCCCGGCCTCGTCGATGTGCATTGCCACGGCGGGGGCGGCGAGTCCTTCCCGAACGCCGAGACAGCCGAGGCAGCGCTCGTCGCCGTCAAGGAACACCGCCGCCACGGTACAACGACCCTCGTTGCCTCGTGCGTGACTGCGTCTGCCGACGTGTTGCGCGCCCGTGCCAAGACGCTCGCTCAGCTCGCCGCCGCTGGTGAGATCGCCGGCATCCACTTCGAGGGTCCCTTCGTCTCCCATGAGCGCTGTGGTGCCCAGGACCCGACATACATCATCGATCCTGACGCGGATCTGACCCGCACTCTTCTGGAGGACTGCCAGGGGTACGCCCTGTCGATGACCCTTGCCCCCGAGAAACCGAACGCCTATGGGTCCGGCTCCGTTGCCGAAGCGCTCATTGATGGGGGAGCGCTGCCCTCGTGGGGACACACCGACTCCAATTCGACGAAGGCGCGTGAGGCACTGGCCTACTCGCGCGAGCGCTTCGCTCAGGTGCAGACCAAGCGCGGTGCTCGCGCGACGATCACGCACCTCTTTAACGGCATGCGCCCACTGCACCACCGCGACACTGGCCCCATCGCCGAGTTCCTCTCGGACGCGGCGCGGGGAGGTGCTGTCGCCGAGCTGATTTGCGACTCGATCCACGTCGATCCAACGCTCGTGCGAGACGTCTACGAAATGGTGGGTCGCGATCACGTCGTCTTTATTACCGACGCGATGGCGGCGGCCGGTATGGCTGATGGCGCGTACACGCTGGGTCCGCAGGATGTCGTCGTCAAGGACGGGGTTGCCCGCCTGGCGCAGGGCAATGCGATTGCAGGAGGCACCGCTCACCTCCTGGACTGCGTCCGCGTGGCCGTGACGAAGGGCGGTATCCCGCTCGTGGACGCGGTCTACATGGCGTCGGCGCAGGGGGCAGCCATCCTAGGCGACGACACCGTGGGCACGCTCTCGCCCGGAAAGAAGGCTGACATTGTCGAGGTCGACAAGGAGCTGAACGTGCGCCGCGTGTTCCGCCGTGGCACTGTGGTTGCGTGAGAGGTAAACGAAGCAAGAAACGGCCGTGGGGCGAGGCACGTCCACTCCAGATGGACCGCCTCGCCTCCGTGCCGCGCACGGAGCGAGGCCCGGACGGAGGCGACTACCAGGTTCGTCGTCTGCCCAGTGCGGTCAAGGAATACACCTGCCCCGCGTGCCTGCGTCCCATCCCGAGGGGAACGCCGCATGTTGTGGCGTGGCCCGAGGAAGCCCCCTTCGGTTTGCCGCAGGGTGTTGAGGGCCGTCGGCATTGGCACTCCGAATGCTGGCGGCGTGGGCTTCGACCCCTGTGAAATGAAATGTGATGTATCACTGCCTCGCCTGCGAATGCGCCTGTTCACTGGGTTTGCACGTAAAGTGGGGGCTGAAGAATGCCCGCAGTGTGGGCGTTGGATCTGAGGAGCTACCGTGGAACTCTTAAAGCGATACGTGGCGGCATCGTCGATGGGCGCTGTCGCACTCGTATGCATCCTTATTGGGCTGCTCGGCGTGACCGTGCTACGGCCGCCGGCGCAGCAGGTCTCAACGGTGGAATCCGCGACGGACCTGATCATGACGCGTGACAATGTGTTGTCGATCGTCAAGGATGACGTCACGGTGACCGCCACGTCGAAGTCGGGTGCCCCCGTCACGCTCGTGATCGGCACCTCGCAGGACGCGAAGGGCTGGATCGGCAATGCAGCCTACACCGAGGTCATCGGCGTCGAGGCTGATCGCACCAAGCTGAAGGCGGAATCGCATGCCGCGAACGGAACCGGCATGGTGAACCCGAACGCTCAGAATGCTGTGCAGTCCGGTGCACAGCCCCTTGATGACCCGACCTCAGCGCAGCTGGCCGATCAGCTGGCGAAGTCGCCCATGTGGTTCAAGCAGGAGAGCGGCACGGGTAGTGTCTCCCTCGATCTCGAAAACGTTCCCAGCGGGCGGTCGGCTGTCGCTGCCTCCGCGGGTGGCCCCGGTGATCTGACGTTCACGCTGACGTGGCAGGTCGAGCAGGTGAACCTGCTGGCGATCATCGCATTCCTGACTGCTGCGTTCTTCGCCCTCCTGGCCTTTGCTCTCTTCCTGACGCGCTGGCAGCTGCTGCGCCTGCGTAAGATCCGCGCACAGCGCATTGAGGAGCGCCGCAAGGCCGACACCCTGGACACCTCCACGATCGACGCGGCTGAGGTGGCTGAGATGGTTGCCGCCGCCCGCGAGTCTGGTTCCCGCGCTGCCCACGCCCCCGCTGTCTCGGAGCCCCCGCTCGCGCCGCCCCCCGCTGCGGAACCCGCCGTCGATGAGACCGCCGCAGACGAACCCGTCGTCGCTGACGATGACGAGGCCGTGGCATACACATCCGAGGATGCTCAGTACGAGGAGATCGAAGATAGTACCCAGCAGCAGGCTGCTCCAGCGTGGGGCGCTGCCGCCTTCGCGTCTTCAACCGGCCGAGCCCCTGCCTCGGAGAGGACACGCGACGAACTGCCCGCTCGGGACGCCGCAGTCCGTGAACCTCTTCCGCTTCGCTCGACGAGGGATAAGTCCATCGTCCGCGCGTCCATTGTTGGTGTCCCCGCCCCGGATATCAGCGCCCTGTCCGCACCCGACTATGTACCGGATCCGATGATGGACACCTTCGAGCGCCGCGGCCGACACGGTCTCGACGCCGGCCCCTTCGACGTGGATCCCCCGGAGCGCGCGACGACGGATACCGGTGTCATCGACCTGTCGGGCATCCGCGGAGGCCGTAACCTGCCCTCGCGGCGCGCTCTGCGTGAGGCGCGCAACAACGGTGAAGAGGTCGTCGTCGTGGACGGCCAGGAATTCAACACCGGTCTGATTCCGGTCACGCGCCCGCGTACCACCGAGGTGCAGGCCCCCCCGCCTGCACCCACGTCCGCTCCTGACGATGACGCGTCGGCGACTGGAGGCTGGACCTCGATTATGTCCGGCTGGCTCAAGGACCGTCAGGAAGGACAGTGATGAAAAGACGGACCCTCGCGGCTGCTACCGCCGCCCTGCTCATGACTTCTGCGCTCGGCATGAGTGCCTGCTCGAGTGAGCTTGTCGCCCAGTCGGGCAGTAGCTCCGCGCAGAGCGCCGCGAACCTGGACCACGAGCGTATTTCGTCCGTGCTCGAGACGGTTGGTGGCGTGATGGCGACGGCTGACGCTTCGCTGAACGCTGCCGACCTCGGCGATCAGGTGACCAAGGGTGCACTGGAGATGCGTACCGCGCAGTACGCGCTGGCGAACGCGAACGGTCAGGCGTTGCCGCCTTTGGACTTCGAACCGACGTCGCTGGCCATCACGAACTCGGATTCGTGGCCGCGCGCGATTTTTAACATCTCTGATACGTCCTCGACGGCGCTGCCCGTCCTTGAGGTCTATGTGCAGGACTCTGCGCGTTCGGACTACAAGCTCACGAACTATGCGCGCCTGCTCGGCGGCACGCATCTGACCCTGCCGTCCGTCGGTACTGGATCGGCATACGTCACCGGAGACTCGCAGGGCTTCACGGTTACCCCCGACACCGCTCTCGCGCAGTACATCACGATGCTGAACTCCGGCACCCAGGATACGACGCAGTTCGTGGCCGACGACTTCACCAAGCAGACACTGCAGCAGGTGAGCGACCTCAATTCGTCGGTGAGCAGCGCCGGATCCGTAACCATGGCGGCCAGCGCGACGAGCTACCCGATCTCGGGCCTGGTCCTGCAGGATGGCTCGGCTCTGGTCGCAGCGAACGTCAAGTACACGCTGACCTATCAGCGAACGGTTGCCGGTTCGACGATGAACCTTGCCGGAAATACCGCCGCGCTCAGTCCCAGCGGGACGAAGGTGGAAGGTACCGCGACCGCCGACTGCATCGCGACGATCATTATGCGTATCCCCTCGCAGAAGGCGGGCGGAAACGTGCAGATCGTCGGTGGCGAGCGAGCGATCACCAAGGTCGCGCTGGATCCGTCCAACAGTCCGGGCTGAGTTTCACCCATAGCGCACACGTCGTCCCCACGCCGATTGGCGTGGGGACGACGCTTATCATCGTTTGAGGATAGCTACGCGTTCTCGAGAGGACCACTATGAACACGCCTGAGCCCCGCATCGGTGCCCCTGAAGCGACCGTGATTCCCGCCGATTCACACGGGGCCGTTGACCTGTCGGCACGCGCGAGCGCGCCCGCAGCCGAGGACGCGGCCGCGCCCTCGGGGGAGGGGCTGCACATCCCGCTGATTACCACGACGGATGAGGAGAACTTCCAGGACGTCATGTCCACCTCCCAGGCCGTGCCGGTCATCATGGTCATGTGGTCGCCGCGCTCGCTCGAATCGAAGCCCGCGCTGGCCATGCTTGAGGAGATTACGCGCGAGCATGCGGGTGCCTTCCAGCTCGTTGAAGTGGACATTGACAAGGCTCCCGCCATTGCTCAGGCCTTCCAGATCCAGACCGTCCCCACGGTCGTTGCTCTCGTCGGCGGCCGCCCGGTGCCGCTCTTCCAGGGTGGAGCGTCCAAGGAGCAGGTCCTCCCGGTCATCTCTCAGTTGCTCGAGGCTTCGGCGCAGATGGGCATCACCGCGCGCATCGCGGTTGCAGCTGAGGATACCGCCGCGCCCATTCCCCCCGAGCATGAGGCACCGCTGGCCGCGGAGGAGGCCGGCAACCTCGATGAGGCGATCACCCTGTGGGAGCGCGTCGTCGAGCTGAACCCGCGTGACGAGGACGCGAAGTCTCACCTGTCCCGCGTGCGTTTCGCCGCGCGTGCCTATGGCGAGCAGAACCCTGACGACCCGGCCTCTCACGCTGATGCACTCTTCGCGGCAGGTGACGCAGCGGGAGCCTTCGATGTGCTCCTCGAACTCCTTGCCGCCACTACCGACGCCGAGGAACGCGACGCGTTGCGCCTGCGGCTCCTCGACCTCTTCCGTGTCGCAGGCTCGTCCCCCGAGGTTTCCAAGGCGCGTACGCGCCTGGCGATGCTCCTCATGTGATATCGACGTGCGCCTGAGATACGCGCACCAAGCACGCAACGGACGAGGCCGGAGCAGGAATCCCTGCCCCGGCCTCGTCCGTGTCTCGAGGAACGCTCGATCAGCGCGCCTGGGAAGCGGGCACCAGCCACAAGGCACCCAGCGGCGGCACGCGCAGCGACGCGGAGACCGGGCGACCGTTCCACGGGGTGTCCTCCGCGATGATCGTGCCGACGTTGACCACGCCGGAGCCGCCGAACTCCTCAGCGTCCGTGTTCAGGATCTCGACCCACTCGCCGCCGAACGGCAGGCCCACGCGGTAGCCCTCGTGCGGGTTGCCAGCGAAGTTCGAGACGCACACGACGACCTCACGGTTGCCGTCGGCGTCAGTACCCTTACGCAGGTAGGAGATCAGGTTGTGATCGCCGTCTGAGGCATCGATCCACTCGAAGCCCGTGTAGTCGTCGTCCCACATGGCGGGGGAGTTCGCGTAAATCTTGTTGAGGCGCTCCACCAGCGCAGCGACACCGGCATGGCCCTCCTGATCCAGCAGCCACCAGTCGAGGGAGTAGGACTCGTTCCACTCCTGCTCCTGGCCGATCTCCTGGCCCATGAAGAGGAGCTGCTTGCCGGGGTGACTCCACTGGTAGGCGTACAGGGAACGCAGACCAGCCAGACGCTGCCACTTATCGCCGGGCATCTTCGAAATCAGCGAACCCTTACCGTGCACGACCTCGTCGTGCGACAGCGGGAGCACGTAGTTCTCGGAGAAGGCGTACACCAGAGAGAAGGTAAGCTCGCCGTGGTGCCAGCGGCGGTTGACCGGATCCTCACTGAGGTAGCGCAGAGTGTCGTTCATCCAGCCCATATTCCACTTCATGCCGTAGCCGAGGCCACCGCCGGACGTCGGGGCAGTCACGCCGGGCCACGCCGTGGACTCCTCGGCGATCATGACGATGCCGGGGTGACGACGGTACGCGGTCGCGTTGGCTTCCTGGATGAACTCGATGGCCTCCAGGTTCTCGCGGCCACCGTACTGGTTGGGACGCCACTGGCCGTCCTTGCGCGAGTAATCCAGGTACAGCATCGAGGCCACAGCGTCAACGCGCAGACCGTCGACGTGGAAGTCCTCAAGCCAGTACAGGGCGTTGGCAACCAGGAAGTTGCGCACCTCGCGGCGGCCGAAGT
>ERZ773265.316-NODE-316-length-31208-cov-39.301512_pt1 | contig 31208 bp, 42 predicted proteins | sample MGYA00580512_ERZ773265 | MGnify/ENA primary metagenome ERZ773265 (study PRJEB29015, sample SAMEA2738169) | human oral metagenome | biome: human oral; feature: human-associated habitat; material: saliva | place: China | collected 2183 ... | reverse complement strand
GCCTCTCACGCTTATCTGCGTAGCCACTTGCACTCCATTAACTGTGCTGTATGCGTAAATTCGGCGCCCTTGTTGCGTAACCCTGAGAGACGTCGGATTGGTAATTGTTAGAAACGCGGCCCTGATAATGTCGGTGTCGCTCCAGGTTCTTGGGAAGGCGATTTGTCCTGGCCTCATTTCGCGCTCTACCTGCCTGTATGAGTGTCCGCCCGTGCGCTTCCCGTTTGCTTTTGTTGTCCCCCGGAGAATGTGTCCAATCACCGCCTGTGTTGTTCTCACGCCTCGTGGACCGAGCTTCAACTCGGTTCCGTCGGCGAGGCGATAGAACCCGTTTTCGCTAATACATGGCTTCTTATAGCCATCGCTAACGCTATCGCCGTAAAGAAGGCGAATAGCAGCGGTAAGAGAGTGCACATCATCTGTGAGGGCAGCAAAACCTTGATCGATTAGTTCATCGCGCGCCGCCTTGTACATGGCCTCGAATTTACTTGGGTCATATCCGTGGATGATTGGCTTAGCCGACCATGAGGGCACGATCTGACAGTCACAGTCAGCGTGGGAGCGTGTGAATTGAGCGGTTTCTTCGCTCTTGTAGACGAATCCGCGGCCTGCCCACATGATGCACCACGCGCAGGTTGTCGCTCCCGCTGGTACGCGGGCATATTGCGGTTTGGCTGGGTCGTGGCGCGCTGCATGCAGGCCGGTCTCGCGCGCTGCGGAGCTGACGAGTTGCTTGGCTCGGCGTTGGAGGATCTCCACCGCTGCGAGGCGTCCTCGCTGCGCGAGCGCGCTGACAGCTTCCTCGACGACCTTGCTAGTCCTCGAGTAATCGATTAGCTCTGCGGGCATCTCCGGAGAGTAAGCTTCCTTGATGCCTGCAGCCGAGCGCGCGTCCTCGTACCACTCGAGCGTCGCTGTGGCTGCGAGTTGGGCTTGTTCTTCCACGAGGCGTGGGAAAAGCTCGTCGAGGACGTCGCGCAGCATGTCCTCGTCGAGGCCGTCAAGGCTCTCCAACAACTCTGCGACGCGACTGGAAGCGAGGCGCGAGGCGCTGCGGTTCGCGTCCGCGAGTTTCTGCACGTCGAGGAAATCCACAGCGCCTCACCCCCTTCGCTTTACTTGTCTTCGAGAGTCTTCGTGTCCGCTTCGGGAAGACGCAGCGACACGGGGACTGCTCCGGTGAGTTTCACGCCGGGGATGCCGAGTACCTCGAGCGCCGAGTTCGGGTCGACTCCGGCTCGGACCGCGACGCCGAGAGCGTCGAAAGCGGATTTAGCTTGCTCGGTTGTCAGTGCCCCCGAGACGGGAGCAGGAGCCTCGACCGCGGGAGCTGGAGCTTCGCTCGATTGGGCAGGCCGCGTGGATTGGAGGCGCTCGAGGAGGCCCGAGGCCTCGGCTCGGCGCTTGTCCGACATGAGCCGGGCGATCTGGGAGGAGCTGTATCCAAGTTCCTCGAGGATCACTGGCGAGGACGCGAGCCAGGGCATCGCGGCGACCTGCTTCACGATCGCGTCTGACTGGGAGACGATCGACGGATGAGCGGGATCGCCCCAGCGCGTCGCGAGAGTGCGGATCCCATCGGGCACCTCGTCGAGGCCATCGCGAAGCATCACCGCATGCATATAGATGCGGCTTAGTGCTCCGTCGTAGACGCGCTGCGCGTTCTTGGCCTTGATGACTAGCTCTTCTTTGGCCGCGTAGAGCGCTTCAGCCGAGGAGGGATTATCCTGCACGACGCCGAGAGAGGAAACCGGGAGGCAAGACACGCCCGCGAGTTCAGTTGCGAGAGCGCGCATCTGTTCGGTGAAAGGCTGAGACGACTGCTGCGGAAGCACAGTCACCTTCGGGCCTTCCGGCTCCTCGCCATTAGAAATGGTCTTGACCGTCCCTAGCTTCCAGTCCCACGATCGCAAATCGTCGATGAGGTCGGAGTCGACGCCGGAGAGGAGGATTCCCGGAGCGGTGAAAAGCTCAGTCGCCAGCTCCTCACGCAGGACTGTTCGCATCGCCCGCTGGGTAATACTCATAACGTCTCGGGAAATCCGCGAGCGCCCAAGTGGTCGATCGAGGGACGGCTCGAAAGGCAGGGCTTCCATCATGGGTGCGCCGATGCCGTGTAGCTCGGCATGCACGACCTCCCAATGTCCCGCGGGGAATGGGACGATGACGTATGTCGAGTCGACCGTATAGAGGGTCATTCGTGTCGGTCGGCCCGCGTCGTCGACGTCATCGATGGTGAGGCCGTAGGAGAGTCGGCGTCGGACGCGATCCCACAGGCCTGTCGCCCAGTCCGCCGAGTGCCCCTGAATGATTACGGGAGGTTCGCCCGGGCCTACGCCCTGGCGTAGGGTCAGGAAAGCAACGCTGTGCGTGAGGCTCGACGGGATTGTCTGCGCGATCTCAAGATCGAAAGACGTCTCCGCGAGTAGATCGTTGATGCCGAAAGGATTCTCCTCGCCCCCGGCTGCGGTCACGCCATCCCAGATGAGGAGGTCTGAGAGGCCGAAGACGACCTTTCGAGGCCAGCCGATGACCGCTCCGAGCTGCTCGACCATGTCGTCAGGGACCGCGATATTCAAGTTGTCCGGACGGACGATGCCGTCCAGATATGCCTGTCGGAGTCGGTTGCGAGGTTGCTTGACTCGCCACAGCTCGATCAGCTGGCCGAGGGCTTCAAGCTCGGGTCCCGTGAGCCCTAGCACGTTAGGGGTCTGGAAAGCGACGGGAGTCGCGATCATGAATTTCTTCGCGGTCAAAGTGCCCTCGCTTTCTTTCCGGGTCGACGTTTAGTTGTTTTGGCTGCTAGGACGGCTGCAGATGCTGCCTCGAGCGGTGTGTCGTCGCCGTCTGGAGTGGATGATTCCCAGCCCCACGAGCCATCACGCGAACGAATCTTCTTATCGCAGACAGCGACGGAGGAGTTCAGCGCGTCTTCGGGGTCGCCCTCCGGATGCGTGATCCGCCCATCCCGCAGGCCCTCAAAGAGCAGCGAGCACGACTGGAAGTACTCTTTGGTTGTCATGATGTGGACGAGTCGTTTCGAGACGCCTCGAGCTTCGAGAGCATCCGCCAAGGCGAGCGCGCCGGAGCCGCCGACGAGATTGATTTGTGCGGCTCGGTCTTTTCGCTCGGCGAGCCATGAGGCCACAGCGGAAACGCCGTCATCTGTTGCCCCGGTGAACGTATCGATCACGTTGATGTGGAATTTCGTGTCGATGCCCTTGCCGGTCTTCAAGGCGCCTGCTAGGGCTTGGCGCTTGCCGTCGGCGCTGAAAGCAACCGCGAAGCTGCGGATGCCGTCGGCGGGTGCGTCGGCGGTGGAGGCTGTCCATGTCGTCGGATCGATCGCGCGGGAAGCGCCCGCGTGCGCAGGCCACATCCCCAAACGTTCACGAGCGAAGCCCTCGTCGGAAAGCGTTTGCCGCTCTAGCTCGATGAAAGCCTTCTTAATACGTCCTGCGACGAAGCCGGGATTCGTGGCCTTCCACAGCTCGACATCATCAAGATTCACAGGCGCGTCTGGATCGGGACTCCACTCGTGCCAGCAGAGCGCGCCCGGATGATCCGACAGCGCTTGATCGCGGATGCGAGCAAAGATCGCGCCGTTTGCATTCGGCCCCGGGACGGTGCCGGTGTAGATGACCTGTGAATTTCCGAGGTGGCCTGCCGAGCCGGTCGAGGTCAACGCTTCGAGCGCGTCTTCCGTCAGCTCCTGCGCCTCGTCAAGGACGATGAGGTCTGCAGTAAAACCACGGCCAGACGACTTCGATCGGGCGATGACTCGGAGGCTTCCTCCGTGCCAGCCCTTTTCAGGGTCATTCTTGAGGATGATAGCTTCTTGGCCGTTGACGTTTCGTACCTGCTCGACCATCGCGTTTAGCTCTGGATAGCGGGCATTTTCGTCGTTGGCTTTGACGCCGAAAAACTCTTTGAAGCGCCGGTAGTGGGCTTGAGCGGTCTTCACCTCGTGTGCCGAGTGGAGGATATTTTCGCCGAGGAGGACGAGGCCGAAAAGCTCACGCATCTCCAAAAGCGCATTCTTGCCATTTTGCCGAGACAGCGACAGGCCAGCGATCGGATGCTTCCATTCGTCGCGCCCGTTTGCTGCGAGCCAATCTTCAAGGACGAGGTCCTGCCAAGCGTCGGGAGTCAGGCCGAATTGTGAGGCGAAGTCTCCGGCGATCGTTCCGAAGCTTTTAGCCCGACGATCGGCGGCGACGTGCAGGCGCGGATGCTGATCGCTGTTGCGCCAATCGAGCTTGGAAGTTGACAACCGCGCTGCCTCCCTCCGCTGACAATTCCGCTTCTACCTGTGGTTTCTGGACGCCCGCGATGTCGGTAATTAGCGCCCTGGCTTCGCGCACAAGCGGAGCACGCTGGCCCGCGTCGGCGTATTCAATCGAGACGAGCGTGGTTTCTAAGAGACGCAGCCGGGCTTCTTGAGGATCGAAAGAGGGCTTCGTTTCGTCTGTCTTTTTCTTCTTCGCCAACCCAAAACACCCCCAAACCTCAATAAATAAGCCGAAAGCCCGCGAGCGCTAACCTGAGATACCCCACAGACGCCCCATGCGATCGCGTATCGACTGTTCAGGCCTTTCGACCATTTTTCGAGGTCAAAGCCCAAAATAACGGGGGGGTATCCCGCTATACCTCGTGGGCGCTAGTCCGAGGTGGGGGGAGGGGGTAGTGCCCCCAAAACCGCGAAATTCCAACGTTTCCAACAACCGCGTTTTTAGCAAAAAGCCTCGAAAAGGCCTCGAAATTGATTACCAATCGACATCAACTGACGATCGTCGCGGCTTGGAAAGCTTCGGCGCGACGTTGGATCCGCGCGATTGATTGCATCGGCGGCAGATCACGCGGCCATTATCGAGAGTATTTTTGCCGCCCCAGCGAACTGGGAGAATGTGATCAGGCTCTGCGGAATTTGGAAGCCGCGTGCGTTCGTAGTCGAGAAGGCAGTGGCAGAAAGGGCAGTGCGTCACGCCGCGATTCTTCGCCTCGGTAAGGACTCGCTTCCTCCAGTGGAAGTATTGAGCCGTGCCCGTGCGTGACATCCCCTGCCCTCCCGTCTCCTGTCGGAAGGCTTGGCTTCGATAGTTCGGCTTGCGAGCCCGCGCGTCGGCGGGCGGAATCGTAGCGTTACCCCCCCGGGGTATTGTTTCTAAGACCCCTACCCAAAGACCCTCCCCCCATATATATGGAGGGACCCCCGGAGGGTATGAGAAAAGGCCGTCTCGTTTTCTCTCGAGACGGCCTTCCCTACAGCTGTAACGCTACGATATCAAACTAGCGCGGTGCACCCAGTTTGTCAAGAGCATCAGCCGCTTTATCGAACATGCCGTTGATAGTGTCTGCGAAGTCGATGATCGCATCGACGAACATGTCTCCGAGGAGCTTCGGCGCTGCCTCCTCATCCTCCCCGCCGTCTTCGTCTTCGAGGCTGTCGAAGTATCCGAACGCATCGACCCCGAGGGTCTTGGCGACGACCTGCGCGACCTGCTGCGCGAGCAGCGGCGGCACCGCGTTCCCGACCTGCCGAAACTGAGCGGTCTTCGTGCCCATGAAGACGAAATCATCAGGGAAGGTCTGGAGGCGCGCGGCTTCACGAAGCGTCAAGCTCCTCCTCTGCCGGGGATCCGGATGGATGAAATGATGCCCGCTCTTCGCGATGTGTGCCGTCACGGTTGAGGATGGCTTCCCCCATGCCTGCACGTAAAAGCGGTCGTTGAAAGCTGGCCGCGAATCCGCGTCTACATCGTCGAGGTTCGCGTGATTCGGCCACAGACATCGAGGCATTTCCTCGAGCCGAGGCGACCTGCCCTTGACCTGCGCGAAAGCAGCGGCAAACATATACCGCTCCATATCTACCGTGCGCACTGTACGAGCCGCGTGCCCCTCAAGGGCCTTCGAGCCGTCGAGCTTCCCGCGATACCATCCGGAGAGCTTGCCCTGGCCGCGGACAATCTCGTTAGCCTCAGACAAGATCGCATACGGAGCGATCATTGCGTCCCGGACAATCTTTGCGATCGGCTCAGGCGCAAGCTTCTTCCACTCCTCGAAGCGCGGAAGACACGTCCCCTGCGGATAACTGACAACCCCGTGGAGCTTCGGCAAACCAACCAAAGCATCACGCACCGACGATGCCGCACGCTCACGCAAGACCCCCGGGTGCAAGCCACGACCACGCCTGACAGCAAGAAGAATCACACGATGCCGGGCCTGCGGAATCCCAAACTTTTCCGACTCGACAATATAATCGCGCGCGGCCGCCGGGCACGGATCAACAACCGAACGCACGCTATAACCAGCCCACATGAAATCGCGGACAATCTGCGCAAACACAGACTCCCCATCAACCTTCGCCGACAAGATCCCCACGACATTCTCAAAGACCACAACCGGAGGCCGAAGCATCTGCACAAACTTCATAAACGACTGATACAGCCGAAGCCGAGGATCCCCAGCAAACGACGGATCATGCTTCCTCCGAGACCTACCAGCAGTCGAATACGCCTGACAAGGAGGCCCACCAGCCAAAACCCACACCCCAGACGAAGAAGCAGCCTCGACACGCATCCGAGCCATCTCAATCAAAACCGGATCAGCATCCCCCAGCTCAGCCTCAACAACTTCACAGCGAGCCCCATCCCACGCAATCGGGAAACGCTTCTTCAGACAATCCAGCGCTCGCGGATCGCGATCGCGTAAAAACTGCTCATACTCCCACGGTAGCCCTTGTTCCTTATCTGCGATTCGACTAAGGAACGCGCGCAGACGCAAAGTCTCGCAAGCATCCGGATCCTTCTCAACCGACATCACCGGCTGGAATACCGGCAGGCCATCGGCGTCAACCAAAGATGCAAAGCCCTCAGTCAAACCGCCCGCGCCTGCGAAAAGATCGACCACAGGAATCACGCTGCATCGCCTCCCTCAAGAACATCGCCGACAAGCGCGAAAGCTTCCCTTACTTGCCCCGATGCGCCGCGTAAACGCAGCGACACGCGCTCCGGGCAAAGGCGCGCATCCTCCCACGGAATCAATTCCTTAGCGGTCTCCAAAGCATCCAAAGCCTCACGAAGCGACTCGCGAAGCTCCGCCCAAGCAACCGTGTCTACCATGTCTTCCCCACTTTCTGAACATTCTTAAAGCTCGCCCCAGACGAGATACCCAGAGCACGCGCGTCACGACGCAGCATGTCTATAAACAACTGACCGACCCGAAGGACCTCTTCCGGCTCTAACGCAAACCGCATGGGATCGGGCATCACCCAAACGGCCTCATACCCATCCCCATTACGAAGAACGATCTCGAACGACTGGACCCAGAACTCCCGCACCTCAGTGCCCCCTCTCCAAAGAAGCTTCAACAACCGAACGCGGAGTGAAAAGGGCCTTGCCGGTCGCGGTCTCCGCGGTCGAGGTCAGATGGCCTCGCTTGACCCACGAACGAACGGTCTCGATTTTTAGGAAGACTCCGTACAAGCGGCAGGCAAGGACGGCTTCGCCAAGCGATACGGGGACGTCGTAGAGAGCCTCGAGGCAACGATCACGCCCCTCGCTCGTGTCTACCTGTGTCCCGCAGGATGGGCATCGGCTCGCGAGCTTTACTGCCGGTACGGAGTAGAAAAGCTGGCATGACGCGCAGCGAATCATGATCTTCTCGGTTGGCGACGGCTTCGAGATCAGATACTCGAGTCGGTCGAGGGCGTAGATGATCTCGTCGATGCAAGCAGGTGCGTCTTCCCAGCGTGCGAACTTTCCTTCTTGGCAGGCGAGGATCCTCGCGATGAAATTCCAATCCCCTGCGATGAAGATTCGAGGCGCTTCTCCCGACAGGTGGGTCAGCCAGTCGGTTGCCCATGTGTTGATCGCGTCGGTCATCTCTGCTGCTTCGTCGAGAAGCGCGAGATTAATCGGAGCCTTGGGCATGCAGGCTTGCGTGCATCCGCCTTCTCCTCGCGCTGCTGCGATCGCATAATCGACGTCAGCCATGAGAGAGGGAAGCGTCTTAATGTATGTGTGAAGTTTCCGGACTGCGCCCCTGCTAACCGTCTGCCCTGGCTGCAAGGGTTCTCCCGTAATTGGGCAGAACTCACCCATTGCGGCCACTCCTCTTATTACGTCTCTTCCGTCTTGGTTTGCGCTGTGGGGAAGGATGGGCTTCCCCGTCCCGGTTCCTGCCCGGTTCCTGCCCGGTTCCTGCCCTATCCGGTCTCTTCCCTGTCCGACCCGACCCGACCCGAGAGAGTCCTCCTTGAGACCCTTCTGCGGCGAATACGGGTTCGGACTTAGTTCGGACTAGGTTCGGACTAGGTTCGGATTCCTCAGCCTGCGGCTTGCTGGGCCGGGGGAGATCGCCGGACGCGGGATGATCAATCCCGCCGAGATCAATCCCCCGAGCGTCAGCTTGGGCTTGCGTCGCTTCATCGAGAGGATCGCCGGACGCGGGATGATCAATCCCGCCGAGATCTACCATCGATGCAGCGCGCGCAGGCTCTGCTGCGTCCCTGCGATCGACACTCGGCGCCTCTCCCGGGACTGCGCAGCACGTCTGCGTGTCTGAGGAGATCGGCGTCGGCGGTTCAGCAGAGGGACGCACGGAGTAGCCGTTCCGATTAAGGAAGTCCGCTGTCCACTGGCTGTAATAAGGAGTAGCCGGGACAGGCATAGGAGGATTCTGGGCATCGAAGTCTTCCCGCGCGGCCTGCCTGCTGCTATTGCAGTGATGACAAGCAACGAGGAGACCATCAACAGATACGGAGCCGACAGACGTCGGATCGACGTGGTCGAGAGTGCCCACGTTGTAGCCGATCGGGCCTGTCCAGCGCACGATCTTCCCGCAATAGCGGCAAGCGTCGCCGTCACGGTGGAGCACTGCACTCTTCAGCTTCGGATCTCGATTTTCTCGAGAGCGCGCACGCTGAGCCATGACCTCCTCACGACTGCGGATGTGGATGAACTCCTCATCCGTGAAAAGCTGGAGCTTCCGCTTGCCCTTCACCTCGACCCACTGGATTAGTCCTGCCTGTAGGCATACATCGAGGAGCTTCGAGACGCGATCGGGAGACCCGACCGTATAGACAGCTCCGCGCTCGATGATCCCGTCAGTCAGGTGCTTCGCAGAGTACGCAGCGAGCGAAAGGAGGAAGCCAAAGACTTCATGGAGAGGGATCGACTTCGCTTCCTCGACGTCATACACGCCCATAAGACGCGGATGAGTGAAAGCGTCGTCGCCAACTCTGACCCATGCCATCTTTATCCCTCCTTCCTTTTCTTTATCTGCTGGTTCAGTCGCTGCATCGGCATTCGCCTGTGATTGGGTTGATGACTCCCCCGCACGATTCGCAAATCTTGGGAGCGCGGGGATCGCGTTTGACTTCCACCTGCCTCACCTCCGTCCCCCGTTCAGTAGGTACATCCGCCCTGGCACGAGCTTCGCTTTGGGCACAGGCCCGAGACGCTTCTCGAGCGCCTCTTGGAAGCACCGGGGATGCCTGACGATCCCCGCGCCGACAGCCTCCCCGCACTCAGGGCAGACGCGATCAGTCTTCCTAGTCATCGCTGCCTGCCTCGGTAATGATCAGCTCGATCGCGTGAGCGCCCACAGGCAGATCCCTATCGACTCCCGCCCACCTGTGATCCGGCCCGATCACGTGCGTGTGATCGTCGTCAATGAGAACGCCCGCGTCGCGCAGTCCGTCGACCATCGCTTTAGTCGTATCCGCTGCGTTATTGGGGTCGAAGCGGCGCGATGAGCGGGCGTAGATCTTCGCCGTGATACGGACTTGTCCCTTGAAAGAGAAGATCGCTGACTTGCGTGCTTCGATTGCTGTGCGGCGGCGCAGTGCGCGCACGCGCTTTGCACGAGCCATCGGATGCAAGCGAAGATTCGCTGTAATCCACTGCGTTTTAGGGATGACTAGATAAAGGGTCTCAATCATTTTCGGCGCTCCTTCGCGCTCAGAAGGGAGGATCCGTGGGCAGCATTGCTTCCGCCCACGGATCCAAGCCGGTAGAAGCTTCCTGCCCCACAGGAGCAGACGCGGTAGCGAAGGCCGAGGCCGCGGCAGGCTGGCTTTGCTGGCCTTGGCCTCCGGTGCGCGTGATCTGTGCCCGCGCGTGACGCAAAGAGACGCCGACCTCGTCGGCTTGAAGCTCGACTACCGTCCGCCGATCGCCCTCACGGGTCTCGAAAGAGCGCTGCACGAGCCGCCCACGCACCACAGCGCGAGAGCCTTTACGCAGGCTTTCAGCGATGTTTTCGGCCATCTCTCGCCACGCTGTGCAGCGCATGAACAGGGTCTCCCCGTCCTTCCACTCGCCCGACTGACGATCGAAAGACCGAGGCGTCGACGCGATCGTGAACGAAGCCACCGGGCTTCCGCTTTGCGTCCAACGCAGCTCCGGATCAGCGGTCAAATTCCCGACGATCGTAATGACGGTTTCTCCGCTCATTCCGCGGCCCTCTTCTCGTTGAAAGTTTTGACGAGAGCATCGGCGATCGTTCGAAGCGGCATAGCGAGCAGGCGCTCGCGCTCTTGATCGATGTCGACCTGCTTGATTCCGAGATTTTCTGCGAGCTCGCGCTCGAGGCGCGCGCCCTTGGAGTCTTCCCAGCCGTCAAGCATGTAGATGTAATCGCAGTCGAGGAGAAGCTTGAGATCCGCGCGCATGTAATCGCTCCACGACGCTTCGTCATCGAGCTTGACATCGCTCGGATCGACGACCTCGTATCCGCACAGCTCCAGCCCGCAACTCGCGGCCATGAAAGCGAAGCGATTCCCGAATTCGATCCCTGTGATAGGTCCTGAGATGTAGACTTTTCCGCGGCTCATGAGCGCTTTTCCTTTCTTGCTTCTTTCATTGCTTTCCGGAGCCGCTTAATCAGCGGTCCTCGCTGATACGCTGTGAGACCTCCAAAAATCCCCGCAGTCTGCGCTGTCCCGCGCATCTCATAGCGGAGCTGGTACTCGAGACACTCGCGGCTGACCGGGCAATTCCTGCACGCTTGCTTTGCTGTGATTGGGTCATATGTCGGCCCCTCAAAAAAAATGTCCGTCGGGGTACCGAGACGCATGCAGAGCGCGTCTTCCATCCACTCTCCGGTGCTCGTCTGCTCGCTCATGCTGAGATCTCCTCCTCATCGACGAGAGCGTGGAAAAGCTCGCTAGAGACGTGGATCCCCTCGTCGCTGAGCCTCAGCAGCTCATCTGCGCGCCACTGGCGATGACCGTTGAGACGACGCCAAAGGCTCATCTCAGCCATCCCGAGACGCTTCGCAGCGGCTCGAGTGCAAAGCCTCTGACGCTTCATCCAATCGCGTACAAGGACGGAAAGAACCTGATTCGGATTCATCATTGATCTCCTAACAATCTGAGCCGTCGATGAAGCCTCGGATCATGAGACACCCCTGCACCGCGCACGCGACGTCGGCGAAGCCCCACCAAAGGGAGATGCCGTCCTTGTGGTCTGGCGCCCATAGAGCGCAGGCGAGAAGGAGAGAGACTGAAAGGAGCGCGATCGCGATTGCCAATTTCAGGAACTGCGCGAGCGGTGAGAGTTGTGGTTTCATGCTTGCGCTCCTCTCAAGGATTGAGCTGTCGTCATGGGGCGTCCGATTCGGTCGAGTTGGTCGATGGGGATGAGGATTCGCTTTCCGGTTCGGCGGCAGTTGCGGATTTGGCCGTCTGCGATCCGGCGTCGGATGGTCCAGACTGACAGCGATGTCAGTTCGGCTGCTTGCTGCAGGGAGACATATTTGGGGGTCATTTCGTGTGCCTCTCGGTTTGGTCGATTTCGTCGCGTGGGCTTAGGACCGTTGCTGCGCGGTTCGTAAGGTCTTGTAGCCGTGTGATGAGTGCGGACTGAACTTCGAGCAGCTGCTTCTGTGTGGAGTGGATGAGATTGGAGGGCAGTGTCATCACCGCTGCCGGGGATCCTAGGAGGCCGATACAGCGAATCGTCTGCTCGAGACACTCGGCGAGGTAATCCTCAATGAACCCGCCGGGTCCGTCGGTCTCGATGATCTTGGGGACTTCGTCGCGCAGGTTTGTCTTGTGCGTGTTGATGGCTTCATTCATCGCAGTTTTCTCCTCGGCGTGTCGCTGTGATCTCCGCCTCTGCTTGCCGCAGCAACGTTGAGCCTTTCAGCCCGAAGAGGGCTGCGAGGGCCGAGAGCTGCGATGGAGTAAATTCGCTGTGACCTGCAAGTTTGGTGTGAAGTGTTTGCCTTGAAACTCCAATGTTTCTGGCGACTTGGTTGATGGTCATTGTTGAGTCTTGGATCTTTTTTTTCACGTGTGCCGCGAGCGCGGCGGTCAGCTTTTCTGACCTAAGTGGGTCTGGTCTCATGTCGTCAATCTTGGACCCAAGTGGGTCGCTGTGTCAATTGGCTTTACAGGCGCGGCCCCAAGTGGGTACGATTTGGGGCATGCCACACGCAGCAAAAACACTGCAACCTCTAGATGTCGAGGTTGTCAAAGTGCTTCAAGAAATGATCGACGCTTCCGGCGTGTCGCGCGCACAAATTGCGATCGCCGCGAGAATCGGTCATAACCGCTCGGGTCGGATTTTCCGCTTCGAGTCTCCCGGCGTGACGCTCGGCGAAATGGATGCCCTGGCTGTCGCACTCGGCTCGACCGGCAGCGAGGTCCTGTCTTTAGCCGAGGCGCGACTGCGCGCACAGATGGGACTGGATCCCGTCGAGGACATGCCTGCGCCCTCCGCCGACGCGATGACAGCTTCTGTGGAGGCCTCAGATCTTAAATAGAGCTATCTGCTTTGCTGCGCGCTTGGTGCGCGCGGCTTTTTTGTACCGTGCGACAGGTCACAGGTTGTTGATTAGGATTCATTTTTGTATCAACGATTTCTGATGCTAACCTGCAAATATGCTTAATAAATGCCCCCCCCCCGCTCTGGCACAGCTGCTAGAAAAGGCTGACGAAAGCTCACTCCTGCCCTATCAGATCGCTATCGATCTAGACATCCCGATTATCCGCACAGACAGTCTTCCTGACTCCTATGGAGTGACTGATGGCACGAGATTCTGGGTGCGCCGAGGCCTACCTCTCGAGATCGAGAGAGAGACTGTCGCTCGGCTTCTCTCCCATATATCCGAGGCTGCTTTTATTAGCCGCGCTTCATAAGAGTTTTAGGTGCAAGAGGCTTCAAGAGCCTTTTCCGCGCATGTGGTGCACCTCACACAACTTAGGTGCGAAAAGACTTGATCATACACCGCTACCGGCGTATTCTTTTTTTGTCGACAGGGAATGACCCCTTCGATAACTAATCGGTTGGGATAGTCCCCCGATAGACCTGAAAAGGAGATAACCAAAATGTCGAGCTTCAACTGGGAAAAGGCCCCCTACATCTACGAAGACTGCGACCTCATCGCCGACCTGAGCAGCGAGGATGAGACCATCATCGCACTGTTCGGCGCCGAGATCTTCGACGGAGAAATCGAGGCCGAATTCGTCATCCAGATCGGTCGCGACTCGTACAGCACGAACAATACCGCCGACTGGCCGATGGTTGAAAAGTTCATCCCCCGCAGCGAATGGCCGGAGGAGATGTTCGCAGGCCAGCACGGTCCGAAGACCCGCACTCCGGACGCAGCGGTCCAGAAGGTCATCGATGAGCTGAAGAAGCAGCTCGAAGAGGACTGACAGAAAGGCAGAGGCCCTCCCCTCACCGGGAGGGCCTCCTCTTGAAAGGAACACCATTGCTAAACCCATTAACGCCCGCGGGGATTCGCACGAGGCGAGAGGGCCTTGGCCTGTCTCGGCGCGAGCTCGCGGAAATCCTTGATGTCGCCGAAGCTTCGATCCGGTCTTGGGAGACGGGAAAGACAGAACCTTTTGACCCGATCGTGACGCATATGGCAATCGGAGGGCTGGAAGACGATTTCCTCAATCTTATCGACGACCTGACCGATCCAGCGGACGGGGATAAGCCGGAGACGGGAGACCCGCTGCAGCTGCGGTCCTATCTGCGTCAGGATGATTACGAGACGCTTGAGCCTTACTGGAGCAAGCTTCTACCGCTGTCGACATACCGGATGGCCGTCGCGCAAGCCGCGCTGATCCTACAAGCCTCAAACATCCCCACGTACATCGTCGGCATCGACGACTAGAAGCTAGGAGACAGATAATGACTACCGACCACTTCAATTGGACTACTGCCCCCGCGTGGATGCCCGACGCGGCCCTCTACGCTGACGCGAGCACCGAGACTGATCGTCTCGAGATCGGCTTCTACATCGATTACTTCGGGGACGAGTACAACGCGGCTTTCTGGGTCAACCACAACGGAGAATGGTTTTCGACGACTGACCCCTCTGATTGGCCTGACGTCGCACGCTACATCCCCTATGAGGAGTGGCCGGTCGAGATCGACGCTGGCTTCAAGCGTCACGGCCTGCCGCGCACGCCCGACAAGGCCATTCTGAAGGCGATCGAGGACTTCAAGAAGGCTTACGCCGAGACGCTCGCTGCAGAGCAGGCCGACGACCTCGAAGACTAGGAGGAGCCTATGACACGCATGTATATGGGAGTCAGCGCGATCGCTGAAAAAACCGGTCTCACGGTCAACACCATCAAATCCTATATTTTCAAGGGCATGCTGCCCGAGCCTGACGCGATCATTCATTCCCCGACCGGGCAGATCCGCGGATGGGAAGAAAAGACGATCGACAGATGGATCCGCGAGCGCGCACGCGGGCGCGTTGACTCAAGTCCTGCTCAAAGCATCGAAAGCGTCAAAGAGGAAGGTGTCCAATGACTACGAAAAACGCTCAACGTGTAGTCCTGATGTCAATCCACCCCCGCTACGCTCACGCGATCCTCGATGGTCGCAAGACCGTCGAATTTCGCAAGCGCCCTCTCGCCTCCGATGTCTCACACGTCGTTGTCTACTCCACCGTTCCCGATCAAAAAATCCTCGGATACTTCGAGATTGACAAGCAGGTTGAGCTTTCTCCCAGCGCCCTGTGGGAACGATACGGAGACCAAGGGGTCATTGAAAAAGATCTCTTCTTCTCCTACTACGAGGGCCGTGAATCAGCCACGGGGATCCTGATTAAGAGAGTATTTCGATGTGAGCAACCGCGCGCTTTACGCGATATCGACGTGAAAACAGCACCCCAAAGCTTCCAATACCTCTCTAAGGAGGCGCTGCAGGTTGTCGCCTGATGCCCCTGTGAGATAAATAGCCCCCACCCACTTTTTGGGTAGACAGAAGAAGATCCCGGCCAGTATGGACGCTGGCCTGGATTTCTTTTTACAGCTCGACTGGGAGGCTGTCGGCGAGTCTTCTCGCTCTGTCTTCCGCTGCATGCTGATAACGCATGGCTACCTCGACGTCGCTGTGCCCTCCGCGCTCCATGATCTCAGCGAGGGTCGCTCCTTGCTGGGCATAGAGCGTGAGGCCAGTGTGCCGGAGGTCATGGAAGCGGAAAGAGGGCAGGCCGACGGCTTCGCGGGCGCGATTCCAGACGAGATTATGATTCGTCTGCGAGAGCGGCTTATCCGGGTCGTAGGGAGAGGGGAAGATCGGCGACGACGCTTTCTTCCCCACGTACATATCGAGATGCTCGCGGATCGCCGGGATCAAAGCGTGAGGCAGCGCAACCATGCGTGCCTGCCCATTTTTTGGGGACGTGTAGCCGGGAGGAGTCGTTTTTTGATTCCACTGCCTCGCCACACGGAGCCGAGGATTCTTCCCATCGAGGTCGATGAAGTCCCCGCGCTGGAGGCCGAGAGTCTCTCCCTGTCGCAGCGAACACCATGCCGCTAGGAGCACGGAAAGGCGCAGCTGCGCTGGCATCGCTTCTGCCAGGGCAGCGACCTGCTGAGGCGATGCAATCTGCCCTACCCCAAGAGCCGCGGCCTTTGGCTTAGATTGCTTCAGCTTGACAGGCGAGACCGTGATGATCTCACGCTCGATCGCAAGATTCGACAGGCGACGAAGATTCGCGATGATCTTCGTCCTCACTGCGGGAGTCCTCGCTTTATCCGCGAGCGCCTGTACGTCTTGGGGAGTGAGGTCGCGGACTCGATGCGAGCCGAGAGCGGGGAGGACGTGCCGATCTAGGACGCACTTGTATTCTCGCAGTGTCGATTGCTTCCTCATCCCAGACTCTACTTGCTCGGCTAGATCTCTCATCCAGTCATCGGCGAGCTGAGCGACAGTGATCAGGTCTTTGCCTGTCTCGGCGGCTTGAAGCTTCGCGTCAGCCCTACGCTGAGACGGTGGGATAAAGATTCCTCGAGCGATATCGGCCTTCGCGATCGTCGCAGCGGCTTTCGCGTCCGTCAGCGTGTCAAAGCGGCCTAGACGATATCTCTTTCCGTTCACATAGACCGTGACTCTGTATTTCGACCGAGCCGGATCCCATTCGATTCCGGCGGGTAGTTTTTTTGCCATCGGGTCTCCTTGGGTGGGGGCGTTGGTGGGGGCGTATTGGGGGCTTTTTCGTGCTCACTTATGCTAACTCCTGCTCACTACTGCTCACAACACCCATCCCGTTAAACCGCTGGAAATAAAGGAAAAGTCCCGGAACTTCAACGAAGTTCCGGGACTACTTGTGGAGATGGGGGGAAACAATAAACAACCAGCTCTGACCTGCACAAACACACTCAGATAAAAACTTGGGGGCGCAATGGGGGCGCCTCAGCACTCGCGGATGCCGCGAACTGCTGAGCGTCTCGAAATCGATATTTTTTATCGAAAAACTACCGCTCAGAGAAAATATAGGCTCCTAGCGCACGAAAAACGCCCTCTACCCCCGATTTCTCGGAGATAGAGGGCAAATTCTTCGCTCAGAGCTTTTTCTTGATTCGATCCAGCTCCTGCCAGATCCGCTCATGCTCATCGTGAGCGTGCGAGTCTAGCGCGATCCGCTCGGCGCGATCCTGCTGCTGCGCGGCTTGCAGCTGCGCGAGCACTTTACCGTGAGCGCTAATTTCTTGGCCTTGGAGCTGCTGGGTGTGAGCGACGTCAGCGAGAAGCTCGCTGACGCCGTCCAGCTTCCCGCCAAGAGCGTCGATATCATCACGCAAATTCGTCGAGTGATCATTATGAGTCTGATCTTTCACAGATTCGACGACATCACCGACCTCGCTCACGCCTCGATGAAGGTCTTTCAATTGAGCGTTGATCTTACTTTGCACGACCTTCAGATACGCGATGACGACGCCAATCCCCATCACTATGAGGGATGAGATCGACGCGACGAGATCCGCACTGAGAAAGTCTGTAATCGCTGAGGGAAGCACTTATATGTCACCGCGATCCTGCGCGATGGGTGCCCTCGTAAGAGTCGCTAACTTGCAGTTTCGATACGTCGTAGAGTCCCGCGGCTGAGAGGCCGAGGATCATGCCCTGGGCAGCTGCTTGATACCATCCATATCCCGCGAGTTCGTACTGGCCGACCGCGAGCGCGACTCCGAGGATGACAGCTAGGAGAGCTGATGCCTTGCCTGACAGGCCGAGGCTCTTGGCGAGGTTGGTGAGTGCGAGGATGGCTGGGATTGATGCGAGTGTGATGATTTCGGGTGTCATTGCGGTCTCCTTAGATTGCGTCTTGGTTGAGCGCGTTTTGGAGCGCGCGGATCGTATTGGACGGTGCGTCGAGGCCTTCGTCCGGCTCGAAGCCGTAGTGCGATTCGAGTGCGTGGATCGTCTCGGGGCCGAAGATGCCGTCTTGCTCGACGCCGAGAGTGGCCTGTAGGGCTTCGATGACTGCGCTGCCCTCGGGGGCTGATACCCATTCCCAGCCGGTCGTGAGGCCGGGATTATCATCCTTATAATCCTCATCCTGACTGGAGACGATGCCGTCGACGGTCGTGCCGAGGATTTCCTGCAGCTTCCGGGTCGTGTCTGCGCCCCAGTAGCCATCGACGGTGAGAGAGCCGTCTCCGGCTGGCGCTGGAGCGAATGCGGGCCGGATCACTGCGCAGATATCGTCGTGAGCACGGACGCGCCGGTATACGCCGCCTCCATTGGACTGCGAGCCCGCCGCGCCGCTGGCCGTATTGAATTCAATGGTATTGACATACTCGTTGGAGCGGTAATTAGCGAAGCCCGTGTGGTCGGCCAAGCCGTCGCCATCCCAGTCAAAGCAGAGGACGTCCCCCGGCTGGATGTCATAGAAGCCGACGAGACGACCGACTTGTGAAGCGTCGCGCACCATCCACGGGACATAAGCGTAGAGGCGTCCATCCCCGAGAAGGCTCGTGCCTGCCTGATCGAGAACCCACGAGACGCCCATCCCGCAGAACGCTACTCCCGAAGTGCCAAAGTAAGCTGACGACGTTTTCTTCGCGTACCAGCGTCCATACTTAGTGCCTTCTTCCGGGTCGTCCCAGCGGTTGTATCCGACCTGCGAGCCTGCGATGTCTAGTACCTGCCGTGCGTCTGCCATTGGTCAGGCCTCCTTGGTTTCGGGCTTCGGGTCGGCTGGCCCATCGCCGAATTCGGGCATCTGACGGACCTTCGTTTCCTCGTCTTCGTGATTTAGCTGCACTATGTTTTCCTTCTTTCGATGAGATAGAAATGGATGGGAATGGATGGGATGGTGTGGGGATCAGGAGGGGATCAGAGAGGCTCGTCGACCGCGGGAGGTAGGGTCGACGGGTCGGGAGCGCGAAGCGACGGATCGACCCGGTCGAGTAGGAGGCCGCGATCTCCTCCCGCGGCTTCGTATTCCTCGAAAAGATCCTTGAGCTTTTCGGGAGACTCAGCGATCACCGAGCGCCGGTGAATCTCGCGCTCTGCCAGTGTCTGCAGCTCGGCGAGATCGCGATCTGTCAGGGTCGCGAGGTCGATCGTTGCCTTGGTGATTGAATCCACGAAATTAGCCATATAGGCGCTTCTCCTTTATTTGGCTCGTATGATCTTCTGCACTGTGTAGTACGGCTGGAGAAGGCTCATCGACTGGCTCCCGCCTGTCTGGCCGGTTTCGGTGTCCCCATTGGTCAGGCCGTCATTCGCAGCTGTCGCAATCCAGCTGCCGTTGCTTTGGTTCAGGGAGATAAAAGACTGACGTCCGTTGCGCTTCTGCCGGTCAAACCACGTGCGGTCGTTCCCCGCGTGCCGGTGGGCAGGCATTTCCGCGATCGTGATTTGATGGCGTTTCTCGCCGCCTGTCTGACCGACTGAGGAGAATTCTCCCGAGCCGTCGGCCATGACTGAGACGCGGCCTCGAAGATCCGGGACGCGGAACATATCGCCAAACCGATAGCGCCCGCCCAAGACTTGCGCGAGCTGGGGATACTGCACGACGGGGTAAGTGGCGCCGTCGCAGAGCAGGTAATCCTCCGGAGCGGATGCCCCCGCGTAGTCGATTACCGTGCCCACGGGGACAGCTGGACTCGTCTGCACAGCCGCAGCGCTCCCCGAGGCGAGGACGAGCGCGCGACGCGAGGCAAGCAAGACCGGGACGCGCTGGCCCTGCACCGGGGAGCCGACGACGTCGATACTCGTCAGCGCTGCGGATTGACCGTCGAGGATGACCGAGACAGGATTGACGGCTGAGATTGTTCCCCATCGGAGGGAGACTTTCTCTCCTGCGATTCCCGCGACCGCCTCAAGCTGCTCAGCTAGGAAGCCGGTGAGATCGTCTACCAACGTCCTACCTCCTTAAGAGTCGTCGTTTGCAGAGCTGTCGGCTCAAGCTGGATCCGGGTCTCCTGCACTGTGGCGAGCACGCTCACACCTCCGGAGCGGTAGCCGACGAGATCGTTAGGAGCGAGAGGCAGAGGGAGATGCTGGATCTCAATCTTCCCGACCGCTCCGGAAGCTGCCGCGAGTCGGCGCTTCGCAAGATCATTGATGACCTGTTGGTTAGCTGCCTCGACGCCCGTCTCGACTTTGGAGACCCAGCGACCTCGAGCCTGATAGGACGCGGGAGACGCAGGATCGCGATTCTCGGCGTATCCGACGAATCCGGCTTTCTCGCCGCTGCCCTGGCTGACACAGATATAGCGATTCGGGATAGCCGCGAGGTCCTGCTCGCGTGTGAAATCCGCGAGATGGACCGCGTTCTCGCCCTCGACGAAATCCCAGACTTTCGCGCGACGGAGCGGCTCGACATACGGGGAGGCCTCGAAAGCCCCGCCCGCGCCCACAGTCAGCGACCAAAAGCCGATCGCCTGCAGGATGTCATTAATCGCGGTGAGCTTCGGAGTGCCTGCATCCCAGACCATCGAGGACGTGAGCATCGGGCCTCCATCGGCGATATTGACCGGAGAGACGTCTGTCAGGAGGTGACGGACATGAGTCAGCGGATGATTCGAGGGCACTGTCTGATAGGCAGCGACGAAAGCATCCCCGTCCAAGAGCGACAGTTTCGAGATTAGCTCGACCTGCAGACTCGACCCTCCCTCGCTGAAAGACAGCTTCGGCGAGGCGAAAAGAAAGACGCCCAAAGGCCACGACTCGCCGCTCGCGAGCTTGTAGATGATCTTCACTCGGTCTTTCGCCCAGTCGATCTCCTGCCCACGATCGACAAGATTGAGACTGCCCGATGTGCGCAGACGCGAGCCCGCGCTCATCGACACCTCCCCGCCTTCGACGCCGTCGAGACGTCCCTTCTCGCGCTCATTAGAGTCGAGGAGAATTACCTCGATCGACGCTTGACGATGTCCGGTAAGGCTCACGCTTCGACCTCCTCAAGCTCAAGCGACACTTTCCAGATTCCGCCGACGCTTCGAGGCGCCGAGATCGACGAGAGACTGCAGTAGATCCGACGTCCAAGAGGGTCGCGGTAGAGGAAAGGAGCAGGCAGGATCGCAAGCTCCTCAAGCTTCCGCACGTGGGATTCGTACTCGGCATCGGTGAGGACTGCGCTGATTGCGATCGAGCGCTGCACCGCTGTCCCGGTCACCTCCACGCCGCGAGCGCGGCCTGCGAAGTGTTTGACTTCTCGGTGTAGGAGACTCGGGGTCACGGTGACTTCTGGCTCGTACTTGAGGCCGATGGATGTTCGGTATCCCGGGCCTCCGGAGATCCAGACTTGACGGCTGGCCGCGGTCAGTGTGACAGTGGTCGATTCGGAGGAGGGAGTGACGCTGGAGGCTGTGACCCGGTAGAGTGTCTTGCCGCCGGATGGTGCTTCGCGGTCTTGGACGGTCACGTCCGTCGGTAGATCCGAGGCGATCGTCTCCCATGTCTGCCCGTCATCCTGTGAGCGGTCGACTTGATTGGATACGGCTGCGACGGTCTTCCCCGCTTTGGGGGGAGGATTGGTGATGCCGATGGAGACGACGCCTGTCGAGTCATCCCATTGAGCCGTAACCTTCGGCGCCTCGGGAGGCGCGTATCGGACTGTGCTCTTGCGAGTCGCTGGCTTGGATTCGAGTCCTTCGTCGGAGACCACGACGACCGATGTGGAGTATTCGTGGCCGTTGATTGCGCGCTCGGGGACCGTGTATGAGGACGCTGCGCCCTGGATGACTTGGTCGGCGACGACGCGATTCTCCGTCACGTCCGTGACTTGGATCCGTGCGAGAGTCTGCCGAGCCGCCGACGGCTGATAATACGACCAGCGGACGACGAGCTGGCTCGTGTCAATCCGCGTCTCAGGAGAGAGGATGCCTGCGGTCGGTCGAGCAGCGATCAGGAAGCTTGAGACCGCGCTCCACGGGGAGGCGCCCGCCTCTTCGTTGGGCTTGTACATTCCCCATGTCCGCACCTGCCACTCGTAGGTCCCCTCGCCAAAAGCAGCGAGACTGTACTGCTGCGCGTCGCCGGAGACCGTGTAGGTCGACCAGTCGGAAGCGCCGCGAGAGCGCAGACGGATCTGCGCTTTAGTCTGGGCGGTGGTGTCTTGGGTGGCGTGGATCCACTCGAGGAGGCCCTCGCCCGCCGGGATCGTCGTCCCTTGAGGCTTGAGTCCTCCGGGAGTGCCGGGCACGGACAAGACATAGACGCTATTGGATGTCTCGCTGTATGGGGAGACGAGGCCTCCCGGGCCGAGCTGACGAACACGATACTGATGGGTAATCGAAGGATTGAAGGATGAGTGCGTCCAAGATGTCGCGCCCGCGGGTGCGGTGCCGACTTTGGTGTCGCCATCCCAGATCTCAACGCCCCACCGATCACGATACGGAGTCGTCTTCGTCCATGTGACGCGGATGGCTCCGCCGGTAATCTTCGAGGCTTTGACGTCCTTGGGCGCTCCGGGGACTGAGTAGAGGTCGCCGGGAGAGGTGGTATTCGCTGACCCGGCTTTATTTTCGACCCAGCCGGATTCCGCCCCATCGTTTCGCCAAGCGTGAATCCGCCAGCGATACTGATCATTCGCGGGGACGCTCTTGTCGACCCAGCTACGAGCCGACGCGGGGAGGTTCGCGAGGCGACGATACTGCGCGGTCGACGCATCCCAGCGGTCGACGCCGAGCCAATCGGCGGGCGCATTCGGATCGGTCGCCATATCCCACGTGACGAGTACAGTCCCATCCGACCGGGAAGCTGCGGTGAAATTGCTCGGGGTCGGAGGGTTACCCCAAGACTTGGCCGGGATATCCCAGCCGACTGCGAGCTGGGGAGCGCCGCCGTTCCAAATAGGCCCGATAGACGCGGAGAATTCGACGTGACGCCCGCTCCCGTATTCCGTGCGGTAGGTGCGGCGTTCTCGTGAGATCTCCTTCTCGTCGTATCCCCCGCGAGCCGACGAGAAGGAGAAGGGCACGTCGCCGGAGACCTCGCCCCAGCGATGGAGCGTGTTGCTCCAGTTGTGGCCGTAGCCGTCTGCCTTGACGCGATAGACGATCTCCAGCTCAATCGAGCCAGAATTTGGATCCCCGTGCTGATAGATATCGATGCCGACCATCAGATAACCGGATGACCCTGACCACCACGTCATAGCGATTTACTCCTTATATATAGGTATAAGTTGTTCGGGGATTAGCGGCTGACTCCGATACGCTCACGGAGAGACCCGCGAGAGACGCTGCCAAGGGCGTCGCCCGTGACTCCGTATGCTTCGACTCGCATACGACCGACCAACTGATCATTCACGTCACGGACGACCAGCTCGCGAGCCGACTGAGTCTTGCCAAGAGTCCAATCGGACATCATCGAGGCGCGACGATACGCGCCGACGGCATTGAGCTGACCGGCTTCGAGGTCTCGAATCTGAGCCTGCCCCTCGGCCAGCGTCTCAGCGACAGCTTCCTTGAAGAGATGACCTCGGCGCTGCATACCATCCGCGAGCGCTTCGGCGATCGACATGCCGGAATAGAGTGTCCATCCGTGTCCGGAGAAAGGCCCTTCTTTAGCGGGAGAGAATGGCAGGAGGTTACGGATGCCGGAGAGCAAGCCGGAGACAGCGTTTTTTGCGCTCGAGAACATGCTCTTGATGCCGTCGATCAAGCCACTGATGATCTTCTTTCCGGACTCGAAAAGCATCCGCGGGAAGCCCGCGACAGCGGAGAGGATGCTTGATCCGACTTGTGCGATCGCTCCACCGATCTGAGGAATCGCTTGGACGATACCGGTGACGAGTCCGACGAGGATCTGGATGCCCGCGGAGATGATCTTCGGGATGTTCTGCACCAAGGTCGTGACGATCGTGACGATGATCTGGGGCAGCATCGCGATCAGTTGCGGGATGGCCTGCACGAGTCCGGTGATGACGCCGATCAGGAGCTGGATACCAGCTTCAATAATCATCGGGAGATTAGCGAGGAGCGTGTCCACTACCGTCGTAATGATCGTGGGCAGCGCTTCGATCAGCATGGGAATCGCTTGGATCAGACCGTTAATCAAGGCGTTGAGCATGCCCACGCCTGCCTGAATGATCTGCGGCAGTGCCTGCACGAGGCCATTGATGACGGTCGTGATGATCTGCGGCAGCATCGCGATCAGCGCAGGCAGCGTCTGCAGAATCCCGTCGATGATCGATTGGAGCAGCTGCGTGCCCATCTCCAGAATCCGCGGCAGGGACTGCAGAAATCCATCCATGAAGGTCGTGATGATCTGCGGGAGCGCTGCGATCAGCACCGGGAGGGCCGCGAAGATCCCATCGACTAGCCCCTGCAGGAGCTGGAGGCCGGATTCGATGAGCATCGGCGCATTCTCTACGAGAGCAGTCGTGATCGCTGTCAGCATCTGAGCGACAGCTGGCAGGAGAACGGGGAGCGCGTCCGACAATCCCTTGACGAGGGCCGGGACGATCTTCCCGAACGCATTCGACAGCTGAGGCATCGACTGGGTGATGGTATTGATGACCATCGTCACGACGCTAGTGCCGGTCGCTAGGGCCTCGGGCAACGCTTGAGCGATCTTTTCACCATAGAGTGCGATCTGCCCTGGCAGGGACTGCAGTGTCGTGCTGATCTGACCGATCAGCTCGACGCCGCCCTGCTGGACGATCGCACCGATACCAGCGAAAGCCGCAGCCGCGAGCCCGCCGAACGCGAGGAACTTCAGCATGCGACCGGGAGCGAAAGCCCCGCCGATCTTCCCAAGGGAATCAGTGATCTTCGGTGCGAGGCCCGACAGCTTGGAGCCGAGGCCATCGAAAGCTGCTCCCAGAGGAGCGAAAGCCGCGCGCACACGCGCGCCGATCGGCGCGATCGGGCCGATGATCTTTCCACCGATCGAGGAGGCGACGCCACCGATACGAGAGACCGAGGGAGCCATCCGCGCGGCCACTGTGTCGAAAGCAAGTCCCGTCGTCGCTGCGGATCGGACCATCGTATTTTTCAGGACACCCATGCCGGAGGAGAGCTTGCCATTAGCCGCGGATAGTGCGCTGCCGAGTCGTGTGCCTCCGAAAAGCGTGTCGAAGAAGCCGTCTGATACGCCGGTCAGCTCGAAGCGAGCTGCGGTGACTCGCTTGGACATTTGTCCGAAAGCGCCGGTCACTTCGCCGGGGAGATTCTTCAGAGAGCCAAGAGCTTTACCCGCGTCGGGGATGCCCTTCGCGAAATCGCTAATCGATCCTGCTGTCTTACCTAGTGCGCCGTCGAGGCCTCCGAAGAATCCCGCGATCTGCTGGAAATTCTTCAGCCCAGCGCCAGCCGCGAGCATCGCACCGAAGCCACCTGTTACGGCCTCCAGCTGCCCCTTCAAGCTCTTGATGTTGGTTTCACCGCTCTTGACCGAGTCAGCGAGACGCTGGATCCAGCCCGCGGCGCTCTGCGCTGCAGGAGCAAGATAGTTAGAAAGGGTCGGTACGAGATCATCAGCAGTGGCATTGATGAGATCGACGGTGGCTTTCTTCGTTTCCCCGAGCGCGCCGGTTAACTGGGTATTCAGCGAGGCCTCGAGATTGCCCCAAGCGGCCTCAAAGAGATCCGCGGACTGCGCGGCCTCGACAGCCGCTTCATCGAAGCCAAGGTTCATCAAGGCTTGGTTGAATTCCTCAGCGGAGATCTGGCCCTTGGACATCGCGTCGCGGAAGTCCCCGGTATAGGCGCCGAGATCTTTAAGCGCCTGCATGATCTTGCCCGCGCCGCCCGGGATGGCGTTGGCGACCTGATTCCAGTCCTGAGTCATCAGCTTTCCGGCTGCGTTGATCTGGACCAGTGCGTATCCGAGCTGCGCGAATTCGACCTTGCCGCTGCCCGCAGCGATGGTCAGGTTTCCCGCGGCCTCGGCCAAGCGCTCGAAGCCCTTGACGCCGTTCGCGGCCAACTTCGAGGTGACAGACTGGATATCCTGCAGATCGAAGATCGTCCGGTCGGCGTATTTCTGCGCCGAGGCCGTCAGTTCTTTAATTTTCCCGGGGTCGACGCCCGCGAACCGCAGTGTGTTCTTGAATTTGTCGGTGGCGTCCGAAGCTTGGATCGCCGCGGGGATAAAAGAGCCGATCACCGCGCCAACGCCGCTGACAGCTGCAGCTGTCGCGCCGAGACCGAGCTTCCCGATCGTCTCCAGAGCACCGCCGATGCCGCGAGTCAGACTCGCGCCGAGACGCGAACCCCACGAAGATGTAGCCCCGCTGACGTTGACTGCGCCAAGCTCAGACTCGATCGACTTTTGTAAGCCTTGGAAGCTCGGGACGACGTTCAGCCATGCGGTTCCGAGATCTGCGCCAGCGCCTTCAGCCACGAGGCCACCTCTCTTCTCTATTTAATTCGTCAGATAGTTTCCGTATCGGTGACCTCTGTGCGAGGCCGCGCGAGGATCTCCTCGATCTCCTCGGGAGTTAGATCCTCAGAGACGCTCTTAGACGGAGCGTGAGGCCGCGGGATCGGTTTCGGAGCGTTCTTGCCCCTCGCAGCGTCTTTCGTCTTCGCCCAAACCAACGTGTTCAGGTTGTCAGCTTGGATTGCAGCGATGTGTTCTGCGATTCCCCAGCGCCAATCCGGATCGACCGCGCGGTAGATCCACGACTCCGGCTGACGAGCGATCACGTTCGCCAGCCGGGCCGCGGTAGCTACCCCGAAGGCTTGCCAAGGCGCTTGGAAAAAGCGAAAGAAATCAGCTTCCAGCTCGTCTGGATACTCGAAGATCAGCTTTGCGAGGAAGGCGATTTTGGGGCAACAGCCTCCATCGCCATCATGAAGAACTCCGAGGCCTTCGTAGCGGGCACGCGGCCCGACTCGTCTCGGAGCGCGTCATAGATCTCAGCCTTCTTCGCAGGATCCCCGCCTGCAAGACGCAGGATGAGCTTGGGGAAGAGCAGGACGTCCCCGTCGCGGATGCCCGCGAGTTGCTCAAGGTATTCCATGTCGTCAAACATGTTGGGCTTGAGGTCGAGCTTGACGCCCATGATTGTTCGCTTAGCCATCTGGGTAGTTCCTTTCGTATCAGGCAGAGACGACAGCGATGTATTCCATTGCTGTCGAGCCTTCGATCTTTTCCGACGGGAAAGTCGTGATAGTGGTTTCGTAGCCGACGGCCTCGCCTGCCTTGTAGACGACGTCGCCGACCGCGGTGACCTGACCGTCGGGGATTACGATTCGCTTGATGTAACCTCCGGCCATGATCATCTCGACAACGAAAGTGCGGTGAGGCATTTCCTTGCCGTTGTGGGCGACGATGATCGGCTTGCCCTTACCGGCTTCCTGCTTGACGTTGTCTTGGCCGTAGACTTCCTTGAGCACGTCAATATCGAGGGACTGAATGAAGGTCAGCTGGAAGCTTTCCTTGCGCGAGGTCGTCACGGTGGCAACCGTTTCGCCTCCCCAATCCTTGATATCTTCGGTGTCCTTCTCGACGGAGTCCGTCAGACCGTCCTCGGATACGTATCCGAGACGGACGAAAGCAGGGTCGAGGGGAGTTGCGCAGTCAGTGGGAAGCGTTGTGCCCATTGCTGCTGATGCGATCGCTCCGCCCTTCTGGGGCTTTGCGGTAGTTACTAATCCGGTGTTCGGCTTTCCCATGTTGATGTTGCCCTTTCTGGACGGTTGATGAGGATTACAAGTGATCCCACCCGGTGAGATCCCAGTCGGGGAGATCGGATTCAGACGACGGAGCTTCCGTCGCGAAAAGCACCGCGTGCGCGGTGAGCTGGAATCGAGAGCTCCGGCTGTCGGGGTCTGTGAAGTCGTAGATCGACTCGACACTCGCTTCGGCGACAGCGCTGACGGCAGCAGGCCAATCGTCGATAAGCTTCGCGACCGTCTGAGCGAGGGCCGACGCCTCGGCCTTCGACAAGCCCCACGCCTGCACAGCGAAGTCTGGATAATCAGCGAAGCGCGTGTAACGGCCTCCAGTCCTCTCGACAAGGACGAAAGAATCAGGCCGTTTAGACGGAACCTGCGCGACAACCTCACAAGAGAGGTGCACGCGCAGGTAGCCCATGAGCATTGCTTGAGGATCGACGATCATGATCGACCAGCCCCCACGCTCTTCAGCAGAGTGTTGTGCTTCAGATTTCGTCGCCGCGCTTCGATGCTCACAGCCTTGACGACGCCGTGCGGGCGCGTCTTGCCCTGACGCAGGTCAAAAGCGAAGCCCGCGCCTGCGGCCAAAGCGATCGCTTCGCCAGCTGCGACGACAGCGGGAGTCGACAGCGCGCGAAGAGTGTGGTTATTGATCTGGACCTTTACTTTCGCGCCCATCCGGTCACCCCTCTACTCGTCGAGCCTGCACGGGCCGATTCCACGGCCCCGGGACGTTTTCGGATTGATAAGGGATCGGATCGCCGATGACGTCGTAAAGCTCTCCGCGGATCTGGAATCGCTTCCCGCGCAAGCTCCCCGTATACGTCTTCAAGACGTGTACGGTGATCGTCGCCGAGTCTCCATCGGCGCGCAGGCCCGGATCGAGGTCTGCTGTATTACCCGGAGCGATCAGAGCATTCTCGATCGTCGTCTCGGTCTCCCAGCGCGGAGCGTATGAGCCGAAAGCGTCGATCGGCCCGGGGACCGGCTTAAGGACAGTGATCGTTTCGCCCTGGATCATCGATTACCGCCGATCGTGTCGACCGAGACAAAGCGACTCATATGGATGCCGAGTCGCTTTCGGTGAAGCCGGGTGAAAGACAGGCTCCCAGCTGGGCTGGACAGCGTGTAAGACTGCGAGTAAGGACCGCCCGTCATAGTGGCCTGCGTAACTCCCGGGAGGACGCCTCCCGCCTGCTGACGAGCCGAGTAATTCACCATGTCGCAAACAACATCGGTCAAAGTGTCGGCTCGGATTTTGCCCGCTGCGCGCTCGGCATACACGTCGATACCCGCGTATGCCAGCTCGTCGCGCACGATGCGAGAGGCCCGCTGGAGCTGCGCGGTGATCGTCTGCCGATCGGCAGCAGGTACCGCGCCGTACATTGCCTCGTAGTCGGTGAGGGAGGCAAATCCCTCCACAGATTGATTTTCTGGACTAGGCAATTTGCCTCCCCTCCTATCTACTAGCCTTCGACAACCTCAGCCGGAGTCTCCTCAGCGGGGACGACAGGCGTCCGCACGATCCCGTACAGATCGCCCATCTCGTCGAGGATGATTTGGGCAGTTTCCTCGTCGGTCTCGGCGTAGCCGCCGTGGAATTCCACACGCGGATAGGTGACGAGAAGCTCGGGATAATCCACGCAAGTGAGCATTGTCATTGGAGTCTGCTTCTTAGCCATTCGTTTTCCTTTCTTTCTGATCAGCCCTTGGTGACGGTGAGGACGCCGTGGGCCTTTTCGTTTCCGTAGATGAGGCCCGTCTCGCAGTAGAGCTGGACCTTTTCGGCTGCGCCGGTCTTGGAGAGAGGCTCGGCGAAGAGGTGGCCCTTGCCCGGGACTTCGAGGAACGCAGGCTTGATCTGTTCAAGGGATGCGACGACGAGCTTGTCGACCGGCATCAAGCGGCTCAGCATGATATTGCAGGTGCCGAAGTCGGTCTCGAAGGTCTGGAGGTTGACGCCGCCCACGTTGCGATCGGTGTGCCGGTAGCCTGCGTCCTTGAGGAAGATGCGGGAGAGCGCGCGCTTCAGTGTTGCGTTGACGATGACGGTGCGGGTCTCAGATTCCTGAATACCGCCCGCAGTCCAAACCTTCTGCATCAGATCGAGGACTTCGTCCTCGGTCAACTCGCCCGCCTTGTGCGTCGTTGTCGCGGTGTTGGTGGTGATCGCGTTGATAAGGCCGCGGGTCTTGCGAGGCGTCGCGTTGGTGGTGGGCTGTGAGAAGACGCCGGTGAGGAAAGCCTTCTCGATGTCACGAGCGACTTCCTTGAGCTTCTGCTCGACCTGCCACGCCAGCTCGTCTGCGGGCACGGTGTCTGCGGTGACCTGCGTTGCTCCGGTGCCGGAGCCGACCTGACGGGTCGCGCCGAGCTTGGTGTAAGACACCGCGACGGCTTCCTGATGGATCTCAAGCACGTTGGATGCCGAGAAGCGGGCGCGCGCTTCGAGAGCAGTTGCGTCTGCTCCTTCGGTGCGCTGACGGGAATCATCGGCGTCGCGCAGGTCGTACCCTTCCCACGTGATTACGGAGGAGCCGACGGATTCGCCGCCGGTGAGGCCGCCAATCGCGGACAGGAACGGTGTGTCCTCGGGAGAGGCAGCGAACAACTCGCCGACGTAGTTCGGGCAATTGTAGGTGGTTGCAATTCCAGTGATGGTTGCCATGAAAGGAACTCCTTAAAAGAGAAGAGAGTGTGTTGATGAGTTGGTTAGCCGCGTCCCAGTTGAGCGAGCTTGATCGCTTTCAAGCGTGACGACAGCTTGAAATCTCCGGTCTGCTGCGCAGCGAGGATCTGATCGTCGATCGACAGATTCGCCGGGCGCGCGGGGAAAGCCCCTGCGCCGGAGTCAGACAGCTTCGGAACCACAGGCGCGGCTGATTCTCCGCGCCACTCGGCGAGGCGCTTCGCGTATTCTGCGATTTCCTCGTCGGTATCTCCGCGGATCAGATCAGCAGGGACTCCATATTCAGCGGAGGCTGCTGCGATCTTCTCGGCGCGCTCGGCAGCACGCTGGAGGTCGGCGACTTGAGTGCGTAGATCTTCGATCGTTACATCCTTGCCGTTGATCGCGTCGGTCAGTGACTCGACCTGCTTGCGATCGGCCTTTGCTCGGCGCTCCCACTGGCGAGCGTGTGCCTTCCAGTCTTCGGGAGCTTCGGCGCCTTCTGCCGGTGCTTCTGCCGAGGCCTCGGCCTCAGTCTTCGCAGCGGCTTCCTGAGAGTCGGCAGTCTGCGTGGTTTCAGTGGCGTCGGCAGCTGCCTGCGCAGCTTCGACAGCCTTTTCATCTGCAGGCCCTTGGGCGGTGGTTCCTACGAACATTTTGGTTTCCTTCCATGCGGATGGGTATAAGAAAACCCGCTCCTATGCAGGCGCGGGTGGCATGAGAAAACCCCACTCGCAAGTCGCGGTGGGGTTTTAGTCTAGGGGGAAGAGAGAATTAAGCGTGCTGCCTGTCGTACAGGCAGTCCTCCCAGTACTCCCGGATCAGGTCTTCGTCGTACCCCCTTACAAGGCCGTCGATTAGACTTTCCGGGATGTCTGCTCCATAAATAGTGAGGTCTCCGATGATTTTCATCGTGAGCGATTCATCCTCACCTATTTCAAGAAGAAACTTACTCTCCTCATCTTCGAGAACAGGAATAGGAAGGACGCTGTCTGCATATTTGATAAGGTCTTCGACCGTACACATTGCCTCAGCCATGATCACTCCCCTCACTCAACTGGTGTCAGCTTACCATTTGATGCGCGAAGTACGCCTGCGCCTCTAATGGGATGTGTAGTAATTATTGCACCTTTTGTCGCGTGGCGGCCTCTCACGCTTATCTGCGTAGCCACTTGCACTCCATTAACTGTGCTGTATGCG
>ERZ773265.314-NODE-314-length-31353-cov-98.495112_pt1 | contig 31353 bp, 22 predicted proteins | sample MGYA00580512_ERZ773265 | MGnify/ENA primary metagenome ERZ773265 (study PRJEB29015, sample SAMEA2738169) | human oral metagenome | biome: human oral; feature: human-associated habitat; material: saliva | place: China | collected 2183 ... | reverse complement strand
TCAACAGTGTTCGACCGGGAACATACCCGGACCGAACAGAGTTTGATTTGAGTTAATAGCCCGCACAGTGAACGTGTGGGTTGCTTTATTCACGCCCAATGACGAACGCGAAAACCTAAAAAACTAGAGAGTTTAGTGTCCCTCGGAAACCGAGCCCTGCAGGTACACAGCCAGCAGCAGAGCGAACACATAAGCCTGGATGCACTGAATCATGAATTCCAGGAAGTACAGGAACATGCCCAGAGCACCGGGAGCGATAGCAGCCAGGTAGCCGATGCCGCCCAGAGTCTCAACCATGTAGGTCACCATGCTGGATGCAACCATCAGCGCCAGGTGACCACCGAACATGGTCGCGAAGAGACGCAGTGCGTGAGTTGCGGGACGAATCAGCAGGTTCGAGAAGAACTCGATCGGGATCAGGATGGGGTAAATCCACACCGGCAGACCCGAAGGCATGGTGATGTCCTTGAAGAAGCCGCCCAGGCCCTTGCGCTTGATGCCAACACCAACCCAGGTCAGGTACGCTACGCCAGCCAGTGCGTAGGCGCTACCGGGGTGGGAGAAGGAGGGCAGCTGAACGAACGGAATCGAACCGAAGAGGTTGTTCACCAGAACGAAGAAGAAGGAGGCGAACAGAATCGGCACGAAAGGCTTGTAGTGCTGAACACCCAGGGTTTCCTTGCCGAGGGAGTTACGAGCAAACATGTAGCCGGATTCAGCAATGAACTGAGTCTTGCCGGGAACCATGGCACGCTTACGTGCTGCGGTGAGGAAGAAGACCGCAATAATCACCACGGACAGCAGAATCAGTACGTTCTGCTTACCGAAAGCGAAATCACCAATGGTGAAGAAGGGGGGCAGATGCATGTCTTCAGGGGTCGGCGGCACATAGGCTTCCGCGAGGATCAACCCGTTCTCGATCAAAGCAAGTCCTTTCTTGCTACTAGTGGCTATCAAGAGCCCATGTCTGCCTATAAACGACTGACATGCTAACTACATGGATGAATGTGTGACCTAGCGGTCCGCGTTCAATGACCTAACGGTCTTTATTCTGCCTGGTCATGTGGGTAAAGACGAGGGTCAAACCTCCGACAGCGCCAATCAAGACGCCAACCCACACCAGCCAGGTGGTGGAGAAGACCAGGTCACCGAGGTAACCGATGCCTCCCCACACCGCTACACCGATGATCAGATAGAGAATCGACATGACGGCGCCGGAGAGACCTCCGTCAGATACCAATTCTCCGGTGGTGCGGAGCTTTTTATCTCCGTCCCACCACTTCTTCTCTTCGGCCAAACGTTTTTCCTTTCAAACACCGATCGTGTTACCGACCATGGTCTTCCGAGTCGGTGTCGAAGTACAAAATTCTCAGTCGTGCGATGCTGACTGTTTCAATAACAATCCACAGAATCACGCCGGTACATGCGCCTGCGAGAGTCCAACCGTGCCTCAGATTCTCGGGGAATGGCACAAACATCAATACCAGACCGAGCAGAGCAATCTTCACGAGGTAGCTCACCACCAGCGATTTGGGTACACCCCAGTCGAAAATGGGAGCAACCAACATAACTAATACGCCCAGAGTGAAGCATATATAGATTATCAGAAAGCCCAATGTTATTCCTAGCGCGCCCACAGGGCCCGCAAACAGGTACGCACTCATCATACCGCTCAACCAAGCCAGCAGTGAGTAAGCCGATACCCTGTAGAACAAAAATTTCCAGGAAAGCTCTTGACTCTCGAAAGAAGAGGCCTTCAAACCTGCTTGAGCACGCTCTCGACGGCGTTTCTGCTGCTTCTTGCGCTCCGCCGGCGGATACCACAGAACGTCCACCACGCGCCTCCAGAGAGGCTCTACGGGAGCCTCAGCCGAAGGTTTAGAGTGTTCAGAAACCATTAGTGTTTCTCCCCACGATTCTGATTAGACTGCGTCGAAGAAGAGGAAGCAGAAGAAGGCTGACCCGCACGATCCTTCACCGAATCTGGCATGATCGGCTCCGGATGCAGCGAGGTCGGCTCCACATTCTCAGGAGTCGCAGGAACACCAGTCGCCGAAGTCAAAGAGCCGGTAGCAGGCTCCGAAGTTGCCGACTTCGCCTTCGGCGCCGAACCCTTCGAATCCGCTGCAAAACGCTTCGACAGATCAATCGTAGAGGTAGGAGCCTCACCGCCAAAGAGCTGCGGCATACGCAGATACACCACCAGCACGGCAAGAGCCACGAGTACCACACCCACGGTCGCCACCACAGATCCCGCAGCATACAGATCAGATGCAAACGCCAACAGCACCCACACCAGAATGGTCGTACCCGTCACCACGGCGGTCGAGCCAAGGTGGCTGAAACCAACATCCGTCAGACGCTGATACGTGTGAGTGCGGTGCGGCTTGTACCACTGCTCCCCCGCCATAAAACGACGGAACAGAGTCGTACCCGCGTCCGCCAGATAAGTCATCAGCGGAGCAAAAGCCAACAGGAACGGAACATCCGCAAACCACGCACCCACAGCCAATGTGCCCAGCGCCGCACCCAAAACATAAGAACCCGCATCGCCCAAAAACACGTTCTTACCCGGGCGCACATTCCACGGCAGGAATGCCGCAAAAGCACCGGCAACAGCCACACCAGCCAAAGCCAGCCACGGCAGGTTCACCATCCAACCGGTCAGCGCATACGCCAAACCAGCCACCAGACCGTGAGCACCAGAAATACCGTTAATGCCGTCCATAAAATTCGCCACGTTAATGTAGCCGGCAATAAAAATCGCGCCCAGAATCAGTAGCAGAATGTTCGTGCCCTGCACCGTCGCAAAGCTCACGCTCACCAGCACACCAATCACCAGCTGCAGGCCCGCACGACGCACAATGCTCACGCCGCGAATATCCTCCAGCCAGCCCAGGGCAAGAGCGCACAGAATCGCCGCGGCAATCGTCACCGCCAGTTGCAAAGACTCAGCAGAACGGTACGTCCAGCCGAACAGGGCAGCCGCCACAAACGCTACAAAGGTCGCGGCCGCAGTCGCCAACCCCATACCGCGGTAGGTCGGAGCAGTATGCGAAGAACGCTCATTAGGAACATCCACCATGTTGTAGCGGTGCAAAATCGGGCGCACCGCAAACGGCAAAAGGGCACCCAAAACAAAAGCAAGAGCAAAAATGCTCAACAGCTCAGAAAAGGAGGTCATACCAGCTCCAAAGCATTGGCGCCGCTCCCCTGGACGCAAACTCCAGAATCGCGGCTAAGGGACGATGTGTGCGTAGTGTGTGTTTACTTCGTATTCTATAGAACTATTCACCGACGCAGGGCTAACCTTCACAGATTCCAGTACCGCACACAGAATCTAGTGCCGTGCAAAGAGAAAAACACCGGATACCGCACCTGCCACGCAAGTGCAGCATCCGATGTCATTCCGTAAAGATTAGAACGTCTGCGCATCCGCCAAAGTACGCGGATCAGGGGCACGCTCCAGGCCATGACGCTCATAGCCACTGTGCTCCCGATAGTTCTGAATCCACAGCTCGTAATCGAGCTCATCAGGGTCAAGTGCCGGGGCACTCGACCGGGAAATATACCGGTTCTCCTCACTAGGTACCAGCTTCTCGGTACCGCCGAAGAGAGCCTCATCCAGCTTCTCACCCTTGCGAAGACCAATCTCCTTGATCTCCACGTCATACCGCTCATACGCCTGGCGCATCGCCTTCGCAACGTCCAGGATCTTGACCGGCTGGCCCATATCCAGCACCATGACCTCGCCCGGGCGACCAATCGCACCGGCAAGCATCACCAGCAGGCAGGCATCGGTAATCAGCATGAAGTAACGGGTCGCGCGCTTATCCGTCAGGGTAATCGGACCACCCGAAAGAATCTGCTTCGTAAAGAGCGGCTTAATCGAACCGCGCGAACCAAACACGTTACCGAAACGAACCGATACGTAGGTGTTGCCGGTCTTCTCGCCAAAGTACGCGGTCAGACGCTCCGCCACGCGCTTGGACTGGCCCAGCGCAGTCTTCGGATCCGCAGCCTTATCGGTCGAAACGTTCACGAAGGTCTTCACGCCCACCGCCTCCGCGGCACGCAGCACGTTCAGAGTGCCCAAGGAGTTCGTCTTCCACGCCTCCTGCGGGTACGCCTCCAGCGCCGACACATGCTTCAAAGCCGCAGCGTGGAACACCACCTCGGGGCGACGGTCACGGAAAATCTCCAGCAGATTATCACCCTCACGAATATCAGCCAGAATAATGCGGTCATCATCCAGGCTCGACTCGTGAGTAATCGAAACCTTCGTCTCCATCAGCAGAGTCTCATCATGATCAAGCATCATGAGGGTCTCCGGCTCAAACTCGCTAATCTGACGGCACAGCTCAGAACCAATCGAACCGCCCGCACCCGTGACCAGGACGCGCTTACCGTGCAGGTATGAACGCAGAATATCGCGGTCAATATCGTAGTTAATCTCGCCACGAATCACGCGCATCAGGTCGTTATCGCTCGCGGTAATCAGACGCTCACCCATCAGTCGAGCATTCGCGCTACTAATACGCTGAACCTCAACCTTGAGCTTACGCATGCGGTTACAGAAGGACTCGAAGTAATCCTCCGACATATCCGAAATCGTCACCAGAATCTTACGGGTACCCGACTCACGAATCACCTGCTCCAGCTCACGGTAAGTCGTAATCACCGAAATGCCGTGGAACTTCGTACCAGCCTTCAGCTGGTCATCATCGAAGACCGCAACCGGGCGAAGCTTCGCATCCTCATCGTGCAGCATCGAATCCATGACCATGCCGCCGATAAAGCCAGCACCGTACACAATCACCGGCTCACCGGTCAGCTCACGCACAGCACCGCGCTCAGTGTACACACGCTTCGCCATGCGAGCGCCCGCCATCATAATCAGGCTAAACGCCGCCGCAATCGCAGGCACACTATGCGGAATATGCGGCAGACCCAACAGCTCATCTACAAAGGAGAAAGCAGTCAACGCCGCACCCGCGCTCAAAGCAGCCGCGCCGGCACGCCACGACTCGTCAAACGAACCGTACGAATACACGCCGTTATAAATCTTCACGCCCGCCAGACCAATGACCAGGTGCAGAACCACAGCCAACGTAGCGGTCATCGTCAACGACGCCGGGTGAATAATATCGAACACCGAGCCGTTACTGAGCAGCACACTATAGCGGAGCATGTACGCAAACAAAACCGCCAGAACCCAGGCACTCGAATCAATCAGCGCCTGCGCAATCAGCCACCACGGCTTACGCTCATACAGGCGGTTCACCAGCATCGTGCCGGAGTCACCCTCCGTCACCATCGTGCCGCGCTGAGCTGCCTTCTGCATCACCACATGAGCGTGAGGTTTCAACTGAGCCACTACATGCCTCCTTCAGATGCGGTACCAGAAGAACGAGAAGAAGCACGAGCCGTCAAAGACGACAACGCACGAAACGCCGAACGGCGCGCCTGCTCAGGAACAAAACGGTACACACTCCGCACCGCCATATTCTGAGCCCACTGAAGCTTAGAAATACCGTGACCGGTGTACAGTCGACGCTGAATCGCCACATCCTGCAACCAGGCGTCCACTCCCCCGCGCTTCGTGTACGCGCCCGCACCCACGCGGTAACGCACCAGAGCCTCGGGGATATTGCCCAGACGGTAGCCGGCATCGCGCAGACGCATCCACAGCCACCAATCCTCCGCGCCGGGCACGAACTCGTAACCGCCCAGCTGCTGCACGGCGCTCTTCACGAACGCCACGGACGGGTGATAAATCGGGTTGCGCGAATCCATCACGCGCAGCAGACGCTCAGAATCAACAATTGCCTCGCGGGTCGACTCCACCGCAGTATTGCTCTCATTCACCTCAAGCATGGCAGAGCCCAGCACCGTGTAGCCGCCCTGCACCAGGGCAGGAATCAGACGCGCAAAACGAGTCGGCTCAGACAGATCATCAGAATCAGCACGAGCAACCAGCTCATACGAACACGCCTGCAGACCGGCATTCAGCGCCTCCGCCAAACCAACATTCTGAGCCAGCTCCACCACCTGAATCGGCGGGCAATCCAGATTCTCGGCGCGCTGAACCCAGCGGTCCACCACGGCATCCAGCTCGGGGGTCAGCGGGCCGTCCTTCACCAAAACCAGCTCGGAAGGACGCACCGTCTGGTTCAGAAGATTCGACTCCAACGCCTGATCCAGATAGGCGGGGTTCTCCTTCGCGTACACGCTCATCAGCACCGAGAAATCGGGTACAGAGCTCACGCAACCGCGCGCCTTCTCAGAGTCAGCGGGGCTTTCAGCGGATACCGGCACGCCGTAGCGGCCCGGGAAAGTCAGCGGGTAAATACCCTCAAGCACCTGAGCATTCGGGCGAGGCGCGCGCAAGCCATCATGCACACCATTCAGGAAATATCCCAGGTAGGTGCGGCGGTCATCAGTACGCAGAACAGTAGAAATCCACAGGCGGGCCGATGAGCCACCATAGAGCAGCTTCTCCAGCGGGTTCAGAGTACGCGAACGGGTAAAGACCCACAGCTTATTACGCACATCGTTATAGAAACGCGGCCCCGGGTCAGCGTTCGTCGTGCCAAAAGTCTTCGTGTGGTGCTTAGCCACCGAAGAAGGCACCGCAATACCGTCACGGTGATGAATCAGACGAGTCGAAAACTCGAAGTCATCATTCCAAATAAAGAACTCAGCAATCGGCAAACCACCATTACGGCGAATAGCCTGCGCATCCATCAGAATCGACACGAACGAGGCGCTACGAATCGGACGGGCACCCACCGCCTGCGCACGAGCATGACGCTGCTGACCCGCCGCAAACATCGTGCGCGGAGTGTTCATCGGGTGGTCTTCGCCGTTCGTCCACACCACACGAGAGGCCACCACCGCGGGGCGCTGCGAAGGCACCGGCGAATAGTTCAGCCAGGCGGCAACCGCCTCCGACAGAGTGTTCTCGGTCGGCTCGGTGTCATCATCCATAACCCACACCAGGTCCGGGTTATGGTGCTCCAGGGCGCGGTCAATACCCACCGCAAAACCGCCAGCGCCGCCCATATTACTCTCCAGGCGGATACAATCCACCGGCAGCTCATAGTCCAGGGCGCACAGATACTCGGCTGTACCGTCCGTGGAGGCGTTATCAACGATCACCACCGCCGCAGGCACACGCTCACCAGAAGCGATACCAGCAAGGGTCTTCGGCAGCAGGTCCTCACGGTTATAAGTCACCACCACGGCAACCGTGCGGGGATACTCGTTCAAAGAATCGTGAGAAGAAGACTGTTCGGAAGAAGGCTGGGCAAAAGCGGTCACGTCGCTGTACTTTTCTGCCATAAGTTCTCCCTCCGCGGCGCGATGCGCCTGAATCAGCCGGTACGCGATATACCCATACCGAGCTGGGCGCTTATGGTGTTTCTCGCGCCCGCGGTATTCAACCGTGTGGATATATCACTCAAAGAAAATATTCTACCTGCGGTCTCCACTAGAGAGTGAACCATCACCTCAAAAGACGCACTTTATGACAAATAAACAACCGAATTCAGTTGATTTATCCGCATAGCGGACGTGCCGGCACACCCAATTTTGGGTATCCATCAAGCTACCAGCTTCACAGCCTGTGTTTACGCTGTGCACCCCGTGCGAAAAAACGACCAGAGACCGAATAAAACCCCACAAATTCCCCATAAACTGTTCAAATATGGGAAAGTTGAAATGACCCCATTTTTCCCCGCAACGTACGCGGGCTCGTGAGAGGTAAAAGAGATGTCCGAATCCAAGTGGAAAGTCATTGGCGCCAGCGGCTTCGTTGGTTCCTCCATCGTCGCGCGTCTGAACGCAGAAGGTATCAGCGTCGACCCCATTGAGGCACCTCGACTCGCAACCCGCGCCCTCGACGTAGACAGCATCATCGACGAAGCAGACCAGCTTGAAGGCATCATCGACTCCCTCGCAGAAGCCTTCGCCGGCGCGCAGGTCGTCGTCAACGCAGCGGGCCTCGCAGCACCCAACATGCAGGATTTGCCCCCGCTCGTCGGCGCAAACGCCCTGCTTCCCGCCGTAATCGCCATCGCCGCGCAGCGCACCGGCGTGCGCCGCGTCATCCACCTCTCCTCCGCAGCGGTACAGGGCCCGCGCCTCGTGCTGGATGATTCCGAAGAGACTAACCCGTTCAGCGCCTACTCCTTCTCCAAGGCACTCGGCGAAGAAGCGCTGCTCGACCTGCAGGACTACTTCCTCGAAGAGCACCCCGACTGCGCACCCGAACTGTGCATCCTTCGCGCAACCAGCGTGCAGGGCCGAGGCCGACGCACCACCGAACTCTTCGCCAAGATAGCCTCCTCCCCCTTCGCATCCGTTGCGGGTGCAGGCACCGGCAAGTCCCCGGTCTCCAGCGTGCACGCCCTCGCAGAATTCGTAGTCATGCTCGGCACCTTCCCCGGCGAGCTACCCACCATCGTGCTACAGCCCTGGGAAGGCGCAACCGTCGCTTCCGCATCCGTGGATGCTGGTCGCCGCTACCCGCACCGTCTGCCCGAGTGGCTCTGCCGCGCAGCCGTCAAGGCGGGCTACACCGTCTCCGAGCTGATGAATGACAAGTTCGCAGGCTCCGTGCGCAAGGTCGAGGTCATGTGGTTCGGCCAGGGCATCGACGACTCCTGGGCACGTGACAACAACCTTCTGCCCACCCCGCGCGTGCGTGAAGTACTGCGCAACGCCCACACCGCGCTGGGTAAGAAGAAGGACCGCCGCTTCGAGAAGAACTAGGTAGCGCGCGTGCTCTCCTAGAGGTGCACGACCTGAGGCATACAGCCTAGTGGCGCGTCTCTAGAGTGCTTATCGCAAAAAGGGAACCCCCGATATATCTGAACGATATATCGGGGGTTCCCTATACGTTTTTATGCTCCGAGATTTATACCCGAGCGCTATAACCCGCAGGGGTTTAGAGGTGATCCTCCGGGGCGTCCTTCTGCTCGGCCTTTGCCTCAGCTTCAGTCTTAGTAGCCTCAGTCTTAGCGTCTGCCGACTTAGCCTCATCCTTAGCGGCAGTCTCAATCTTCGACTCGCCAAAGACCAGCGCGCGAGCAGTATCAGCAGACACAGGCTGGGTCTGCGGCTCATCCGCACGAGCCGGCTTCGGAGTGTTGTCACGGTAGCCGCGCGAACGCTCCTGATCCACGCCAGTGCTGAAAGCAGAAGACAGAGCCGAAGTAGCGCCCAGCAGAGACGCAGCGACAGAACCGGCAACCGGTGCTGAAGCGCGACGAGCAGGCTCACCGCTCACAGTGTGGGTGCTGTCCCACTGCTCGTACGCCTCATCCAGGTCAGCCTGCTCGTCCAGAGCACGCTCAGAAGGAGTCGACTCAGACGACACGGAAGAAGCAGCCTCAGCCTCCTCAACCTTACGAGCCGCCTGCTCATCAGCCTCCGCACGAGTCAGGATAGTCGGAACGACCTCGCGCAGCTCCTCCACCGAAATCGCACCCTCACGAACCACCACATAGGGGAAGGAGGTGCAATCCAGAATCGTCGACGGTGCCGGGTCACGCTCAGTCACCACAACCACGCCGTCCTCATTCGGCTCAGACTCAAGCGGCTTAGGACGAACGCCACCGTCAATAACCACGGCAACATCCTCGCCCAGGGAATCCATGGCGGTCTGTGCGTCCAGTGCGGCTTCCTGACCGGTCTTGTTCGCGCTAGAAACCGCCAGCGGACCGTGCTCAGTCAGCAGCTTTAGGGCGAACTCGTCATCGGGAACACGCACGGCAACAGTGCCGCGAGTCTCGCCCAAATCCCAGCTCAGCGACGGGTACGCGTGAAGAATCATAGTCAGCGCGCCAGGCCAGAAGCGACCACCCAGATCGTAAATATCGTCCGGAACGTCGTCGACCACGCCAGCGAGCGCAGCAAGATCAAAGATCAGCACGGGCGGCGGCATGGTGCGGTCGCGGCCCTTATCTGCCAGCAGCTTGGCAACGCCCTGATGCGAGAAAGCATCGGCGGCAATACCGTAGACGGTATCGGTGGGCATCACAATCGTGTCGTGCGCCTTCAGCGCCTCGCGGGCAGCTTCAATGGCCTCGCGGGTCTCAGTTTCAGTCGTTACGGGGTACAGCTTTGCAGTCACGGGTCTTATTCTCTCATGTTTTTCTGGATGCGGCGAGACACCGGCACCCACAACGCGCCATGTGGAAGCACTCTTCCGGGGGTTCACCATATCTCACCGGCTCTGAGCTGGCTGAGGAGGCGGACGCGTTGCCTTCACGCAGCCCGGCACGGGCTAGGTGGTGCATCTACTAGTCTAAAGGCTCTAGTGGGCGCGGTTTATAACCGACGCTATGACGCGGACGATTATTCAGGTCACGCACCGGGTAGCAGCCCTCGAAGCCGATGCGCTCCAGCAGCTCGGCGACGGCGTCTTCCTGGGTGTCGTCGTGCTCCATGATGAACAGGCCGCCGGGGGTAAGAAGCTCGAAGGCGCGGGCGGCAATCGCGGAGGGCATCTGCATGCCGTCCTCTCCCCCGCCGTACAGTGCCATGTCCGGGTCGTGCAGGGCGGCTTCCGGGTCGGCGGGTACGTTCGCCGGCGGAATGTACGGAGGGTTCGAGAGCACCGCGTCGAAGGTTCCGGCAAGTTCGGACAGGGCGGTGAGGGCGTCCCCCTGAACCAGGTTCACGCCGAGCGGCTCCAGGTTCTTACGGGTGTAGGGGATGGCGTCTTCGGAGAGTTCCACCGCGAACACCTGGGCGTTCGGCAGTTCGCTCTTAATTGCCGCCGCGATAGCCCCGGAGCCGGTGCACAGGTCGACGATGCGCAGCTGACCAGTTGCCGAATCGGTGCGTGCGGTCAGCACTTTGAGGGCTTCTTCGACGAGTAGTTCGGTCTCGGGGCGGGGTACGAACACGCCCGGCCCGACTGCCAGTTCTAGGCGGTAGAAGGGAGCGGAGCCAATAATGTGCTGCAGCGGTTCGCGGCAGGCGCGGCGGGCGACCAGCGCCTCGTACTCTGCGACTTGTTCGGGGATGAGCCGCTCCCCCATGAGCGCGGCGTGCTGTAGGCGTGAGCGTGAGCCGTCGTAGAGCAGGTGCGCGGCGAGTAGCTCGGCGTCGACGCGGGGGCTGGGCACCTGCGCCAGTGCCGCGGTGGCGCGCGTGAGTACCTGCGCGAGTTCTTCCCCGCGCGGGTCGTGCACATTCACCTTCATGAGCTCTCCTTACGCTCTCTTCTACCTTTAGAAATTATCCCCTTTTAGGAATTACCCTCGGAGTCCTCTTCAGAGGAATCAACAGATTCGTCAGAGGAAGTGCTGTCATCTGCCTGTTGCGTTATAAGAGAACCGGGATCCAGTTGCCAGAGCATTGGTAGCACTCCAGGCCTATACTGGTCCGCGCAGTAGATGCGGGGACGAGACTTCCCTCCGCCACATGCATCGCAACTGAAGTCACAGGTTTCTTCGCATTTTTCGCCGAATACCCCTACGCTCTGATATTCCGGAGTCTCTTTTAGAATCGCAACTTTTTCTCTAATCAGCACCTCACAAGGTACTACGTCGCCGTATTCCATCTCATGGATAAGATCAGCAAGGACCTCAAGCCTGTCAGTAATAGCGCGGGTTGCCTTGCACAATAACTCCACGTAGTCGTTGCTACCGGAGTATCCCATGCCACGCTTTTCGGATAATTCGTACCTCCAGTCGTTCTTCATAAAGAAGCCGACAGTATCCACTAAACAGAGCACTACATGCGGTGCGTTATTGTCCAGCAAATCGGTAGGGTGCGGTTTATCTAGAAAACTGCGGAAAGGCGCGTCTGGCCAGGTGGTCCTAGGGATACTACGCAATGAAAACAGTTCAGGATGGTCATCTTCAAAAGTCTCATACTCAGGAGAATCATCCATTTCGTCTAGAGCCTTGGCAACCTCATCCGATATAGGAACTAGCTGAATATCTGCCCCCGCGAAGTTCGAAGTTTGTCCATCCGGTACATACGGCCAATTGATAGCATCGATTTCCCTGCCCCAGCGGCTATGCAAGTAAACGTAATCCTGGTTATCAAGCACAACCACGCCATCGTAGACAGCTTTTACGGTAGCGTTAGATCCGTTGAAAGAAAGCACAGACCCTCCAAGATGGCATGGAACCTCTCGATGCGGGCTGAGCGTTGTAGGTACGGTCACAAATGTCTCGTTAAGAGGAGCACCGAGGTAGACTGCTTTTTCAATTTGTAAGCCTTCATCTCCCATTCGTCCCTTAGTGTCACGGTAAATAATTCGGACTTTGAAAGGGTCATGGTCCAGAATCTCACCAACAAAGATATATCGCCCATCACACTCTGTCCTCCAAGAACGTCCAAGATACGCAGAGTGCAACATCTGAGCTGTGAACTTATCCCCATCTGCAGTCTCAACTTTAAGAACTAGCAGCTCTGAGCCGCCATCTCCGTTGCGTACCTCAGCATGCTTAACCAGGATTCCGTCACCCGGTTGAAGCTGAACAATAACACCCATGTTCTTTATCCTTTCTCTATCTACTTATAACGTTACACAATATCTAGCTATTGCATCTCTGAGTTGGTCATCGTACTGCCCCCTCCCGATAGGGAGGGGCAGTACGAGAAGCAGCAATATACCTGCAGGTAGCAGGCGTCACCATAGCTCTCGGCACTTCCCAAAGGGCGGGCTATACCCGCCATAGAAGGATTCAGTCCGAGATTTTTTACTGGGGACGCCCGTGCATATATACTCCTTCGTTTCTTTGAGCCGGGCTACGTTCTCCCGCAACAACGCCTCATAGGGAGTAGTGTCCACGGTCTTCTCACGAAGAAGGTCTGCCAAAGCTTCCAACCGATCAGTCACCGCGCGGGTTGCGTTCAACATTAAATCTGTTCGTTCCCCGGATTTTCGGTCCAAGAAATCGTCCGGTTCTTCAAAGGAATAGTAGGGATGGTCCTTACGGAAGAAGCGCCCCGAATCCACCAGGTCAAGAAGAATATGAGGGGCAGAGTGTCCCACCAATTCGCCAGGATAGGGTTCCTCCCAGACCGAGGGGAACTCTGAATAAAACCAGCCAAGGTTGGGGTATCGCCTCCAATCCCATAGCTCAGGGTGACTTTCCTGCAGGCTAGCATACTCAGCAGATTGCCTCAGAGAATCCACAGCACTCGCTACTTCGATGGTGATAGGGAGAATCTGCGCAACTGCACCGGCAAAATTCCAAGTCTGTCGATGCCTGCACTCAGGCCAATGATTCACACCTAGTTTTTCGTGCAGAAGAGCGTCCAAATAGACGTAGCTGTGGTTGTCCACCACAACCACGCCCTCATAGACGGCCTTTACGATGCGTGAGCCGCCCCAAGTAAGCACATCATCTCCTGAACGGCATACGATATTTCGATGGTACCCATCCTCCGTCAACAGAGTGACTCGGGTCTGTTTGACAGGTGCCCCGAGGTAAATCGCAGAATAACTCTCAAGCCTATCGGGCACTAATTCACCCGCCGAATCATAGTATTTAAGCTCGAGACGGAGGGGATCATCTTCGATAATCTTGCCAATAAAAACCTCGTATTCCTCGCCCCGTTTCCAGTCAAGATACAGCCGAGCCGAATTCATCAACCTCGCAGAAAACAAAGAGCCCTCAACCGCGGCTACTTCCAAAACGAGTAGTTCCGTGCCGCCCTTGCCATCATTGGAATCGCTAACCTTGATAAGAAATCCGTCTCCCGGTTGAGGATCTATGATAATTCCCATGTCGTCTGCCCTTCTCTCCCAGCTCTCTCAGCTGCACACTCTGTAATTTTGTTCCCGCTCCCCGGGTCTTCCCCCCCCCGTTAGGAGAGAGGCGTTATCCCCCTGTATTGGAGGAAGGCGGAGGGGCAGCCATAACAGCCTGTCACGGCTGCCCCCTCCCCTACGCACTATGCACTACGCGTCTACGCGAATACCCCGTAGACGCTCCGCACCACTACCAGCGTTCCTCACCCCGATAGTTCGGGTCGCCTCCGCCACAACGCCAGCAGGTGTCGTTGCAATCATCGTTGCACTTTTCACCAGCAATTCCGGTTGCCTGGTATTCGTAGGTGTCCTTCAAGTAGGCTGCTTCCTCCCAAAGACAAACCTCGAACGGCGTAGTCTCCTCTGTCTTCTCCCCCAGCAAACCAGCCAGCGATTCCAGCCTGTCAGCCACCGCACGAGTTGTCCATCGCCTCATGTCACGCCACATATCTCGTTCCTCGTACCAGGACGGGTAAACCTTCAATGGTTCATCTGGGTGAACGATATCGGGGCAGGGAAGATCAGTGTACTTGTAGAAAAAGTACCCCGAATCCACCAGCGCCAACAGCATCTGAGGCGCAGTAGCGTTCAGAAGCTCAGAAGGATACGGCTCATCAGCCAGCTGCGGAAAATACCTGCGGAACCAGAAGCTCCTAACGCTATGCACCCCTTCAAAAAGCTCCGGATGGTCCTCTTGAAGCTCCGCATATTCCTTTGAATACTTGAGAGCATCCAAAGAGTCCGCCACCTCCGGAGTAATTGGCAGGATATAAGCCACCGCACCGCCAAAATTCCAGGTCTGCTGATGCCTAGCATCCGGCCACTGATCGGAATTCAGCTTCCGCTGCAGATACCTACCGAGATAAACATAGTTATGGTCCTTCACCACAACCACGTTCTCGTAAACAGCCTTCACAACACGCGGGCCGTCAGAGGTCAGCACGTTATCTCCGGCCCTACACACAATTTCTCGGCCGATTCCGTCCCTCGTCATCATTGTGACAGTAGTCTGGTCAAGGGGCACCCCCAAATAGAAGGCATACCTGAACGACATATAACCATCAAATTCCTTGCCTTCCCAGTCGTAACACTTCAACCAAATTTCCAGGGGATCGTCTTCCCTCACCTCGCCGGTAAAGACATACCGATCATCCCAATAATCGGCAGTCCGACCAAGACGAGAACGGTTCAGCAAGCGTGCCGAGAACTTCGAGCCCTCAACCGCAGCAACTTCCAAAACCACTAGTCCTCTGCCGTCCTTACCATCATTACCGTCTCTAAATTCGACAAGGATTCCATCACCCGGTTGAAGGTCAACAATAACGCCCATATTCTCTGCCTTTCGCTCAATAGCTAACCAAAAATCATCAGTATCGAAATCTCAAAAATTACCGGTGCCGGACTACGCTGCCCGGCACCCCTAAAGCGGCTTCCATCTTTTCTCTATTCGTTTTTCAAAGAACACCGCTACCGGGACTCTCACCCGCGATAAACCCCACGGCAACGCTAGCTAAACCTCCAGGCTTAGCTACACCTCCAGGCTTAGCTACATCTCCAGTCTAGGGTGAAGCTTTCAAACACGCGCGGCGTTTGGTCATTCACCCCTCGGCACCCGGCGATAGACGCAAAAAAGGCGCGCGAGTTCAGCAATCAAGCTAAACTCACGCGCCTATACCGGCCTGCTATCACAAACCCAAAGCCACTAACACGTGAAAGTTATACAGAACTACTTCTGTACAGAGCTAGTTCTACTTCTGCTCCTGACCCACCTGAGCGAGGCGGTGCGCCTCATCCATCTCAATAGCGGACTGAACCACAGGCTCCAGGTCACCATTCAGCACAGCATCCAGGTTGTAGGCCTTGTAGCCGGTACGGTGATCCGCAATGCGGTTCTCCGGGAAGTTGTACGTACGGATACGCTCCGAACGGTCCATGGTACGCACCTGCGAAGCACGGTGTGCCGCATTCTCAGCGTCAATCTGCTCCTGCTGGTGAGCCAACAGGCGCGCACGCAGAACGCGCATCGCAGCTTCACGGTTCTGCAGCTGAGACTTCTCATTCTGCATAGCCACCACAATACCGGTCGGAAGGTGAGTAATACGCACCGCCGAGTCAGTGGTGTTCACCGACTGACCACCGGGGCCCGAAGAACGGTACACGTCAATCTTCAGGTCGTTCTGGTTAATCTCGATTTCTTCCGGCTCATCCACCTCGGGGAACACCAGAACACCGGCAGCGGAGGTGTGGATACGGCCCTGAGACTCAGTCGCCGGAACACGCTGCACACGGTGCACGCCACCCTCATACTTCAGGTGTGCCCACACGCCCTCAGCTGGCTCATTCGAGGAGCCCTTAATAGCAATCTGGGCGTCTTTGTAACCGCCAACATCGGTGCTGGTCGAAGAAATAATCTCAGTCTTCCAGCCCTTGTGCTCGGCGTAACGCATGTACATGCGCAGCAGGTCACCAGCGAACAGAGCCGCCTCGTCACCACCGGCACCAGCCTTCACCTCAAGAATGACGTTACGGCCATCATCCGGGTCACGCGGAATCAGCAGGCGGCGCAGCTTCTCCTGAGCAACCTCCAGCTCCTCCTCCAGACCGGGAATCTCCGCCGCGAAATCCGGATCCTCATCAGCCATCTCGCGAGCAGCCTCAAGGTCATCCTTCAGCGAAGTGTACTTGTTGTACGCAGTCACAATACCGGTCAGCTCCGCGTAGCGGCGGCCCACACGGCGTGCCTTACCCTGATTCGCCTGCACGGCGGGGTCAGCCAGCTGATTCTGCAGGTCAGCGTGCTCATCCAGCAGAACCTGAATAGATTCAAACATTCTGTTCTCTCTTCCATCTCCCGCACTTTACGCCGCACGGGCAGGCACTAGACATCTCACACCCCTGGCAGGGATGCACAAAACGAACGGCTCACGCGCCCCACCCACAATGAGGAGGTGGGGCGCGTGAGATACGAGCCTTAGTCGACCAGACGCAGACCGTTCTTCTGAACCGTCAGAAGGAACTCCACGTTGCTTTCAGTCTTACGCAGCTGGTTGGTCAGAACACCCAGAGCCTGCTCGGGTTCCATACCCGCCAGGGCACGGCGCAGACCCCACATAATCTTGATCTCATCCGGGGAGAGCAGGTTCTCCTCGCGGCGAGTACCAGAAGCATTAATATCAACCGCCGGGAAGATACGCTTATCCGCCAGCTGACGGGACAGGCGCAGCTCCATGTTACCGGTGCCCTTGAACTCTTCGAAGATCACTTCGTCCATCTTCGAGCCGGTCTCAACCAGGGCGGTAGCCAGGATGGTCAGCGAGCCGCCCTCTTCAATGTTGCGGGCAGCACCGAAGAACTTCTTCGGCGGGTACAGTGCGGCAGAATCCACACCACCGGAGAGGATACGACCGGATGCGGGAGCCGCCAGGTTGTATGCGCGGCCCAGGCGGGTCATGGAGTCCAGCAGCACGACCACATCGTAGCCGAGCTCCACCATACGCTTCGCACGCTCAATAGCCAGCTCAGCCACAGTGGTGTGATCCTCAGCCGGGCGGTCGAAGGTCGAGGCGATAACCTCACCCTTAACGGTGCGCTGCATATCGGTCACTTCTTCAGGACGCTCATCCACCAGGACCATCATCAGGTACACGTCCGGGTTGTTCACGGTAATCGCGTTCGCGATGGACTGCAGCATGAGGGTCTTACCCGCCTTCGGCGGGGACACAATCAGACCACGCTGACCCTTACCAATCGGGGACACCAGGTCCACCACGCGGGTGCCCAGCTTCTTCGGGGTGGTCTCCAGGCGCAGACGCTCCTTGGGGTACAGCGGGGTCAGCTTCGAGAACACGCGGCGGTTCGCTGCTTCCTCAACGCTCTGACCGTTAATCGCCTCAACCTGAACCAGCGCGTTGAAACGCTGGCGGCTGTTCGACTCACCATCACGCGGCACGCGAATCGCGCCGAGCACGTGGTCGCCCTTACGCAGGTTGTACTTCTTCACTTGAGCCAGGGAGACGTACACGTCGTTGGTGCCGGGCAGGTAGCCGGTGGTACGCACGAAAGCGTAGTTATCGAGGATGTCCAGAACACCCGAAATCGGTGCCAGCACATCGTCTTCGCTCAGACGAGGCTCGTTCTCCTCGCGGCGGCGAGCCTGCTTCTCAGCACGCTCAGCCTGACGGTCACGCTTGGAACGGCGCTCAGTGCGCTCGGCACGCTCTGCGCGTTCTGCACGCTCAGCAGCCTTACGCTCGGCACGTTCGCTACGCTCAGCATTGCGCTCTGCACGCTCCGCCTGGCGGTCACGCTTGGAACGGCGCTCAGTACGCTCACCATCCTGGTCGCGGCGACGCTCACGGGTACGAGTACGCTTCGAGCTCTTCTCACCGTCAGGGGTGCCAAAAGTCATGTCCAGGGCAGCGTTCAGGCTGTCCAGGCTCGCGGTGCCGTCAGCGGTCGCAGCCTTCAGCTCAGCCGAGTTACCGGGCAGGTCAACCTGCTCCGAACGCTCACCAATACGCTCAGCAGCCAGCTCAGCACGCACATCCAGCGGGGGAAGCTCAGCGGGCTTCTCTTCCTTACGGGTGCGGGTGCGGCGGGTACGCTTCTCCGGCTTCTCGTTATTCTCAGTCTTCTCGGACTTCTCAGCCGATGCGTCCTCACCCTCAGCGGCACGGCGAGCGCGCGCACGCTTCTGAGCGGGAGTCTCGTAACGGGAAGAGCGGGTACGCTTCTCAGACTTTTCAGCCTTCTCAGCGCCCTCACCGGAGGCTTCAGCAGCCTCAGCGTTTTCGGTCTTCTCAACCTTTGCCTCGGCGTCCTTCTGGGCGCGAGTACGGCGAGGCTTAGACTCTTCAGTCTTCTCAGCGGCGGGAGTCTGGGCAGACTCAGCAGCAGCCTCAGCGGACGCTTCGGACTTAGGTGCCTCAGACTTGGGTGCTTCAGACTTGGGCGCAGCAGGAGCGGCTACGGCGCCGCCACGCTGATGCTCCTCAAGAGCCTGAACCAGCTCGGCCTTCTTCAACTTTAGGTAGCCGCGGATACCAAGCTGCTGGGCGAGGACACGCAGCTGCGCGACCTTCAAGTTCGCAAGTTCCGGTGCGGCAGCTGCCGTACCGTACTCATCGGTGACAACAATATTCTTTGCCAACTACAATTCCTTTGGTTATAAGCCCTGAAAATCTTCAGAATAAAGATCGGGCGGGCGCTATAGCGCGGTCAAAGGTTTAGACACTGCCGAAAGAAAACAGCAGTCTGCACCTTCGACTCCCTCGAACCGCACTGGAGGCGGTTCGCGTCTCTTACCGTACCCGCTGATTCAGACACAGCGAGCACACACGGAAGATAAGGCGCTCTATCACAAATGTGGGCAAGCCCAAACCATCATCTATAGAACCATCTACACGAGATGAAGAGGATGGATTGGTCACTTTGAAAGGGCACCCGCCGCGAAACCGACCCCTCAGAAAAGTCTTCCCCTATGCGTCAGAAATAAAGAAAGACATATATCCCAAAGGCACTCCCCCGAACCCTGCCGGCTCCCGCCCAGATACAAAAGCATCTGAGTCATCAGGGGAAACGGAAGTACGTTACGAAGGATAGTATCGACGGTCTACGTTGAACGACGGGCGAACCTCAACATAGGACGAACTAATAACGTCCTACTGAGTAACTATAACACCTTCAGTATCAATTTCAAGGGGAAGCACCCGCCAGTTCAAACGGCGATCCGCAATAGCGCTACCAGGGTGAGTCGCCTCAAACTCGGCAATCGCCTCCTGAACCTGTCGCACCTGCTCGTCGCCGTGTGCAAAGGTCAAAACGGTCGGGCCAGCACCAGAAATCACCGCCGCAAAACCCTGACCGCGCAGGTACGCAACCAGCGCAGCCGACGGCTCCATAGCGGTCACACGGTAACCCTGATGCAGGTAATCCACGGTCGCATCCATCAGGTACTCGGGAGCATCAGAGAGAGTGCGCACCAACAACGCCGCACGAGCCGAGTTCGCCACCGCCTCAACGTGGGGCATCTGCGCAGGAATCAGCGAACGAGCAAGCTTCGTCGACACCTCATAATCGGGCACAGCCACCACAGGGTGAACCTCAGGATGCACCGGAATAATCAGGGTCTTCCAGTTACCCATCTCCCCCCAAGACACCGACAGGTTGCCGTAAATCGCCGGAGCCACGTTATCCGGGTGGCCCTCCATATCGGAGGCGACCTGCAGCATCTGCTCACGGCTCAGACGGTGCTCCTCCGGCAGCAGACCGCTCGCCGCAGCCACGCCCGCCACAATAGCCGACGCCGAAGAACCCATACCGCGAGAATGCGGAATCTTATTATCAGCAATCAGCTTCACCGGCGGCAGTTCATCCAAACCAGCCGCCGCGAAACCAGCCTTCATCGCCTGCAAAACCAGGTGGCTCTCATCGCGAGGAACATCCGCGCTACCCTCACCGCTGAGCTCAAACTCCAGGCCGGATTCAATACGCTCAACAACCAGCTCATCATAGAAGCCAAGACCCAAACCCATGCTGTCATAGCCAGGACCCAGGTTAGCGCTCGTAGCGGGAACACGAACCTTAACGGACGCGCCCACCGGAATATCAGAAATATGCAGGGAAGACATGAGAAGAACCTCGCGATCGGTGACGTAATGAGTGAATAGGTGAAAGATACAAAAAGGGGCTGTCATGCAGGTGCACCCCGCCCCGAAAACACGGGACGGAGTGCACATCGTAGTATGAACAGACTAGTTCAAATCAAGAATATCTGCCACAGCAACCACGTCGAAGGGAGCCTTAGTCGGCTCAACCTTCACACCGTTAACAGCCTCAAGAGCCCACTGCGGGTCCTTCAGGCCGTGACCGGTCACAGTGATCACGATGGTCTTACCTTCGGGAGCTTCACCGGCGCGGTGCTTCTTCAGCAGACCAGCAACACCAGCAGCCGAAGCCGGCTCCACGAAGACACCCTCGCGGGCAGACAGCCAGCGGTGCGCCTCCAGAATCTCCTCATCGGTGACAGCCTCAATCACGCCGCCAGACTCATCACGAGCAGCTTCAGCCTTCTCCCACGACGCGGGGTTACCGATACGGATCGCGGTCGCAATGGTCTCAGGAGCCTCAATCGGGTGACCAGCAACGATTGGTGCAGCACCAGCAGCCTGGAAGCCCCACATGATCGGGCGCTTGGTCGCAACCGGCTCCAGCACCTTACCGTCACGGTTGGTGTAAGGCTCCGAGTACTCCTTGTAGCCCTTCCAGTACGCGGTAATGTTACCCGCGTTGCCAACCGGCAGCAGGTGGTAATCGGGAGCGTCACCCAGGGTGTCAACAACCTCAAACGAACCGGTCTTCTGGCCCTCAATACGGTAAGGGTTGACCGAGTTCACCAGGAACACCGGGTAGTTCTCGCTGAGCTTGCGAGCAATCTCCAGGCAGTTATCGAAGTTGCCGTCAATCTGAATGATGTCAGCACCGTGAGCGATAGCCTGAGACAGCTTACCCATAGAAATCTTGCCGTCCGGAACCAGCACTGCACAGCGCATACCAGCCTGCAGAGCGTACGCAGCAGCCGAAGCGGAAGTGTTACCGGTCGAAGCACACACAACAGCCTTCGCGCCGTCACGCTTAGCGGCGGTCATCGCGCTGGTCATACCGCGGTCCTTGAACGAACCGGTCGGGTTCATACCCTCAAACTTCAGGTAAACGGTGTTACCGGTCTCAGCAGACAGTGCCGGCGCGTGAATCAGCGGGGTACCGCCCTCGCCCAGGGTCACAGCCTTCACATCGTCTGCGAAAGGCAGACGGTCACGGTACTCATTGATAACGCCCTGCCACACGTGTGCCATTGGCTTCTCCTTCAATCTTGGCGCCCCGCCCGCCGAACCTCCCATGGGTCCGGCGCGGTAGCGGGTACGCGGGTTAGTTAGTGAGCGATGCACCCGCAAGCGAACATCGCAGGTTTAGTAAGCGGCATGGGCCGCACATAGATAACGCTTTTGGGCCTTAGTGCTTCTCGGACTCCACGCGGATGACCGAGTTCACCTCACGCACAGTGTCCAGAGCGTCAATCACAGCAATCGCACGGCGCAGATCGGAATCCTTCGCCGAGTGGGTCACCATACGAATCTGAGCCGCACCCTCCTTCGGGGTGGACTGACGCAGAGAATCAACAGAAATACCGTGCTCAGTCAGGATGCGGGTAATGTTCGCCAGAACGCCCAGGCGGTCCTCAACCAGAACACCCACCGAGTAGCGAGACACCACGTTATCCAGGCTGGTTGCGTGCAGCTGAGCGTGGGAAGTCTCCGGAACACCGGGGCCACCCAGCACCAGACGACGAGCCAGGGACACGAAGTCACCCAGAACAGCCGAAGCAGTCGGTGCGCCACCCGCGCCGGGACCGTAGAACATCAGCTCGCCAGCGTTCTCCGCCTCAACGAACACAGCGTTGAACGCACCGTGCACGCCCGCCAGCGGGTGCTGACGAGGAATCAGGGTCGGGTTCACGCGAATGTTCGCGCCGTCCGCACCCTCGCGCTCACAAATAGCCAGCAGCTTGATGACGTAACCATCAGCATCCGCGGCAGCAACATCATCAGCGGTGATGGAAGTAATGCCCTCGGTGTGCACGTCATCAATAGTGAACGTCGAGTGGAACGCCAAAGAAGCAACGATTGCAGCCTTCGACGCGGCGTCGTGGCCCTCAACGTCAGCGGTCGGGTTAGCCTCCGCGTAGCCGAGCTTCTGAGCCTCAGCCAGCGCGTCCGCGAAGGATGCGCCGGTGGTGTCCATCTGGTCAAGAATGTAGTTGGTGGTGCCGTTCATGATGCCCAGAACGCGGGTCACACGGTCACCGGCCAGGGAGTCACGCAGGGGGCGTAGAATCGGGATAGCACCCGCAACAGCAGCCTCGTAAGAGAGCTGAGCGCCGGATTCATCAGCGGCAGCCTGCAGCTCCACGCCGTGCTTAGCCAGCAGCGCCTTGTTGCCGGAGACCACAGACTTACCCGCTTTCAGAGCACGCAGAATGCGGGTACGTGCCGGCTCAATACCGCCGGTCAGCTCGATGACCACATCCGCCGCATCAATCAGGGATTCAGCGTCGGTGGTGTACAGCGAGGGGTCCGCATTCCAGTGGCGGGATGCATTAGTATCGCGCACAGCAATACCGATCAACTCCACGGGGGCGCCAATGCGCTTTTCAAGGACGGCGTTATCCTCGACCAGGATGCGAGCAGCCTGGGAACCGACATTACCGGCACCGAGCAGTGCTACTTTGATCTTTTCAGCCACGATAGTCTCTTTCTACGGTCTGTTCCGGGTTCGCCCCGGTATCTCTTCGGGCTAAGGCACGGATACGGCGCAGAGCACGCACCCAACAACCACTTTATCAAGAGGCGGGGACGGCTCAGCAGCCTCAAGGTGCGACTTTTACTCTCTGAGATGAGGTATCCCTCACAGTTATGAGGTGAACCTTATCTTCTGCGAAGTTTTGAACACGCAAAACCGTGAAGACCCCGCCCGCAACCGCCACCTCGCAGTGTGCAGTGCAGAGACGGGAGCTTCACGGCTTTTCATGATGTCAGAATGGGTTCTTAGATATCCGTTCTTAGATATCCGAACCCATATCCAGCGCCAACATATCCTCCTCGCGCTGACGACGAATCATCACGCGAGAAGGCTTACCCTCAGCGGTCGCAATCACCGGCGGGCGAGTCAAGAAGTTATAGTTCGAACCCAGCACATAGCAGTACGCGCCGGTCGCCGGAACCGCCAGAATATCGCCAGCCTGCAGGTCAGCAGGCAGGTAACAGTAACGAACCACCACATCGCCAGACTCGCAGTGCTTACCCACCACGCGAGAGAGCACCTGCTCCCCCGCCGGGGCACGATTCGCCAGGGTCACCGAATAATCCGATTCGTACAGCACCGGGCGGGCGTTATCACTCATACCGCCGTCCACCGAAACGTAGCGGCGCACACGAATCTCACCGTTCTCATCCTCAATGCTGACGTTCTTGATGGTGCCGACCGTGTACAGGGTCGCGCCCGAAGGACCAGAAATGGAACGGCCCGGCTCGAACGACATATGCGGAATCGCCATGCCCAGGCGCTCGCAGGTTGCCGCAACGGAAGCGGCAATCGACTCGGTCACCTCGGTAATGGAGCGGGGGTGATCCGCCTCGGTGTAGCCGATGCCGTAGCCACCACCCAAATCCAGCTCCGGCAGGGTCACGCCCAGGTCATGGTTGAGACGGTTCATGAACTCCAGGGCGGTAGTAGCCGCCTGCTCAAAGCCCTCCGCCTCAAAAATCTGCGAACCAATATGGCAGTGAATACCGCGGAAATCCAGGGAATCGGTCGCATTCAGAATCGCGGCAGCCAGAGCCGCGTAAGAATCGGTAGCCTCAACGCCCCAGTGCTCCAGCTCCTCCTCGTCCAAACCCGCGAGCGCGGCGGTACCGGGCTGCAGGGACATGCCGAACTTCTGGTCCTCGTGCGCGGTCGCAATGGATTCGTGGGTCGAGGCATGCACGCCGGGGGTGATGCGAATCAGCACCGGAACGGGAGCGTAAGGCTCCTCACCCTCAGCCACACGCTCGGCGGCAAGCTCGGCGTACACGCGCTCAATGAGCTTGAGCTCGTCCACCGAGTCAGCCACCACGCGACCCAGGCCGTTGCGGATCGCGCGGGCAATCTCAGCCTCCGACTTGTTGTTGCCGTGCAGGGCGATGTTCGCACCGGGCACCTGTGCGCGCAGAGCCAACGCCAGCTCACCACCGGAGGCGGTATCCAGGCACAGCCCCTCCTCGGTAGCCCAGCGCGCCACGGCAGTGGACAGGAAGGACTTACCGGCGTAGTAGACGCTTACCTTCGCGCCGTGCTCGGCGAAAGCCTGCTCAAAAGCGGTGCGGTAGGCGCGGGCGCGGGTACGGAAGGTCGTCTCGGAGAAGACGTACTGCGGGGTTTCGTGCTCATCAACCAGGTCGCTGACGGTCACGCCGTCAATGCAGAGCTCGCCCTGCTCATTGCGGGTGAAGGAATCAGTCCAGATGGTGCGGGACAGTGCCTCGGGGTGCTCAGGGTAGGTGAGCCATTCGGGGGCGTAGAGGGCGCGGGCTTCGCTCATCGTGTCTCTTTCTTAGCTATCTTTGCCGGCATACGTTCAACCCCCGCCCCGGTAGCACCGGGTCGGGGGTTGAAACGAGAGTATTACATGCGCTCGGGTGCGCTCACACCCAGCAGGTTCAGGCCGTTAGCCAGCACCTGCTGTGCTGCATTGTTCAGCAGCAGGCGGGTACGGTGCAGGTCGGTGACCTCTTCATCAGCCTTGGGGGCGACGCGGGAGACACCGTACCAGCTGTGGTACGCCGAAGCGAGCTGTTCCAGGTAGCGGTTCACACGGTGCGGCTCGTAGAACTTCGCGGCATCACGCACAGCGGCCGGGAACTGGCCGAGTACAGCCAGCAGCTCGCCGTCAGCAGCCGAGTCGAGCAGGGAGGTGTCCACGCCGTCCTCAACCTTCACGCCAGCCTCCGCAGCGTTACGTGCCACAGCGGCGGTACGTGCGTGAGCGTACTGCACGTAGTAGACCGGGTTCTCGTTGCTCTTGGAAGTCAGCAGGCCCAGGTCAATGTCGATAGGGGTGTCCACCGAGTAGCGGGTCAGCTCGTAGCGGGCTGCGTCAACACCCACAGCCTCGACCAGGTCCTCGAGGGTGACCACGGTACCGGCACGCTTGGACATGCGGACGGGCTTGCCGTCCTTGACCAGGTTCACCAGCTGACCGATCATGACCTCAATCTGGTCGGCGCGGTAGCCAAGAATCTGGGCGATAGCCTTCAGACGGCCCACGTAGCCGTTGTGGTCAGCGCCGAGCATGTAAATCGCCACGTCGGCGGGGTTTACTGCACGGGTCATCTTGTCCTGGTAGTAGGCGATATCGCCCGCCACGTAGGCGTGGTTGCCGTCAGACTTAATGACCACGCGATCCTTGTCGTCGCCGTAGTCGGTGGTGCGCATCCACCATGCGCCGTCAGCCTCGAAGAGCTGACCGTTCTCACGCATGGTCTCAAGCAGGGCGTCCACCTTGCCGCCTTCGAATACGGAGTTCTCGTGGAAGAACACGTCGAAGTGGGTGCCGAATGCCGCCAGGGACTCCTTGATCTGATCAAACATCAGGTGAGTACCGATTTCGCGGAAAATCTCTTCGGGGTTCTCAGCCTCAAGCGCGTCGGGGCGCTGAGCCAGAATCTGGTCCTTAATGTCAACAATGTATGCGCCAGCGTAGCCGTCCTCAGGGGTCTCCTCACCGCGGGCAGCGGCAATCAGGGAGCGCACGAAACGGTCAATCTGGGTGCCGTGGTCGTTGAAGTAGTATTCACGCACCACGTTAGCGCCCTCAGCCTCAAGGACGCGGGCGAGCGCATCACCGACGGCAGCCCAGCGGGTGCCACCCAGGTGGATGGGGCCGGTGGGGTTCGCGGAGACGAACTCAAGGTTAATGGTCTTACCGGCGAACTTGTCGCTGCGGCCGTATGCTTCGCCAGCCTCAACGATGGTGGCGGCAAGCTCACCAGCAGCTGCAGCGTCCAGGGTGATGTTCAGGAAGCCGGGACCAGCAATATCTACGGATGCGACACCGGGGATGGCGCCAATCTTCTCTGCCAGAAGAGCTGCTGCCTCACGCGGGTTCTTGCCCACCTTCTTGGCGAGCTGCAGAGCGACGTTGGTTGCCCAGTCGCCGTGTTCGCGGGACTTGGGGCGCTCTACTCGGACGGCGGGCAGTTCAGCGCCCTCCACGAGGGTCAGCTGGCCGGAGGAAATGGTTTCTTCAAGGGCAAGCGCAATGGCTTCAGAGAGTTCTTCAGGAGTCATAACAAACTATTCTAGCAAGCCTTGGCAGGTGCCTGACCCTTTATCTAGTGCATATCTGATACCATAGGTGGGTTGCCTCTGTAGCTCAGCGGATTAGAGCACCAGTTTCCGGTACTGGGGGTCGAAGGTTCGAATCCTTTCAGGGGCACGATGTTCTTATTCGAGAGGGAACACGGGAGCCGATATCCGAGGCGTATTGTTCGGGTATCGGCTCCTTTTTATTTAACTGCTACGCCGGGCAGCTCCCTCCCTTCACCCCCCCCAGAGGCAGGAGACCCCAGAGGCAGGAGACCTCAGAGGGTGGACACTACCCGTTTCCCTGTTGTGGCAACGCTAACCGCCTTGAGAGAATGGGGAAACGCGCACACCGTTCACATCAGCACGGCCCAAGTCACGACAGCGGAGGTAACCCGATGACCACCATGCGCCAGATTCAGCTCACCGAATGGGGCGATGAAAGCGTTCTGCACGAAGCAAACGTGCCCATCCCCTCGCCGGTGCGCGGTCACGTGCTCATCAAGACGGTTGCCGCCGGTGTCAACCCGATTGATGTGACCACCCGCAAGGGTCTGGGTCCCGCCGCTCAGCTGGCAGATCCCTCATACAAGCCCTTCGTGCCCGGCTGGGATGTTGCGGGCACCGTGGTTGCTACCGCCGGTGACTACACGGGTTTCAAGGTGGGCGACGGCGTATTTGGTCTTGTTTCTTTCCCCTCCCCCGCCGGTGCGTACGCCGAGTATGTTCTCGCCCCGGCGCATCAGCTGGTGAAGGTGCCCGCCGATGTTCCCTGCGCGCAATTGGGCGGCGCTCCCCTGGCGGCGCTGACCGCATACCAGGCGCTCTTCGAAGTGGCGCGGCTGAAGGAAGGCGAGCGCGTGCTCATTCACGCCGGTGCCGGAGGCGTCGGTCACCTCGCCGTTCAGCTGGCGGCTCAGGCTGGCGCTCAGGTTTTTGCGACCGCTTCCGCGGCGAACCACGAGTTTGTGCGCTCGCTAGGTGCCCAGCCCATTGATTACCGCACCGAGGATTTCCGTGCCGTACTGGGGCAGACCATGGATGTGGTGCTCAATTCCACCGGTCAACAGACCTTCCTCGACTCGCTGGAGGTGCTGGTTCCCAGCGGCCGTATTGTTACCCTGACCAGCCCTGACCCGCTGGATGTTGCGCGTGAGCGCGGCTTCGAGGCGCAGTGGCTGACGGTTCACCCGGACCGTGTGCAGATGCAGGAGATTGCCCGCCTCATGTCCTTAGGTCTATTGAAGGTGCACGTGGATCAGGTGCTTGATTTTTCGCAGGCTGCGCAGGCTCACGCCCTGGTGGCGACGGGTCGCACCCGCGGCAAGATTGTACTGGTTCCCTAACGCGGCGCTGATTTATGCAGACTTCTGAGAGCGCACTGCCCGCTGAGGGCGTGCGGAATGTTGAGCGTACCGAGTACCGCTCCGGTTTTTACCGCGAGGCGGGCTTTTACGACGCCCACTCGCTACCCGATTACGGTGCGCAGTCGCCGGTAACTCGCGAGGCGTTCGCCTACGACTTCTTCCCCGCGGCTGTTGGAGCTTCAACTGCTGAAACTTCAGCTACCGAGCCTTCTTCCCCCGCGCCGCTGCTGGTGTGGGTTCACGGTGGCGCCTGGCGCTTCGGCATGAACCAGGCCCTACGCGACACCATCCTGAGCACCCCCACCGGGGAGCAGCCCAATACCCAGGCGCTCATGCGCGCCACTTTTCAGCAGGCAGGCTGGGCGGTCACGTCCATCAACTACCGGTATTCGCATCAGGCGCTCTTCCCGGGCGCCCTGCACGATGTGAAGGAGGCGGTGCGTTTCTTCCGCGCCAACGCGCACGGGTTCGGTATCGACCCGCAGCGCATTGCGGTAGCGGGCGGAAGCGCCGGCGGGCACCTGAGCATGCTGGTTGCACATACGGGAGATTCCGCCGCCTGTGCCTCTGTATATGAGGATTCTGTACCTGAAGATTCTGCGAGCGCACCCGAGCACGACGAATACTTTGAAGGCAGGGCGGCGAGCGCCTACCCGTCCCATAGTTCGCAGGTGGCGGCGGCGGCTTCGTTTTACGGGGTCAGCGATTTGAGGACCATCTTCACCGATCGGCCCCTGGCTGGCTACGCTCTCGACCATCCCGAGGATGACGGCGCCGAATGGCGGCTACTAGGGAGCACCCACCCGGTCCCCGCTGACGTGTCTACTATCGACGCTTCCAAGGGTGAGCGGGTGGTTCCGGGTGTCTGCATCGAGCGCGCCCAAAAGAACTGGGAGCGTGCGCATCCTATTGATGCGGTACGCCCCCAGAAACGAGTGAATAAGGTCGAAAGTGCCTCTGCACAGGGTGCAAGCGACGGTGCCACTCCCCTCATGCTCGTGCACGGTATTAGTGATTCGTGTGTGCCGTACCAGCAATCGGTGCGGGTGTATCAGGCGCTGCGCACGCGGCAGGTACCTACCGATTTGGTGCTGGTTCCGGATGCCGAACACGGGGATTCGCGCTGTTTTAGCCCCGATATTGTTCAGCAGATGCTGCTATTTCTCAACCGCGCTGTTCAGCTCAACCGTAGCGTGTAGCTCAACCGCGGCGTGTAGCCCGAGCGGTTCGACAGGTTAGCGAGGTTAGCGAACGCGGCGGTTCACGTATTCGTGCTCAAGGCGGTAGCGTTCGAGGTCATCAAAAGCAACGCGACGGTGCGTGTTAATGCGCTCGAACGGAATATCTCCGCGCTCCAGCAGGCGAACAACGGTCGGGCGGGATACGCCCAGGTAGTCTGCCGCCTCCTGCGTGGTCATGAGGCGGTCCTGGCGTACCACGCAGACGTCCTTACGATCGGCGAATGCGCGCGCTACGGAGGTGAGGGGTCCGTACATTTCGGGGGAAATCTGTACGCGCTCGCCGTCGCCGGTGACCAGGTAGAGGGTCTCTTCGGCGCTGAGGCGGTCGAAGTGGGTGCGCAGACTCGCGTGAACGAGGGCTTGGAAGAGCTCTTCGCAGCGGTGGTGAATTTCTTCGTGCTGTCCGTCTTCGCAGCAATCCAACACTGCAACACGTGTTGCCGGGTACGTCTTTGGTGATGGCATAGTCACTCCTTCGTTACTGTGTTATTCACCACTGTAGCAGTTGAACGAAACTATCGAAAGAAAGTTAAGAAGCGCAGTTAATTCGCATCTACGGTGCATAAAATTCAAATGAATAATTATTAACTCTTTAGATAGCATTTGATGTCATTTATTGTACATTAACTGCGTGCCTGGAGTCAGTATTCCACCACCACCCACCCCGGGGTTCCCGCGAACAAACCCAAATATGACAAACAAAGCACACCCCAAGCCCACCGCGGGCAAGGCGAGTACACTGGATAGGATATGTCTGAGCAGAAATCCACGAAGAAACACGCAGATACTTCTAAGGCCCCCCGCACCGCCCCCACCATGGCGAGCATGGCCGCCGCAATCCACGCGGCAAAGGTACGATCCTCCGAAAAAACCGGCGAAAAAGCCGCTGGCAAAACCGCAGATAAAACTACTGAGAACAACGCGGTAAATAAGGGCGCACAGAAGAACAGCACCCAGAAGAATAACGCAGACCGCAAGAACTCCTCCCGCGGCACCTCCGAACGCAACTCCAACGCCTCCCGCTCCAACCGACGCGGAGGCGCCAACAACCGCGCCCGCAAGCAGGGCGACAACAAGAGAAGCCAGCAGAACCGCCCGGCACCCCGCCGCTACGAGCCGCTCATCCCCGAGGTCATCACCTACCCCGAAGAGCTGCCCGTCAGTGAACGCCGCGAAGACATCATGAACGCGATTCGTGACAACCAGGTCGTCATCATCGCGGGTGAAACCGGCTCCGGTAAGACCACCCAGATCCCCAAAATGTGCCTCGACCTGGGCCTGGGAGAGATGGGTCTCATCGGCCACACCCAGCCGCGCCGACTCGCCGCACGCTCCGTCGCCGAACGCATCGCCGAAGAACTCGGCCAGAAAATCGGCGAAACCGTCGGCTACCAGGTGCGATTCACCTCCGAAGTGGGCGAACACAGCGCTATCAAGCTCATGACCGACGGCATTCTGCTCGCCGAAATCCAAAACGACAAGCTACTACGCCGCTACTCCACCCTCATCATTGACGAAGCGCACGAACGCAGCCTGAACATTGACTTCATCCTCGGCTACCTCAAGCGCATCTTGCCGCAGCGCCCGGACCTGAAGGTCATCATCACCTCCGCGACCATCGACCCGGAGCGTTTCGCACGCCACTTCTCCCCCAGCTACGTGCCGGGTAAGGGCATCGTCGACGAAAACCTCAGCGCCGAAGAACGCGAAATCGCCGAAGCAATCCTGCCCGACGACGCGCCGCCCATTATCGAGGTGTCCGGCCGAACCTACCCGGTCGAAATCCGTTACCGCCCGCTCGACGAGGAAGACTACCTCAGCGACGACGAAATCGAAGATGACCACGACCCCACCGACGGCATCCTCGACGCCATCAAGGAACTCTCCAAGGAAGCGCCCGGCGACATCCTCATCTTCTTCTCCGGCGAGCGAGAAATCCGCGACGCCAAAGACGCTATCGAGGCAATGGTCGCCAAGTCGCCGCGCCTGAACTACGAAGTGCTGCCTCTGTACGCGCGCCTCTCGCTCGCCGAGCAGCACCGCGTGTTCTCCCCCGGATCGC
>ERZ773265.308-NODE-308-length-31730-cov-24.503804_pt1 | contig 31730 bp, 26 predicted proteins | sample MGYA00580512_ERZ773265 | MGnify/ENA primary metagenome ERZ773265 (study PRJEB29015, sample SAMEA2738169) | human oral metagenome | biome: human oral; feature: human-associated habitat; material: saliva | place: China | collected 2183 ... | reverse complement strand
TGATTTCCTGCGCAAAGACGAACCGGCAACAGATAAGCAAAATCCACAATGACGATTTCCTCCCTCCTCAAAGAACTCAAACTGCTCTGCCGCGACCTGCACGGTTTGGCCGTGTTGTTTGTGATGCCCATCGCCTTCATGCTGATTATGTCGTTGGCACTGAGCCGTGACCAAGACCCGCACACCGACAGCCGCATCGCACTGGTTGGCGTAGCAACCGACAGTATCAATACCGCGCTGGCCACCGCGCTGGAGAAAGAACAAATCCATGTCACACTGATGCCGTCTGAAAAACTGACCGACGCGCAAAACGGCCTGCACGACAAACGTTTCCAACTGGTGCTGCACAACCCGAACCCCACTTCCGGCAAAATCGCCGACGACAAAGCCCTGCAAATCTATGTACCGCCCGATACCGAGCCTTCATGGCTGGCGGCTGTCAAAGGCGTTTTGCAGCAGCACTACACCGAAACGCGGCTGGACGCCTATTTCGACAACAATGACGGCATCAAAATCGACAATAAAAAACTGCCTCGTTCCATCCGCAAAGACATCCAGAAAAAAGTGGATGAAAAAAACGACGAACAATTCGCCGCCGTGCGCAGCTTTTTAGATAAAAAAATGCTGGAAGAACACTATCTGAGCGCAGGCAACGGCACAGTGGAAAAACCCAATGCCGTACAGCACAGCGTTCCCGCATGGCTGATTTTCGGCATGTTTTTCATTATGATACCGCTGTCGAACGTCATGGCACTGGAACGCCAAACCAACACCATCACCCGCTTACGTCTCGCCCGCGCCTCCGCATCCGGCCTGATTGCTGCGAAACTTGTCCCCTATTTCCTGATTAACCAGCTTCAGTTTGTCGGAATGCTGCTGCTCGGCCGCTACCTGCTGCCCGAAATCGGCGTACCCGCCCTCATACTCAACGGCAGCCTTGTTCCCTACGCGTTGCTGTCCGCTGCCGTCAGTGCCGCCGCACTCGGCTACGCGCTATTAATCAGCGTCTGCGCCAAATCCACCGAACACGCCGTCGTCCTCGGCGGCGGCGGCATCATCCTGATGGCGGCAATCGGCGGCATTATGGTGCCTGCACACGTCATGCCCGAAACCATGCAGCAACTCACTTGGATTTCCCCAATGGCATGGGGCTTGAAGGCTTTTCAGGAATTACTGCTCAACCGCAGCGGACTGGACGAAATCGGCCGTTATCTGCTTTTATTGTCTGCATTCTCTTTTGCCACGCTGACTGCTGCCGTATTGGTTTATCGTAGGCAGTTACAGACGCAGGTTAGGTTTTAAACCGTTTGTCTGCACTAAGTAGAAAACTTATTTCTCAAAACCATTCCTATAAAACTTCAGGCCGTCTGAAAATATCTTTCAGACGGCCTGATGCTTGATGTGCTATGGATTGTTTCAATAACAAAATACTCAACAAAATCCTAAAATCCAAACGTAAAAAAACCTGCTTTTTTTCAAAGCAGGTTTTCATATTTGGTGGGTCGTGAGCGATTCGAACGCTCGACCAACGGATTAAAAGTCCAAATAATAAAATATAACTAATTGTTTCTAAACAGAGTTGAAGCCAGCACCTTCAGTCTGATACAGTTTAATTTTGCCTTATCTCGGCACAAACCGGACACATACCACAGAACGAAAATCCAAGCATTTTTACTCAATTTGCTTTGATTTTCGTTTTTTCTTTTCAGAATAAATAAAGGAAGGGATGTAAAAAAAACATGAAGAGAATATTGATACTGACAACATCACTCTTTGCTTTTTACCAAACATCAGCGATTGCCGACGCTCCATACCCTCAATACGCTGCATTAGTTGAAAAGCATGCAGCATTACAGCGTTTGGACAAAAACATTGTATGGGCGGTTATGGGGCGTGAGAGCTCAGGAAACCGTTATGCTCTGTCCAATAAGAATGCACGGGGTTTGTTACAGGTCATACCTCCCACTGCTGCAAGAATGGGGGTGAATCCTAAAAACCTCTACGACCCGGAACAAAACATCATCGCAGGTACACGTTACCTGCGTTTTTTATGTAACCACTTTCCTGACAAATCCAGCCCACATGGTTGCAATATTGATTTGGTACTGGCTGGGTATAACGCCGGTGAGGGAGCTGTCAGGAAATATGGTGGCATTCCGCCTTATCGGGAAACGCAGCACTACGTCCGCAACGTGAAAGAACGTTACGCACGATTGAGCGGCAATCGTACAGTTTTGGCATCACACCCTGTTCAGCCTTTTAAGCCGAAGCCTATACCTGCTGTTGCCCGATCTGATAGCTCGTCCGAAAACATAGTCAAAGTAGCAGCCCAAGCACCCGTCAAACGATACGCAGAATGGGATGTATTTAAAGAGTTTTAACTGCCTTCGGGCAATTCTTATTACCGCTAAATGCGGTTTTTTTTTGTCTTTTAAAAAGGAAATGATGATGAATTACATCAAAAAAGCTGTAACCAATACACAAACAGTTGCAACAGTTGCTTTACTGGCAATGGCACAAACTGTATTGGCAGACGGATTCAGCGAAGTATCTTCAATGGCAGTAACCATCCGAACAGGTATCTACACCATTGTAGGGGTCGTAGCTACGATTTGCTTATTGTGGCAAATGGCACAAGGTTTTGGCGGTCGTAAAACATGGGGGGATATTTTGGAAACCTGTTTATGGATTGTCGGTGCCGGTGGTGCGATTGTTATCGCAACTTGGCTGTTCACAAAAGGCGGAAGCTTAAGCTTATCTTAAGGTGGGAGTTTCTGTCGAATGAAAGAAGATATTCATACTGAGCAACCAACATTCAACGGTATGAATCGTCGTGCAATGGTGGCAGGTATTCCACTTCCGGCATTAGCCGCATGTGGTTTAGCTGCTGTCATATTAACAATGGCAACATTGCCCTTCCTCGAAGGAAGGGCTTTATATTTTCTGCTGCTACCTTTGCCGGTTTTGGCTTTCTTGTACACCATTAGTAAACACGATGATCAAGCCTTAAGAGTTTATTTCTACGAAACGAAATACTTCCTCCGACGCCGCAATGCCAAGATGTTTAACGGCACCAATACCATTCTCGCCACCAAATTTGGGAGACAACAAAGTGATTATCAGCGATTTTTTGAGCAACGCTCTAAAAGCGCAACCGGCACAGTCGGATTTTCTACCGAAAATCTGCCAACACGTTTCAAACAACATCGTTAATTACAAAACGGGACATCTAGCCTTCGTCATCCGTATGGAAGGTCTTCCGTTTGACGGCGTGGACGACAAACACTTGTTCACGCAGTTTGTATCGTTGCGAAACGTACTTGCCGGTATGGGCAAAACATTAGGTAACCGTTTGGCGGTGTGGGGAACTCTTCAACGCCAAAAAATTGTATTTGACCGCGAATACACATTTCAAACGGCTTTTTGCCAGCAATTTGCCGATAAATATCTGAAACGTTTTCAAGAAGTGGATTATTTTGAAAACGTGTTCCATTTGACGGTTTTGATTAAGACCGACTTTTTGGAAGCAGGTATTAAAGAAGCAGAGGAACAAATTCAGATTCTGATGCGCTCACTTGAACCCTACGATCCGTATCTTTTGACTGCCTATAAGAATGAAAACGGTGTTGCTTTTTCGGAGGTGTACTCATTTTTTGGCAGTTTGATCAATGGAACACGGGAAGAGATTCCTTTGTCTTTTGTCGATGCTTATCAGACTATTCCAGGAGCTAATCTGCATTTTGGTTCTGATTTGTGCGAAATTCGTTCCCAAAACGGGACTCGTAAGTTTGCACAAATGTTCGATCTGAAAGACTTTGGGATTAGTAAACCTAAAATCTTGACATCAATCTTGCGCCTACCTTGTGAGTTTACATTCACTCAAAGCCTTGTGTTCATCAATCCGTATGATATGCAGGGCGAAATTAAGAAACAGTTGAACAATCTGACATCGGTCAACGACAAGGCAACGGAGCAGCAGAAAGAGTTGGAACAAGGTCAGGGTTTACTCGTTTCAGGCGAATTGATGTTCGGCGACTATCATGCAGCGTTGGTTGTGTATGGCAATACTGCTGAAGAAGCGGCCGCAAATGGCGCTCGTGCTTATTCTACTTTTCTGAATGCGGGCGGTTATCGTTTTACTAAAGCAGGTCTTTCCGCTCCGGCGACATTTTTCAGTCAGGTGCCGGGCAGTAAGGAAAGACCTCGCTCTTTCCCGAAAACGACAACAAACTTTGCGACAACCTTCGGCATACACAACTACTCGCACGGTAAAAAACAGGGCAATCCGATTGGTGACGGCTCAGCAATTATGCCGCTGCAAACCACATCCAAGACGATTTACGATTTCAACTTCCATTTCTCAAATCTGAAGGAGGACAACCTTGGTGAGAAAATCGCCGGACACACACTGATATTGGGTGCAACCGGTACGGGTAAAACCACTTTGCAAACATCTATGATGGCGTTCACAGAACGCTTCAATCCTTATATGTTTGTGATGGACTTGGACAGAGGTATGGAAATCTTTATCCGCGCCATCGGTGGTTCTTATTTTGCCTTAGAAGCAGGTGTGCCTACCGGGTTAAATCCTTTTCAACTGCCTGATACACCTTCAAACCGTGAATTCCTGTACAGCTTGGTCGGTATGTGCGGAGCGGACGAGAACGGAAAACTGACGGCTACGGAAGAAAAAGAGATTCAGGCTGCTGTCGATACCCTGTTCAGTATGGATTATGAAAACCGCCGGTTTAGTCATCTACTGCAAAGCATCCCAGTTGTTCCTGATCCTAACTCACTTCGTATGCGCCTTTCTAAATGGTGTGAAAGTGAAGGTGGACGGTTCGCATGGTGCCTGGACAACCCAACAAACATGTTTGATGCTGAAAAGTTCTTCCGTGTTGGATTTGACCTGACCGATATTCTGAAGGACGACTATCCGCCGACCGCTCCGGTTTTAGCGTATATGTTCCACCTGAGAAATATCATGATGGACAAAGTTGCTAAAGAAGACGGCATTCTCGCTTCCATCATTGAAGAATTTTGGTATGCGGCACGTTTTGAGGCATTGCAGGACATCATGCTCAAGATTCTGAAAACCGACCGTAAACGCGGCGGCTGGTTGATTTTGGTGTCGCAATCACCGGAAGATGCGATTTCTTGTCCTATTTTCCCGGCGATTGTGCAACAAACGCCAACTAAAATCTTTCTGCCGAATCCTGATGCCGAATTTGAAAACAGCTACGAACGTTGCGGCCTGACGCTAAAAGAGTTTGAGGAACTTTCCAAACTCTCGTTGGAAAGTCGCACATTCTTGGTTAAGCAGTCGAAACAGTCGGCTTTTGCCATGCTGGATTTGTACGGTTTTCATGATGAAATGGCTTTCCTGTCAGGTTCATCTGATAACGTTGAGTTGTTGCATCAAATTATGGAAGATGTTGGCAGTGAAAATCCGGATGTTTGGTATCGCCCATTTCTTGAAACCCTGCGAGAACGCCGTGCAGAGAAGAAAAATGTGCGAGCCGCATAATATTCTTTTAATTTAACGAAGGCTGTTTGAATTTCAAACGGCCTTTTTTTTTTGCCGCTTGATGCGGCTTTCAACAAGGAACTTATGATGAAATTGAATCTGAAGAAATTATCCGCTATGGCTCTTCTTGTTACGAGTTTAGCAGCTATGCCTTTAGCAGTTACAGCTAGTGGTATTCCGGTAGTTGATGGTGCAGCAGCAGCTCAACGCGCCCAAAACTTCCTTCAGCAGATGATGGAGATGGCTAAGCAACTCGCACAAATGAAACAGCAGTACGAACAACAGGTTCAGCAGTATAAAGCGATGACAGGTTCGCGCAATATGGGCAATCTTTTGAAGGATACGCTCAAAGACCAAATTCCGTCCGAGTGGAGCGAGATTTATAAAGGCGCAAAAAATATCGACTATAAGTCTGTAATTAATAGTAAGGCTTATAACCCTGAAACGGCGCAACGAATGGCTGTGCATAACATGAAGGAGATGGAAAAAGTCTTTAACTCGATGGAGACACAACTTAAATCTCTGTCGCGCTTGATGGACGAAGTCAACAATACACAAGACATCAAAGCCGCTACTGACCTGCAAAACCGTATTTCTGTGGAACAGGCAAAAATCGCCAACAATCAAACCAAGCTGGATATGCTCGATCGGTTGTATAAACGACAACAAGAAATCGAACAGCGCCAGTATGCTTCCCGTGAAGAATGTATGGCACGTCATATCCGTGATCGCAACTATGCGGTCTGCAATCAGTAGTAGCTTTATCGTGCTGCATTCGGGAGTAAGCGAATGCAGCACTAAATAAAATAGGGCAAATTATGGAAACAACTTCTTATTTTTCCGAACTCGCCAACTTTCTACTAAACGGTATGGGAACTAATCTGTTCCAAAAATCAAACAACATGATCAGCGGTATTGCTCCGGTTTTTCAAATCGGCTTTGGGATTTATATCCTGTTGATCGCGTTTGACTATTACAAACGGGGGTTTGATGAAAATGTCGTGGATTTGGGTAAGCGCATGATCGGCTGGTTGCTGATTATCGCTTTTGCGTTCAATTCCAGTCAGTATCAGAAACTCGCCAATATCATGTGGATGTTGCCCGAAAATCTGAGTGGATTGTTGGGGACTTCAACCTATACTGCAAGTGCGTTGGATACCCAAAGCAACAATATCTTAAAGATGATGGAGAATATTTTTGCGTATGCCTCTTCTTTGGATATGCTACAAGTATCAGATAAGCTGATGCTTTATATTGGTGGTACGGTTGCTGTTATATTGGCTTATTTGTTCTTTCTCATTACATTTGCTTATTACCTAATTGCCAAACTATCATTGGCGATGGTAATCGTCATCGGACCTATGTTTATAGGTTCAATGTTGTTTCCTGCAACACGGCAGTGGGGCATGAATTGGATAGGACAAATCCTTAATTACTCAGTTACAGTAGTGTTTTACGTTATTCTAGGTGCATTGCAGAATGATTTTTTCAAGAACCAATTAGAAAGAGCAGTAGTTGGAGAGATCGGATCAGTTGCTCAGGTAGTCGGCTTGATTCCGCTCTTTTTCCTATCAACAACAATTTTTATTTTGGTTGCCTGGAGTATTCCTTCGATTTCTTCCGCTTTAACGGGTGGGGCATCTGTAAACGGTTTCAGTCGAACCGTTATGTCTGTGGCAAGATGGGCAAAAGGTGTGAAACTTCCCGGTGGCGGGAAAGTCAAACCGAAATAATCCAATTTTAGGAGAATATGATCATGACTTTCGTAACTAAAATGCTTTGGTGGATGTTGTTGCTTTCTGTGGGCACATTGATGTTTATCGGTATGTTCGGCAACTTGATGGAAAGTTCTTTGGCCAGATTAGCCGGGCTATGTATCGGTTTATCGATTTTTGGATTATTTTTTAAACTGCTTGACCGACCAGTACCGGTTCGTTTTGATGATTAATACTCTAAGGGTTTAAATATGGATTATCGCAAGATTACTAAATTTGCTGCTATAACAGCCCTGAGTTTGGGCTTGAGTGCCTGTGCTGAACTGACTGACGGCCTCAGCGCCATCAACGGTACTTTGGCGGGCATTAATTCAGGTATGGCCGGTTCGGGTGCAGGGCAAGCTAAAGACACTTTGTCTTTAGGCAGTAAATCGACAGCTCAATACGAATTAAAAAACTTGAAAATGCTTGTTGTCCAAAGAGGTGGCAGTTATAAGGGGGCGATTCCACAGGCAGATATAACCTTTACTGGTGAGGCTTTAAACAAAACCAATCGTCTGATTGTGGTTAATGTGTCCGTTCCTATTTATGACAAACAGGGATATTATGTGTCGGCAGTATCAACCGACATCCACATACCTCCTAAAGAGAAAGTCAAAATTGACAACTTTCGTACAACTCTTTCTCTAACCGATGATAATCGTTTCAATATCCAAAAAACGCAATATCACGCAACAACCTATTAATCTATCTGAGAAGAACACCCCAATCGGGGTGTTTTTTTTGGGCTTATCGATTCATAAATCAAGGAAATCCCCGTGAAAACCATCCTTCTTCTCTCCCTTTCTATCGCACTTTGTGCATGTTCCGGAAAAAAGCCTCCTCAACCTCACGGTACGCCTTTTCCGATTAATTCAACTATTCAAGCAAGAGGATAAATGATGCCTGACAATTCACAAAAAGCCAGCAATAACAAAATGGCTATTGAGTTTATTAATGCTGCAAAAGGTTTTGAAAGCGCAGAAATTGTGCGTGTTCATAAATCAGCAAAAATTGCATGGCGCATCAGTGGTGCGTGTCTCTTGATCACAGGCTTGGCAGTTGGAGCAGTAGCAGGTCTGACACCTTTAAAAGAGACACGGCCTTATGTAATCAAGGTCGATAACAACACCGGGCAAACGGAAATCGTAACGATGATGAAAAATCAGGAACAATCCTACGGCGAAGTTATGGATAAACACTGGTTGACACGTTACGTCCAACTTCGTGAAAGCTATGACTGGGTAACAATTCAGGATAACTACGATGCGGTTATGTTGATGAGTTCCCCTGAGATTCAGGCAGCATTTTCAAAAATCTATAACGACAATCCGCAAGCTCCGCATAAGGTATTAAAAAACCAATACAAGGTAGTCGCCAAAGTAAAAGCCGTGACTTTTATTGGTAGTACAGCGCAAGTCCGTTTTGAAAAACGTATGGTACCGATTTCGGGAGATTTAAATCAGGAAATTCCTGTTCAAAACATGATCGCAACTATCGGCTACGAATATGCGAACCAGCCTATGAGTGAGGAAGCCCGCCGTATCAATCCATTGGGCTTTATTGTCAAAAGTTATCGCGTCGATCCGGAAACTGCGCCATAACAGAAAGGGTTAACGATGAATGTAAAAATGAAACTGACAGCATTACTGCTGATGGGACTTTTACCTGCTGTATCCGGAGCGGTATCTGTTCCCAAAGGGTCGGCTAAAGACGGCCGCATCCAAACCGTTGTGTACAATCCCGATGATGTTATTCATGTTCATGCTCGTATTGGTGAAGCTGTTTTAATCCAACTTGAAGATGGTGAATTGCTGACTGGCGATACAAGCGGCTTGGGTATGGGTGATACAGAAGCCTGGAATTTGGCAGTTCGAGGTAACAATCTCTATATGAAGCCGGTTGCTTCCGCTCCAGCCACAAATATGTTGATTACAACTAACAAAAAACGAACATATGCCTTCGATTTGTCGCTAACCGGCAAGAAAAATGGCAAATATGTTCAAAAGCCGACTTATTTACTTCGATTTGTCTATCCTGATACTGCGGAATATAAAGCGCGTGCCGAAGCTCAGAAACAGGCTAAGGCTTTGGAAAAAATCAAAGGAACAAGGCATCGATCCAGTGTTCAGTACAATTACAACTATTGGGGTAAGGGTAATAAAGCACTAGCACCGACAGCGGCCTACGATAATGGCCGCTTTACTTATTTCAGCTTTGATAACGGTCGAGAACTGCCACTGATTTACAAAGTTATGGCTGACGGTACAGAAATGTTGCTTAACAGCCATGTGGAGGGCGATACCGTGGTAATCCATGAAACTGCAAAACATTTTGTTTTGCGCCTCGGAAAATCTGTGCTTGGTTTGGAAAATCGTAGCTTCGATGAACAAGGCACGTTTAATCGAACCGGCACCGGCAATCATGATTTTGTCCGTATTAGTAGAGAGAAGGAAGGCAGATGAAATTCTTCGACAAATTCAAACGAAAAACTAAGCCTAATACCGTAGAAAACGGTGATTTTATAAAGCCTGAAGCCCTATCCCAATCTGTTCAGAACGATAAAATCGAACCCGGCATACCACTGAATCTAAATACTGCTACACTTAATAATATGCGTAAGGTCGCTTTAGCAGGAGTAGGCATTCTTGCGGTAGGTGTCATCGTATCGGGACTGATCGGGATGACGGGTGGGGATGAAGAAGCGGAAGATTCTCAACCAAAGATTGCTTCTGCTCCTGAAGTAACAGGGAGTAAAAACTTTGCCCAGGATAAAGCGGAAATTGCTCTGATGGATCAACAAGCCGCTTCCGATCCCGTTCCGGATGAGGGTGCTTCCGAGCCTCAACCGGAAGTGGCTTCACAAGTCCAAACGGGTGCAGTTCAACCCACTGTTCAACCGGTGGAGCAAGTACCCTACGATAGCACTGTTCAAGCCACACCATCTGAAACTACGCCTTCTCAAACCCCTAAAGACCGCAAAATGAGTGGTAATGTTTTAGTTAAGTTCGATAGTAGTATCTCTGACTTGGGCAGCACTTCATCTGAAAGTAGCGCACAACTGAATACAGGTAGCCCTCCAAGTTTCTTTGGGGGTGAGGATGGAGGTGGTGCTACACAGGGAGGTGGGGGCAGTTTTGGTTCGCGACTGAATGCGACTGTAACGGCTTCAGCCCAAGCACAACAACGTGGAGATTTGACATATCTGCTGGCCAAAGGAACAAATATCCCTTGCGGATTGGATACCAAGATCGTAACAACCCAGCCTGGATTTACCCGGTGTATCGTATCGAAAGATGTATATTCCGCTAATGGACAAACCCTTCTGATCGAACGTGGCAGTAAAATCATCGGTGAACAAACTTCCGCCTTGTTGCAAGGACAAGCACGAGTCTTCGTGTTATGGAATGAGCTGGAAACGCCGACTGGCGTAAAAGTGCCACTAGCGAGTCCAGGTGCAGGGGCTTTGGGTGAAAGTGGTCATGCTGCTTATGTTAAATACCATTTTTGGAAACGTTTCGGCGGTTCTATTATGATTAGCTTGATTGGTGATATTGGTGATGCTGTTGGTAATCGCCAAAATCGAACTTCGGGCAATAATAATCACATCTCGTATGAAAATACGAGCGAGGCCGCGCAACAGATGGCAACCGAAGCCTTGAAAAACAGTATCAATATTCCGCCAACCGGTACGATTAATCAGGGCTCACTGATTAACATCATGGTTGCCCGGGATGTTGATTTCAGCAAAGTATATGAGTTGGTTAATCCTTACGGATACTGATTCAGACGGCCTGCCCCTCCGGGGGCAGGTTTTTTTATGAAAGCCTAATTCCAAATGACACAAAACCCGACAACTTTTCACGGGCAGGCATCTATCCATTCAGATGCGGTTGTCCGCAACTTGATGGCCAAAACAGGTTTGGACGATTATCTCAACCGAGAAGGCGTAACCGAAGTACTGATTAACAGGGAACGCGAAGTCTTTTTGGAAACCTCGGCCGGTTTTGAGCGGATTGAAGACGACCGACTGACACTGCCGATTTTGACTCAGCTTGCTACTGCATTATGTACCTATAACAGCAAACACATCAGTATGGAGCAACCTATCCACTCCGTTACTCTGCCTGACGGCGAACGCGGCCACATCATGATACCGCCGTCCTGCGAAGACAAAACCATCGTCTATGCTTTCCGCAAACCGTCGCAGACACGTTTTACATTGGACGATTACATACAGACGGATCGTGTTTCCCGTTTTCAAGATGTATCTGCCTTTGGAGCTTCAGCCGACCTTAATCTTGGCGAAATGGAAATAGACAACAAATATTTTCGGGATATTTCTGACAAGATGAAGTTACCACATGACGTACAACTTGCACCTTGGCAATATGAGATGTTGGATCACAAGGCAAACCGTAATATGAACGCCTTTTTTGCTTTGGCCATTAAACACAAACTCAATATCTGTATGGTCGGTGGTACCGGCTCCGGTAAGACGACGTTCACTAAAGCCCTGTCCGATTTGGTACCGTCAGAAACCCGTATTATTACGCTGGAAGACACGCATGAGCTTGACTTGCCCATGCACCTTAATCATGCCCATCTCTTTTACAAAGGCCATATCACGGCAAAAATGTTGATTGCCGCCTGTATGCGTTTAAAACCCGACCGGGTTTTCCTGACTGAGCTGCGTGGCGACGAGGCTTGGGATTATATCTCGCTCTTAAATACAGGCCACCCGGGCGGCCTAATGTCCGTCCATGCCAATGATGCACGGAGTGTTCATTATCGTATCGCCCAATTGGCGAAAGAATCGGCAACCGGCCGGACAATGGATTACGACTATATCCTCAACTCGGTTAAATCCAGTATTGATGTTGTTGCCTATTTTGAAAAGACTCATATGACCGAACTGTATTTTGACCCGGTTGAAAAATTTTATGCCATGCGTGGCCGAGTTTAAGGAAGAAATATGCCATACCTAAACCGTATTGAAGTAATGGGTAATTTGGGAAAAGACCCGGAATTGCGTTATCTGCCCAATCAAACGCCTGTAAGCAGTATTTCACTCGCTTATACAGAAAAATGGCGTGATAAAGCCAGTAACGAGCAACGTGAACGAATCGAATGGTTTAATGTTGTGTTGTACGGCAAACAGGCAGAAACAGTTTGTCGCTACATGAAGAAAGGTGATTGTTTGTGGGTTGCAGGTAAGTTGCAATCACGCCGTTACGAACATCACGGTGTTGAGAAGACTGTGTATGAGATTATGGCTGGAGAAATACAGATTATTCATACAAAAAACCAAAACGAAACTGTGTCCGGTTTGGAATATCTGTAAGTTTTTGAGTTCAAGCTGTAATCGTATGCCCGCTTTAAGCGGGCTATATTTTTTATGGGGCATTAGAGAATGAAAAACAAGTTAATTGGGCTTTTGGCCATGCTGGGCATTTTTGTTCCAATAAGTTTTGTTGGTGGCATGTACCTAGGTAGTATCGTAATGACGGCATGGTTGAATTTAAAAAGCGAGCCATCCGTTAGCATGTTGTACCACTATTGGAAATACTACGACCGGTTGAGACCTGGCGCTCAGACGGCCTTTGAAGTATCAGTCTTTATTGCTCTTCTGATTCCAATTGTAGTTGCCGTGATAATTTGTGCAGCAATGCTGATGAAACCAAAACGTGAACTGCATGGATCGGCGCGCTTTGCCAATCGTATGGAAATCACAAAGCATGGTCTTTTGAAAAAGAAATTTACTGGTGATGAGGAACCGGATTTACTGATTGGGAAATATGGTAACGATTATTTGCGTTGGTCAGGTAACGAATTTTTATATTTAGCCGCACCTACCCGGTCAGGAAAAGGCGTAGGTATTGTGATTCCAAACTGTCTTCACTACCGGGACAGTATGGTCGTATTTGATCCGAAACTGGAAAACTTTCTGATTTCAGGTGGCTATCGGTCTTCTCATGGACAGGAAGTATTTTTGTTTAATCCGGCCGGTAGAATGCCTGAACACGAACGCAATCCGAACGCGCCTTTGGTTTCACACCGTTGGAATCCTTGTACCTATATTCGCAGAAATCCTGTCTATACCTACAAAGATGTGAAAAACATCGCTTCCATCATGTACCCAAAGCCGTCTAAAGATAACGGCAGTGCGACCTTTTTCCAGGAATCTGCACAAAACCTGTTTGCCGGTCTGTTGCTCTACATGGTTGAGACGGAATCGGAGCGCGACTTATCTTTACCTGAAAACAAAACCACGTTGGCCAACCTGTTCCGTTTGACGACACCATCGGATGGTAGAACGTTGGCAGAGTGGATTAAAGATGAAATGACATTGCGCGAACAACAGCCTCATACACAGTTGAGCCAAAACTGCCGCAGCCTACTGACGGGCTTTGCCAACGGTAACGCCAAAACGGGCGCAGACATTTTGGCAACACTGATTGCGCCTTTGGGCATTTTCATTGACCCGGTAGTCGAAGCGGCAACAAGTGGCGACGATTTTTACTTGGATGAAGTACGCAAAAAAAGGATGACGGTTTATATCGGTATCGTTCCGACTGAAACAGCCGTATTTTCACGACTGACGAACCTTTTTTTCAGCCAACTGATTACAGTAAACGTCGAGCAGGGTTTGCCGTCCAACAATTCCGATGTGCTGAAATACCAATGTTGCCTATTGATGGACGAATTTACCGCCTTGGGTGTAATTCCAGCCATTCAGCATGGTGTCTCGTATATCGCCGGTTACGGTCTGCGTCTTCTGCTGATTATACAAACTCCATCTCAGGTAACTGATCTATATGGACGTGATGCAACACGCACATTTTTCACCAACTTTGGCTGTCAAATTGTCTATCCACCGCGAGAACAAAGCGATGCTGATGAATACAGTAAACTTATCGGTTACGAGACTTACAAAGCCAAATCTACATCACGGTCAGTAGGGAAAGGGGGAAGTCGAAGCACAAGTACCAGTGATCAACGCCGAGCAGTGATGAATCCGGACGAGTTGAAGATGATGCCGAAAAGCGACTGTATCATCAGCTTGGGTAACAGCCGTCCGATCTATGCCAAGAAAATCGTATACTACACCGACCCCGTATTCGCTAAACGGGCAAATTGGGCATTGCCGGAGATCCCGGTTTTAGATATTCATACCGATGTTAGATCACCCATCACTGTATCTAAAGCAGCATTCGTTTCTCCCGATGAGATGGATAGTTTCCATTGGAAGGATGCTTCAAACTCAGAAGAAATCGCCGGTGCAATCCTATCCTCGATTATTCCGCCGGATAGCCCGCCGGAATATATCAATGAACTGATGCCTGTACTTTTGGAAAATTGGGGTGAAGACTCACTGCCATTTATCAAGCAGTTCATAGGTGATAACGTCCAAGCCGGAGCATAAGAGAAGCGGTCTGTGAAATACAGACCGCCTTATTTTTTATTTTTTCTATAAGGAAGTGGAAATATGAGCGACATTGACGACATCCGCAGTGCCTTGAGTTATATCGACTCACATGATCGCGATACTTGGTGGCAGGTTGGCGCGGCCGTTAAAGACGAGCTGGGCGAAAACGGTTACGACCTTTGGGACGAATGGTCACAACGCGCTGACAACTATGACAACCGTGCCGCCAAATCAACGTGGAAAAGCCTTAAACCGGGCAGCTTCAGTATCGGAACGGTGTGGAAGCTGGCGCGGCAGAACGGTTGGCAGCCTGCCAAGCCCTACACGCCGCCAAGCGTGGAAGAACAGGCGCGGCGCAAAGCGGAATCTGAGGCAAGGCGGCAGGCGGCGGAACAGGAGCGGCAGCAGACGCAACAGAGGGTGAAAGGCACGGCACAAAAGATTTGGAATAGTAGCCGCCCCGCTTCGTTGAGCCATCCCTATCTTGCTGCCAAAGGTATTACCAACCCGGATGCCATCGCCGGTCTGCGTCAAAACGAATATAAGGACAACGACAATCTGATTATCCCCGTCCTGTATGAAAATGAAATCGTCAATCTGCAATCCATCAACCAAGATGGAGGCAAACGCTTCTTGGCAGGCGGTCAGGTTCAGGGGGCTTATGCCTTTATCGGCAAGGCCGATGATGTGGAAAAAGTCGGTGTCGTCATGGCGGAAGGTTATGCTACGGCGGCAAGCATCTACGAAGCCACGGGCAAGCCCGTCATCATTGCTTTTGATGCAGGCAACATGGTTGCCGTTGCCGAACGTTTGGCACAAAAACTGCCTCAAAACGTCCCTGTTGTGATTGCGGTCGATAACGATGCTTCGCAAACCGGTATCAAAAAAGCACGGCAGGCAGCCGCCTTGTTAGGCGACCGCGCCACGGCAATCCAACCAGAGTTTTCTATGACACTGATACAGCAATATCAGAAAGGCAAAGGCGTTGATGAAAAAGGGCGTCCCCCTTTACCGAGCGACTTCAACGACCTACACAAACTGGCTGGACTCGAAGCCGTTCGCCAGTCCTTTGCAGAAGGTGTCAATCTCGTCTTGAACCCCGACAACAGCCAAGAACAGGCAATCGCCGACGAATTGGAAGAATGGAGCGAAAGGGCTGAGAAAGCCAACAATAGCCGTACTGAACCTGAAAACTTGGAGAACCCCATGAATCCTGAAAACAAAGACAACATTCAGACGACCTCTTCTAATACAACCAACAGTATTGAATACGAGGGTCGAACCCAAACAGTCAATGAAACGGTTTACCGTGAGTCTGACTTTAAACATTACGAGTTGCATGATGCAACAACCGACATCATGTATCTACGCAAAACACCCGAAGAAATTCAACAAGACTTGGATAAAGAAGGTACGCTTAAATTCTATGAAGGTATAACACATGATGGCCAACGCGTAACGTTTTATAAAACGGAGCAAGGATGGGAAGCACCCCTAAAAGATGAGTTTATTCAGGAAAAGAACAAAAAAGGACAGACTTCCACCCGCTCCGAATCGGAATTTACCGCCCCAAAGTTCGATAGGCCGTCTGAAACTGAACCAAACGCCCGCAAGGTCGTTTTAGACCTGCAATATCGTATCCCTGACAACATCAAAACGCGTTACCACAGCGTAGGCGGCAAATTCTATTCCGTTTCAGACCACAAAACAGTGCTGTTTGAAGATCAAGGCAAGCAGTTAAAAACAGCCCTTTCTGATCCGCAAACAGTCAAGGATATGTTAGAAGTTGTCAAAGCCAAAGGTTGGGACAGCATCAAGTTGTCGGGCAGTAAAGATTTCCGTCAGGCAATGTTTATTGAAGCCGCCGCCCAGGGTATCCGTACCAGTGGCTATAATCCGACTGCCACTGATTTGCAGCGAGTGGAAGCGTTGCGGGAACGTTACGCGCAAAACGGCATTACACCGGAGATGGTGCGTGAGCAGGAAAGACGACACCCGGAAGTAGAGAAGGAACAGCCAAGACAAGAGCCTCATAAACGAACAGAACAGGGTAACTCTCAAAGCGAAACGGGGAAGCCTACACAGGAGCAGGAACAGCTTAAACCCGAGGGTGAACGTGAAGAGCGCATTCATACCCAGTCCGATGCTGCCATGCTGTCTGCCGCTGATCGTCTGAAAGCGCAAAGCACACTGCCTTCCGACAGAACAATCAATGCTTCTCCTCGAGCTGATACCGATATTGACGTACCGGTTCATTCCATTGGTCGGGAAGAAGTTCCCGCCGAAGTCGTGCATCAGACTGATGATATGAAGGCGGCTGCGTTGAATACAGGCTTTGTTGCGGCGAAAGATCATTATATGCAGAAAGCACAAAAGTTGAGTAAGCCCAATCAAAAGAAACTGGCAATGTATGAACGCGGTGTGATGGATTCAATACGCGGGCTGGAAGGTGATGTACGCACAAAAGCCCTGCGAAACTACTACGAGCATACCGCCAAAAATATGCACGGAACGAAGCTGGAATTGCCCGATCCAATTCAGATTCCAAGTCCGACACAAGAGCAGCAGATGGCAAAAGGCCGGGAGCAATACAGTCCTGAAAGAGGGCAGGATCCGGAAATTACAAGATAAGGAGGAAAGATGGAAGAGTATGCCGATATTTTGCAGGAAGATTGGAATACCCTACTCACTTCTGAAGAGCAAGAGGTATTTTTCAATCTAAGTCATGAAGAACAGGAGGCTTATCTGACCGCCTGCCAGTCTTATGAAGCCATGAAAGCTTATTTGGATAACCCGGAGTCTCCACCGGAGGCCAAACGGCTTTTAGATTTAAGTAGTTGGAAATAAACAGTAAGCCCTGCCGGAAATGGCAGGGCTTTTTTCTGTTTGGAGGAGATAAAAAATGACTGAGCGCAAAAAAAGCCATCAAGAAGAATATGCAGAAAAAATCGCCAAAGAACTGATCGAGCGACTTAAGCAGGGTACAGCTCCGTTTCAATTGCCCTGGCTGCCTGATATGGGTAGAGATTTTCCTTTCAACCCCGTATCAGGTACTGAATATAGCGGTATGAACCGTCTAAATTTGATGATTCAAGGTTACAGTGATCCGCGCTGGATGACTTACAAACAGGCTCAGAGTGTGAATGCACAAGTCCGCAAAGGGGAGCGTGGAACTGGGTTGGTGAGGCTGATTACCCATACCGAAAAGATCCAAAAAGATGAAAAAGGAAAAATTATTCGAGACGAAAATGGAGAACCCGTTAAAGAAAGAATCCAGTTGGAGAACCCTTATTTCAAAAGTTTTACCGTTTTTAATGCCGAACAGATAGATGGTTTACCGGCATGGGAAAAGGCACCGCCTGTATGGATTGACCACGAACGTGCAGAAAAACTTCTCAAGGCTTCGGGCGCGGTTATCCATCATCGAGGCAATGATGCGTATTACAACCGAACCCGGGATTTTATAGTACTGCCCCCTAAAGAACGTTTTCTTGGGCAGGGAGAATATTACGCTGTTGCTCTGCATGAACTTGGGCATTGGACAGGGCATGCCGACCGGCTTAATCGAGATATGGGCGGTCGCTTTGGTGATTCATCTTATGCCCGGGAAGAACTTCGTGCCGAAATTTCTTCGATGATGATGAGTCGTGAGCTGGGTCTTCCGCATAATCCAGACAGACACGCCGGATATGTTGGCGATTGGGTAAAGGTATTGACGGAAGAACCTATGGAAATTCTGAAAGCCTCTCAAGATGCGGCAAAAATCAAAGAATTTATTTTTTCTTTTGAAAAGCAGATAGAAATAGATCGGGAGCAGAATCAATCCATTGACCAGGCTACAAATACAACAAGGCCGTCTGAAAAGGAGGCGCGGCAACCGGCGCAAACCTTGGAAGAACGTTTGCTGGTAGCAAAAGAACAGTATGGGCAGCGGTTGTCTGATATGAATGCCGACGAGCAGAAAAAGTACCGAATTTTGGAGGCAGGCATGGAAAACCTGATTAAAGGCCTGCCCGAACAAACACAGATACAGGCACGCCTGAATTTCTATCAGACCCAATATGGCCGCCTGACGACACAAAAAGACCTGGAACAGTCTCCTGAGCAACAGGAACTGTTTTACGGACGATAACGATAAGAAAGGTCGTCTGAAACATGGTTTCAGACGACCTTGTTTTTTTAAGGAAAAGAACCATGCCTGAAATCAGTGTCTATGGTTTAACCCATGAAGAAATTAGAGAGCTTACGCAACTGGCAAAACAACGGTATGGGAAAGCCAGTGTGTCGTGGATGGCAAAACGGCTTTTGAAGGCGCAGCTTGAAAAGGAAGAACCCGAATTGATCGGACTTCCACCCCCAAAAAGCAGCAAACGCGTTACCGTCCGCCTGCCCGAAAAAGACCGTGCCTACCTCGAAGCCGCCGCTGAAAAGCACAAAAGCAGCGTGAACGACATCATACGCGATATAGTCCAGTCGCACGTCCGTAAGCATCCCCTGCTGACGGCGGCCGAAGTCGAAGTGCTTTTCCAGTCAAACTACCAGCTTTTAAGTATAGGGCGCAACCTCAACCAAATTGCCCGACAGCTCAATATGGGCGAAGGTGTTTCGCTTACATCCGAACAGATAAATGCCCTATCACAATTCATCAGGCAACATACCCAAAGGGTAAGTGACGTATTACGAACCAACCGCAAACGCCTGTCCGAATAGGAGTAAAGCTATGTCCCTGTACCGTAAAATAGACGATTGGTTTTTGGGTTTCAAAACCCGCTCCGTCCGTGCAAAAGATTCCAGCATCCCCATCTCAAAATCCAATCACCGGGCAAAATCCAGAGTACCCCTCAAATCAGGTAGCGGATTGGCCAACCTGACGGCGGCAGCTAAAAAACACCCCGAAGTCATGGTTAAAATCCCTAAAAGGCTAAGTCGAAACTCCAATGGTATGCAGGGCATACGCAACCATTTGGACTACATTTCACGCAACGGTAAAATTACTGTCGATAATCACTCCGGTGAAAAATTAAACGGTAAAAAAGCCGTTAAATCGCAACTTGAAGATTGGCAGAAGCTCAATATCCCCGAAAGAGGCAAACACCGGGAAGCACTCAATATCGTCCTATCCATGCCTGCCGGAACACCTCCACAGGCAGTATTGAATGCGGCCCGAAATTTTGCCGCCGAACAGTTTGCCGACCATCAATATCTCTTCGCTTTACACCACGAATCCGAAAAAGAAGGCGAACCCGAGCATCCCCATGTACATTTGTGTGTATTGATGAGGGATACCTATGGGCAGCGGCTTAATCCGCGTAAAAATGATCTTTTTGAATGGCGCGTCCGTTTTGCTGAAAAACTCCGGGAGGAAGGTGTGGAGTGCGCGGCTACTAAACGACAACACCGGGGAAAAATCCTCAAAGCTGAAAATGGCATAGTGCGAGTTATGAAAGAACGTGGTGCAACACCCCGCATCGAAAAGCAACGGCTGGAAGAATTAAACCAAGCAATCAAAAACTTGGAACGTCCGACACATCCCTACATTCAGAAGGTCATGCAGACACGCGGTTACATATTGGCCGAATATGGTCTTATAGCCAAAGAATTGTATAAGATGGGACACAAAAATGAAGCCAGGCTTATCAGTAGATTAGCTAAGGATATGGTTGGACAGCCTCTAAGCACTAAAGCTCAACGGGAGTACGATCAAAAAGTCAGCCCGCAAGTACAGCAAGAACCGCATATTTCCAAACAAACAGGTATAGAACAAGATAACGAACCTACTCGTTAAACAAGCAATGCAAACGCCCGGTGGCCGTACAGATGTCTGTACGGCCACCGGGCTTTTTGAACCTAAAAAATCAGAAACAAAAAAAAATTTGATTGCACATTAATTAAGGGGGCTGTACTAGATTAGTAGATATATTACCCTCGAAATATGAAGATAACACACTGCAAATTAAAGAAAAAAGTACAGAAAGAACTGCTCCGTTTTTTTGTGCTGGAAGTTACCGCCCGTTCTGCCGCCGATATTTTGGATATCCATCCCAATTCAGCAGCACTGTTCTACCGTAAAATCCGCACGGTTATCAACTATCATTTGGCCTTGGCTGCCGATGAGGTTTTCGAGGGTAATATATCTACTAATCTAGTACAGCCCCAAAATGAAACCCATCCGACAGATGGAAGCTGTAGATATGATGATTGCAGCCAATAAACTCACCAAGTCTTATGGTGAGATGATCTTGGTGGCATCCTCTCGGGAAGATTGGGTTGGTCATACTCAGAAAAAGTATTCGGATAGTCTAGAAAAACTTTCACTGTTGGAACAAGAAATGGACAGGTTGAAGGAGGACTATACCCAGACAGAGAAAGAAATTAGTGATATCAATCTGTCTTTAATTGTGGCTAGCGGTTATTTGAGAAGATTGTTAGATAACTCTGCTGTGAAAGAGTTCATAAGCTTGTATTATGATGAAATCCTAACCGCATTAGATACGGTTTACCAGCAATTGCAATTAGCTGCTTTGGTTTGTTGGTTATTGGAGAAAGGTAGAGGAAGCAAATAATATCTTTCGATAATTCTGATTATTGCTTTTATATTAGCAACTAAATTCAGATAAAACGATTACATAACAAATCATTATGAATAGCAAAATATCCTTACGTTTGCTAGAATAACCAAATTTACTTTATTTAACATGATGAATCCTAGGAACCCCCCATGACCCACCAAACCGAGCTGATTAAGAAACTTCAGGAAATCTTCCAAATCGACCGAGCCGACCTTGATTTCGGCATTTACCGTATTTTAAACAGCCGTTCGCAGGAAATCAGCGATTATTTGCAAAACAAATTGTCTGTCAAAATTCAGGCTGCGTTTTCCGCGTCCGGCCAAACGCAGATTGACGGCTGGAAACGGGAATTGGCGGAAGCCGAAAAAGCCGCAGCAGACTTGGGCGCAACCCCTGCCGACCTGCCCAAAGTCAAGGAATTAAAAAGTAAAATCGCCGTCGCGCAAAAAAGCGGGGCGGCGGACAAAGCGGCGGTTTACAACCATCTGCTCACCTTCTTTTCGCGCTACTACGAAGAAGGTGACTTCATCAGCCAACGCCGCTACAAGGGCGACACCTACGCCGTGCCGTACAGCGGCGAAGAAGTGCTGCTGCACTGGGCGAACAAAGACCAGTATTACACTAAATCGGGCGAGAACTTCAGCAACTACCGCTTCAAACTTTCAGACGACCGCGAAGTATTTTTCCGCCTGACCGCAGCCGACACCGCCAAAGACAACCGCAAAGACAACGATGCCGCCCGCGTATTTGCACTGGTACAAGAGCGCGTGATTGAAAAAGAAGACGACAACGGCGACCTTTACGAAGAAGCGGTTTATCCCGTCCGCGAAATTTCAGACGCATCGGGCGGCAAAACACTGGAAATCTGCTTCGAATACACTGTTGCATCCGAAGGTGGGAAAAAGGCGCAGAAAATCGCCAACGAAAACACCATCGCCACGCTTCAAGACCTTATAGGCGAAGATTGGCAAGCCGTTTGGCAGCTTGCACCGACTGAGCAAAACTCAAAACGTACGCTGTTGGAAAAGCACCTTGCCGACTATACCGCCAAAAACACCGCCGATTATTTCATCCACAAAGACTTGGGCGGCTTTTTGCGCCGCGAATTGGATTTTTACATCAAAAACGAAGTGATGGACTTGGACAACATCCAAGACGCGCCCACCTTCGCCAACATCGAGGGCAGCCTGCACCAAATCCAAACACTGCGTGCCATCGCCCGCGAAATCATCGATTTCCTCGCCCAACTGGAAGATTTTCAGAAAAAGCTGTGGCTGAAAAAGAAATTCGTTGCCAAAAGCCACTGGCTCATCACGCTGAACCATATTCCCGCCGATATGCTAAAAACCGTGTTTGCCAATGCCAAACAGCGCGAAGCATGGAAAAATCTTTTTGCAATCAATGATTTACCCCCCCCCCCGATGAAGATCCGGATTCCTTTGCCGAATCAAACCCTTATCTGACGGTTGATACGTCCCTTTTCCCTGCTTCCTTTCAAACCGCGCTCCTTGCCGCACTCTCCAACGACCATGATTTAGATGAAGCCACAGACGGCCTGCTCATCCATTCCGACAATTTCCAAGCCCTGAACCTGTTGCAGGCGCGTTATCGCGGACAGGTGAAATGTATTTATATTGATCCGCCGTATAACACGAATGCATCAGAAATTATTTATAAAAATGGGTATAAGCATTCTTCTTGGTGCACTTTAATAGCAAATAGATTGCAAATTGCTAATCATCTATTAAAAAGTAACGGTATTTGTTCTGTTGCCATCGATAATCTCGAAATGTCAAATCTTGAAATGACCATAAAATCTGTTATGGGTTTGGATAACTATATAACAACAATCGCAGTTCAACATAACCCTAAAGGTAGGGATAAAGAATTTTTTGCAGATAGTCATGAATATATGCTGTTATCCGCAAAAAATAAATTAACCGCTCAAACTAATAGGCTTTCTCTTTCACAAAGCGAACTGACTAAAAAATATAAAAAGCAGGAAGGTGACAATCAATATAGAGAATTACCCTTGCGCCGTTCAGGTTCTGAAGCGCAACGAGAAGATAGACCTTATATGTATTTTCCTTTCTTATGTTCTAAAAATGATTTAAAACTTTCTCTACTTCCTGAAAATGAATATTCTGAAATTTATAAAAATAACCTCTTCCATGATGATTTTGTAAATAGATTAAAAGAAAAATACGAAGGAAATGGATATTTCTTTGTTCTTCCCATTAGAAAAGATGGTTCACAAGGAAGATGGAGATGGGGATTCAAATCTTGTAAGACAGGTATAAATGATGGTGTTTTATTTGCAAAAAGAGATAATGATAAAATTACAATTTACCAACTAGATAAAGCAGATGATACATTCCTGCCAAAAACATTTTGGTACGGAGAACAATATGATGCCTCATCAAAAGGGACAAACATTCTAAAAAATATTGTTCCGAACAATAATTTTGACTATCCCAAAAGTGTGTATTTAGTTCAAGATATTTTAACTATTGGTGCAAATTCAGATGATCTAATCCTCGACTACTTCGCCGGCAGCGGCACGACCGCCCACGCCGTCATCAACCTGAACCGCGAAGACGGCGGCAAACGCAAATATATCCTGGTCGAACAGGGCGAATATTTCGACACTGTGCTCAAACCGCGCGTGCAAAAAGTGGTTTATGCCGAAAATTGGAAAGACGGCAAGCCACAAGCCGATAAAGAAAGCAGCCTGCACGGCGTGCCGCAAATCGTCAAAGTCCTAAAGCTGGAAAGCTACGAAGACACGCTGAACAACCTAGTGTTAAAAGACAACGGCGATTTGTTCAATCAGTTAAATGATGGTGTGAAAGAAGATTATCTCTTGCGCTATATGCTGGCCGACCAAAGCCGCGATTCGCTGCTCAATACCGATGTTTTCAGACGGCCTTTTGATTATCAAATGGACATCGCCACGAATTCGGCAGGCGCAACCGAACGGATGAACATCGACTTGGTGGAAACATTTAATTACCTGCTGGGCCTGCGCGTCCATGCCGTCAAAGACCGCATTGAAAAAGATGGCTATTTGGCCGTGGAAGGCACGCTACCAGACGGCGAAACTGCGCTGGTGCTTTGGCGCGATTGCGAAAAGGTAGGACACGAAGGTTTGGATGCGCTGTTAAGCCGTCTGAAAATCAACCCGCAAGATTCTGAATACGATACGGTGTATATCAACGGTGACCACAACATCGCCACGGTATGGGAAAACGAAAACGGTGTTACAGGCCGTCTGAAAATCCGCCAGATTGAAAGCGAGTTTATGGCGTTGATGTTTGGGGAGGCGCAATAATGGCGAAAAAACCGACTTTCCACGACCATCTGATTTTAAACCGCTGGCTGCTCTCGCTGTTCCACAAAAAAGATTTGGCAACACTCAAGGCGCAGATGGGCGGCGATGAATACGAGGGCGAAGCCAAAGATGAACAAAGCGGCTTCTTCCACCAACTGACGGGTGTTTTGTTTTTCGGCGAAGGCTCTGCCTTGTCGGAAAACGATTTGCGCTGCTACGATTTGAACGTGTTGCGCCATTGGCGGCAAATCACGCAAAAGCGCAATAAAATCTACCATCAGGAATTGAAACTCAAATATTTCCAATATCTGTCGCTGATTTTTACCGAGATTTATCTGGATTGGTATTTCAACCGCCGCGATGCGCTGCTGGAGGCGTTGAACAAACAGCTTGAACAATATCAAAACGAAACGGGTAAGGCGGCGGAAAAGTTCGCGCCCTATCAGGCGGAAGATTTGAATATGACCGCCTTTTGGAACGCTACAGGCAGCGGCAAGACACTGTTAATGCACGTTAATATTCTGCAGTATTTGGAATATGCGGACAAAAAACCTGACAAAATCATCGTCTTGACCCCGCGGGAAGGTTTGAGCAGGCAACACGTCGCGGATTTGGCTTTGTCGGGTTTCGGCGCAGCCCTGTTCGATAAAAACAGTATGTCGCACCAGCCTTCTTTGGATTTTGATGCCAACAGTTTGGGCATCAAAGTGGAAGTCATCGACATCAACAAGCTGGGCGAAAAGTCGGGTGAAAAGGTGGTGTCGGTGGAAGCGTTTGCGGGTAACAATCTGGTGCTTGTGGACGAGGGACACAGCGGTTCGAGCAAGGAAGACGGCGCATTCCAAAAGCGGCGCGAAGCCTTAACCAAAGGCGGCTTTTCCTTTGAATATTCGGCCACTTTGGGGCAGGCGGTGGCGGGCAAAAAGAATGCCTTGCGCGAAAAATACGCCAAATCCATTTTGTTCGACTATTCCTACAAATATTTCTACGCCGACGGCTACGGCAAGGAAAGCCTGATTCTGAACCTGAAAAAAGGCGCGTATTTCGCCGAACACGAAAAGCTGTATTTCACCGCCTGCCTGCTGTCGTTTTACCAGCAGATGTATCTGTACCGGAAGCATACGGGTCGTCTGAAAACTTGGAACATCGAAAAACCCTTGATGATTTTTGTCGGTAAAAGCGTTGCCAATAAAACGGAAGACCAGAAGACGGAAAAGTCGGACGTGTTCCGCGTGTTGTCGTTTTTGGCGTTTTTCCTGAACGAGCGGGAAAAAGTGGAAGGCTATCTGGCGGATTTGGTGTCGGACAAGGCAAGGCTTTTGGACGATAAGGACAACAATATCTTCCTGCGCCGCTTTGCGCCCTTGATGGATTTTGCAGGTAATTCGGCGGCTTTGTACGACGATATTCTGCGTTTGGTGTTCAATGCCGAAAGCAGCGGACGCTTACAGCTCAAGCAGCTTAAAAAGGCGGAGGGCGAATTGTCGCTGTCGGTCGGCGGTTTCTCCGCGTTCGGCGTCATCAATATCGGCAATGCGGCGGATTTTGCCAAATCAGGCGAAAACTATCGCGATGAATTCGATACTTCGGGCGATGAATTTTCAGGTAGCCTGTTTGATACGATCAATACGCCTTCGGGCAATATCAATTTCTTGATAGGCTCGAAAAAATTTACCGAAGGCTGGTCGAGCTGGCGCGTTTCCACCATGGGGCTTTTGAACATGGGCAAAAGCGAAGGCAGCCAGATTATCCAGCTTTTCGGTCGCGGCGTGCGCCTCAAGGGACAGGGCTATTCGCTCAAGCGCAGCCTGCCGGGCGAGCGTCCGCACGGCGTACATCTGGAAAAGCTGGAAACGCTCAATATTTTCGGCATCAACGCCGACTATATGGAAAAATTCCGCGAATATCTGGCGGAAGAAGGTGTGGATACCGAAGATATCATCACGCTGGACTTTAAAGTTCAGCCCAATCTGCCGCAGGGCGTGAAATTGCGGACTTTGGCTTTGGACGACGAGTACAAGGGCAACCGCCAAAAAAGTTTCAAGCGTAGCATGAATGTGGATTTGTTTGACATTCCCAAACAATGGCAGGGCAAAATCAAGCCGCCTTTTGCCGTGTTGGACTGTTATCCGCGCATTCAGGCACTCGCCAGCAAGGGTAATCAGATTTCCCAATCCAAAGACAGGCAGAAACAGACGGCTGCGCTGAACAGCAATCTGTTTGAACTGTTCGACTGGGACAGGATTTACCTGAAATTGCAGCAGCACAAGCTTTTACAGTCTTGGAACAATCTTCGTATGGACAAAGGCCGTCTGAAAACTTTTGCCGAAACAACCGGCTGGTACAAACTCTATATCCCGTCATCCGAATTGGCAGTGCAATCCTTTGCCGACGTGAAAAAGCAGGAAGGTCTTTTGATCGAATTGCTGCTGGACTATGCCGATGCGTTTTACAAATCACTCAAAGCCGCCTACGAAGGACAGTTTTACCGCGAGAAAATCGTGGACGAAAAAAACGGTTCCATGCTCGACAGCTATCTGTTCTCCATCAATAAAACAGAAGACGGCGGCGGCTACGAAGCCAAATTGAACGATTTGAAACGCCGCGTGGAATCGGGCGAATTAGCAAAGATGGTGGGCTGGACTGCGCCGAATGTGGAAGCCATCTGCTTTGACCCGCATCTGTTTTACCCGATTATGGTGTTGGAAAACAAAGAGGCTTTGCCCTTTACCATGAAGCCGCTGTCCATGAATGAAGAGAGCGAAATTCAATTTGTGAAGGATTTGCAAAAGGCAGCGGGGGAAAAAGGCCGTCTGAAAGAATGGACGGGGGACAAGGATTTGTATCTCCTGAGAAACGCGGCAAACAAAGCCAAGGGCTTGGGTTTTGCGCTGGCGGGCAATTTCTATCCCGATTTTTTGTTGTGGCTGGTGGACAGGGAAAGCGGCAGGCAATGGCTGACCTTCATCGACCCCAAAGGCATACGCCACATGACGTGGGAACATCCGAAATTCGGTTTGATGGATGAAGTGAAAAAGTTGGAACAGTCTTTGAATCTGCAAGATTTGACGTTGAACAGTTTTATTTTGTCCGTTACGCCGTATAAGGGCTTGCTGGACGACGGTGCGGCAGCCGTGTTCGACAAAACCGAAGATGAGTTCCGCAAAAAACATATCCTGTTTATGGAAGACAAAAATTATCTGCAAACCATGTTCGACATGATTTTAAACGGGGATAAGGCATGAACATCACACCACATCAGGCTAAATATTACGCGCACCAGCTTTTATGCCAAAAAAGCGGCGACGAGCGGCTGTCGCAGGCTTTGTTTGAAGCACAGGTAGATTTGCAGCCGCACCAAATCGATGCCGCATTGTTTGCTTTGGAAAACCCTTTGCGTGAAGGCGTGTTGCTGGCGGACGAAGTGGGTTTGGGCAAAACCATAGAAGCAGGTTTGGTATTGTGCCAGCTTTGGGCGGAACGCAAACGCCGCCTGTTGGTGGTCTGCCCCGCCGCGTTGAGAAAGCAATGGCAGGCGGAATTGCGGGAAAAGTTTTCGTTGCCGTCTTTGGTGCTGGATAAAGTAGTTTTAAAGCAGCAAAACCGCAGTCTGACCGATTTTCTGACTTCGCAAGCGGGCAGGCAGGTTTTGGTGGTTTCCTATGAGTTTGCCGCCAAATGTGCCGCTGAAATCAATGCCGCCGGCTGGAATTTAGTAGTGTTTGACGAAGCGCACAAATTACGCAATGTCTATAAAAGCGGTAGTAAGCAGACGCAAACGCTTTTAAATGCGTTTGCAGGCAGTCAAAAACTACTGCTTTCCGCTACCCCACTGCAAAACTCACTGATGGAATTTTACGGCTTGTCGCTTTTTCTGGACGAACATTTGTTCGGCAGCAAAAAAGAATTTCAAAAGTGTTTTATTAATCGTGGTGATACGGACGAATTGCGGACACGCTTATCGCTTTATGTGAAACGCACGCTCCGTAAGGATGTGTTGGAATATATCCGATACACCCGCCGCCACACCATCACGCAAAATTACCGCCTGAACGACGACGAATACGCGCTTTACATAGCGGTTTCCGATTTTTTGGCCAAAGGTGAATCCTACGCTCTGCCTAAACGGCAAAGGCATTTGACAGGATTGGTACTGCGCAAACTTTTAGCATCTTCCACACCCGCCCTTTCCGGGACGCTGGGCGTTATCCGACAAAGGCTGGATACAATGCAAAAAACGGCTCAAAGGCCGTCTGAAAGCCTGCTTGCCGCCTTGGGCGAAGATTTGGAAGACTGGGAAGCGTTTGATGATGACGAAAACGACGGCGATGCAGAACACATAGACTTCAAACTACTGGCGGCGGAAATCGCCGAAATGGACGGCTTCATCGAACATGCCCGTACCCTAACGCATGACAGCAAAGCTCAAGCACTGCTGCAAGCCTTGAAAACCGGTTTGCAAAAAATGCAGGAAACAGGTGCGGCGGACAAGGCTGTGATTTTTACCGAATCGGTACGCACCCAAGAATACCTGTTTGAATTTTTGGAAAAAAACGGTTACGAAGGGCAAATCGTTCTGTTTTCCGGCAGCAACAAACATCCCGACAGCCAACGGCGTTATAAGGCGTGGCTGAATAAAAACGCTGGTAGCCCGCACCACACCGGCTCGCCCGCTGTGGACAAACGCACTGCATTGATTGATGCCTTTAAAAATCAGGCAAAAATCATGATTGCTACCGAATCCGCTGCCGAAGGCGTAAACCTGCAATTTTGTTCGCTGCTCCTCAACTACGATTTGCCGTGGAATCCGCAGCGCATCGAACAGCGTATCGGCCGCTGCCACCGCTACGGACAAAAATCGGATGTCGTGGTGATTAATTTTTTGAATACCCGCAACGATGCCGATCGCCGCGTACTGGAACTTTTAACCGACAAATTTAAACTGTTTGACGGTGTATTCGGCGCATCTGACGAAATACTGGGCAAGATTTCAGACGGCCTAGATTTTGAAAAGAGAATATTGGAAATTTACGATACCTGCCGCACGCCCGAAGCAATTCAGACGGCCTTCGACCGGCTGCAACAGGAGCTGGAAAGCCAAATTGCCGAGACGCGGAAACTGGCGGAAGAGCGGCTGTTGGAATATTTCGATACCGACGTGCACGACCGATTCAAAACCCGTTTGCAGCAAACCCGCGAGCGTCTGGACGATTTTCAACGTTGGTTCTGGCTGGCCAGCCGCTTCGCCTTAAACTACTACGCCGACTTCAATCTGCAAAGCTACCGCTTCGACCTGAAAACCGCCCCCGAGCCACATTTGCATTTGGGTACATACCGCCTGCTCAAAGACGATGACGAAACCGCCGCCCTGCACCGTCCCAATACCGATTTGGGGCAATGGTGTCTTGCCCGATGCCAAAATGCCCCGACACCCGCTGCCAAAATAATGTTTGACTATGGCAATTTTGACGGCGGCAAAATCAGCATCCTTGCCCAAAACCAAGGTAAATCAGGCTGGCTTTTGGTGGCAAAACTCAAAATCTTTTCACAAGCCGATACCTTTGAAACCCTGCTCTTTACCGCGCGCACCGATGGTGGCGAATGGCTGGACGACGATTTCTGCCAAAAACTTTTGCTGCTTGACGCACGGCAAAACAGCTATACAGACAGCATTCCACAAGACATCACCGAAAGCGCCTCCTTGAAACAAGACAGCTTTTTTTCCCGCTACCAAGAACAAAACAGCCGCTACTACCGCGAGCGCGTTTTACAGTTCGACCGCTGGGCAGACGACCAAAAAGCCGCCTTGGGTGACGAATTAGAAGAAGTCAAAATAAAAATCAAAAATGCCAAACGGGAACGCGATTTAGCACAAAACACCGCCGAATTGGCACAATACGAAGACCTAATCCGCAAACTTGAACAACAAAAACGTCGCCTGAGAAACACATTGGACGACAAAGAAGATGAGATTGATGAAAAACACGAGGCATTAATTCAGGAGCTGCGACGTCAGACGATATTTGAAAAAGACATGGAGACTTTGTTCGCAGTCAAGTGGGAGATTGTCTAGGAAATGACTTGAGTCCTATAACTGCTTAGATTGTCTGTATAAACAATGTTATCAGGCATAATTTTCTTTGGCACAAATCGTGGCACAAATGACCGCAGCCAGCAGTATATGTATAGACAAACGCCCTAAATCAAGGGCGTTTGTCTATACATATACTACTGGTTACGGACTAGGTGGGTTCGATTCCCCCCGCCTCCACCAGATTTAAAGCGCAAACTTTTGATATAAAAAGGTTTGCGCTTTTTTTATAAACTTAAACAGGCCGAGACCTTTGCAAAAAAGCCTTTCCTCCAACAGCCGAAACCTAAACACAGGTTTTCGGCTGTTTTGGTTTCAAATATCCACTGATTCTATTCAAATACCCCCTTAATTCCCCTTGGATACCTGATAATCAGGCATCCGGCCGCCTTTTAGGCAGCTACAGGCGCACTTAGCCTGTTGGCGGCTTTCAAAAGGTTCAAACACATCGCCTTCAGATGGCTTTGCGCACTCACTTTAATCAGTCCGAAATAGGCTGCCCGCGCATAGCGGAATTTACGGTGCAGCGTACCGAAGCTTTGTTCGACCACATAACGGGTCTTCGACAAATATCGGTTACGTTTGGTTTGCGCTTCCGTCAGCGGACGATTACGGTGGGCTTTGCGCATAATGCCGTCCAACAACCGATGTTCTTCCAGATGTTGTCGGTTTTCCTCACTGTCATAGCCTTTATCGGCATAGACAGTCGTACCTTTGGGCAGTCCTTCCAACAAAGGCAACAGGTGTTTGCACTCATGGGTATTGGCGGGAGTGATGTGCAGTTTCTCGATATAGCCTTCCGCATCGGTGCGGGTATGTTGTTTGTAACCGAGTCTGTATAAACCGTTTTTCTTTATCCAACGGGCATCGCTGTCTTTACTCGGAGTGGTTTGTCCACTGACTTGTCCTTCGTCATCGACTTCTATGGCCTGACGCTGTTTGCTGCCGGCAGTCTGAATAATGGTGGCATCAATGACGGCGGCGGATGCTTTCTCTACTTTTAAGCCTTTTTCGGTCAGTTGGCGGTTA